>Ga0187851_10003824_pt1 | contig 12516 bp, 8 predicted proteins | sample June2016WEW_6_10_FD_132997 | JGI IMG/M metagenome (GOLD analysis project Ga0187851, IMG submission 132997) | Peatland microbial communities from SPRUCE experiment site at the Marcell Experimental Forest, Minnesota, USA - June2016WEW_6_10 | ecosystem: Environmental > Terrestrial > Soil > Wetlands... | reverse complement strand
GCGCGATTTTCATCAGCGCGCTTTTACGGTCGGGGTGGGAGGGCCTGTCGGGAGCGGCAAAACCGCCTTGATGCTTGCTTTGTGCCGGCAGTTGCGTTCGCGGATGAGTGTTGCCGCGGTCACCAACGACATCTTCACCAAGGAAGATGCCGAGTTTCTGATTCGCCACGAGGCGCTGGAGGCCGGGCGCATCCGCGCCGTCGAAACGGGTGGTTGTCCTCATGCCGCCATTCGCGAGGATATTTCCGCAAATCTTCTGGCGTTGGAGGAACTGCAACAAAAATTTCATCCCGACATTCTCCTGCTCGAATCCGGCGGGGACAACCTGGCCGCCCACTTCAGCCGCGAGTTGGCGGATTACACCGTTTATGTTATTGACGTGGCGGGCGGTGACAAAATCCCGCGCAAGGGCGGCCCTGGCATTACACAGTCCGACCTGTTGGTCATCAACAAGACGGACCTTGCCGCCGCCGTCGGGGCTGATATGGCGGTGATGGAGCGCGACTCCCGGCAAATGCGGGGGGACGGTCCCTTCGTTTTTGCGCAGATCAAACATGGTCCTGGCGTGGACCAGATAGCCAGCCATGTACTCCATCACTGGCAACACGCTTCGGGTAGGGCGCACCAACATTGAGAAGATTTAGTGGACGAAGATGAGGTCTGCAACGCGGAGATTCGTGATACTTCGGGCAGCCACGCGCTGCAATTGCGTAACCTGTGGGTGGCGAATTCAAGCTGCGATTGGCAATTCGAATTGCCCACGACACTCAGCTCGCTCTCTGTAATCTCCAAGGTCCAACGGTTGGGTCGTTGCACGCCCGGCCTTCTCTTCGGTTACACAGGAAGTCCAAATTACTTAATTCCGAGGACCCCTGGCCTCACTTGACTGCGGGAGGCGGGGCGGGATGAAGAATATTATTGTCAGCCAGCCAGTCCGCCATGCGCTGGGGCCAGTCATGGATGGAGGCCAGTTTGGAGCGGTGGCCCAGGTTGAAACCATGGCCGCCTTGCGCGTAAATGTGGGCTTCGACGGAGCGCCCCGCCTGATGATACTTTTCCACCAGTGACAGCACAGGCCCGACGTGGCTGGTGTCATCGCTCGCGACAAGGAAGAAGGCCGGCGGCACGGTGGCCGGGAGCTTTTCGGGAATGCCCAGCGGACCGGGATAAATGACAATTTGGAAATTGGCGATGGCATCCAGGCGGTCAATCGGGTCGGCGGCGTTGGCATCTCCCTCAGTGGGATTGTAAACGAGCATGGATACCACTTCCCCACCGGCGGAAAAACCGATGATGCCGAGGCGGTTGCTGTCCACGTTCCATTCTTGGGCGCGACTGCGGATCAAGCGCATGGCGCGCTGGGCGTCCTGGCGCGGGTGGATTTTCAACGAGTAGGGTGAACCCGCTTCCCGGGCGAGGCGATATTTCAACACAAACGCCGCCATCCCCAGGTTGTTGAGGTAGCGCGCGGGTTCGACTCCCTCGGCGTTATAGACCAGCTCGCGATGGCCGCCGCCGGGGCAGATCAGCACCGCCGCGCCGTTCGCCTTCTCTTTCGGCGGAAGGAAAACCGTGATCGAGGGATTGTGGATGTTTCGCACCCAATAATCTTTGGCCAATTCCGGCTCGTTGCGCCGATCTTCAAATCCGGGCGCGCCATTGGTCCAAAGCGGAACGACCTGCGGCTCCGCGGCGCGAAGAGAAACGACCCCGGCCAACGCAACAGCTAGGCCGAGAGCGAACGCTTTCGTATTCATAGACACAACGCCATGATTAGATGTTGCCGAGTCGTCCGGTGGAGTCCCCAAAGCGGGGCAAATTCTCCAGACCCATGCGGTCGGCCATGCTGAGGAAAAGATTGGCCGCGGGCATCGAGCCGTGGCGGACATAGCGCCCCGGCGCAAGTGTGCCGCCGCCCGCGCCCGCCAAAACAAGCGGCAGGTTTACGTGCGTGTGGCGGTTGCCGTCGGCGTTGCCGCTGCCATACAGGATCATCGAATTGTGCAGCAGTGAATTGCCGTCCGCGTCATTGGTCTGTTCCAGCTTTTGCAAAAACTTGGCGAACTGCGTAACGTACCAAAGATCGATCTCCGAAACCTTTTGAATTTTGGCCTTGTCGTTGAAGTGATGCGAAAGGTCGTGATGCCCCTCGGGAATGCCGATTTCCGAAAACGACCGGTTGCTGCCGTCGTGCGCAAGCAACAGCGTTGCCACGCGTGTGGAATCGGTCTGGAAGGCCAGTGTCAGTATGTCAAACATTAATTCAAGGTGTTCGCCGTAGCTGGCGGGGATGCCGGCGGGAGGCGAATCGATCATCGGATCCTTGGGGTCGCCCAGCCTCTCGGCTTTCTGGATGCGTATCTCCAATTCACGCACGCCGGTCAGGTATTGGTCGAGCTTGTCGTTGTCGCGCGGGTTAAGCCGGCGGTGCATCTGCCGGGTGTCATCAAGGACAAAATCGAGTACGGAGCGCTGCTCCTGGCGCCGTCGTTGCAAATTCTTGATGCGGTCACCGGGCGGCCCCGCCCCGAAAAGCCGCTCAAAGACCTGGCCGGGATTGGCTTCCGCCGTCATTGGTGTGGTCGGCGAATTCCAGGAGAGATTGTATTGATAAGCGCAGGAATAACCGGAGTCGCACGCCCCGCTCAGCCGCGAGGTTTCGCAGGTCAATTCCAGCGACGGAAAACGCGTGAGGTGCCCGACGCCACGGGCCATGACCTGGTCGATTGAAATCCCGGCATGCACATCCGTGGCGCTCTTTTTGATTCGGACGCTGGTGAGGAAAGTGCCATTGGCGCGGGCGTGATCGCCGCCGCCGTCGTCCTGCGGAAGCGCGCTGCGGTCGTCGAGTTCGCCGAGAACCTGGATTTGCCGACGGAATTGGCGCAGCGGTTCCAGTGTCCGCCTCAGATCAACATCCGTTCCATCCTGCTTTGGCCACCACTCACCGGGAATCGCTCCGTTGGGAAAATAAAGGAAGGCCGTGCGCAACGGCGCTCCCGTGGCGGTGGCGGCCAGCTTGCCGGCCGAAGGTGTCTCGAATAGCTTGGCCGGAGCCAACGAGGCAAACGCCGGCAGGGCGACACACGCCCCCAATCCGCGCAAGAACTGGCGGCGATTAAAACCGCCTGCAGCCCTTTCCGCGGCATCGTCGGCGCGTATGCCGGTTCTCTTCATCGATTGTCCAGGTTCAGGGCCACAGACTGGCCGGACCGCGCCCGACGGCATCTTTGAAAAGGCGCGGACTCCACCACACCCGACAGCAGGGCGGACGGACGGCCATTGCACGCTTCGATGCGCGCCACAATTTGATCCACCGTTTCGACATCATAATAATCCAGGCCACGACCCAAGGCATACGTTAGCATCTTTTCCGTCAGCGTGCGGTAAAAATCTTTCGCGTGTTTGGTGACGAGAATGCGCTTCAATTCCCTGACATCGGCGAAGGATTCGCCGGTGATGAATGCTCCGGTGGCATCGATCGGCTCGTTGTATTCCGTCTGGCGCCACATGCCCATGGCGTTGAAGTTCTCGAAGGCCAGCCCGAGCGGATCCATGCGGTTGTGACACGAACTGCACAGGGCGTCTTTGCGGTGCAAGGCCAAAGTGTCGCGCAGGGAAAGCGCGTGATTAGTGGCGCCTTTGGCCGCGTCTTCCAGTGGCGGAATGTTGGGCGGCGGCGGGGGCGGCGGCGTTCCCAAAACATTGTCGAGAATGAACAAGCCCCGCTTGACCGGCGAAGTGCGCGTGGGATTGGAAGTCACCACCAGCACCGTCCCTTCGGTCAAAATTCCCCCGCGCGGGCTGTCCGGCGCCAGGGTGACGCGCCGCATCTCGTTGCCGTCCACGTTGGTGATTCCGTAGTGCGCGGCCAGCCGGTGGTTGAGGAAGGTGTAATCGCTGTCAAGCAATTCCAGCAGGCCCCGGTCCTCCCGCAGCACATAGTCAAATACTTTTTCCGTTTCCTGCCGCATGTCAAAGCGCAATTCCCAATCGAAATTCACGCGCGAAGGGCCTCCGAAATTCTTGAACAGGGTTGACCGGATGCCGGCCAATTCGTCTTTTTCCGCCTTCGTCAGGCTTTCGTCGGATTTGTCGTTCAACTCGCGGAAACGTTTGCGCAGGCGCGAGCGTTCGGGATCGAATTTTTCCTCGCGGGCAAGGATGGAGCGCGGATCAACCGGCCAGTCCTGGATATCCCGGGCCCGCAGCCACTGCCCGGTGAAATCGCGGACGAACGCTTCCGACTTCTTGTCCCGCAACATCCGCCCGACCTGCGCGGAAAGGTTCTGGCGCAGGCGGCCTTCGCCCGCCAGGCGCATCAGTTCGTCGTCCGGCATCGAAGTCCAGAGGAAATAAGAAAGGCGCGAAGCCAGCGCATATTCATCGACCAATGGATATCTCTCCTTTCCACTGCCCGGTTCGCCGCCCTCTTCGCGAAAAAGAAACCGGGGCGAGGCCAGCACCGCGACCATGCCTTGTGCGATTCCCGCTTCGAAAGTCTTGCCGGGCTGCGAATAAACATTCTCAGCCAAGGCGCCGAGGCGATCGACGGTTTTATCATCCACGGGACGGCGAAACCCTTTTCGAGCGAATCCGCCCAGGAGTTCCCTGGCGTATTGGCGGCGCGCCGTTACGCCAGTGGGCACAGCCTTTGGAAAAAACTGCGCATAATGGTCCGGGCGAACCCAGTGTTCCTTCGCCTTCGGCCCGTGGATGGTTACGGAGGTAATTTGGAGCGTGAGCGTGCGGGTTTGCGCCTGGTCCGGGGTGAGCGGCTGCAATTGGAAGGACATGACGTGGTCGCCGGCCGTCCAGTCCTGATCAAAATCGTAATGGAACAGTCTATCGCCTTCGCGATTATATTCCTGCCGCAACAATTCACGCCCATCCACTTGGAAAATCAACCGGCACTTGTTGTAATCGAAAACGTTGTCCGCGTATTTCTCATTCGCCATCAGGTCCACCGCCAGTTGGTATTTCCCAGGCCATTTCATCCTCACCGTGTTCGAGACCGACGCCGGTTTGTAGTACGACAGATTCAATGCGCCGTCCCATCCCAAGCCCTCGAAGCGATTTCCCGTGATGATTTTTTTGGCCATCGTTTCCGGCTCAACAGGCACGGCCTGGCCGACGATTTTTTCCGCAGCGTTCAGATACTTCTCCAGCAACATGGGCGGCAGCGTCAGCACGTCGCCGATGGTGTCGAAGCCGTAGCCGGTGTCATCCGGCGGAAAGGCTTCCTGCGTGTTGAAATCCACGCCGAGCAGGTCCCGAATGGTGTTGTGGTATTCGGCGCGGTTGAGGCGGCGGAGGGTGACTCGCCCCGGATCGGGGTCCTGCGGATCGATGCCGAAGACGCTGGTCTTGACCCAATGGACGATTTGTTCCTGTTCCTCAGCAGTGGGCCGGGCTTTCTTGGCCGGGGGCATGATGCCAGCCCGGATATTCTTCATTGCTTTCCACCACAACTCGCGATTTTCGAGAAGGTTTTGATCGGACTTGAATCGGTCGAATGCCACCTTGCCCTTGCTGGCCCCGTCGCCGTGACAATCAAAGCAATAATTTTGCAGGATGGGCAGGACATTCGTGTGAAACTCCGCCGCGCCCGGAACCTCCGCCGCGCGAATGCTCACGCTCGCCGCCGCCAGAAACAACAGCAGCCCCCGTACCGATTGCCGATGAACTTGGAATTGCACGTCCGATTACAATACCCATTTTCGGGCAGTTTAAAAGGCAATTGCTATAGCTGTGGGGAAGCAGAGCATGCCATGGGGATGGAAAGACCCGTCGCCAGTCCTGCTTTCAGATGGGGATCCTCTCTCTCCCCGCTTCGCCCGGACAAAGAAGGAGAATGGGTTATTCTGAATTCAGCTTGACCCCGGGAAATGAATGCATGGAATATTTGCATCGGGCCTTCCCAAAGGGGATGCCTGCTTGCAGCATATAGAATTATTATGGAATATCGCGAACTCGGACGAACGGGTTGGAAAGTCTCCGCCATCAGCTTCGGCGGGTGGGCCATCGGCAGCACGTGGGGCAGGGTGGATGACAAGGAGTCCATGGCGGCCTTGCATCGCTGCCTGGATTTGGGCGTGAATTTTTTTGACACTGCCGACGTCTATGGCGATGGCCACAGCGAACAGTTGCTGGCCCGGCTTCGCAAAGAGCGGCGTGAGCCTTTCTACGTTGCCACCAAGGCAGGGTGCCGTTTGCAAGTTCACGAAGCCGCCGGTTACAACCGGCAGAACCTCACGGCCTTCGTCGAGCGCAGCCTTAAAAATCTCGAGGTGGAAACAATCGACTTGCTGCAACTGCATTGCCCGCCTGTCACCGTCCTCTACATGCCGGAGGTGTTCGGCATCCTGGACGATCTGACCAAAGCGGGCAAACTGCGCCACTACGGCGTCAGCGTGGAAAAAGTGGAGGAAGCCCTGATCGCAATCGAACATCCGGGCGTGCAGACCATTCAGATCATTTTCAATATGTTCCGCCAGCGTCCCAGCGAATTATTCTTCGGCGAGGCGCGCCGCCGCCGGGTGGGAATCCTGACCCGCTTGCCGCTTTCCTCAGGCATGCTCACTGGCAAACTGACCAAAGACAGCCGCTTCGAACAGGATGACCACCGCGCCTTCAACCGCCAGGGCGCGGCTTTTGACCGGGGGGAAACCTTCTCGGGCGTGGATTACGAGACGGGCCTCAAAGCGGTGGACGAATTGCGGCCTTTAGTGCCCGCCGGGGCTACGCTGGCCCAAATGGCGTTGCGGTGGATTCTGATGTTCCCGGAGGTCACGTGCGCCATCCCCGGGGCCAAGCGCCCCAGTCAAGTCGAAGAAAATATCGCGGCGGCGAATCTTCCGCCCTTGAGCGGCGAGACGATGGCGGGCATCTCCGCAATTTACAACCGGCGCATCAAGCCTTTGGTCCAGCAACGCTGGTGACCGGCCCACCCCGGTGTAAAGTGCAGCCAGTGCGTCGCGGCTGAAAGTTTTAGCGATAGCGATAAAGTTTGATGTGCTGGATGCCAAACCGATCCGGAACCAGGCGCAGATGCCGTCCTTGATGGTCTTCGTCACCGTTCAACCGCCGCCCGGCCACCCAGTGGCCATTTACGAACGAACCTTCGTCAATGCTCGCGATGCCGGCGACGGGATCGGCGGGCGAATCGGAAGTAAACGTCACGATTAACCCGCTGCCAGCCACCAGATATTCGTCCTGCCCAAGGGAGATGATCAATCCGCCGAAGCGCGGCCATGGACTTGGACGCGGATTGCGCGAACCCCCCCAAGTGTAGTCGTGAGACACATTAAGGGTGAAGTTGCCGAGGTGGACTTTTTGCGTCTGGTTTGTTTCATCGAGCAACACGCCGGCCATCGTTCCTTTGCCCTGGTTTTCCAGAATCACAGGCGCGAGCTGGGACAAGACATCATAGCACCGTCCGAAATCGGGCCGCTGCGTCGAAAGCTCATTCGTGCCCGGCAGAGGAGGCGGATCGTCAATCGCAAAGGGAGAAAACCCCATCGCGTCACATTGGCCAAAAGCATAAAACGGATTTGCCGTGTCCCGAATGGCCTCCGGGATGAAGAGCGGATTGCCGGAACGATGATATTTGCCGCACCACTCGGCGAAATTCGGGAAATAGATGTCAGGCGAGAGAAAATCAATTCGCGGCGCCCCGGCCCGCCACACATCCAGCAAGTGCGGCAACGGCCCTCCGCTGGGATACTGGCCGGGCTTGGAGTTGGGCCGGATCAGAGCGGCATTGACATACATCAGTAGTGGATACTCCGCTTTGCCGCTCGCGGCCACTTGGTCTGTGTAGCGGGCAAACCACCATGCCGTGAAAATCTCTTCCGTTCCGATTCCCGGCCCGAAGACTTCTTCCCATGTCCCCGACGTTTTGAAACCGGCCTTTTCCCAGACCTCGCGGAATTCGGGTATAAGTGTGTCCTTGTGCGCCTGCAGATAATCCATCAATGCTTTCGGCGCCGCTTGGGCAAAGGCTTGGTTGGCCGCAGCCGAGTGGTCCCGGGCTTCTGGAATCATGCCAATCTCATTTTCCACCTGGACCATGATGACGGTATGCTTCTTATCCACGTGGCGAATGTGCCGCATCAGCGCCGTGAAGGCGCGGGCATCGGTCTTCCAATTTGTTTCATTGAAAGGTGACAGGATTTCAATGCCGGCGCCATCGGACTTCTGACTGCGGGGAAACCGGCGTTGGTCCGTCTTGACCCAGGCTGGCGCATAGCACGACATGCTATTCTTCCAACTGCCGAACCAGAGGAAAACCAAACGCAAGTTGTTGGCCCGGGCTTCATGAATGAGGCCGTCTGCCAACTTGAAATCGAACCTGCCTTCTTCAGGCTCAGTCAATTCCCACGAAACCGGCGCCAGCACGGTGTTGAGATTCAACCGGGCCAAACGCGGCCAGATCGGTTTCATGTAATCCAAACTTGATGAACTGGAATTGTGCAGCTCGCCTCCCAGGACAAGAAATGGCTTGCCGTCCACAACCAGCCGGGAGGCTGTGCCCTGTCTGTCAATATAAGGAATGCCGGGAGAATCGTTCGCCCGAAGCGGCGCTGCCGCGCAAATGAGAGCGACGGTCAAGCCGCGAAGCAGTATCTTCATATTCGAAATGATCAGCCAAATGTGTCCCCGTTCCAACCCCAGTGGCCCGCGCTGATTTCGGTGAAATTCAGGTAAATGCGGTTTTGCGGCACGCCGAGTGACTCGTTGAGCAGTTTGCAGATTTTTTGCGATATATTCTTATTCACCTCACGGCTCAATCCCCCAATGCTCCGCACCTCCACCAGCGCCGCCTCCCCCGGACTGCCCGACATTTGCATGGCGGCCTGGCTCGCCGTCACCATGACGTATTGCTGCGGTTTTCCAATCGTTTCGGCAACGATTTTGGACAGGGAGGCGAGCAGGGCCTGCCGCTTGTCCTCCGGGAGAAGAACTGTAGTTTCAAGTTTTAATAGTGGCATGACCGATATCTACCACCTGGCAGCGCCACACTCAAGCACATCGGAAGAATGGTAATGCCTTAATTTGATGTAGCTTCGCGCCGTCGGCTCGAAATTGACAATCATATTTTTCAGGAGTCCTCATACGTTATCGAGGCTTTGCAGTATTTTGCGTCTGCCTGAATCATCACGAATCTGCGCGAAAATTGGTAAAAAAGTATCAGATTTGGTCGCTGCGCCTTAATGTGGCGATGGCGGGTCCGAAAGCATCGCAAATTGCCTCGGAGCGCCCAGCCATGAAGAGCTCCGCAGTTCGGCTTCGTCGATCGCGTTATCTGTTGTCCACATGTGGCACTGCTGCCTTGCCTGCCGCTATATCGAAGGCGGAAAGATTGCTGGCTAGGCATTTGGTTTCATGCATACCTCCGCCATAACCACACAAGACGTCATACTGGCCATCCGGGAGATCAAATTGCACGTTGACCGTCCTCTTCTGTTTGGCGTCGATTGTGAAATCATGGGGCAATTCATTTTGCTTATCAATAGTCCAGCAGTACGGCTTGCCTGCAGCAATTCCTCCACCTGTCATCCGATTAAATCCGAAATCTTGTCGTGTGATCAAGGCAAAGGAAGGCCCATCCGAGACAGACCAGTTGTCCGATGCTTCACGTTTCATCATAAGCGTTAGTGCAAACTCCTCGTTAAAAACCTTCACTGGAATCTGGCTCGTATTCTCAATGGTGAGGGCAGCAACAGGCTTGCCGTCCGATTGCACCTTCACCGAGGAAACAAGACGAATCCCCTCTAGTTTCACCCATTTTCGATTGCCCTCAGGCGCATCCCCGAGATAGTCGAACTGTCCGATAAGACCATCCCCCGGGTTGCGCGGTTGGCTCACTTCCTTTGCGTCAATCTGGATGGCTTGCTTCGCGTAGGGACGAAGGCGCTCCTTCACTTTTTCAGAAATATACATGACGTAAATCCCACTGTACAAAGTGCAGCCACCCCAACGATCAAACACCACCACGCCGCAGTACTTTCCCTTCGAGCGAAAGCCGCCTTCACACAAAAGACTCATGACGCTCAAGAGCACAAGGACGTATGCAAATACCCGAGGTTTCATGGTGTTCTCCATTGACAATACTTGCTGCTAAAGTAGCTGACTATCACCGCAAAGTAAAATGGAACAGCTTGATGCCAAAACGGTGCAGGTTCAGAACATGGGCATTAGACCATTAAATGTAGTTAATGGCTCCAAAAACTCAGATGCATCCGATTGACCAGAACCACCATATTGAAGCAATGCCGGAAGAACGCAGGGGAAACAGACGGGCGCACGACAATATTTTTCATTTCGCCATTTTGCCTCCTGAACAACATATATGGGGCTATATATGGCCCTGGTGCGTCTCTCTCTCCCCGCCTGCGGGGAGAGAGCCGGAGAGAGGGGATTAATCGTTCGCAAATATTTGTCAGGCACCCGAAACAGACCCCCTCGCTATCCGCGCCGGGCGGAAGTATATTGAGGCGTGAGTAACAATTCACAGGCCGCGTCGCTGGATCGGCGCACCGTCGTTGGAACGCTTTGCCGGTCCGAAGACGGACGCATTCGGTGCGTGGCGTGCGGGCATCGCTGTCTTCTCGCGGCGGGGCGGCGCGGCATCTGCAGAGTCCGCTTCAATGACGGCGGCCAACTGCGCGTGCCATTCGGTTATGTGGCGGGCGGCCCGGCAAGCGATCCGGTGGAAAAGAAGCCTTTTTTCCACGTCCATCCCGGCAGCGACGCCCTGACGTTCGGAATGCTCGGGTGCGATTTTCATTGTTCCTATTGCCAGAATTGGGTTACCAGCCAGGCCTTGCACGATGAGGCGGCGGCGGCCCCCATCCTCGATGTTACACCCGCGCAAATCGTGAAGGCCGCCCAACGGACCGGCGCCCGGCTGATTGTGTCCAGCTACAACGAACCGCTCATCACCGCCGAATGGGCCGTCGCCGTTTTGCAGGAGGCGCAACGGGTCGGCCTGCCCTGCGCCTTCGTCTCCAACGGCAATGCCACGCCCGAGGCGCTCGATTTTCTGCGCCCGTGGATCGTCGCATACAAGATTGATCTCAAGGGATTCGACGACCGGCGCTATCGCACGCTGGGCGGAACACTCGAACACGTGACCGGCGGCATCCGCATGGTGCATGAGCGCGGCCTGTGGCTGGAGGTGGTCACACTCTTGGTGCCGGGCTTCAACGATAGCGGGGAGGAGTTGCGCGCCATGGCCAAATTCCTCGTCTCGGTCAGCCCCGGCATTCCCTGGCACGTCACCGCCTTCCATCCTGACTACAAAATGACCGCCGCGACGGCGACGACTGCCCGCCAGCTTATGCGCGCCGCGGAAATCGGCGTGGAGGAAGGGCTGCGTTTCGTCTATGCTGGCAACCTGCCCGGTCGCGTCGGCCCGTGGGAAAACACCTTTTGCCCCCAATGCCGCACGGTGCTCGTTGAACGCGCCGGTTACGTCCTGAAGCAGTATTGCATCACCGGCGAGGGCAAGTGTCCGAAATGCCGGATGACCATTCCCGGCCTATGGCCGGGAGGCGGAGTTGCAGATGTGAGGCTGGGAGACGCCGCGATGGATTGGCTTGCGCGCCGGCCACGGCGGGTCCAACCCGGTGTTTGAAGACGTCTTAAGGAGGAGCCGAAAAGTGCCGATACAAAACTGTTAAGGTCCATGCCGGCAGGCCGGCGCGGGCGAACGATGAAAGCAGCAGACACCAATTGTTCCGCGCTCTCGCTGAGCGACCTGTCGGAGTCATCTCCACGCAAGTCGCCTGGGCTTGCTTATTTGCTACTGGACCAATTGCCGATCGGTGTTTTTCAAAAGGACAAAGAGGGCCGATACGTCTTCGCTAATTCATGGTTCCTGCACCTCCGAAACGCCACTTTGGATCAATTCATTGGCAAAACCGCCGATGAAGTTGCCGGCCACAGATGGAAGCCCGGAGCCCCCGATACTCCGGAGAAATTGTGGGAAACTAAGGTGTTTAATGAAGGCGCAAATCACCACAAGCTCATTATGGAAACCGGCCGCTCGATTGAAGCGGAAGAGTTTCATGTCGATCGGGATGGCAAAGACCAGTGTTTCCACGTTTTTAAAGGGCCGTTAATCGGCCCTGATGGCACAATCATCGGCTCTCAAGGCGTATTGTTGGATATTACTGAGCGCAAGCGAGCCGAGGCGCTGTTGGCCAGTGAGCGGCATATGTTACGGGCGCTGATGGATTCTTCGACGGACGCAATTTATTTTAAGGACCGCGAATCGCGCTTTATTCGTTGCAGTACCGGCTTGGCCTCGTATTTCAGCTTGGGTGGCGCGGACGACGCCATCGGCAAACGCGACTTTGACTTCTTCGGCGAGGAGCATGCCCGTCCGGCCTTCGAGGACGAACAGGAAATCATGCGCACGGGTTGTCCGATTATCGGCAAAACCGAAAAGGAAACGTGGCAGGACGGACATATCACCTGGGCGCTGACCAGCAAGATGCCGCTTTATGG
>Ga0187851_10003823_pt1 | contig 12516 bp, 11 predicted proteins | sample June2016WEW_6_10_FD_132997 | JGI IMG/M metagenome (GOLD analysis project Ga0187851, IMG submission 132997) | Peatland microbial communities from SPRUCE experiment site at the Marcell Experimental Forest, Minnesota, USA - June2016WEW_6_10 | ecosystem: Environmental > Terrestrial > Soil >... | reverse complement strand
GAAGAAGGCGTTTTTGTGGACGGCCGCTGGATTCCAGGTCGTCGGCTGGCCGGTGATGACACCGCCACGCCAGGTCTGGTGCTGCCGAGGCTCCACGTGGTGGCGGACCATCCCGCGCTTTTCGGTCCGAGTTTCAAGGGAATCGTCCGCGTGACGCTGTACCGCTACCGCTGAGGCGTCGAACGCGATCAACTTTTGGGAGCATTCAAACGCTGCGCGCGAAAACTGCGGGTTCCCAAGATTTGTTCAAGCTTGGGACACGCATCGGGTCCAGCTACAGCCTGAGGTCAATTCCGTTGAAGGACTTGTTGTTAAGAGCGTCCGCAGGATTCGCTGGAGGTTTGGGCGCTGGCTTGGGAGCAGAAACAGACGAATCATTTCCATTGTCATCTGCCCGATGATTTCCTTCGACGGGCTGGTGCAGATTTTTTGCGCGTTTGTTGCGGGGCAGCGGGCTGATCATCACGTTGATGCCGCGTCCGATGAGCTTCGGGTTGAAATCGGGATGGCCGTAAGGCGCGATCTCGGCAAGAAATTTGTTCACCACCTGAAAGCCAAATTCCTGATGCGCCATTTCGCGCCCGCGGAATTTAAGCACGACCTTTACCTTCATGTCCTCGCACAGAAAATTAATCGCGTGCTGGGTCTTGATGCCAAGGTCATGCGGATCAATGCGCGGGCTGAGCTGGACCTCCTTGACGATGGAGGCGTGCTGGTTCTTTTTGGACTCTTTTTCCTTTTTGGCCTTTTCGTAGCGGAACTTGCCCAGGTTTACCAGGCGGCAGACCGGCGGTACGGCGGTGGCGGCGACTTCGACCAGGTCCACGCCATGCTGGCGCGCCATGGTCAGCGCCTCGTTCAGTGAAATGACACCGAGCTGTTTGTTGTCCACTCCAATGACCCGGACTTCCCGGGCACGGATTTTTCCGTTGACCCGGACAAACGAATCAGTCGAAGAATGACGTGAAGGAAAAGGGCGGCTCAAGACACCCTCGGCGGTTGGGTCATAACTGTAAGTATTCGCATCAATCAAACTGGCACGGCCAGTTCAAATTCTGGTGTATTTATAAGCCTTGCCGGCCGCGCGCGCAAGTAAAAATTGATGGTAAATTCAAAAAGCATTACAGCCCGGTTTTGGCGTTTTTAACGACGGCTTCGTATATTTGTCTCAACGGAACCTTTGCCCGCGCCGCCAGCTTTTTGCACGACTCGAATTCGGGCGTGGCGTGAACAACTTTCCCGCCGAGCCTGCCAAGTTTTACCGTCGCCTTGCCAAACCGGGTCTGGACCGTTGTGAACTCGCGCCGCAATTTCCGCCGCCCGGCAAACGTGCGCCGGACGCCAAACGCGCTCGTTTCGCGCAAAATCAATTCGCTGAATTTATCCGCGTCCGCCTCCGCGCACAAAACCGTCAGCACCACGCCGGGCCGGCTTTTCTTCATCTGGACCGGCGTAAAAAAAACATCCAATGCGCCCGCGGCCAGCGCGGTTTCAGCAAAATGCCCCAGAATTTCCCCGCTGCTGTCGTCGAGATTGGTTTCGAGCACCGCGATGGTGTCCGTTTCCCAATCCAAAGCAGTTGAGTCTTGAGGGTTGAGGGTTGAGTGCTTGCCGAGCACGGCACGCATCACGTTTGGCCGCGTTTGATGGTCCCGCGTGCCGATGCCAAAACCGGTTTTTTCGGCGATCAATCCCTGCATCGGTCCAAAACGTTCGGCGAACTCGGCCAGCAATGCCGCGCCGGTGGGCGTGACCAGTTCGTGCGGCTCCTCGCATTGGGTCACGCCGATGCCGCGCGCCCCGAGAATCGCCAGCGTTGCCGGCGCGGGAACTGGAAAGCGTCCGTGCGCGCAATCAATCCAGCCGACTCCTTCGACCACCGGCGATGACAGCACGCGCGGTTTGCCGAGCATTTCGACCGCGATGCACGCGCCGACAATGTCCACGATTGAATCCACCGCGCCGACTTCGTGAAAATGCACCCGCTCCGGCGGCAGGCCGTGAATTTTGCCTTCGGCCTCCGCAATGCGCTCGAAAACGGCGATCGATTTTTTCTTCACCCACGGCGACAATTTGCTTTGCGCGACGAGTTTCTTGATTTGGGTGAACGTCCGGTTCTCGCCATGATGATGATGGTCGTGGTTGTTTGGAGTTCCGGCTTTAGCTGGTCCATGCCGCCTGAAGGCGGAACTCCGAACATGGGAGTCGTGCTCGTGATGATGTCCGTGGGCTTCGGTCAGATGGACATCCAGCTTCACGCCGGCAATGCCGGATTTTTGTTTGCGCGTGACGTGCAGATGATAGCCGTCGAGCTTGAGTTTTTTCAACTCGCGCTCCAGCCTGACGGCATCCACGCCCAGATCAATCAACGCGCCGAGAAACATGTCGCCGCTGATGCCGCTGAAAAGGTCGAGATAAAGCGTTTTCATTTTTCCGCCAACGCGTTGATCTGGCTGGCGGCGTAACCGGCGCCGAAGCCGTTGTCAATGTTCACGACCGTCACGCCGCTGGCGCAACTGTTCAACATCGCCAGCAGCGCCGCGATGCCGCCAAAGCTCGCGCCGTAGCCCACGCTCGTCGGCACGGCGATGACCGGTCCGGAAACCAGTCCCGCCACCACGCTGGGCAGCGCGCCTTCCATGCCGGCAACAACGACCAGGACGCTGGCGCGCCGGAGGTTTTCCGATTTGGCCAGCAACCGGTGCAGCCCGGCCACGCCGACGTCGTAAATCCGTTCGACGCGGTTCCCCATGATTTCCGCCGTGACCGCCGCTTCCTCGGCCACGGGCAAATCACTGGTCCCGGCGCAAATGACGCCGATGGTCCCGTGACGTTTGGGCAACGGTTTTTTTTCGATGGTCACGCACCGGGCGGTTTCGTGGTGAATGATGCGCTTGAATTTTTTGCGCAGCGCGCGCGCATGGGCGCCAGTGATGCGCGTGATGAGCACGCGCGAATCGGACGCCAGAATTTTCGCGGCGATCTTGACGACTTGCTCCGGTGTTTTGCCGCCTCCAAAAATGACTTCGGGAAAGCCTTTGCGCAGCGCGCGATGGATATCCACCTGCGCAAAACCAATGTCGGCCACAGGCGCGGCCTGAAACGCCTGCAAGACCCTGTCGCGGCCCACGCCGCCGGCGCGGAATTTTTCGAGCAGACGGATGGCTTCGGCAATTGTCACGCCATCACGATGCCACAGGAATGCGCCCCGGTCACGCGGGAAACTCAAGGGTGATGCCGGAACAGCCGTTTCCGGTTTCTAAGCAGATACCAGACGATCAAAACATTCAGCGCCAGCACAACAGCCAGTCCAATTTTTGGATGGGGAAACAATTCCGGCCGGGGCAGGCCCGCCGCGTCAAGCCGGCGATGGCGCACCAATTCAAATATTTCAATCGGGATGAAAAACGCCGATTCGCCAATCGCCAGCCAGATTGCCCATTTTGCCCGGAACGCCAGTCCCAAACCCAGGATAATCAGAAACAATCCGGAGAGAAACGTGCCGGACGCCACCACCCGCACATTGGCCGGCGTGATGGTGTCCAGCCAGTCGCCGATGCCTTGAAAAAAACTCCGCTCCGGGTCGAGATGCACCCACCGCAGAAATTGGTCAAACGTGTCCGACAAATCCTTGTTCGCCAGCGAAAAGACGCCCAGCCCCAGCAGCAGGAGCGCGACGCCTTTGGTCAGCTTGATCGCGACGATGAAATACAGCGTCGGAGCGATCTTCTTCGGAGTTTGTGCGTTCCCGGTCATCAGCGGATTTTTGGCAGCAACCAATTTAACAATTCGCCAATCGCCAGACGCTCCTGCCTGCCGTCGTCGCGATGCCGGATGGTCACGGTGTCCTTTAATTCCGGTTTTTCGCCCAGCGTGTCGAAATCAATCGTCGCGCAGAACGGCGTGCCGGCTTCGTCCTGGCGCGCGTAACGGCGGCCAATCGAACCGCCATCGTCGTAAAACACATTCATCCACGGCCGCAGCAGTTCGCGCACTTCGAGGGCCTTCTTCACCAGTTCGGGCTTGTTCTTGAGCAACGGCAGCACGGCCACCTTGATGGGCGCGACGCGCGGATGAAATTTCAAAATCACGCGCGTTCCGGTTTTACCCTTGTCGTCGGTTTCGGTGACTTCGCTGTAGGCGTTGCAAATCAAGGCGAGGATTAGACGGTCCACACCCGCAGAAGGTTCAATGACGTGCGGGATGTATTGGCCCTTGGCCAGGCCATCGGCGTCTTCCTTCGCTTCATTTTCCGCCTTTGCCTGCTCGACGCCCATTTTCGTGAGATATTACAGCCGTGCGTCGTGATAGCGCTTCGACAGCGCGGCCTTTCTGGCGTCGTCAAGCTTGCCCCAGGCAGCGCGGAGTTCCTCGTCGAAAACGCCCATCGGTTTGCCGGAGAAACGTTCGTGCTGGCTCAAATCGAAATCGCTGCGCGCGGCGATGCCTTCGAGTTCCTGTGTGCCGAACGGGAACTTGAACAGAATGTCCACGCAGGCGCGCGCGTAATGCGCCAGCTCTTCCGGCTTCTGCCAGTATTCCTCCAGCGTCGCGCGCGACAGGCCGATGCCCTCGTAAAACGCGACGCGCTCCCCGACCCAATACTTGTGCCACGCTTCCCAGCCCCAGTTTGGTTGAGGGTTGAGAGTTGAGGGTTGAGAGCCGGAAGCAGTCGCCACGCTGCCGTGAATCGCCTCAATGACTTCATCCGGCTTGATGAAAAATTCCAGCTCCATCTGCTCGAACTCGCGCGAGCGGAAGGTGAAATTGCGAGGCGTGACTTCGTTGCGGAACGCCTTGCCGACCTGCGCGATGCCGAATGGCACTTTCTGGCGCGACGTTTCCAGAACATTTTTGAACTGCGCGAAAATCGCCTGCGCAGTTTCCGGGCGGAGATACGCGACATTTAATTGCAGGTCTTCGTAATCTTTTTTCCATGCTTTCAATTCTTCCAAATCCACGCCTTCTTCAGAAATCGAAGGAAATGAAAAAACATCCTGCGGTCCGACGTAAGTTTTGAACATCAGGTTGAATGGCACAGGTTCGGTAAGCAGTGATCCATTTTCTGGATTGTAGCGTTGAGAATTTTCAATTTTTTCAGTGTGTTCACCCAACAATTTCGGATGGGCGTATCCGCGTTGTTGATAAAACTGAATCGCAACTTTGCGTACCGCTTCGGGAGGCTTTCCAGGCGGCAGAAGCACGGAATAAGAAATGGGCTGCATTCGTTCGCCGCGCGCAGCCGCTAAAATATCTTTGCCGAGCTTTTGCTTCGCTGGTTCAGGGCTATTTATCAAATGCTTGATGACAAGTTCAGTCATCTCCGAACTCATTCGTTCATTTGATTTTCTGGCAACAGCTTCTTCCCAGCCCGGAATCGCTTCTTTGCATTCTTTGGCTTGAAGAAAATAGTTGTAAGAATCGTCTTGCACTCCGGTGTAGTGATAGGCAATTCCACTTTGTGGCTCGATTTGGTCGGCGCGAAATCTTTTTTTTGTCAGCAAGCAATCGCACATTGGATCGCTGAACGTGTCCACGTGGCCGCTGGCTTTCCAGATTTGCGGCGACATGATGATGGTCGCTTCGAGGCCGGCCACGTCGTCGCGCTGGCGGGTCATGGTGTTCCACCAGAGTTCCTTCACGTTGCGCTTGAGTTCGGCGCCGAGCGGGCCGTAATCCCAAAAGCCGTTGATGCCGCCGTAAATTTCGGAGGATTGAAAAATGAACCCGCGCCGCTTGCACAGCGACACGATTTTTTCCATCAAAACGTTTTCTTTTGGCTCGGCCATAGGGTCGGGCAGTGTTTGCGATGCTTGCCCTCGTGTCAAGGTGACGCCGCGCGACAATGTGAATAAGCATTGAAAGGCGTGTGAACAAGATTTTGCGATTTGGTGTTGTGAAAACCGGTCTCGAACTTGAGAATCCGCCCGCCTTCCTGACCTTCTCTCAAAGCAATGGAACCGGCACATGAGGGGCGTTCAAAATTTGGACGCCTCTCTTTTATTCGTTATGCCGCAAATCTTTCATAACCTTTGGCGCGAATTGCGCGCCTCAAAACGCGTGGGCTTCACGCGAGACGCGCGGAAATTTCACGCGTGATTCGCTTCAAAAAAAACTGCCTGCCATTTTCATTGGGATTTTTTCAGAAAAAGCAATTGGCATCAGCAGTGCTAAGGATTTCTCAGAACGTTGGACAGCGAGCGTGCTTTTAGTGAAGCCTGTCAACTGTCTCAGTCGAACGAAAAAACCAAATCCGTCAACTTATGAAAAGCATCCTAAAACAAAAAAGGGCCTTCACGCTCATCGAACTACTCGTCGTGATCGCCATCATCGCCATTCTGGCGGCCATGTTGCTGCCGGCGCTCGCCGCTGCCAAGCGCAAGGCACAGCGCATCAACTGCGTGAACAACCTGCACCAGATCGGTGTCGCCTTCAAAGTTTGGGAAGGTGACAACGGCGACCGCTATCCCATGGCGGTAAGCACGGTCAAGGGCGGTGCGCTGGAAAACATCTGCAGCGTTGCATCAGGCTTGACTGCCATGCCTGCCGCCGGTATCACCAACGTTTTTTGCGTGATGTCGAATGAATTGAGCACGCCCAAGCTTCTATGGTGCACTTCTGACACCGCCGGCTCACGCGGGCCTGCCACAAACTTTCCGCAATTAGGTGTCGCCGCCCCCGGTAATGTCATTGAAGGCACAAACTGCATCAGTTATTTCGTTTGTGGCGATGCTGCGGATACATATCCCCAAATGATTTTGGATGGCGACCGCAACATAGGAAGCACCTCCTTGATTGGCGTTTATGCTCCCAATATATCTTTTAACAGCGGCGTGCAGTGGCCGGCCACAAAAATATGGGCATGGTCGGGGAACGATTTGCACCTGAAGGTCGGCAACCTCGGCATGGCTGATGGGAGCGTTATACAGACGACGCCTGCCAGCTTGTGGTCCACGATGATAAATGCGACGAACAGCACCCCTTATCCAAACCCGTGGTATGACTTCCCGCAATAAACGGCGGTTTGGGCTTTAACTTTTGTGCAATCAAGGCATCCGCAAGGGTGCCTTGATTTTTTTTGGGCAGGGAGGCCCGCCTGAACAAATCCGGTTAAAGGTCAATAACCGGAATCGCCAACCGCAGTCGCCGGCGGTTGTTTCTCACTTTTTCAAGTGCCGCTGCCGGGCGAAAAAAGTTTGCAGCAATGCGCGGGATTCCGCCTCACGCACTCCGCCCGTGATTTCACACCGGTGATTCAACGCCGGGCACTGGAGCAGGTTCATCGCGCTGCCCGCCGCGCCGCCCTTCGGATCGCTTGCGCCGAAAACGACCCGCGCCACCCGTGTATGCACTATTGCGCCGGCACACATCGGGCACGGCTCCTTTGTCGAGTAAAGCACGCAATCGGTCAGCCGCCAGTCGCCCACGATTTCTTCCGCCTGTGTGAGCGCGAGCATCTCGGCGTGGGCTGTGGCGTCTTTGAGCAATTCCACCTGATTGGACGCCCTCGCAATGATTCTGCCTTCATGCACGATCACCGCGCCGACCGGCACTTCCCCGGCTTCAAAGGCTCTGGTAGCCTGGCGCAGCGCGTCGCGCATGAAATAATCATCGCTGTGCAAATCAATGATGGGTTCTTCCATGAGATTTCAGATTTTTAATTCCGGATTTCGGATTGAAACGGATTCTTCCAGCGTCCACTCGTTCCGCCCGTCGGGATGACAATGGCAGTGCGCGGCGAAAAAACCGCCGCGGAATTGCCAGAACCACGGCCAGATTTTTTCGCGGTCGGTTTGCGGAATTTTCAAGCCCGCCAGCGACGCGCGCGGGAAAAATTTGAACATGCCCTCGGAATGCGCGGGCGGCAATAATTTCAGTCTCGTCTTTACTTCAAATAAAAACATCAGCCAATGCGTCCGGCCTTGATAACCATGTTCGCTGACGATGCCGGTCAAATGCAGGTCCGGCGGGAGGATTTTGACGCCGAGTTCCTCCCCGGCTTCGCGGCAGGCGCAAGTGTAGGGCGATTCGCCAATGTCCATTTTCAGCTTGCCGCCGCACGGGCTCCAAAAACCGCGGTTCGGTTCCCGCGCCCGTTCGAGCAGGAGCACTTCGTCCCGCTCGCTGAAGCAATAAAGCAACGTGGCGATTTTGTAAGGCAAAACCATCGCGCCGAATTTGGGATTGTGATCGGCGAATGTCGAGTGCGTAAAATTCCGTTGTCACTGCGCGTCAAAATCGTAGCATCGCTGCTCCAGACTCATGAAAACGATCAAAATCGCAGCCTTGGCCGGTGACGGCATCGGCCCGGAGGTCATGCGCGAGGCCATCAAGGTCCTGCGCGTGACCGGGAAAAAATATGGAATCAAGCTTGAGATCAGCGAAGCGCCCGTTGGTTGGGCGGGCATTGACGCGTCCGGCAAGGCCCTGCCGGAGGCCACGCTCGCGCTGTGCCGGAGTTCGGATGCCATTTTGTTCGGGTCGGTTGGTTTGCCGGACCGCGACCCGACGATTCCAAAGGAGGAACGTCCGGAACGTGCCGCGCTGCTCCGCATCCGCAAGGAATTCGGGTTGTTTGCCAATCTGCGGCCGGTGCGGCTGCCCAGGGCCCTGGCCCATGCCTGTCCGCTGCGACCGGAACGGCAGGGTGACGGCATAGACATCCTCGTCGTGCGTGAGTTGACCGGCGGCATGTATTTCGGCCAGCCCAAGAAGACCGAGGAAATTCCCGGTGGCCACCGCGCGATTGACACGATGGTTTACACGACACCGGAAATCGAGCGCATTGCGCACGTCGCTTTCAAGGCCGCGCGTTTGCGCCACAAGAAAGTCACGAGCATCGACAAGGCCAATGTGCTGGAAAATGGCGTGCTTTGGCGCGAGGTGGTGACGCGCATTGGCCAGCAGTACACCGATGTGAAGCTCGAACACATGTTTGTGGACAACGGTTCCATGCAGCTCATGCTCAAGCCGACGCAATTCGATGTGATGCTTTGCGAAAACATGTTTGGCGACATTTTGAGCGACGAGGCGGCGGCACTGGCGGGATCGCTCGGCATGCTGCCCAGCGCCAGCCTCGGTGTGACCAGCGGCGAAAGCACCTTTGGCTTTTACGAACCTGCCGGCGGCACCGCCCCGGATATCGCCGGCAAAAATCTGGCAAATCCCATTGCCCAAATCCTGTCCGTCGCGTTGATGCTTCGGCATAGCTTTAATTTGAACGAAGCCGCGGCGGCAATTGAAAGCGCCGTGACCAGGGCCATTGAAGCGGGCTGCCGCACCGGCGACATTTTTAATCCCAGCGAATCCCGCGCCCGCAAGATCGGCACGCGTGAAATGGGCGACGCCATCGCGGCGGCGGTTTGATCCGCATGAAAAGCCTGACCGAACATCTCTGGTTCGAAACGCCGCATCGCCGTGATTACCTCAACATCACGGACAAGGTCGAACAGCTTGTCCGCAGAAGCGGCGTGCTGGAAGGGCTTTGCCTCGTCAACGCCATGCACATCACCGCCAGCGTTTACATCAACGACGCCGAGGATGGATTGCTGCACGATTATGATGTGTGGCTGGAAAAACTGGCGCCGCACGAGCCGGTTTCTCAATACCAGCACAACCGCACCGGCGAGGACAATGCCGACGCGCATTTGAAACGCCAGGTCATGGGCCGCGAAGTTGTGGTGGCCATTACGAAGGGCAGGCTGGATCTCGGCCCGTGGGAACAGATTTTCTACGGTGAATTCGACGGTCGCCGCCGCAAGCGCGTGCTGGTGAAAATCATCGGTGAATGATGATCTTCACCCGCTTCAAGCTTGCTGTGTTTTCAGACGAAAGGCGCTCCAGCCGAAACCAGAGCGCCTGACGATGATGATTCCTGGGTTAATTGGGCAAAACGCCGTTTGTCTGCGTTGTTATAAAGTAGAACTGAATGGGCGGCAGATTGGTGACGGAGAACACGCCCGCCGAAGTGGAGAAAGGCTGTCCGTAAATCACCTTAAATGAATTGGTGAGACTGCTGGCGCTCCAAAGTGTGCTGGCCTGGCCAGAGACGGCGGTGAACTGGAGGACAGCCTGATTGTTGACCACGCCAATCACGACGTTATTCACGCCCGTGGGAATTTGCGCCGTTGAACTCCAAAAGCTGCCGTCGTATTGCAGACCGGCAGTCGTGAAATTGGTGCTGACGTAGGCTTGCGGCACAAAGGGGCTGTTAATGGTTGGGAACCTCGACAGCGAGCTGTTGGCATTCAGGTCGCCGCCGGAATAAACAACGCGGTCAATGACATAGCCGTTTGGATTTCTTAGCACAATCACGCCGGTTCCGCTGGTCGGGAGCAGCAGGCTGCCGCTCGTTGCCGTTATCGCGGGCAAATTGGGCGACTCACCCGTGTCGCCACCGTAAATCACCACGGAACTTGAAGGAGACACGGTGGTCCCGCTTCCAGCATTGGAATCAAAGAGTTTGTTGACGCTGGGATTGCCAGCGTCAATGTCCCAGCCGTAATCCAAAAGTGTATCGGAGAGGTTGACCACTTCGATGAATTGATCGTTCGTGCTGACGCCAATCGTGTCAGTCAAACGATTCAAAGGATTGAAGTCCGGCGCGCTGGTGTTGGTGGCCGGGTTGGCCAGGAATTCGGTGATGGCCATCTGTTGCTCCGCCGGCGTCGGGACGTAAACATTCCAGTAATTGGTGCCGACAAAGCCGCTGGTTGAGGACTCGGCCAAAGTGACAACGTAATTGCTGCCTGCGTCACCCGCCAGCGGGCTGAAGTGGAAAACGGCAGTGGCAGTTTGTCCGCCCGTCACATTCGACCAGCTCGCGCTGGCAGGCAGGCCATCGGTGACTGGCGTCAGAGTCACGCTGCCGCCGGCGGCATCACTGGCGCTCACGTACGTGGTCAAGGTTTCGCCGGGGCGCAGGGCGCTCTCGGTAAACGTATTGGTCAGTGCATCGCCCCAATGGCTGACGTTGCTCAACACGTTGGTTGCGTGGAAATAGGAGATGATGTCCGCAAACCTGCTCGGGGTGAATTCATAGCCACCAACATAGGGGCTGGAGTTGACGAACTGCCCCAACACGCCATAAATCGTTACCGGGCCGGTCGGCTTGGTTTGGCCGGGGATGTCAGTATGGGAATTTAAAAACAAGATGAAGGTCTGGCCGGCATCGTTTGTAAAGGTGTAATTGTAAATGGCGTTGGTATCTGAAAGTACATGGTAAGCCAGGTTGGTCGTTGGGTCATTGGCATTGGCTCCAAATGTTGGCGTGCTCAGATTCAGCATCACATTGGATGCGACAAAATAACTGCCGACCAACGATTCCATCACGGGATAATTGTTTTGTACATTCGGGTCAAACGGCAGCGGCTGCGGCGTGGGCAGCGGATTGTTGGTGCTGAGAACGGCCACGAGATTCAACGGCGTGCCGAAAACCGGCTCCAATTCCAGCAACCCATCAAACTGGGCCAATGGCGCTGTCACTTGAACCAAAGCGCCGGCCGGCGGCAGGTTGGTGCTGGAGGCCGCACCGGACCAAAAGACAGCGATGCCGCCGGAATTGTCTTGAATGTAAAATTCGCTGTTGCCGCTCGTCGTCATGTTGGTCCACGTGGTCACGATGCCTTGAACGGTGAATAGCGATGTGGTGTTCGTGGGCGCGTAAGTGGTCGGGTCCACCATCGCGTGCAAGCTGGCGATGGTCACAAAAGGAATCGGGTTCACCACCAGTGTTATCAACGGGCTGTTGGTTTTCCCAACCAGATTGGTGACGGTGGCAAAATAAGCGCCGGACTGGTTGGTGAGCACGGATGTAATGGTCAGCGTGGGAGTGTTGGCACCGGTCACGTTCGCTCCGGTCACGGCATTGGTCACACCATTGGTGACGACAAACCAATTATAAGCCGGTGCCGGAACGCCGGAAGCAGTGACCGTAAAATTCACCGTGTCGCCAACAATGTTTGTCTGGCTATACGGGCTGGCGGGGCTGGTAATGCTCGGCGCGACGGGAACCGGGCTGATCAGGATATTGGCCTGGCGCGAAGTGACGACCCCGGCGACATTCGTCAAAACGACATAATAGAATCCAGATTGATTGGTCTGAACATTGTTTAGCGGGAGATTTGGGTTCGTGGCGCCGGAAATCACAGTTGTCACGCTGTTGCTGACGAAATACCACTGATAGCTCAAGGTATCACCCCCGGCCACCACGCCGTTGGTTACGCTGTTTCCGATAAAGAGATTCGTATTGTCCTGTGGCTGGGTGACAATAAATGGAGGGTTGGAGCCAACGCTCGATGGCAGCACCTCACCAAAGGATGTGGCCACAACGAGATTATTGAGGCTCAACAGCCCGGTGCCGAGGGCGTTGCGCAATCCAATGCCAGCCGTGCAATTGTTGGTTGTGGCGGTGAAATATCCCGTCAAAGGGGAAACGGTGTCGTTGGCCACGACACTGGAAGCATTGTTGGTTTCAGAAGTTGGATTAACCCACACGGTGCACAGCCCGTTGCCGGG
>Ga0187851_10003821_pt1 | contig 12520 bp, 11 predicted proteins | sample June2016WEW_6_10_FD_132997 | JGI IMG/M metagenome (GOLD analysis project Ga0187851, IMG submission 132997) | Peatland microbial communities from SPRUCE experiment site at the Marcell Experimental Forest, Minnesota, USA - June2016WEW_6_10 | ecosystem: Environmental > Terrestrial > Soil >... | reverse complement strand
GCCATGCCGGCACGGTGAGCAGCAGCATCGCCACGTCGCCCACGAAAAATCCCGGCCCCACCAGCCGCTTCAGCCATGGAAAGCAACTGCAATCCGCTCCGTGCAGCGCGTTGTAGCGCGCGCCCATGTAGATCATGAATACGACCAGCAGGAATCCGCACAGCCACGCGCCCCAGCGCCGCCACAGCGGCACCAGCACCAGCACGCCCGCCAGCGTTTCGCACATCCCGACGCCGATCGCCGCCAGCAACGCCAGTTGCCGCGGCACCAGCATTTGCGCCATCCGCTCCGAGGTCGCCAGCGGATCGGTCAGCTTCCACAGCCCGGAAACCAGGAAAATCGCGGCCAGCAGGACCGCCGCAATCGTGGCCACGACAACCTGCCACGCGGGCTGTCCGCTCGCCTCCGGTTCGGCGACGGCGCTCGCGCCCGCCTGTGCCATACTGTCATCCATGCTGCCTATTGTAGCCTTGCCGGGGCTGCTCCTCGCGTGCCTGGCAGCGCCTCCGCCGGCCGATCTGATTGTTGAGAACGCGCGCATCTACACGCTCAACAGTGCGCAACCATCGGCTCGCGCTTTGGCCATCGGCAGCGGCCGCATTCTCGCCGTCGGCGGCGATGTCTCCTCCTACGCCGGCCCGCACACCACGCGCATCGACCTCCACGGCGCGACCGTCGTGCCCGGTCTCATCGACTCCCACGCCCACCTGCACGGCCTCGGCGCATTGCTCGAAACGCGCGATCTGCGCCATGTGAAAACCATCGCCGAAATCGCGGACTATGTGCGCCAGCAGGCCGCCGGCCGCCAGCCTGGCGAGTGGATCGTCGGCCGCAATTGGGACCAGACCAACTGGGGCGGCCAATTCCCCTTCGCGCGCGATCTCGACGCCGCCGCGCCCGGCCATCCCGTCGTGCTGACACGCGTCGACGGCCACGCCGCCTGGGTCAATTCTGCCGCGTTGAAATTGTGCGCCATCACGGCGGAAACGCCCGATCCTCCCGGCGGCAAAATCATCCGCGATGCCGCCGGCCGCCCCACCGGCGTGCTTATCGATGGCGCTCAAGGCCTGGTTCGTTCGCACATGCCGCCGCCCACTCCCGAGCAGACCCGGCGTCAGCTCGCCCTCGCCGCCCGCGAATGCGCGCGCCTCGGCCTGACCACCATTCACGACGCCGGTATCTCTTCTTTGGAACTCGACTCCTACCGCGCACTGATCGCCGCCGGCGACTTCCCCCTGCGCATCTACGCCATGATCGGCGGGCCTGGCCCGCTCTGGCGCGAGTATCTCAGTCGCGGTCCCGAGATCGGTGAGCGGCTCACCGTGCGCGCCATCAAGCTCATCGCCGACGGCGCGCTGGGCTCGCGCGGCGCCGCCCTCTGGCAGCCCTATTCCGACGATCCCGGCAACACCGGCCTGCTGATCACGTCCCAGGCCGATATAGAAAAGGTAGCCCGCGACGCCGTTGCCCACGGCTTCCAGGTCTGCACCCACGCCATCGGCGACCGCGCCAACCGCATCGTGCTCGAGGCCTACGCCGCCGCGCTCGGCGGCCCCAACGACCATCGCTTCCGCATCGAGCACGCCCAGGTCGTTGCCCTGCCCGACTTCCAGCGCTTTAAGGACTTCTCGATTCTGCCCTCGATGCAGCCCACCCACGCTACCTCCGATATGCGCTGGGCCGAGCAGCGCCTGGGCCCCGATCGCGTCGCCGGCGCTTACGCCTGGCGGCGTTTCCTCGATCTCGGCATCCCCATCGCCGGCGGCAGCGACACTCCCGTCGAGGAGCCCAACCCGATGCTCGGCCTGTATGCCGCCATCACGCGCCAGGATCTCGACGGCGCGCCCGCCGGCGGCTGGATGCCCGCCCAGCGCATGACCCGCGCCGAAGCCCTCGCGAGCTTCACGCTCTCTGGCGCCTTCGCCGCTTTTGAGGAACATCTCAAAGGTTCTCTCGAACCCGGGAAACTCGCCGATTTCATCGTCCTCGATCGCGACATCATGACCGTGCCTGAGTCGGAAATCCCAAAAACCCGTGTGCGCATGACTTTCCTCGGCGGTAAACTCGTAAACGAGCTGAAGTGAAAATGTTTCAAACGCAATCGCGCCCGGACGTCGGGTCCAGCGCCGGGTATGAGTACTTGGTAGGATCGTGCCTGGTCGGATCCCGCGTGGTTGTATGATGCCCGGCTCTGCCTTCGGTCCGCGGATGAAAATTCGGCTGCTCGCCTGTCTCCTCCCCGCCGTCGTCCTCGCCGCCCCTACTCCGCCCCTCCACTCCGACGTGCTGATCGACGAAGAAGTCACCGTCAGCCCCTCCAAAGTGCGCCCGCTGGACTTCGACCTTCCATCCGGCGACACTCGCGTGCTCTGTAAATTCCATCTCGTCGAGGGCCTCTCCGGCGTGCGCGCCGTCTTGTTGAAACGCGACGACGTCCGCCTCTGGCTTGCCGGCACTGCCCACCGCCCTCTCGCCTCCACCGGCTTCGCCGAAACGGGCGGCTTTATGTTTCTCATCCCCGACCCCGGCGCATACGCCATCGTGCTTGACAACCGCTCGGAAGGCCGCGCCGCCGCCATCGTCCATCTGCAGGTGACGCTGCTCTCCGGCACGGGCACAGCCGGCCCCGTCCAGCTCGCCGATCCGCTCCGCTCGCGGCTCCTGATTTGGGTTTCGATTCTGCTTTTCGGCCTGGCTTCGTTTTACGCCGGCTGGCGTCTCAAACTTGCGCTGGCGCGCCGCTCTGCGCCTCGCCCCACTCCCGAATGGCCGCAACCGTTGTTTTGACGGCCTCTTCGTCGTGCGCGGCCGAGACGAAGCCCGCCTCGAATTGCGACGGCGGCAGGTAGATGCCGCGCTCCAGCAGGAAGTGGAAGAACTCCCCGAACCGCACCCTGTCGGCCCGCTTCGCCGACTCCCAATCGGTCACCGCCGCGTCGGTGAAAAAGAACGTGAACATCGAGCCCACGCGGTTTGCCGTCACGCCCGCCGGCGCGGCCGCGCAGAGCGCCGCCGCCGCCCTATCGATCTGCGTGTACACCTCCGGGTGCGCCGTCAGATACCGCAGCATCGCCCGCCCCGCGCTCACCGCCACCGGGTTCCCGCTCAGCGTCCCCGCCTGGTAAATGTTGCCTTCCGGCGCGACGCGCCGCATCACGTCCGCCCGCCCTCCGTAGGCCGCCAGCGGCAGTCCGCCGCCGATCACTTTGCCGAACGTCGACAGATCCGGCCGAATCCCGTACAAGCTCTGCGCCCCGCCCAGCGCCAGCCGGAACCCAGTCATCACCTCGTCGCAAATGAACAGCGCCCCGTGGCGCTCGCATAGCCTGCCGATCGATTCCAGAAATCCCGGCTGCGGCGCAACGCAGCCCATGTTGCCGGCCACCGGTTCGACGATCACCGCAGCGATCCGCTCGCCCTGCGCGTGAAACGCCGCCTCCAGCGCCTCCACCGAGTTGTACGGCAGCGCGATGGTCGTGCGCGCGAAGCTCTCCGGCACGCCCGCGCTGTCGGCAATGCCCAGTGTCGCCATCCCGCTGCCCGCCTTCACCAGCAGCGAATCGACGTGCCCGTGGTAGCAGCCCTCGAACTTGATCGCCAGCTCGCGTCCCGTAAATCCGCGCGCCACCCGGAGCGCGCTCATTGTCGCCTCGGTGCCTGAATTCACCAGCCGCAGCAGCTCCATCGACGGCACCGCCGCGCGGATCTCCTCCGCCAGTTCGACCTCGCCTTCGGTCGGCGCTCCGAAACTCAGGCCGGTTTCGAGCACCCCTCGAATCGCCTCGATCACCGGTGCAAAGCAGTGGCCGAGAATCAGCGGACCCCACGAGCACACGTAGTCGATGTAGCGGTTGCCATCGACGTCGTACACCCGGCAACCCTTCCCGCGTTGGATAAACGGCGGCGTCCCGCCCACCCCGCGAAACGCCCGCACCGGCGAATTCACGCCCCCCGGAATCACCTTCTCCGCGCGCTTGAGCAGCGCCGCGCTCCGTTCCAGCGCCATCGCCTGGCCTCCTTATCTCGGAGGGGACACCGAGGCCCACTCACGTCCCAACCACGACCACCAAGCCTTCTTCCGAGGGTGACACCAAGGCGTCCGCCGCGGACGCCGCAGCTGTGTCCGCGCTACCTCGAGATTTCGTCCAGATGACTACTGAGTAGTCATTTGATTTTATAAGTCACTGCTTATCAGTAACATACGGCATCCAAGTGACTATTCGTAGTCAGCGGCCCCTGCCGCTGCCGCTTTGGACTCCCATCAAGGGGGGACGTCCTTCCGCTTCCGGCGAAACACCGCAAACCCTCCGCGCGCGGGGGACGCCGAGGCCCACCAACTCTCCAACCACGACCACCAAGCCCACAGCCCGAGGGCGACACCCGCGCTACAAGCCGTCCCCATGTTTTCGCGCCCCCGATGAAGGCTGCCCGCCCCTACTCCGCCTCTTCCGCCAGCCGTCGGCGCAACACCAGGCTGCGCATAATCTCGATCACCGCCCGCTGCGCCCGGCCCACCAGCCGCGCCTTCAGGCCGACGTAGCTCTGCGAACCCGCGAACAGGTCCTGCACCACCTCCGACACCGCCGGGCTGCGCCGCATGAACTGGATCATGCGCGCCGTCATGCCCGAAAACAGGAACGGCCGCAGGTAAAACTTCGGCGCCAGCCGCGCCCCGGCTTCCAGTTCGTCCATGATCTCGCGCCGCACCGCCTCGCGGTACGCCACGTGCTTTTGCGCCATCGGCACGCGCTCGTCCAGTAGCGTCTCCGCCGCCATCTCGCCCGACCGCATGGCGTAGTAGATCCCCTCGCCGGTCACCGGATCCACCAACCCCGCCGAGTCCCCCGCCGCCATCCAGCCCTCTCCGCTGATGCGATTCGACGCCCACGAGGCCGGCTCCAGCGCCGGGATCATGTGCGCGTAAAACGGCGCATTGTCGTACCTCAGCCCGCGCACTTCCATCCACTGTTCCAGCCGCCGCCGCATCGTCCGCGCCGGCACGCCCTTGCCGCCGATCCCCACCGACGACAGCCCGCATCGCGGGAAGATCCACATGTAACCTTCGAACCGCGGAATGAATTGCAGATGAATGTGCGTTTGCGACGCCTCCACGCGGTAGCCCAGCGCCAGCATCGTGTCCGCCGCTTTGAACGCGCTGCCGTAATCCTTCAGCGGATTGCGCGCCCCCAGCGCCACGATCGCGTAGTCCGCATCGAACGACCCGGCCGCTGTTTCGATGCGCCACCCCGCACCCGCGCGCTCGATGCCCTGCACCCGCTCCTTCACCAGCCGCGCGCCCTTTGCTTCGGCCCGCGCGAGCAGCAGGGCGTTCAATTCCTGGCGCGAATAAATCACCAGTGGCCGCGCCAGCCGCAGCATCGCCGGGCCCGAACGCGGATCGTCCAGGCCCGTGTACGTCACCAGCCTTTTGGGAATCGAATTCTCCAGCAGAAACGGATACCGGTCGTACGCTTTCCACGTCAGGCCGCCGCCGCACGGCTTTTCCCAGGCCAGCTTTTCGTCCAGCAGCACCGTCTCGACGCCGCCCGCGGCCAGCGTCGCCGCCGCCATCGCGCCCGCCGGACCGCCGCCCAGGACGGCGACTTTGTTCACTTCTTCGGCTCCGCGCTCATCGGTGGATGACCCGGCGGCAGCGCTCCGCTCGGCGTCGGCATCGGGATCTGCGAACCCGGCGCTGCTGCCGGTGGCGTCGATAATGCCTTCGCCGCCGCGGCCCCGTGCGGTCCGGTGTCGGCCTTCTTCTTCACCACCCAGCCGCTGTTCTGGCGCTCCAGCGTGTAGCTCATGCTCATGCCGCTGGCGGGGTCGCCGCCCTTGGGTTTGAACACCACCACCGCGTCGGCTTCCTGGCCGCGGAACGTAACCTGTTTCACCTCGATGTCCATCGCGTTCAACGACAGATTCTTGTTCTGCGACAGGTAGCTCAGGATGCCTTGCCGCACGGCTTCGTCAGTCTGGATATTCTTGCGGCAGCCGCCCAGTGAGACCGCTGCCAGGAGAGTGCAGACAATGAGGGTTTGTTTCACCATTCGATTATAACCACCACCCGCGCGTTTGCCAGACCCTGGGGCCGCGGAGGGGACTCCGCCGCCGAGGCCCAGCCCCGTGGCGACCCTCCACCGGGCCGTCCGGCTGCTACACTACCCTAACGTAGGGGGGAATTTGTTCTATGAAAAAACTGTTGCTCGTCCTGGCACCGCTGGCGCTCCTGCTCGCGTCCGTCCAACTCGTCTGCGCTCAGAGTCCGAGAAAGAGCCCGCATGAAAAAGTCTCCGCCACCGTCGGCGGCCAGACCATCACCGTCGAATACGGCCGTCCCTACCTGAAAGGCCGCAAGATGCTCGGCGACCACGAACCGTATGGCAAGGTCTGGCGCACCGGCGCCGACGAGGCCACCACCTTCACCACCACCGGCGCCCTGATGTTCGGCTCGCTGCACGTGCCGGCCGGGACTTACGCCCTGTTCACCATTCCCGGTGAGAAGGAATGGACGGTGATTCTCAACAAGGTGGCCAAAACCTGGGGCGCTTTCGATTACGAAAAGAACAAGGCCCAGGATCTTGGCCAGATCAAAGTGCCCGTGGAGCACCTCTCCGAGCCGCTCGAGCAGTTGACGATCTCCATCGAGGCCGGCGCAGGACAGAACGGAACGCTGAAGATCGCTTGGGAAACCAGCAGAGTCTCCGTGCCTCTGATGGTTCACTAAGCCGCAACCTCGGACTGTTAAAATCTCCGCCAGGGACACGCCGGCGGGCCTCTGCTCGCGGCGGGGCCGAACTGTTTCTCTATGCGCCCTACTCTGCTCGCACTCTTCATCATCGCGGGTGCTGCCTTTGCGCAGCCGCTCAATACGCTCACGCCCGAGCAGCAGCGCTCCGGCTGGATCCTGCTGTTCGATGGGAAGAGCTTTGACGGCTGGGTCGATCCCAACCTGAAAGACCCACCCGCGCACGCCTGGGAAGTCGTGGACGGCTGCATCAAGACCGTGCCCCACGCGGCCACGCGCGAGGATCTGATGAGTGTGCGCGAGTTCAGCGATTTCGAAATGGTCTTCGACTGGAAGGTCGCCCCCGGCGCCAACAGCGGAGTGAAATACCGCATCCAGGCGCTGGTTTTCATGGACGCCGACAAGCTCCGCCGCGGCGTCCCCTACGAGCAGCAGGTCGAGTTTGAGTATCAGAACCACCCCTCCGACCGCAAAACCGTGCGCGCCGGCGGGCGCTATGAAGAGTACCCGGTGGCCTTCGAGTACCAAGTCATCGACAGCGCGCGGCACCCCGACGCGCTGCGCGGCGCGAGCTACCGCGCCGCCGCGCTGTACGGCATGTCGCCGGTGACGAGTTTCGAGGATCGTCCGGTGGGCGAATGGAACAGCTCGCGCATCGTCCTGCGCGGTAAGCACGTCGAGCACTGGCTCAACGGCGTCAAGGTTGTCGATACCAGCCTGGACGCGCCCGCGGTGCGCCAGGCGATCGAGAAGCGCTGGCACGACGCCCCCGGCATCCGCCAATTGCTGCTGGATCAGCCGGTCGCGGCCAGCCCCGTCGCGCTGCAACACCACGTCGACGCCGCCTGGTACCGCAACATCAAAATCCGTCTGCTCGACTAGCCGCGGCCCGAGGCTTCGGTTCCGCGCGCACTCCCCGGATCGTTTCCCATCCCGCTTCCTCGGGAGGCCGGCTCCGCGGCGCTAAGATGAAGTGCGGCCGAGGCGCCTGGAGGCGTGATGTACCTGCGAATCAAATGGGCGGCATACGGAATCGTGGCTGGAGTTCTCCTGGCGGCGATGGTCTACCTGGCGACGCGCAATATCACGCGCGCGACTGCCCCTGTCAGAACCGTGGATGCGGCGTCGGTGGTGCATGAAATCCAGCGCCTGAACGAGCTGGTATCGGTGAAATACACGATCCAGAAAGTGGTCGGCCTGGAAGAAGACAAGGTCCCGTTCGGAAGCGAGAAGCTGCTGTTGTTCGTGCAGGCGGAAGTGTTGGCCGGCATCGATCTGTCCACGCTCGCGGCCGGCAATGTGAAGCTGCTTTCCGACAAGCAGATGCAGGTGACGCTGCCGCCGCCCAAGATTGTGCACATCGTGATCGACGATAAAGCGACCAAGGTCTGGGACCGGCGCATCACGTGGTGGACGCCGTGGGTGCCCTACAACCCCGACTTGGAGCGGCAGGCGCGCCTCGCGGCCAGGGACGCCGTTGAAAAGGCCGCCTTGGACATGGGCATTCTCGATCAGGCCCGGCGCAACGCCGATACGGGCGTACGAAGTTTGCTCGAAACGATGGGCGTGAAATCGGTCGTCATAGGCGGCACCGGCCGTTGAAAATCAGCGCTGAAAACACTTCCAAAACGCGGTGAAATCTCGGATCCGAGGCGAGTGCGCAGCGACCCTCCGCAGCGGGCTAGCCACCCCTCGCGCCGCGCCTGGCCGCACCGCAAGAACCCGAAACCGGCGGCGGTTCATCTGCTGGAACTGCTGTAATCGGGACTTGCGGATCCCGTCCCGCGGGTGCGGATACCGTCCCGCGTTTCTGGAAGTGGACTGCACGCCAAAACCGAGACATGGAGACCAGCGACACACGCCATGAGTGAAGACGTCCAGAGCGCGGCGGTTCATCCGTTCCAGGCGGCGACCATTGAGCCGCGATCGAAGGCCGGGCGAATTGCGCTGGCCGTGCTCGCGTGCCTCGGCGGCTGGTATTACTACGGCTGGATCGACGGCAGCTTTCGGCGGCCTGCCACGGCGGAATTTGTCCCGCCCATGTTCCTGGCCGACGAAGTGACGCGGGGGATCGGCGCGTCGTGGCGGGCAGTAGCGGTGAAGAGCGGCGACCAGACGGTGCTCCGAGGCTGGCTGTTCCGGCCGGCGGTACCGAACGGCGAAGCGGTTTTGCTGATGCACGAAACGGGCGGGACGCGACTGAACGTGAGAGGCCATGTCCCGTGGCTGCTGCGCAGAGGATTCACATGCCTGACTCCCGATGGCCGAGGACACGGCGCAAGCGGCGGAAAACTGGTGACGGCGGGACTGCTCGAAGGCGCAGATGTGGTTGAGTGGGTCCGGTTCCTGCGCGAGGAGGTGGGCGCCAAAGCCGTATTCGGGTTGGGGCATTCCCTGGGAGCGTCCAGTCTGCTGCATGGCCTGGCGCTGGGCGCCGGTCTGCGAAGGGTTGTGGCCGACTCCACCGGGGCCAATATGCCGACGCGCTATCAGCTATTGGCGGAACGCTATCGGGTACCGGTGAGCGTGTCGCGCGCGCTGCTATGGCCGTTGGTGGAGCCGGCGTTGTGGAATGCGCGGGTGCGGTATGGGCTGGATCTCGAAGAGATATCACCGGTGGACTGGGTGCGGGGAGTTCGGGTGCCGGTTCTGCTGGTGCATGGGCAACAGGACCAGTACATTCCGATCGAAGAGGCGCGCCGGGTGCGCGAGGCGAATCCGGCCTGGGTCACGCTATGGGAAGTGCCCGAGGCGGGGCACGTCACCGCAGCCACCCTGCGGCCGGTCGAATACCAACGTCGCGTCCTGGCCTGGTTCGAGGCAGATTAGGCTCGACCTGTGCGAGGGCGATGTTCAGAAGTAAGGACGACGGCATCCGATTCAAGCCGCGGGCAGAGCCCGGCTGAACGGCTTGGCCATCCCAGCGATGGTCGCGGCAACGACAAATCCGACAATCAACACCTGTCCTGGTAAAGATATGCGCGCGACGAGCAGCACCACGGGCACGGATGCGAGCACCAAGACGGCCCACGCCTCCAGCCAGGACGGCATGCCTTGCCGCTGCAGGGTCAGAACCGAGATCGGAATGAGGAGCGTGCAATCGCCCGCATAGGCATGGTTGCCGACGAGGAGACCGCAGGCGGCCGCCGCTGCGCCGGCGGTCCCGAGATCGACATTGCCACGGCACGCCGCCCAAAGGAGCAGCAGGATAGCAACCGCGCCGGCCAGTTCCACTGTTTGCGTCCACGGAAGATAGGAAGCCAGGCCGTGGACGTTTGGCATCCGCTCGGCCGCGGGCGAGAGTGCAGGCATTTGCAAATTCCGGGCGTACTGAAGAGGCCATTGGGGCCCTTCGATCAGAAAAGAAGATGCGATCCACACCAAAACAGCTATGGCTCCGGCAATGAGCGTCTTCCAGCGCTTCTGAGCCGCCAGCATGACGGGAATCCCCAATGCAAGGTGAAACTTGCAGATGCAGAGCGAGAACGCGAAGCCTGCGAGCCAGGGTCTTTTTCTTTCCAGCAACAGCAGCCCGACAGTGAAGAACAGCAACCAAAAAGGAACGTCCTGGCCGAAAACTAGGACCAGAGTGGTGGGCACCGACCAGGCCAATGCAGCCAGCATGAACAAGCGTCTGGTGCCGGGCCAAACGAGGGCGAATACCATCAGAGCGGCGATACTGCCAGCCAACCAGATGGAGCGCGCCACTGCGTACGGGAGACCGCCGAGGATCTTATACCCATACGCCACCACGGGCAGACGGGCAGTCGGCACTTCATAGCCATGCTCGACCTCGATCTTCCGCAAGGCGTCCCAATCGTAAAGATGTCCTGTTCCGGCCAGATGGCTGGCGGCGTAAAACTGGTTGAAGTCGAGACCCAGGAGAGGCCAGTTGCATACCGCAACCCAAGCATTGAACGCCAATCCCACAGCGAAAACAACAGCCAGACCAATGGTGTGCGTTGTTTTCTTGCGGCGGTCCGCCTCGCGGGATGCGACGTCTTGTATCAGATTCTCCCCTGCTCCCAGCCAAATTCTTTGGAAGTTCGCGCCGCGAAGCTCTGGGCCGTTTGCACGCAGTGCTCCAGCCGAGTATTTCAGGCTACTCCCGCCTGGCGCAGTTCTGCAATGTCAGGGACTCAAGCCCGGCGGCCCAGAGCCGGCGTTGGGAAAATGACGGGATCACCGCTCCCGGCTCGCGGTGTTATCAAAGGCCGCCTCCGGTCGTGCCGACGCCGATTGTCGTTTCGCGCGCAGAGGCTTGTGCGACTCTTCCGCGTACGGCGGCGAGCCTATTGCTTCTGCTCCGATTTCTTCCGATCAGGCTGGGGATAGACCATCTTGTCTTTATGCTTCTCGCGAAAATCCGCGAGGCCGCAGGAGCCGAGAGTTTTGAAGCCATGGGCTTCGAGTAAGGCCGCCGCACGGGCGGCCCGTCCGCCGCGGTTTCAAAGCGTGACGATCAGCTTGTCCCTTGGAATTTCCTTGAGCCGGCTTTCGATCTGACTCAGCGGAATGTTCACGTAGCCCTTGATCGAACCGAGAGTGGCGATCTCGTCGGGCTCGCGCACGTCGAGGAAGAAGACCTTCCCGGGTTGCTCGAGCAGCTTGGCGAGTTGTTCGTCGGTGACGGTCTTGGGTGCGGGCGCGGCCGCCTGTTGCGCGACGGCAAAGCCCATGGCCAGAAGCATTCCGGAAAGCACGCAGGCCCAGCAGAGAGTCTTCATGGCCGCGAGTGTACCATGGATGGAATATGGTTTCTCCGACGGACGAGTTCTACCGCATCGCCAAGCTGCCGCCGTACGTGTTCGCCGCGGTCAACGAGATGAAGGCCAAGCTGCGGGCGGCGCAGTACGACGTGGTCGACTTCGGAATGGGCAACCCGGACGGGGCGACGCCGCGATCGGTGGTGGCGAAGCTGGCCGAGGCGGCGCGCAATCCGCGCAACCACCGCTACTCGGTGTCGCGCGGCATCCCGAATCTGCGGCACGAGATCACGCGGCGCTACGAGCGCAACCACGGCGTGCGGCTGGACCCGGAGAGCGAAGCCATCGTCACGATGGGCGCGAAGGACGCGCTGGCGCACATGATGTTCGCCGTGATCGGCCCGGGCGACCGCGTGGTGACGCCGGCGCCGTGCTACCCGATCCACCAGTACGGCGTGATCATGGCCGAGGGCGAGGCCGTGCCACTGCCGGCCGACGACCCGGCGGAGTTTCTTAATCGGCTGGAGGATCTGTACCGCGGCGCGACGAACCCGCCCAAGCTGATCCTGATGAGCTACCCGCATAACCCGACCACGGCCTGCGTGGAGCCGGGTTTCTTCGAGCAGGTGGTCGCGCTGGCGCTGAAGCACGGCACGATGGTCCTACACGATTTCGCGTATGCCGACCTGGGCTTCGAAGGCTACACTCCGCCCAGCATTCTGCAGGTGGAGGGCGGCAAAGAGGTGGCGGTCGAGATTTTCTCGATGAGCAAGAGCTACAACATGGCCGGCTGGCGGGTGGGGTACTGCGTCGGCAATCCGCGCATGATCCGGGCGCTGGCGCGCATCAAGAGCTACCTGGACTATGGCGTTTTCCAGCCCATCCAGATCGCTTCGATCATCGCGCTGCGCGAGTGCGAGGCCGACGTGGAGCGCATCCGCGCGCTGTACCTGAAGCGGCGCGATGTGCTGGTGGATGGACTGAACGCCGCCGGCTGGCCGGTGGAAAAGCCGCGCGCGACGATGTTCGTGTGGGCGCGGATTCCGGAGCCACTGCGCGCCATGGG
>Ga0187851_10003820_pt1 | contig 12523 bp, 6 predicted proteins | sample June2016WEW_6_10_FD_132997 | JGI IMG/M metagenome (GOLD analysis project Ga0187851, IMG submission 132997) | Peatland microbial communities from SPRUCE experiment site at the Marcell Experimental Forest, Minnesota, USA - June2016WEW_6_10 | ecosystem: Environmental > Terrestrial > Soil > Wetlands... | reverse complement strand
GCCATCACCTCGTCCGGCAGCGTCCGGCCGAACATGTAGGTCATCGTTTTGTCGGTGTGATAGCCGTCCATGGCGCAGCCCACGTCCACAAACACGAGGTCGCCCTTGCGGAGCTTGCGGTCGCGGCTGCCCAGCACCGGCGCGGCGGGTCCAATGCCCACGCACCCGCCCGGTCCGTCGAAGCTGGTGGGATAGATGGAATTTTCCCCAAAACCCAATTGCGCCACGGCGATGTCCACGTTGAACATGCCAAAGCGCACGGTTCCCTGATGTCCCTCGCGCACCAGGAGCGAATAAAGTTCACAGGCAAGATCCGCCTCGCTCATTCCCTCGCGCAACATCTTCGGCACGTTTTCTTCCATGACGCGCCGGTGCATAGCGCCGCACCGTTCCATGATGGCCAGTTCGTAAGGGCTTTTGACCGTCCGCACCCGGGCGATTGTCGCATCGAGTGACGCCACCTCTTCGCAGACGAAATGTTTGCGAAACCGCTGGACCAGCGCGAGCGGGACCAGCTCGGTTTCGAGGTGAATGACCTGCCGCATGGCGGCCACCGGCGACACGGCGTCACGGAAGCTTTTCATGGGACGGATGTCAGGAAAGAGCGATTCGGCGCCGGCCCGCTCGAAACTGCGGCGCACCCAGAATACATCGCCGCCGCCGCGGGACACCAGCAACACTCCGTCCTGCATCGTGCCGGTGAAATAATATTGATTGACCCGGCCGAAGAACGCGGCCAGTTCCCAGTTTGGATTTTCCGCGTCCATCCGCGCCCGGAAGCGCTTCATCCGGTCCGTCAACTCTGAGAGTGGTACTTTGGTCGTCATGCCATTGCCGGTTCCATTATGCGCCCCGGCGGTCTGGGGAAAAGAAAAAGAAAGCGGGGCGGGCATTCCGTCGAGACTTTGCGCTGATATAACAATTCACATTGTCATTGGCTCACAAAAGTCATGCAGGCATCTTGCGTAAATTTCGTTTTCTTGCAAAGCGCCAGAGGACTGGCGCACTCCAAGACGCTTCGCGTATTTCAGGAATCGTAGTGTCGCGCGCAGCGCTTGGACTGCGGCGGCCCTCCGCCGCGTTTCGATTGTGGACGGAGCTCCCAAAGCGGTGTCGGCTTCCAGGCAAAGAACCACCGGGATGGGTGCAGTGGGCGGCATTCCGCCATTCATTTTGCCAATGAAAACGCATTGAATGCATCTGCCGCCCCACCGCATCCGGTGTCGGCAGCTGGGACCGCCGGCCAATTCCCAACAATTCCCATTCCCAACAATTCCCAATTGTGAATAAAATTCCAGCAATTCTGCGGCAAGGCGCTTGACAGGAAAAAATTCTCGTCTAAGTTCAAACGCAGTGGTGAGTCAACTGTCAAACTTGAAACTGAACAGTCTAAACAGTCTATGGACATACATCATCCCTTCCTGAGTGAATTCCCCGAACATCGTGAAACTGCCCGGCACCTGCGCCTGAGCGACAACAAATTCCGCGAGATGTTTGAGGAATATCACAAATTGGACGACGCCGTCTGCCGCATCGAAGAGGAAATTGAGTTCGCCACCGACCAGGAGATTGACGAACTGAAATTCAAACGCGCCAAGCTCAAGGACGCGCTCTATACGGCAGTCAGCCGCGCCACGGTCGCGGTGCAATAAGCGTCGGATTTTTGCCGGCTTGGGCCGGTGCCGCCGATGGTCGCTTTAATGCGTCTCGGCGGCGGCTTTCCTTTTCTTCGCCTCTTCAATCACCTTTTCCGCCGCGTCGCGGGGCATTTCCTCGTAATGGCTGAATTCTTCCTTGTGTACACCGCGGCCGCCGGTCAGCGAACGGAGATTGCTGGAATAATGATAAAGGTCCTTCACCGGAACCTGCGCCTTGATGACCTGGAACCCGCCGTCGGATTCAATGCCTTGGATCCGGCCGCGCCGGGATGATAGATCGCCCATCACCTTGCCCATGCAATCGTCGGGAATCTGGATTTCGACGTTGTTGATGGGCTCCAGCAGACATGGCTTGGCGGCCGTGAACGACTCCTTGAAGGCGAAATAGCCGGCAATCTGGAACGCGATGTCCTTGGAATCCACCGGGTGCATCTTGCCGTCGTAAAAATCAACCTTCACGTCCACCACGCGGCACCCGGCGAGGATGCCCTCGGTGCAGGCCTGGTTGACACCCTTCTCGACGGACGGCACGAACGAGCGATCAACGTTCTGGCCGACGAGTGAATTGGTGAACTCCAGACCCGTGTCGCGCGGTTTCGGTTCGATGCGCATCCACACCTCGGCAAATTGTCCGGACCCGCCGGTCTGCTTCTTGTGGCGGTATTTCGAGTCGCCCTTGCCCCGGATGGTTTCCCGGTACCGCACGCGCGGTTCGGCCAGTTCCACGTGGACGTTGTACCGGCGGCGCAACCGGTCGGCCACGACCTCCAGATGCAATTCGCCCTGCGCGGAGATGACGGTCTGGTGCAATTCCGCGTCCACGACGTAAAGGAACGTCGGGTCTTCATTGTGCAATGCAGCAAGGCCGGAGGCGATTTTGTCCTCCTCGCCCTTCACCTTGGCGACCAGCGACGCGTGAATGTTGGGCTTGGGATAAACCACTTTCGGCAGGGTCACGGCCTTTTTCGCGTGGCACAGCGTGTTGCCAGTGTGCGTGTCCTTGAGTTTGACGGCGGCGGCGATGTCGCCGGCGCCGAGGGTGTTGACCGCTTCGCGGGTCTGGCCGTTGAGCAGGTAAATCTGCCCGACGCGCTCGTTGGTTTTGCGGTCGCTGTTGTACAAGTCCATGCCAGTGGAAACCGACCCCGAATAGACGCGGAAGAACGACAACTCGCCGAAATGCGCCTCGGACATCGTCTTAAAAATGTAAAGCACCGGTTCGGGATCCTCCAAACCCACCTCCACCTCCGCGTCGTTGGCATTGACCGCCTTGACCTTCTTGCGGTCCACGGGCGACGAGCCGTATTTGGCGATGAAATCCATCACCCGGGCGACGCCGATGTTGTTTTCCGCCGAGGTGCAAAACAACGGGATGAACGATTCCTTTTGCACCGCCGCGTGGATGCCGGCGCGGAACTCCTCCTCGGTCAAGCTGCCCTTCTCGAAAAACTTGTTCATCAACTCGTCGTCGGACTCGGCGATGTGCTCGATCAACTGGCGGTGCAATTCCTTGACCTGGGTCTCCAGTTCACCGGTGGCCGCCTCTTCCTTGAATTTGCCGCTGGAATCGGTCGCGTAGGTCACGACCTCGTTGCGCAACACGTCCAGAGCACGGTTGAAACCGGGGCCGGGATTCACCGGCACGCTCAACGGGAAGACATGCCGGCCAAACCGCTCCTGCACCTGTTTCACCACCGCGTCGAAATCCACGTTCTCCTTGTCCACCCCGTTCACCACGATCATTTTCGGGATGCCGTAGCGGGTCGCGTAATCCCACACCCGGTCAGTGCCGACGCCGAGGCCGTGTTGCGCGTGAACCACCACCAGCGCGAAATCGCCGACGCGCAGCGCGCCCAGTCCTTCGCTGATGAAGTCGAGGTAACCGGGGGTGTCAATGATGTTGAGCTTCTTGCCCGCCCACTCCGTATGCAACAGCGACGCCGAGACTGAAATCTGCCGGTTTTTTTCGCTGACGTGATAATCGGACACGGTGGAGCCGTCGGCGATGCGGCCCATGCGGTTGATGACGCCGCCGCAGGCGAGCATGGCCTCGCAGAGCATCGTCTTGCCGGACGAGGCGTGACCGACGACGGCGAAGTTACGGATGTCTGCGGGAGCGTAATTTTTCATAGAGGAATTTCTTTTGATTGGGAAACAGTGGAAACCGCAACCGTCCGCGACTCAAAGGAGTGCGGCCGGATGGAAGCCGGATGCAATTTTGCGAAAGCCCGCCGGAGACGGGCGCCGATGGTTTGCATGCGCCATTTTATACCCGACCCGCCACCCGGCTGAAAAGAAAAGTTTGGCATTATTGCATTAAATTTTGTGCGCGCCACACCGCCGCGGTTTTCCGACTGGGCGGCCGGATTTCCCCGGCGAAGCCATTTCCCGGCCACCTTCACCCATTTTTGGCAAAGACAGTGTAATTATTGGCTTGGTTTCAAATTACCCTTGAATCAGCATGGTCTTAACAACATGTTGTCCGGGTGTTGGAATTAGGTTTTCCATGGAAATGATATGAGCGTACAACAAACTCGAACAGCCTGGATTCACGGCGGTGTGGCAAAGTGTGAACCTCTCCCGTCGTCGCCACCGCGACTTTTTCGTCTGGTGCTCCTCGGGGCGCCGGGCGTGGGCAAGGGCACCCAGGCCGAACTGCTTTGCGAACGGCTGGGCACCTGCCACCTTTCCACCGGCGACATCTTCCGCGCCGCCAAAAGCCTCGCCGAGAGCGAACGCAGCCCGGCGCTGGAAGCCGCGCTGGGCTACATGAAACGCGGCGACCTGGTCCCCGACCAGACCGTGCTCGACCTCGTCCGCGAACGCGTCTCCTGCCTCCGCTGCCCCGGTGGGTTTCTGCTCGATGGTTTTCCGCGCACGGTGGCGCAGGCGGAGGCTTTTGCCAAAATCCTGGCGCAGGAACATATCCCGCTCGACGCCGTGTTGAATTACGAAATGCCCATCGAAAAGGTGGTCGCGCGCCTGAGCGGCCGGCGCACCTGTCCGAAGTGCAAGGCGGTTTTCCACGTGACCGGGCGTCCGCCACGCGTGGAAGGCGTTTGCGACAATTGCGGGACGAAACTCCAGCAGCGCGAGGATGACCGGCCCGAGGCCGTCCGCGTGCGCATGGAGGTCTATGAAAAAAGCACCCGACCGTTGACGGATTATTACCAGCAACGCGGCCTGCTGGTGACCATCGAGGCCGAGGGCACGCCGGAGGAAATTTACCAGCGCACCCTCACGGCGCTGGATTCCACCCGGGGCAGCAAGCTGCGCCACACCTGACCAGGCCGGGGCTGATTAGCCGGATTTCCCCCATGAATACAGGGGGTTTTTAAGCTGGTCCATCCCCGGTCCGACCCCCCGGCCAAGGAATGTGGGCATTTTGCCAAGAGTCGTGTAGTGACGGGTCCGCCGCCGGTTTAACGTGCCGGTGAGAATTGTGGTAGCAGCCTGTCAAAACACTTGAACTCGACCATCACCAGATCATTCAACGGGAACGGGAAAGAACGCCCTGCGATTCCGGAGACGGCCTTTGGCTGCCCACGCGATTTCCTCAACAACCGATTTGTATATGCGGTGATTTCGGCCCGCGCCCATGGCTTGTCGCTGGGCGTGAACCTGAGCCCGGACAAGCTGTGCAATTTCAACTGTCTCTATTGCGAGGTGGATCGCCGGACCCCGCCGCGCGAGTCGAAGCTGGACGTGGGCGCGATGGCCACCGAGCTGCACAAAACGCTCACGTTCGTGCTGGCGGGAAAATTGCACGAACGCCCGTCGTATTCCGGTCTGCCGGAGGAATTGTTCACGCTGCGCCACGTGGCGTTGAGCGGTGACGGCGAACCGACCCTGGCGCCGAATTTTGCCGAGGCCGTTGAGTCCATCGTGCATATCCGGGCGCTGGGCGAATTTCCGTTCTTCAAAATCGTGCTGATCACAAATACCACCGGGCTGGACCGGCCCCAGGTGCAGCAGGGATTGAAACATTTCACCAAGTCCGACGAAATCTGGGCGAAGCTTGACGGCGGCACGCAGGAATTATTCAACCAGGTGGACCGGTCGGGCGTGCCGCTGGAGAAAGTGCTGGCCAACATCCTGCTGGTGGCCCGCCAGCGGCCGGTCATCATCCAAAGCCTGTTCCCGGCCATCAACGGCGAAGAGCCGCGGCCCAGGGAAATCGAGGAATACGCGCATCGGCTCAAGGAATTGAAGGCGGCAGGCGCGGACATTCCCCTCGTGCAGATTTACTCCGCCACGCGGCCGATGTTTCACGCGGATTGCGGACACCTGCCATTGAAAACGCTTTCCCACATCGCGCAAACCGTGCGCCACATTTCCGGCCTCAGGGCGGAAGTGTTTTAAGACCGCGTCCTGCCAAATTTCTTCTGCCGCTAAAAGGCACAAAAGGCGCAAAATTTGCGTTCATTCCGCCATCGCCAATCCTCCCTCGCTGAGGCTAAAAGGGGGAAGGGATATGGCGGCCAGGCTGCGGAATCTGTGGACCAAAAAATCCTGGCGTTCTTGGCAACTTGGCGGTTTAAATATGTGGGCGCGCACGGCATGGCGCGCCCTGACGTTTTACGGTTTGGCGGCGCGGGCGGTGGAAAAATCCGCCTACGACACGGGATAGTTCGAGATGGCGCGCATATATTGCGCGCGCTCGAAGGCGCTGGGCGCGGGGCAGTTTTTCTGGCTCAGGCTGCCCTTGAGTTGCGTGACGGATTCGTATTCGTGCTCCTCCATCCAGGCAACGAGCTCCTTTTCAAGGACTTTGACATGCCCGACGCCGTGCCGGATGAGCGTGGAGCAGAGCATGGTCACGTCGGCGCCGGCCATGAGCATTTTCAAAACGTCGGACGCGCGATGGATGCCGCTGGTGGCCGCCAGGCTGCATTTGAGCCGGCCGCAAAGGATGGCAATCCAGCGCAAGGGAACGCGCATGGCCATCGGCGTGCTCAACAAAATGTTGGGTTTGACTTCCAGCGAGTCCAGATCAATGTCCGGCTGATAAAACCGGTTGAACAGCACCAATCCATCCGCCCCGGCGTCGTTCAGCCGCTTGGCCATGTTGGCAAAGTTGGTGAAGAACGGGCTGAGCTTCACCGCCACCGGAATCGAGATTTCTGATTTCACGGACTTGAGGATGTCAAAATAGGTCTGCTCGACCTCGCCGGCAGGCAGGTTCATGTTGGTGGGGATGTAATAGATGTTCAACTCCAGCGCATCGGCGCCCGCCTGCTGCACCAGTTTGGCATATTGCGTCCAGCCGCCGGGCGACGAGCCGTTCAAACTCGCGATGATGGGAATTTTCACGGATTTTTTCGCGGCGGCAATGTGTTTGAGATATTCCTCCGGCCCGAGATGATATTCCTCCGGCTCCGGAAAATACGTCAGCGCCTCCGGGAAGCTGAACGTGCCGCTTTCCATGTGATGGTGCAGTTCCAGGCGGTCCTGGCGCAATTGCTCCTCGAACAGGGAATAAAGCACCACCGCCGACGCGCCGGCGTCTTCCATTTGTTTGATATTGTCAATTTCCTCCGATAGCGGCGAGGCCGACGGCACCAGCGGCGTGCGCAGTTTCAATCCAAGATAGGTCGTGGTCAGGTCCATAGGTATTGGCGTGATGCGTGAAACGTAAAACGTGACCGCCTGCGACCGCCGAAGGCATTTCACGTTTCACGCATCACGTTTTCATTTTTGTTAAGGTTGTTGGTCCACCGTGGCGGACGGTTTGGCCGGAGCCGCCGGAGCGCCCTCGGCTTTCAGATTGCGCCCGGACATGAACTGGTAAAATTTCCAGCGGCGATCAGCGTCCGCCTGGGCCTGGACGAAGAGTTTCTTCGCGTCTTCGGGTTTGCTCTTGGTGAGCATCTTGAACCGGTTTTCCGAGAGCAGGTAATCCTGCAGTTTGGTTTTCGCCGCCGCGGAATCCAGCTGCAGCGGATTCTCGCCGGCTTCGGTCCGGCGCGGGTCGTAGCGATAGAGCAGCCACTGGCCGGATTCCACCGCGAGCTTCTGCTGGCGGGCGCCCACGCCCATGTCCACGGCAATGCCGTGGGCGATGCAATGGCTGTAGGCGATGATGAGCGACGGGCCGGGATACGATTCGGCCTCGACGAATGCGCGCAACGATTGTTCGTCCTTCGCGCCCATCGCGATGCTGGCCACGTAGATGTTGCCGTAGCTCATGGCGATCAGGCCGAGGTCTTTCTTGCCCGCCGGTTTGCCGCCGGCGGCAAATTTTGCCACCGCGCCGCGCGGGGTGCTCTTGGACATCTGGCCACCCGTGTTGGAATAAACTTCCGTGTCCATGACGAGCACGTTCACGTCGCGTCCGCTGGCCAGCACGTGGTCCAGGCCGCCGTAGCCGATGTCGTAGGCCCAGCCGTCGCCGCCAAAAATCCAGACGCTGCGCTTGACGAGCGTGTCGGCAATGGGCAGCAGCAGTTTCGCCTCGGGAACGTCCAGCTTCGCGAGTTTCTGCTTCAATGCTGTCACGCGCTCGCGTTGCTCGTAAATCCCGGCTTCGTCGGACTGGACGGCATTGACGATGCCGGTCACCAGCTCGTCGCCGAGTTGGGGCGCGAGCTTCTTGACCAGTTCCGTCGCGAATTCTTTTTGCTTGTCAATCGAGACGCGGAAACCGAGGCCGAACTCCGCGTTGTCCTCGAACAGCGAATTGCACCACGTCGGCCCGCGGCCGGCCTTGTCCACGCAATAAGGCGTGGTCGGCAGGTTGCCGCCGTAAATGGAGGAGCAGCCGGTGGCGTTGGCGATGACGGCGCGTTCGCCGAAAAGCTGCGTCACCATCTTGATGTAAGGCGTTTCGCCGCAACCCGAGCACGCGCCGCTGAATTCGAAGAGCGGGCGCAGGAGCTGTTGCTGGCGGAGCTGGGTGGTCTTCACCTTGCGCCGGTCCATTTCGGGCAGGCCGAGGAAGAAATTCCAGTTGTCCAGCTCCGGATTGCGCAAGGGCGCCTGTGGACGCATGTTGATGGCCTTGAGTTTCGCCTCGGTCTTGTTCTTCGCCGGGCAGACGTCCACGCAAAGCGCGCAGCCGGTGCAATCCTCGGCGGCCACCTGCAGCGTGAATTTCAATCCTTTGAAGTCGGGGACGCGGGAGTCCACGCTCTTGAACGTTCCCGGCATGCCCTTGAGCGCCGCCGGTTCATAAACTTTCGCGCGGATGGTGGCGTGCGGGCAGATGGCCACGCATTTCAGGCATTGGATGCAAACCTTCTCGTCCCAGACCGGGATGTCCAGCGCGAGGTTGCGCTTCTCATATTGCGCCGTGGCGGTCGGGAACGTGCCGTCCACCGGAAACGCGCTCACGGGCAGGTCGTCGCCTTCGCCGGCGGTGATTTTGCCCAGCACGTCATTCACAAATTTCGGCGCACCGGCCACCAGCGGCGGCAGCAACGGACCCGCGCCATTCGTCCGGTTCGGCACCGGCACCTCGTGCAGATGTTCCAGCGTGTTGTCCACGGCCTTGAGATTCATGGCCACGACTTCCTCGCCCTTTTTGCCGTAGGTTTTCTTGATGGAATACTTGATGGATTCGATGGCCTTGTCACGGGGCAGCACGCCGGACAATGCAAAGAAACAGACCTGCATGATGGTGTTGATGCGCCCGCCCATGCCGCTGTTGTGGGCGACCTTGGTCGCGTCAATCACGTAAAACTTCGCCTTCCGGGCGATGAGTGTTTCCTGCACCGGCGTCGGCAACTTGGCCCAGGCCTCGTCCTTCGAGTGCGGCGTGTTGAGCAGGAACGTGCCGCCGGTGGTCAGCGGTTTGACCATGTCGTAGCGTTCCAGGAACGTCGGCAGATGGCAGGCCACGAAATTGGCGCGGCTGATGAGATAGGTCGAACGGATCGGCTCCGGCCCGAATCGCAGATGCGACACGGTCATGCTGCCGGATTTCTTGGAATCATAGACGAAATAGCCCTGCGCGTAATTGTCCGTGCCTTCGCCGATAATTTTGATGGAATTCTTGTTCGCGCCCACCGTGCCGTCGGCGCCCAGGCCGTAGAACATGGCCCGGATCACATTGTCCGGCTCGGTCGAAAACTCGCTGTCCACCGTCAGGCTGGTACGGGAAACGTCGTCGGTGATGCCGACGGTGAAATGGTTCTTGGGCTGTTTTGCGGTGAGATTGTCGAGCACCGCCTTGACCATCGCCGGCGTGAATTCCTTCGATGACAAACCGTAGCGACCGCAGACCACCTTCGGCATCGCCTTCAATTTTCCGATACCGGCAGCCATTCCTTCCATCAGCGCGGTGAGGACATCCTGATAAAGCGGCTCGCCCGCCCCACCCGGCTCCTTGGTACGGTCAAGCACGGCTATGGACTTTACGCTCGCCGGCAACGACTCGACAAACTTGTTGATGTCAAAGGGCCGGTACAATCTGACCTTCAGCACGCCGACTTTTTCGCCCTTTTTGACGAGATAATCCACGGCTTCGTGCGCCGCTTCGCAACCGGAACCCATCAGCACGACAATGCGGTCGGCATCCGGGGCGCCGACGTAATCGAACAGCCTGTAGGCGCGGCCCACCACCTTGGCGAATTGGTCCATCGCGTCCTGCACGATTTGCGGGCAGGCGTCGTAATACTTGTTGCACGCCTCGCGGCCCTGGAAAAAGGCGTCGGGATTTTGCGCCGTGCCGCGCAGCACCGGTTGATTGGGCGTCATCGCCCGCGCGCGATGCTCGGCAACCAGTTTGTCGTCAATCAACGCCCGCAGGTCGGCGTCAGTCAGCGACTCGATTTTCTGGACTTCATGCGAGGTGCGGAAACCGTCGAAGAAATGCACAAAGGGAATGCGCGACCGCAACGATGCCGCCTGCGAAATCAGGGCAAAATCCGAGGCTTCCTGCACACTGGCCGAGCCGAGCATGCCCCAGCCGGTCGTGCGGCAGGCCAGGATGTCGCTATGGTCGCCGAAAATGGAAAGCGCGTGGGTGGCCACGGCGCGGGCGGTGACATGGAAAACGGTGGGCTGGAGTTCGCCGGCGATCTTGAACATGTTGGGAACCATCAGCAACAGACCCTGCGACGCGGTAAAGGTGGTGGCGATGGAGCCAGTCTGCAACGCGCCATGCACGCTGCCCACCGCGCCACCTTCGCTCTGCAACTCCACGATGGAGGGAATGGTGCCCCAGAGATTCTTGCGATTCTCGGACGCCCATTGGTCGCAGAATTCGCCCATCGGCGAGGAGGGCGTGATGGGATAAATGGCCATCACTTCGTTGAGGCGATACGCCACGTGGGCGACGCCTTCGTTGGCATCAACTGTCAGTTTGGGTCTTGTACTCATATTGGCAAAATTTATTAATTCAAAAACACTGCGACATCGAAAACGCCTGTTACGTCGGTTGGTTCATCGTTTATAAGAGCTTCCCCGGCAATCGGCGACTCAGGAATCAGGTTAAATTAACGCTGTCCGGACACCATCACCTTTTTTGCCAAAGAAGCACCATTCGTTGCTTCCTGTGCTCGAAACGCCTGTTCCCCATTCCGCTTCGCCCTCGAATTCGCACAAAAAAGCTCACGATTGGCTCCAACACGATCATCCGATTCATGTGTGGGTACCTGATGATGGAGACTCGCATGACTCACCACTCCAAAAACAAAACAGGCGGGCCGTTGCCGGCCCGCCTGCGGGTGAATCCACTCGGGAAGAATGTATTACTCCGATTTATCCTCTCCCTGCCGCACTTCGTCGGCGGCATCGAAGGCGTGTTGCAACGCTACGAGGTCTTCGCCGGGCTTAAGGGCATCGAATATTTTCTGCTCTTCCTTGAGCTGTTCATCAGAATAGCTGGCGGCCTTGATGGAGAGGCCGATGCGGCGTTCACCCTTGTCAATCTTGATGACACGGGCGGTCACGTCCTGGCCGGCCTTGAGCACGTTCTTAATTTTTTCCACGCGCTCCTCGCTAATCTGCGAGATGTGCACGAGACCGTCAATGTCGTGTTGCAGGCCGATGAACGCGCCGAAGCTCGCGAGCTTGGTGACCTTGCCGGTGACAACGTCACCGACCTTGTAGAGCTGGTCAATGCCGGCCCACGGATCGAGTGCGAGCTGTTTCATGCCGAGCGCGATGCGCTGGTTCGGACGGTCCACTTCCAACACGATGGCTTCGACTTCGTCGGCCTTCTTGAGAACCTCCGACGGATGATTGATTTTGCGCGTCCACGACATGTCGGACACGTGAATCATACCGTCAATGCCCTCTTCCAGTTCCACAAACGCGCCGTAGCTGGTGAGGTTGCGCACCTTGCCCTTGACGTGGGCGCCGACCGTGTACTTCGCCTCGGCGTTGTCCCATGGATTGGATTCGAGCTGGCGGATGCCGAGGGAAATTTTCTGCTCCTCACGATTGATGCCGAGCACGATGGCTTCAATTTCCTGGCCCTGCTTGAGCACATCGCTGGGCTTGGCCACGCGCTTGGTCCACGACAATTCGGTGACATGCACGAGTCCCTCGACGCCCATCTCCAGTTGCACAAACGCGCCATAAGGCACGAGATTGACGACCTTGCCCTTGACCTTCGCGCCGACGGGATACTTCGCCTCAATGTTGTCCCACGGGTTGGCCATCTTTTGCTTGAGGCCGAGGCTGACGCGCTCCTTTTCCTTATTCACATCGAGCACGACCACGTCAATTTCCTGGCCGACCTTGAGGATTTCCGACGGATGATTGATGCGGCCCCAGCTCATGTCGGTGATGTGGAGCAGGCCGTCAATGCCGTTCAGCTCGATGAACGCGCCGAAGTCCGTGATGTTCTTGACCGTGCCCTTGCGGATGTCGCCCGGAACCATTTCGGCGAGCAAATGGGCGCGCTTCTCGAACCGCTC
>Ga0187851_10003819_pt1 | contig 12524 bp, 7 predicted proteins | sample June2016WEW_6_10_FD_132997 | JGI IMG/M metagenome (GOLD analysis project Ga0187851, IMG submission 132997) | Peatland microbial communities from SPRUCE experiment site at the Marcell Experimental Forest, Minnesota, USA - June2016WEW_6_10 | ecosystem: Environmental > Terrestrial > Soil > Wetlands... | reverse complement strand
GGCGAGGAGCAGGTGAAAGAAAACTGTCGCGATGCCCGCGGCACACGCTGGTTGGAGGATCTGTGGCAGGACTTCCGCTATGCCGTTCGCACACTGCGTCAGAGGCCGGGATTCACGGCTGTCGGCGCGCTCACGCTGGCCCTGGGCATCGGCGCCAGCACGGCCATCTTCAGTGTGGTGAACCCCATTCTGTTCGAGCCATTGCCGTATCCGCATGCGGGCCGGATCATGATGATCTGGGATACCTACGAGGGCGTGCGCTGCGACGTAACATTTCACACCTATCGCGAGTTGGCCGCGCGCAGCCGCTCCTTCGAGGCGATGGCTGTGATGGAGGCGTGGCGCCCGGCCATGACCAGCGCGACGAAGCCGGAACGATTCGATGGGCAGAGCGTGAGCGCGAGCTACTTCCGCGCGCTGGGCGTCTCGCCGGCGCTAGGCAGGGACTTTCAGGAAGCCGACGACCGGTTCAAAGGCTCCCATGTGACGATCCTCAGCGACGCATTGTGGCGGCGTCGCTTTGGCGGCGACAACGCCATCGTGGGGCGCCAGATTACGCTCGACGGCGACCTCTACATCGTCATCGGCGTAATGCCGAGGGGTTTCGACAACGTCCTGGCTCCTTCGGCGGAGCTTTGGGCGCCCTTGCAATACAACGCGGGGAATGTCACCAATTACGAAAGCGGGGAGTGGGGCCATCACTTGCACATGGTGGGGCGGCTACGGCCAGGACTCGGAGTCGATCAGGCAAGGCGGGAGTTGAACGCTATCGCCCGCGCCAAGGTGGGCGAGTTTCCCCGGCCGCCGTTTGCTTCGCTCGAGCATGGACTAATAGTGAATTCGATGCAGGGCGAAATCACGCGCTTCGTCAAGCCGGTGCTGCTCTCGGTCCTGGGCGCGGTGATGCTGGTCCTCCTGATCGCGTCCGTAAACGTGACGAATCTATTGCTCGCGCGCGGCGCGCAGCGTCGCGGCGAATTCGCCATGCGCGCGGCGCTGGGCGCCGGGCGGCCGCGACTGATCCGGCAATTGCTTACGGAAAGCCTGCTGCTGGCCGCGCTCGGCGGCGCTCTGGGGATGGTAGTGGCGGCATTCGGCGTTGAGGCGTTGGTGGCGCTCAGTCCTGCCGGACTGCCGCGGTTAGGCGCCATCGCCGTCGACAGCGCCGCATTCGCCTTCGCATTTGGCATCACCACGATCGCCGGGCTGCTGATCGGGCTGGTCCCGGCGCTGCACGTGTCGCGCGGTTATCTGGTCGCCGGAATCCAGCAAGGTTCGCGGCGTACCGCAGGCGGGCGCCAATTCATGCGCCGGACGCTGGTCGTCGCGGAGGTGGCGCTCACCATCGTGCTGCTGGTGAGCGCGGGATTGCTGTTCCGCAGCCTCGCGCGTCTGTTCGCGGTCGCCCCGGGATTCGATGCCGCACACCTGCTCACCATGCAAGTGCAATATAACGGTCACCGGTACGACGACGATAGCGCCAGGCGCCGGTTCCTCGCGCAGGCGCTGGACGCGGTACGCCGCGTTCCGGGCGTCGCCGCGCCGGCGTTCACCAGCCTGTTGCCGCTGAGCGGCGATCAGTACGGCGTGTATGGCGCGCAGTTCGAGGACGGGAACGGTTACGACGTATTTCGATACGCGATGACGCCGGGCTACTGCGAGACGATGGGGATCGCGCTCCGTCGCGGCCGCCTGCTCGACGAGCGCGACACAGCCGGAGCGCCACCCGCCGTGATGATTAGCGAATCTTTGGCCAAGCGCCAGTTTCCCGGCCAGGACCCCATCGGGCGGCGTGTTCACGTCGGCCCCACGAACAGGCCGTGGTACACCATCGTTGGGGTGGTCGGCGACGTGAAGCAGGGGTCCCTGGCGGACAGGCAGACGGATGCAGCGTACATCGCGGCCACCCAGTCGTGGTTCGCGGACGACGCGATGTCGCTGGTGGTTCGCGTGCGCGACGATGTGACGGCGATTGCTCCCGCCGTCAAGAACGCAATCTGGTCGGTGGACCAGGATCAGCCGATCGTCCGGGTTACCGCTATGGACGGCCTGCTCGCCGCATCCGAGTCGCGCCGGCGTTTCGCTATGGTCGTGTTCGAGGCCTTTGCTCTCGTCGCACTGGTGCTCGCGGCGACGGGCATCTACGGTGTTCTCTCGGGCAGCGTCACCGAGCGCATGCGCGAGATTGGGGTGCGGGCAGCGCTGGGCGCGTCGCGCCGCGACATCCTGGCGCTGGTGGTTCGCCAGGGGATGAGGCTGACCGGGCTCGGTGTGGCGATCGGGCTGGGTGGAGCGGCGGCCGCCAGCCGTGCGCTGATCACCTTGCTGTTCGGCGTCTCGCCGCTGGACCCGGTCACCTATCTCGGCGTGATCGCGCTGGCGGCGGGCGTGGCGGCGATCGCCTGCTGGGTGCCCGCCTGGCGCGCGGCACGCGTAGATCCGTCCATCACGCTCAGGGCGGAGTAGCCGCGGCGCCCGCCAAAAATTAACGGAGAGAAAATCGCCTCGGTGTTTACCACCTCTATTCAGCTTGCTTTTTGGCTAGTCCAAAATGGGACTCAGACGGCGATAGCTTTATCCGTTTTGGTGCCGGAGGAGGGGGTCGAACCCTCATACCCAGTGAAGGATGCGGGATTTTGAGTCCCGTGCGTCTGCCAGTTCCGCCACTCCGGCCGATTGCGCGAAAACCTTTACCAGTATAACCCGGTTGGAACGCGCTTGAAGAGAGGCTCATCCGATGGCATTATTCAAAACCCGCAGCGCCGCCGTTTATGGCATCGACGCGCACTTGATCGACGTAGAGGTCGACATGTACGCGTCCGGCTCGGCGCGCAACTTCGTCATGGTCGGCATGCCGGACACCGCGGTGCGCGAAAGCCGCGAGCGCATCAAGAGCGCGCTCATCAGTTCCGGCTTCGGCTATCCAAACAAGGCCGTCACCATCAATCTCGCGCCGGCCAACGTGCGCAAGGAGGGCGCCGGGTTCGATCTGCCGATGGCCATGGGCGTTCTGGGGGCGATGGGCACGGTGCCGGCGCTCGATCATCACATTCTGCTCGGCGAGTTGTCGCTCGATGGCGGCATACGGCCCGTGCGGGGCGCTCTGTCGGTGGCCGTGTGCGCGCGGGCCGAGGGCATCGCCAACCTGGTGCTGCCGCTGGCGAACGCGGCCGAGGCGGCGGTGGTGGACGGCGTGCGCGTGTTTGGCGTGCGCCACCTGGCGGAAGTCGTGAAGCTCGTTTCGCAGCCGGGCGAGTTCCCTGCCACGGTTCCCGCGCTGCAGGCGTCCGCCCCGGAATCGGGCGCACCCGATTTTCGCGACGTGCGCGGGCAGGCCAGCGCCAAGCGCGCGCTCGAAGTCGCGGCCGCGGGCGGGCACAACGTGCTCATGATCGGCCCGCCCGGCTCAGGCAAGACGATGCTGGCCAAGCGGTTGGCCGGCATCCTGCCGCCGCTGACGTTTGCCGAATCCATCGAGACCACCAAGGTGCACAGCGTCGCCGGACTGCTCGCCAGCGGCGCGGGTCTGCTGCGCGAGCGGCCCTTCCGCACGCCGCACCACACCATCTCGGATGCCGGCCTGATCGGCGGCGGCTCGGGGATGGCGCGTCCGGGCGAAGTCAGCCTGGCGCACAATGGCCTGCTGTTTCTCGACGAATTCCCGGAGTTTCCGCGCGACGTGCTGGAGATACTCCGGCAGCCGCTCGAAGACGGCTCGGTGACCATCGCCCGCTCCAATATGACGCTGTGCTTCCCTGCGAGCTTCATGCTGGTGGCGGCCATGAATCCGTGCCAATGCGGGTTTTACGGCGACACCACGCGCGAGTGCCGCTGCACGCCCGGCATGATCCAGCGGTACCTAGGCAAGATCAGCGGACCACTGCTCGACCGCATCGACATCCACCTGGAAGTTCCCGCCGTGCCTTATAAGGAGATGCGCGCCAACGGCGCCAGCGAGTCATCCGCCGATATTCGTGCGGTGGTGGAGCGGACGCGCGCCATCCAGCGGGAGCGCGGATTCTATAACGCCCAAATGCCCACGCGCCACATTCGCCGGCTATGCACGCTGGACGAAGCCGGCGAGCGCACTCTCGAAATGGCGGTACGCCGCATGGGACTCTCGGCGCGCGCGCACGACCGCATCCTGAAGCTGGCACGCACCATCGCAGATCTGGGGGAATCCAAGACCATCTCCGCCAAGCACGTGGCCGAGGCGGTGCAGTATCGCAGCTTGGACCGTAATTATTGGAACTAAGCTAGAATACATTTCAAGGACGCAAGATGAAGCCAAACGGCAATTCGCCAGTTTCAGACGAGTGTTCGTCATCCACTCGGTGGGCCCCGATTCTGGGACACTGGTCGGTCGGCGACGACCAAATCGCCTACAAGGGCGGGGACCAACATTTTGCCGCTCATGGACAGGAATTTCCGATTGGCATCCTTGTAAACAACAGGGAGCTTCTAAGCGGCGCGTGCCGGGTCGACGTGGAGTTCGACGAGGTCTCGTCCGGCATCTTTGCAGGCGGCATTATCTTGGGCTATAGGTCACAGGAACGGTATTACCTGGAGGTTCAGCTTGGCGCCGGTCAGGCTGCTTATTGCGTCAGCGAGTTCGTGAGTGGTTTTGGCTGGCGTCCGCTCAAGGTGGCCGGTCCACGCGATGTGCTCGAAGCCAAACGGAGATACACGCTGGATGTGTCGCTGAGAGGACAGGAGTTGCGGGCGGCAGTGGACGGGGTCAAGGTGCTGGAGATCCTGATTCCGCGGCCACTGGAGGGAAAACAGACTGGTCTGACCGCTGCCGGAAGCCACCCCGTGCGGTTCTCAAATTTCGCCGCGGCAGCCGACCGACCCCGTGCGTTCGTAGCGATGGAATATCGAGAACCGTTTGACACGTTCTATCGCGAAGTCATTAAGCCACAGGCGGAGAAGCTCTACGAGGTAGTGCGGATCGATGAGAAGTCGGGGCCCGGCGTGATCTTTCAAGACATGCAGCGCGAGATCAGCCAGTCCGACGTAGTGATCGCCGAGATCACACCGGCAAATCCCAACGTCTTCTACGAACTGGGGTACGCGCAGGCTCTCGGAAAACCGACGATTTTGTTGGCGCAACGCGGTGGCAAGCTCCCGTTCGACATCGCGAGCTACCGGGTTGTGTTCTATGACGACAGCATCGGTGGCAAGTCGCGCGTCGAAGAAGATTTGGCGAGGCACCTGGACGCGATCAGCCAGTCGGCTGGCTGAGGCTGCCCGGAGTCGCCGCTTGAGCGCCTGATCCAAGACCATCTCCGCCAAGTCAGGAAGAAATGAACCCTAATAGTCTCGGGCCACGTCTCTGATTACTGGAGTTACGGATCGGAGGGTCTTTTTAATATGCGCCTGTTGACACCGTTCTTCCTCACGCTGGCTCTTTGCGCCTCCGCGGCGGGGCAAAGCTATACGATACGCACTTTCGCCGGGGGCGCTCTCTTGAATAACGCTCCCGCGACGTCTGTGCGCCTTACGCAAGGTTCCGCGGGCGTGGCCGTGGATGGGGCCGGCAATACCTACTTCGCGGCGAACGCCTGGAACGTGGTTTTCCGGGTGGATGCCGCAACAGGGGAACTGACGCGGCTGGCCGGGAATGGAACATCGGGTTACTCCGGCGACAACGGCCCGGCTACCAGCGCGGAGTTAAACGGGGTCATGGGCGTGGCCGCGGATGCGGCCGGTGACGTGTTCATCGCGGACACCCAAAACAACCGGATCCGCAAGGTTTCGAACGGCGTCATCACTACGATCGCCGGAAATGGATTTTTGGGTTATTCGGGCGACGGCGGCCCGGCCACGAGCGCAGAGTTGAACCAGCCGTTTGGCGTGGCCGTGGACGCATCCGGTAATGTGTACATCGCGGACAGCGAGAACTATGTGGTCCGCAAGGTCTCCAACGGCGTGATCACCACCTTTGCCGGAAACGGGGCGTACCCTGCAGTTTTCTCCGGCGACAACGGCCCGGCCCCCAACGCGGTGTTGGGCCTGCCCTTTAGCGTGGCCGTGGATCGATCGGACAATGTGTACATCGTGGCGGGGGGTGTGATCCGCAAGGTGTCGAACGGCGTGATCACTACCTTTGCCGGAGTATATGGAACAACCGGTTACGCGGGCGACAACGGCCCTGCTACCAGTGCGACGTTCGACTATCCCGCGAGCGTGGCCGTGGACGCATCGGGCAATGTGTACCTCGCGGACATGGATAACAACGCGATCCGCAAGGTCTCCAAGGGCGTGATTACCACGTTTGCCGGAAATGGAACCAGCGGTTACTCCGGCGACCACGGCCCGCCCGCAGCCGCGGAGTTAAACCACCCCAATGGCGTGGCCGTGGACACATTGGGCAATGTGTACATCGCGGACTCCGGCAATGGCCGAATCCGCAAGGTCTCGAACGGCGCCATCGCTACCATCGCCGGGGGCGCCAGCGTGAGTTTCGGCGACAACGGTCCAGCCACCAGTGCGGCATTGTACCAGCCGGGTGGCGTGGCCGTGGACGCATCCGGCAATGTATACATCGCGGACACCTTTGACAACGCGATCCGCAAGGTGTCGAACGGCGTGATCACCACGTTTGCCGGAAATGGGACATTCGGTTACTCCGGCGACAACGGCCCGGCCACCAGTGCCGCTTTGAATGAGCCATCTGGCGTGGCGGTGGACGCATTGGGCAACGTGTACATTGCGGACACGAACAACAGTGTGATCCGCAAAGTATCGGGCGGAGTGATCACCACCTTTGCCGGAAATGGGAGATACGGTTACTCCGGCGACAGCGGCCCGGCCGCCAGCGCACAGTTATGCGCTGCGACGGGTGTGGCCGTTGACGCGGCCGGCAATGTCTACATCGCGGACACCGCCTGCAGCGTGGTCCGCAAGGTCTCGGACGGCATCATCACGACTTTCGCCGGAAACGGAACAAGGGGTTACTCACTCGACAACGGTTCGGCCGCCAGCACGGCGTTGAACTCGCCCGTAGCCGTGGCCGTGGACGCGTCGGGCAATGTGTACATCGCGGATGCCGGTATCGATAACAACGCGATCCGCGAGGTTTCGAACGGCTGGATGACCACCTTTGCCGGAAACGGAACCAACGGTTACTGGGGCGACGGCGGCCCGGCCACCAGCGCCGCGATGTTCGCTCCCACCGGCGTGGCCGTGGACCCGGCAGGTAATGTGTATATCTCGGAGGGCGGCCCCATCGATGTGATCCGAAAGGTCTCGAACGGCGTGATCACTACTATCGCCGGGAATGAAACCAGGGGCTACTCCGGCGACAACGGCCCGGCCACCAGTGCAGAGTTGAACGGGCCCATGGCCGTGGCAGTGGACGCGGATGGCAGCGTGTATATCGCCGATGACGGCAATGACGTGATCCGCGTTCTTGTCCCCAACTGGCGCCGTCCGCGTCCGCGCCCTTGATACCGGAGTGTAAGTGCCGATGAACTGTTCGCGTAGAGATCTGAGCCTATTGTTGCCGCTCCTCGCAGCAGCGAAAGCCGGGGCGCAGAACGCCGTTTTACCCTCCAAGACCTACAGTTTCGAGGAACTTCCCGTGCAGGCCAGCGGCGAGAACAAGCTCCGGCAAGTGCTGGATGGCGAAACGCACGCCGGCGTGCGGATCGAGCTGCACGAGACGGAGTTGCCGCCGGGCGGCGCGCCGCATCCGCCGCATCACCATGTCCAGGAAGAAATGATCCTAATCCGGGAAGGCACCATGGAAGTGACCATCGCGGGGCGGAGCGCCAAACTGGGACCGGGTTCGGCGGCGTACGTGGCCTCCAACGAAGAGCATGGCTGGCACAACGCCGGCGCCACTCGCGCGCACTACTTCGTGCTGGCCATCGGACGGGATTGAGTTCCGCGCGGAACGGACATACAGTGAGTTTTCCTATCGGGATTAAGGAGGACTCTTTGGCAAATCTGACCAGGCGGGAAGCTCTTGCGGGAGCGGCCGCCAATCTCATGATCCTCAAGCCTGGGATCGCATTCGGCTCTCAGGCCAATTCGGCCGTGTCATTCGGCATCATCGGGACGGGCGGGCGCGGCAGGTACGTGGGCGGCCACATGGCGCGCGATCCGCGGGCGCGGCTGACGGCTGTGTGCGACCTTTTCCCCGACCGCATCGATAAGGCCAAGACCGAGATCCCGGGCGCTGCCAGCGCGCGAGCCTACCGCCATTACGAGGAGCTGCTGGGCCAGCCCGATATCGACGCGGTGTTGATCGCCACGCCGGTGTTCCTGCATCCGGTGCACTTCGAGGCCGCCGCGAGCGCACGCAAACACATCTACTGCGAGAAGCCGGCGGGCGCGGATGTGGCGGGCGTCAAGCGCATGCTGCGCGCCGCCGAAAAAGCAGATCCGTCGAAGACCGTCCAGTTTGGCTTCCAGCAGCGCTTCAGTCCTGAATACCTGGCCGCGGAGAAGATCCTGCGCGCGGGCAAGATCGGCCAACTCACCGCCATGATGAGTTACTGGATTCTGGGCGACCGGCCCATGACCAGCTTCCACTCGCCGTATCCGCCGGAGGATGCCAAACTGCGCCTCTGGAATTACTGGATGGAATACTCCGGCGGCTGCATCGTGGAGCAGGATTGCCATGGCGCGGACGTGCTGAACTGGTTCGCCGCTGCGCATCCGGTGAAGGCCACGGGGAGCGGCGGCATTCGCTACAAGGTGGTCTACGGCGACTGGAATTCCGACCATCATGACATCGTTTACACCTATCCCAACGGCAACGAGGGCTGGCTGGTGAGCATCAAAGACACGGCCGGGTATCGCGACGTGAAGGAGCAGTTCTTCGGCCCGGAAGGGACGCTCGAAACGGCCCGCACGTATTATCGCTGGCACGGGCCGATCGTGAATTCGCCCCTGAAGAATGCGGACGACCTGCGCGACCGCAGCCTGATCGAGCAGGCGGAATCGAAGCGCGAGATCACCATCGACGCGGTGGAATCGTTCTTCACCAGCATTGTGGAGCACAAGCCTTACAGCATGGCGGCCGGCGCGGCGGAGGCCACCTTCACCAGCTTGCTTGGGCGCATGGCATACGAGACGAAGCGCGAAGTGACTTGGGAGGAACTGCTCGCGAGCGCGTAGGTTCCGCCCGGGCGATCAGAGCACGCAGCCGATGCGGGCGGAGCAGGTGTACACGTACTACACCTTGGCGCGCAACACCAAGCGGCAAGCCGCATTAGGAGCGCCGACCGCAACGCGAGAGGGAGTCAAAGGTCGAAGGAAAGGCCGATTGACAATCGGCCTGCAGGTTGTCAACCTGCCCCACAAACGCGCGTGCTAATATGGCGCATCATGAGTGTGCCGAGTTTGCACCCTAACTTTCCCCGGGTCCACAACGCCATGTGGCCCGGCCTGGTGGGCAAAGGCCCGGATTCCGAGCCGGGCATCGATCTGGACACGATGCTCCGCCTGACGGCCGCTGCCCGTGTCGATGGGGCCGCCGATGCTCGGTTCGACGGCGTGGATCTGTTCCTCTTCGACCCGCACGTGTCGATCGATGCGACCGACGACGACCTGGCGCGGCTGGCCGACAAAGTGCGTGCGCTGGGCCTGATGGTGGGGTCGGTGGTGGCGCCGGTGTGGCAGGGAACTGGCGGCGGCTCGGCCATGGGCAATACCGATGAGCGGCGGCGTTTCGTGAAGCAAGTGCGCAAGGCCTGCCGGATCGCGCGCAAGCTTCGTGAGTTGGGCGCGCGGCCGTACGGAATTGTGCGCATCGATTCGGCGGCCAGCCCGGCGGAGTGGGCCAAGGACCCCGTGCGCTCCACCCGCCTGATCGCGCAGACGTTGCGCGAGGCTTGCGAAGTAGCTGGCGGCTTTGGCGAGCGGCTGGCGGCGGAAGGCGAGATCTGTTGGGGCGGCATGCATAGCTGGCGGCGCATGCTGCAGCTTCTGGAACTGGTGGACCAGCCGCGAACGCTGGGCTTCCAGGCGGATATGGCGCACACGCTGCTGTTCACGCTGGGCTACAACGCGCCGGAGGATCGCATCCTGCCGGAGGATTTCGAGTGGCAACAGACCGAGCGCTTCCAGAGCGCGCTGCGCGAGTTGACCGCGGCGCTGCGGCCGTGGACCATCGATTTCCACGTGGCGCAAAACGACGGGACCGTGAAGGGATCGGGATCGCACGACAAGACCGGCCATCATTGCCTGCCCGACGATCCTAACGGCAAGCTCGACATGGTGCGCGACGCGGGCCATTGGCTGCGCGACGAACGCGGGCGGTTGACCAAGGCGATGCGCCACATCTGCTGGGATGGATGTATGTTTCCGAACGCGGTGATGATGGAGCAGCGGACGTGGAACGGCATCCTGGCGGCGATGATCGCGGTGCGCGACGCGCATGGGTGGCAGGGGTAGCGTATGAACAGGAAACCACTGCGGGTCGGCCTGGTGGGTTACGGCTTCATGGGCCGCACGCATTCCAACGCCTTCGCGAAAGTGAACCAGTTCTTCGACCTGCCGTACCGTCCGGTGTTGCAGGCGGTGTGCGCGCGGGACGCCGGGAAGGTGGCCGCGTTCGCGGAACAGTGGGGTTACGGGTCGACCGAAACCGACTGGCGGAAGCTGGTGGAGCGGCCGGACATCGACTTGATCGATATCGCCAGCCCGAACGACACGCATGCGGAAATCGCCATCGCGGCGGCCGGGGCGGGGAAGATGGTGCTGTCGGAGAAGCCGCTGGGCCGCAACGCCGCGGAATCCGAGCGCATGGTGGAGGCGGTGGAGAAGGCCGGTGTGCCGAACATGGTCTGGTACAACTACCGGCGCGTGCCGGCGGTGACGCTGGCCAAGCAGTTGATCGACGAAGGCCGGCTGGGCAAGATCTTCCATTACCGCGCGAAGTTTCTGCAGGACTGGACCATCTCGGCCGATCTGCCGCAGGGCGGCGCGGGGTTGTGGCGCCTGGATGTGAACGTAGCCGGCAGCGGCGTGACGGGCGACCTGCTGGCGCATTGCATCGACACGGCCATGTGGCTGAATGGCGGGATCGACCAGGTGACCGCGATGACCGAGACGTTCGTGAAGGAGCGCCCGCACGCACTAACCGGCCGCGTGGAGAAGGTCGGGATCGACGACGCCAGCGCGTTTCTGGCGCGGTTTCAAAACGGGTCGCTGGCCACGTTTGAAGCCACGCGATACGCTCGCGGGCACAAGGCGCTCTACACGCTGGAGATCAACGGCGAGCATGCTTCGATTTTCTGGGACCTGCACGATCTGCATCGACTGGAATACTTCGATCATGGCGACGAGGGGCGGCTGCGGGGGTGGCGCTCGATTCATGTCACCGACGGCGACCATCCTTATATGAAGAACTGGTGGGTGCCGGGATTGCAGATCGGCTACGAGCACACGTTCGTTCACCAGGCGGCGGATTTCTTGGCGGGGTTGGGGGAGGGGCGGATACCGGGACCTTCGTTCCGCGATGGGATGGCCACGGATTACGTCACCGATGCGGTGCTGCGGTCGGCTGGGAGTGGGCGGTGGGAGAAGGTGCGTTAGAGCGGGTTGGATTGTGCATGGTTATGCATAGTTGGGCGGTTTTGTGCATGGCGCGAAGGGGTGGCAATTCGCCCAAACAAAGCCTATCATGCTGATAATACGTAACTTGTGCGTTAAACGTGGGCCAGCGCGTAGGTGACGTGCGCTGCGCGTCCGGGCCACCAGCACCGGCGAGCTCAAAGCGAACAAAAGACGAAATAGCCGCCGATGAACGCCGATTAACGCCGATAAGACTGGGCTGGGGCGGACGATGAAAAAGGGGATAATCCGGGTGCGGCCACCGAGTGCCCAAGCCATGTGCACGGCACCGTTTTTTTTCGATTTCATGTTGCATCGCGTTGCATTTGTTGCGCTGTGAATGCCGGGGTTAGGAGTGAAACGTTTCCGGCTGCGGTTTGAATTGTCAAAGAACAGGGTGGCGCCGGCAGAACGTCTTGCGGCGAGTGCGGCAAGCCTTCTTGGACAGCTTGATGTCTCTTGGCCCGACATAAGAATAGCATGCGATTCGGTGGGGATCGGCGAGGCGGGGGGCTTAAGCGATTGATTTCAATCGATTAGGAGCGGTTGGAATTGCGTCACCGACGCCTCGGAGCCGGCTATAGTTGGCTTTGGTTAAGCCGGGTTCGGGGGCCGCTTGGCCGCAAACGGAAGAAGTGCGAGGACGGCCCATTGCAACGTCAGTTTGATGTCGTTATTGAACGCGATGAAGAGGGATACTACGTGGCTACGCTCCTGCAGCTTCCTGGGTGCCACACTCAGGCGCGGTCAATGGACGAGGTCACGGAACGTATTCGAGAGGCGGTCGAATTGCGCCTTGAGGTTGAGGGTGCGCCTGAACAGGTTCTCGAATTCGCCGGCATCCAGCGAATCAGCGTTGCAGCATGAGCCGAAGTCCGCGAATTTCCGGGCCAGACTTGGTAGCGGCGCTGGCGAAGGCCGGTTTCGCTGTGGTCCGCATCTGGGGCAGCCATCAT
>Ga0187851_10003817_pt1 | contig 12525 bp, 13 predicted proteins | sample June2016WEW_6_10_FD_132997 | JGI IMG/M metagenome (GOLD analysis project Ga0187851, IMG submission 132997) | Peatland microbial communities from SPRUCE experiment site at the Marcell Experimental Forest, Minnesota, USA - June2016WEW_6_10 | ecosystem: Environmental > Terrestrial > Soil >... | reverse complement strand
GTGGCGGCTTCCAGCACGCGATAACCTTGCTCGGTCAGCGTCACCGCCATGAAACGGCGCACCGCAGCTTCGTGTTCCACAAGAAGCACAGTACCCGTAGCCGTGTGCAGTCGCGCAAGCTGATTGGCCGAGTGCGCGGTGCGGCTGCGCATGCAATCCCGCTCTTCCAACGTCTTCATTCTTGCCAGCAGAGTGGTGCGCTTGATGTGCAGCAGGTCGGCCGCGCGGGCTTTATTGCCCCCCGAATGCGTCAGCGCCTGATCCAGAAGCGATTTCTCGAAATCACTCACTACTTCATCGAAATCGAGGCCTTCTTCGGGGACGGTGATCCACGGCCGCTTGGGCTCGGGACGCTCCCGGCCGGATGCGGCGACGGGGAAGTCGCTTGGATAGAGAATGCGGCGATCGCCGCTGAACGCCACCGCCATCTCGACGGCGTGCTCGAGTTGCCGCACGTTGCCCGGCCAGTCGATAGCTGACAGGCGATCCATTGTTTCCGGGCTGATCTGTTTTTCGGCGAGGCTTTCAGCGCGGCAGGTCTTGCCAACGAAATGTTGCAGCAGCAGCGGGATGTCCTCGCGCCGGTCGCGCAGTGCGGGCAGGCGGACGGGAACTACGTTCAATCGATAAAAAAGGTCTTCGCGGAAACGATGCTCGCGCACGGCCTGCTCGAGATCCATGTTGGACGCGGCGATGATCCGCACATCCACGCGCACCGTCTCTGAACTGCCCACGCGCTGAAACTCCTGCTCCTGCAGAACCCGCAGCAGCTTGGACTGCACACCGAGCGGCAAATCGCCAATCTCATCGAGAAACAGGGTGCCATGGTTGGCCTGCTCGAAACGGCCGACGCGGCTGGTATGAGCGCCCGTGAACGCACCGCGAGTGTGACCGAACAATTCGGCTTCAATCAGGTTAGCGGGCAGGGCGGAACAATTCACGGCAACCATGGGGAGGTGAGAACGATTGCCCGCCATGTGGATGGCCCGGGCGACCACCTCTTTTCCAGTTCCCGTTTCGCCCGAGATCAGAATGGTGCAACGCCGCGCGGCCACCAGGCGGATGGCATCGCAGATTTGCTGCATTGTACGGCTCTCACCCACCAGCAGCCGGCGCCATGGCTCGGCTTCCTCGGCGCCTTGAGTCTTCACCTGCCGCGAGCGGCCACGGTCCAGCGCCGACGCGATCACCGCTTCCAACCGGTCAAGATCGAGATCGCCAAGGAGAACGTAGAACGCCCCCATGCGCGTCAGCCGAATGGCATCGTCCACGGTGCCGGATGGATCGTGAACGATCAGCGGCAAACCGGGGTCGCTGCGCAACAATTCATAGAGCGCTTCTTCAGGGACGCAATCGGCGCAGGGCAACTGAAGCACGGCGGCTGTCATTGACGACTCTCCGGCGCGTTCCACCGCATCCCAGATGCTGCCCGCCGCGACAATTCCGTACTCGCGAAGCGCGCTTCCCGCTCGCAGCGCCTCCGCCTCATCACCGATCCAAAGCACTCTGGAAGCCACGTTTTCCCTTCCTCGCCTGCTGTCAACAAAGTGACGATGTTGCTATGAAAGTCGAGTGTAAACGGGACGGGTGGACAAGTCTACGAATCTTGTGTGGGGAGGGAAATCCCCATATGGAGGGAGACGTATAGTACAGCGCTCAGGTCTGCCTGGAGCAGAGCGGCGTCGAACCAGGTGGCTCGCCGCATAAAGTATTCGGCGTTATCTGCCGAGAGAGGCAGATCGAATCCAACCTGTCCGGCCCTGGCCGTTCACCTCAATGTGCGTCAGCTTGCCCCGAACTTCGAGCACCCTAACTTTCGCGCCTCGTTCCACGGAAGTCAGCGCGCCGGCCTGAATCATCTCTTTCAGCCGGGAATCTCCGCCGGCGAACTCGCCGCCCCAGGTCTCGAAGGCCTGATCGTCGCGCAGCATCGGCAGACTCTTCTGGCGGCCGATGACGATGACCGAGGTTGCCGAAACGCTTCGATCAGCCTCGCCATAGTCCATATCGCGAGCGGGGCTGAGCATTCGAGTCATTTTGGGTAGCTCAGGCGTTTTTGCGGCGTCCTCGGTGGTTTGCCCAGGAAGGGTTAGCGCCTTGGTTACTTTGCTGGCGGCGCGGACCGAGGAAGCGGATGTCAGTACCGACTGCGCTGGTTGTGCTGGTGAGGCCGGCCTTGCCGTCTCATTGTGAATCGCGGCGACGGGTGGAAGTGGAGGCATAACCGGCGGCAACGCCCTTGCGATGATCCGGCTTTTCGGGTGTTGCGGCGCCAGCATGGGGGAAGTCATGGCCGATGCGTGAGCGGTGTGAACGGTCAGGCGGAACTGCTCAACCGCCGCCGAGAGTGAGATCAGCGTAAGGCCGGCGAGAACGCAAACCGAAACCCGTTCCGCCGCTATGGTTACGGGGACCGGGCATCTCAGGTCGATTCTAATCAAAGTTCGCACCTCGCGTGATTCTCTCCCCCGCCGAAGCTTTGACGGGCCGCACGGGGGGCGTCAGGAAGCGAACGGCGGCGTTGGCCGGAGCGCCCCTGCCGACGATTCTTCCGGCCACTTCTCGGACCCCGCGCAAACCACTGAAACAACAGGTGAAGAAGCTCCTCTGTATGTCCGGCACGGAGGTTTGTCGCGCTGAATTCATCATCGTGGCCGATCGCCTCGCCATAGTACATCGCAATTGCGGTACCGGTTTAGCCGCAGCGAAATTGTAATTTCCTTCTAAAAACGCCCCGGCCTCCGCGATACAGACCAAGAGGAAAACTGCTCGCCATGATGCGTGTCCTGTTAGTTGTCTTGTGTTCGTGCCTGGTGTGCGGCACGGCCTGCGCCCAGGAAGTGCGGTTGACGGACGCGGAGGCCAAGAAACTGGTGAAGTCGCGAACTAATCCCGAGTACCCGCCTCTGGCCAGACAGATGCGAGTGAGCGGCGAGGTCCGGCTTGATGTGTATCTGAATGAGGACGGTTCACTCGACAAGGTCCATGTCGTCAGCGGTAACGCGTTGCTCGCTAGTGCCGCGCAGAATGCAGTAAAGCAGTGGAAGTTTGGCGCTCCCACTGTGGACGACAAGCCAGTAAGGGCGGTCGCCAGCTACTCGTTCACCTTCGGACTCTGATCGTTCGCCGCGAGGCGCTTTTGTGCGCTCCAGCGGTTCAGAAACGCTTCCTGCGCGAACGTCTCCGTTTCCCGTCCGGCTTCGTAGCGCCATTCGGACGCCCGGCGGTCTCTCAGTCTTGCCAGTAGCTGATGTCGCCGCTCAGCCTCAAGCACCGCCTGCCGCTGCTTCTCGATTCGTTCGGCCTGTTGCGCCTTGCGCTGGTTGAGTTCAATTCCTCTCTGTTCGACGCGCAGGCGAAACGCCGCGAGGCTTTGGAAATCGGTGGAGACGATTTCGCGCTGCTCGCGAACGATCTGTTCGGCGGCAGCGCCTTCGGCCTTCGTCCGTTCGATGGCGAAAAGAATGCGTTGCTGCTCGGCGAAGAGCTGCTGCAGTTTCGCCTCCTCGTGCTCGAGCATTGTTGCCCGCCAGCTGAGCACGCTGTCGAGGGGGAAGTGGAATCGCTTCATGGCGCGGTTCGCTTCAGCGCGCTAGGGCAGCATCTGCGCGAGTTCGCGGAGGCCGGTGAGCGTGTCTTCGAAAGTGGATTTCTCGCGTGAATCCTGGCGCAGAAAGCCGAGCATGCGATCGCGAGCCTTGATGCTGGCGTCCAGTTTGGTGTTGGTTCCCGAAACATAAGCGCCGAGTTGGATCAGATCTTCGGAATGCTGATAAGTGGCCATGGCTGCGCGGACCTTTTGCGCATAGGCAAGCTGCTCGGGTGTCGCCACCTGCTGGGTGACGCGAGAGACGGATGAGAGAACGTCAATTGCCGGATAATGCCCGGCCGACCCCAGTTGCCGTGAAAGAACAATGTGGCCGTCCAGCAAGCCGCGAACGGCATCGCAGATCGGTTCGTTGAAATCGTCGCCCTCCACCAGAACAGTGAAGAAGCCGGTGATGGAGCCTTTGGGAAACGCGCCGGCGCGCTCGAAGAGCTTCGGCATCAGATTGAAGACCGATGGCGTGTAGCCCTTCTGGCTGGGAGGTTCGCCGGCGGCCAGCCCAATCTCTCGCTGGGCCATGGCCAGGCGCGTGACGGAATCCATCACGAAGAGCACGCTGGCGCCCTGATCGCGGAAGTATTCGGCCACCGAAAGAGCAACGTGACAAGCTCGCACGCGCAGGGGCGCGGGCCGGTCTGAAGTGGCTACGATCACGACTGAGCGCTTACGGCCTTCCTCTCCCAGTTCGTTCTCGATGAATCCGCGCACTTCCCGGTTGCGCTCGCCGATGAGTGCGATCACGGTCACGTCGGCGGAATTCCCGCGCGCCATTGCACCCAGCAAAGTGCTCTTGCCAACACCGCTTCCGCCAAACAGGCCGACCCTCTGTCCAAGCCCGCACGGCAGAAGGCTGTCGATCGCGCGAATCCCGGTGATCAGAGGTTGGCGAATGTGCGAACGGGTGAGCGGGCTTGGCGGTGTCGCGTACAGGTTGTACCAGGAAGCCGGGTTGATGCGGGGACCGCCGTCCATGGGTAGTCCAAAGCCATCAATCACGCGTCCGAGCAAATCCGGACCAACCGCGACGCGAGCGTCCTCCAGGCGGGCGACAATGCGGTCGCCCAGCTGGAGACCATCCGTTTCCTCCAGCGGAATCGAAAGCACGTGTCCATTTCGGAAGCCCACCACCTGGGTACGAATCCGCTTGCCGGACGAAGCCAGGATCTCGCAAAAGCTGCCGATTGGCGCGGCCGGACCGCGCGATTCGATCAGCAGGCCGACCAGCTCGGTGACCACGCCGCTCCAGCGCAGCAGATCCATGCCATTGAGCCCGGCGATGTATCCATCAAGGTCGACGCGTTCGGAGGAAGTGGCGGTCATGAGTTCATCTTGTCGGCGAAGCCGCGCTCGATCTCACGTAACTGGCTTTCGACGGAGGCATCCAGTTCGCCGAGAGAAGTCTCGAAAACAGCGTCACCGCAATTCAGCGATGGGTCGCCAACCACTTCCAGCGCGGGCGCGCGGCCAGCGTCCTCCAGACAGGAGCGCACCGGACCGATGTGGCTGGGATGAACGCGCAGCCGGTCGACTTCGCGGTTCTGCAACCGGTCGAGCGCGGAGCGCACGATTCCCTGCATTGCGTCGGGATCGACCGCGAGTTCGCGGTGCATCACTCGTTTGGCGATGGCCAGGGCAAGCTTTACCAGATCGGCTTCGGCCTGCCGCCGGACGCGATCGCGCAGGTTCGATAAGTCCGCGGCCGCGCGAACCAGACGCTCCACAACAGGTTTCAGCTCGGCCGCGGCTTCTTCTCGCCCCTTGTGCGAGCCTTCCTGAAGCCCGGCGTCGCGAGCCTGCTGCACGCGAATCTGCAGGTTGCGTTCCAGATCGGCCGCCTGGCGCTGCAGCGCGGCGGAATCGGCATTGCCGGTTCTCGCGGAGCCGGTTGCGCGAGCCCCGCCTCCGGCGGGCCGCCAAACCATCGGCTCGACGGCTTCCTGCGCCTTCTCGCCAACCAGCACTCTACATAACATATTGTTCGCCCACAGCGCCCTTTAGACTCAGTACGCCTTCGCTTTCGAGCTGCCGCACCACCGAGATGATTTGCTGCTGCGCGGCGTCCACCTCGCGAATCTTCATGGGACCGAGCGCGTCGATATCTTCCTTCAGCATTTCCGCGCCACGCTGGGACATGGCGCTGAACATGTGATTGCGCAGTTGCTCGCTCGTTCCCTTGAGCGCCGCGGTCAGTATCTTGCGGTCGACGCGCGAAAGCACTTCCTTGATGCCCACGCCGTCGATAAGCAACAGATCGTCAAAGACGAACATGAGCTGCCGGATGGTCTCGAAGAGATTCGTGTCCTGTTGTTCGATGTCGGCCAGAATGTCCTTGCTGGTGCCGGAATCCAGCCGATTGAACATCTCCGATACCGCGCGCACGCCACCATACGATTCACGGCTGAAATCGCCGAGAGCCTTCAGCTTCGATCCGATTACGCTGGCGATCTTGTGAATGATCTCCGGCGAAATCTGGTCAAGGTTAGCCATGCGGATGGCCACGTCGGACCGGATTTTCTGCGGCAGCGAGACCAATAGTGACGCGGCCTGCGTTGGGTTCAGGTGAGAGAGCACCAAGGCGACCGTCTGCGGGTGTTCGTTGTGGATGAATTTGGCAAGCTGCTGCGGATCGGCGCGCTGCAGGGCGTCAAAGCTGGCTACGTCGCTGCCGAGCGCCTTGGACAGGCGGTCCATGAGCCGCTTTGTCGTTTCCGGACCGAAGGCCGTCATCAACATTTTCTTGGCATAATCCATGCCGCCCTTGACGATGAACTCCTGCGCCAGCGTCATCTGATAGAACTCTTCGAGGATGTTGTCGGCCTGCTCGGAGTTGATGTTGGTGATGCGGGCCACCTCCTGGGTGACTACGTTCACCTCGTCTTCGCTGAGGTGCTTGAGGATTTCGGCGCTCGATTCCTCGCCGAGGGTGACCATAAACACGGCGGCTTTCTGACAGCCCTTCAGTTTTACGGCCTGGTTAGTGTTGACGATCATCTGGTTTACGCGGCTATTGCCGCATGTCCTGTCATTTCGCGTCTTCCTCGAGCCAGCCGCGCAGAACGCTGGCCGCCAGCCCGGCGTCGGTCTTTACGCTGTCCTTGAGATGCTGGCGCAGCACCTCCACCTTCTTGGTGGTCACCGGAGGCAGGCGCAGCTTTTCCTGCATCTCCGCGAGGAACCTCTGTTTCTGGTCCGTCTGCGACTTGAGCTGCAACTGGACCGATTCCTCGGCGGCCTTGCTGATCTGGTCGCGTTCCGCCGCGAGTTCCTCGGGCGTCACCAGGCCCGCGGAAGGAGCTGCGATGGCGTGTTCTGCGGCAACCTCCACAGCTTTTTTCGGACCGCCTCTGCGGAACAACAACACCGGCACTAGTATAAGGAGCAAAACCGCGACTGCGGCGCCAATGAGTATCCGGCGATCGATGGCAATTGTATCCATCAAGGTTTTGGGCTTGCCGGACATGGGCTCGGCTGTCAGCGGCTGCTCCGATTCCAGCGTTTGCTCGAAGGGCAGGCTCTCGATCACCAGTTGATCGCCGCGATCGGCCGACAAGCCGATCGCTCCCGCCACCAGATCGTGGATGGCCTTCAGTTTTTCCGGAGTGGGCGGCACCATCACCTTGGATTTGCCTTGCCAGCGCACGTCCTGATCGAGCAACAACGATGCCGAAATACGCTTGACAGTGCCCTCGGGAAGCCTGGTATGGCGAACCATCCGTGAGGACTGATACGTAACGCTCTCAGTTCGCCGCGCGACGCTGGATCCGGAGGACCCGGGCCGCGACGCCGGACGCGGAAGATTCGAAGCCGTGCCGGGAATGCCGTTGCTCTGCCCGCCACCCGCAACATCCTCGGTCTTTTGAGAGCTGAGCATCACCGAGTGCGTCGGATCGAAAATCTCATCGCTTTGCTCGCCGCTGGTGAAATCGCAATCCACCGAAACACCCGCGCGGAACTTCCCTTCTCCCAGCAGCGGTTCGAGCGTGGAGTTCATCTTGGCAAGCAGATCTTTTTCCACCTGCTGGCGGTATTCCAGAGCGCCTTCGGAGTTGTCGCCGCCGCCATCGACGGAAGGCTTGTGCGGACGGTTGAGCAGGTTGCCGCTCATGTCCAGCACGGAGACGGCATCCGGTGTGAGCCCCTCGACAGCGCTGGCCACAAGATTGGTGACGGCTTGCACATTCTGCGGGCTCAGATGCGCGCCCAAACGAAGATGCACCAGGACACTCGCCTTGGCGGGCTCGCGGGATTCGAGAAACACCGAGTCACGCGGGAATGTTACGTGGACGCGGGCATCCTGCACTTCGTTCAGAGACCGGATAGACCGCTCCAGTTCTCCCTCGAGAGCTCGCCGGTAGTTGACGTGTTCGGTGAAATCGGTGATGCCGAGGTTGCTCTTGTCAAATAGCTCAAAACCGATACGCCCCGTCTTCGGCAGACCAGCTCCAGCCATTTCGAGCCGCAGCTCATCCAGACGCGCCTCGGGAACCAGCACGGTTGCGCCGTTGTCACTCAGGCGATATTCGGCGCTCGATTCCTTTAGCTTTTGAACGATGTTCGACGCGTCCTCGGGAGCCATGCCGGTGAACAACGGCCGGAAATCGCTCTCGTGCTTCCAGTGCACTAACGCAGTGATGAGCGCTACCGCGGCGATGGCCGCGATCACGATGGTAACGCGCTGTTTAAGGTTGAGCGCCGTTACGAGCTTTCTGAATTGCTCCATGGCTGTGCGTCAGAGGTCAGACCTGCATGCGCATGATTTCCTGATATGCCGAGACAACTTTGTTGCGAATCTGCATGAACATGTCGAATTGCAGGTCGGCGCGCTGCGTGGCCAGAATAGTGGAGTGAATCTCGTCAGTTTCACCGGAGAGGAAACTCTGCACCGCGGCGTCGGCATTGTTTTGCGCCGACGACACGTTCTGGATGGCGGAATTCAGAAGCGACTGAAACTCGCCGCCGTTCTGCTGCGACGTGACAGAATCGACCTTGGGCGCCTGGATGGCGGGCGTGGCGGAGACTGCCGCGATAGGAGTCATATTCTCACCTGAGCAGGTCGATGGACCTCTGGATCATGTCCTTGACGGCGCCCATGGCCGCCACATTGGCCTCATAACCACGCGATGCGCCGAGCAAATCCACCATGTCCTCGGCCGGATTCACATTTGGATAGGCGACGAATCCATCCTTGTCCGCGTCGGGATGTCCCGGCATGTAGCGCCGCTCGGGCGGCCGGCTGTCGGTAACCACCTGGCCCACCGTTACGCCGTTGGCTTCTCCTTCGAGCGCCGATTGAAACACCGAGGAAAACGGAGACGAGGTGGCCGATGACTCGAAAACCACATCCCGGCGCTGGTATGGGCCTCCCTCGGCCGTGCGCGTTGTATCCGCGTTGGCGAGGTTCTCGACCAGGATTTCTGCGCGCTGCCGCTGCGCGGCCATCCCGGATGCGCTCACTGAAAGGGTGGAAAAGAGACTCATGAGGACGATGAGCCTCCACCGTCGATGGCCATGCGCAGTGTCTTGATCTGCCCGCGCATCAGGTTCGACGCAATGTTGAAGCGAAGATCGTTTTCCGCGAGCAGGCGCGCTTCGCGGTCCAGGCTCACATTGTTGCCGTCGTTCTTGACGGTGAGCCCTTCCACCTCGGTAATGTTGGGGGTGACCGTGGTCGCCCCTCCTTCGAGCGCGTTGCGGAACTCCGCCTGAAAATCGATGTCCTTGGTTTTGTAACCGGGTGTATCGGCGTTAGCGATGTTTGCGGCCACGAGTTTCTGACGGTCCGCGAGAAGCGTCATATAGTTTTCCAGGCTGCCAGCGACGCCATCGAGCATGACAATCTGCCACGGTGCAAAGCGGCTGCCAGCACAAACCGTTGCAAACAGGCGCGTTCGAACGCGAGATTCGTCAACATTCGGACAGCAGGGCTGGACTGCGCCAGGGTAATGACAGGGGCTTGAAGGCGGTAGGCATTGCCAGGTCTCAGCCGCCTAAAGCTTAAGCCTTATCCCGTCGATCCATTGACTTAGCGGAATCCTGCCATGAAGACCAACGCGCTCGCGAACATGCCAGCTTTCCCTCCCGTTGCGGCGAAGCTGCTGCGGGTAGCGGCGGACGAGAACGCGGCAGTCGCCGATCTCGTGTACCTGCTGCGCGCCGACCCGGTTCTTTCGGCCGAGATTATCCGTTACGTCAATTCGCCGATGTTCGCCTTCTCACACGAAATCCGCACCTTGGATCAGGCGGCGCCGCTCTTGGGAGTTCGTAAGATCCGCTCCCTGGCGCTCGCTTCCATTGGCCGGACCTACATCCGCGCGGTTCTCATGATGGACGAATTGCGCGGCCTCTGGCGGTGCACGCTCGCCTGCGCGCTTTTATCGGAAATGCTGGCGCGCTTCTACGCCGTGCCCGAGGACATCGCATACTCCGCTGGTCTACTGCACGATATCGGCCGGCTGGGCCTGATGGTCACGTTTCCTTCCGAATACGCCAGCCTGCTGCAGAGCGCCGCCGCGAAACTGGAAGCGAACGAGCCATTCGATCTTTGTGAGTACGAGGTCAGCCTGTTCGGTTTGGACCGGTTCGCGGCCGGCGAGTGGCTGGCCAAAGAATGGAACCTGCCTGAGGAAATCAGCGCGGTCACCGGAAAGTTCCCGGAACCGAAAGACGAGAGCGATCTGGACTTGCCGGGCGTTGTGCGGATAGCGTGCCAACTGGCTCGCAGCATCGGGTTCTCGGTGTTAAAGAATCCGCACGCCCCTTCTTACCGCGAGATCCTGGATGAGTTGCCCCTGAACGTCGCCGCTTCGTTCCCTTCCGAAGCCGAAGACCTGCGCGCGCGGCTTGAAGAGGAGATCGCGACTCTCGATCAGGACCCGTCCCAGGAGGAACGCGGGCCGCAGATGCAGGAGTTGCTCGAAATCGACCAAAGCCCGGCCCAGGCGGCTAGCTCCGGAGGCGATTTCGGGGAAAGGGTGGGGGCAAAGCGCGGACTTTGGCCACTGGCGTTCGCTGGGGTGCTGCTGCTGTTAGTCGTGCTGGTTTGGATTCGGGTAGCGGGCTGATGCCCACTTGCTCTCGAGCCGCGGCGTTTACGGAGGAGCTTCAGCGAAACGTTCCGAGTAATTACTAGACTTCCACACGCCACGTGCGTGTCTGCGTGGGAGCCTCCTGGTAGCCCAGAGTGCGATTGGCCTCGCGAAGACTGGCTCCCGCGTGCGCACGCAGAGAGCGGGCCAGATGAAGCATGGATCGTGTTGCCCGGAGCGCCTCGGTCAGCAGAACTTCCCGCTCCAGTGGCGAGCCCGCCGCCGCGACGCTGGTGACCACTTCGCTCTGAAAAGCGGCGAGAAGCCCCTGCGCTCCCTCCACATCGCCGGAGGCGATCGCCTCGGCTAGCTTCTGCGCGGTCTTAGTATCCGAGCTGGGCATCGGCATTCTGCGTCTGGAACATCATCTGAAAGTAGTTGGCCTGCTGCTCGAGTGAGGCAATGGAGGCATCGGCTGCGGAGAGTTGCGCCTGTAATGTCTGCTGCAACTGGGTGACCTGACTCTGGTCGTTGGTAATCTGAGTTCCGATGTTGTTTATCTCGGTCGATATACTCTGTGTCGCCTGCGGAAGCAGGCCGCTGAGGGGATCGGTGAGGCCGGTGAGGATGTTGTTGGCCGCGCCCAGAAAACCGGTACTGCCGGATATCGATCCGAGGAAATTCAGAACATCCGTCATATTCGAGCCGGCGGCCTGGTCGAACGTGGACGCGTTGAAATCCAGATTGCCGTTCTGATCGAAGGTGAGCCCGACATTTGCCAGCGAGGCGACGCTGCCCGTGGACCCCGAGTAGCCACCAAGACTATTCAGGGCTTCGGTGAGGCTGAAAATGCTGCCATCGCCCGTGAGGGCGCCACCGTTCTGGCCGCGGTTCTTGTCCACTTCCGCCAGCGCGGCATTGTAAGCGTTGGCAAAGTTCGACAGCGCGTTGGCGATACTGTCGCCATTTTGCGAAACCGTAATCGTAGTGTCGCCGGTTCCCAGCACGTTCACGGTCAACCCGGGTGAGAGCGTCAGACTTTGCGACGAGGAATTCACCGACGGCTCCCCATTCACCGAATACGCCACGTAAGAACCACCGGTGCCCAACTGGGTCAGCATATCCGCGTTGCTGTTTCCGTTGTCTTCCAGTTGCACCGTGTCGGGCGCGAAATCCAGACTCTGCACGGACAACCGGTAATCCGGCGACGACGAGCTGCCGACGTTCACCACCGTGGCCTGCACATTCGCGCCGCTGGAGTTGATGGCGTTGGCGAGACCGTCCAGCGTGCCCGCGGAGTCGGTGATGTTGTAGGTGTTCGAGTTGACTGCCAGGGTGAACGAAGTGCTTGTGCTGAGATTGCTCTGCGTGGGGTCGGTAACCAGCAGGAGGCCGTTGTCATTGCTGAGGGTATTGGTGTTCGCGCCGGTGTTGGTTACGTCGAGGGAATAGGTGCCCGCCAAAACGCCCGAGCCCACGGAAGCCGAGGCTACTTTGGTATTGCTGATGGTGGCGCCGTAGGAACTGGAACCGGTAGCGCTGTCGATGGAACTCAGGGCCGTACTTAGCGCCGTGAAGTCGCTCGAGAGCGTACCGAATTCGCTCTGCTGGCCCTGCAACGTGGTTTGCTCGGTTTGCAGGTTGTCCATCGGTATGGACGCAATGTTCACCGAGTTCTGCAGTTGCTGCGCCAGGCTGGATGAAAAAAGGCTGCTGCCCGTGAAGCTGCCCGCCGATGTTCCGGAAGTGCTCATGTCTCAACCCTCGAAACCCGACCCCTCGAAACCTCAATCTTCGTTACGAGAAATCGCGGCCGGGACCTTCGTTGAAGATGCCGGCCGCGTTCTTATACGCCTCTTAGAAGATCGGCCGCATGGGCCGAATCCTATAGGG
>Ga0187851_10003815_pt1 | contig 12530 bp, 13 predicted proteins | sample June2016WEW_6_10_FD_132997 | JGI IMG/M metagenome (GOLD analysis project Ga0187851, IMG submission 132997) | Peatland microbial communities from SPRUCE experiment site at the Marcell Experimental Forest, Minnesota, USA - June2016WEW_6_10 | ecosystem: Environmental > Terrestrial > Soil >... | reverse complement strand
TAAATGAAAGTGATGTGGAACAATTAAAAAACAAAGAAGATATACAAGGATTAATCAAGGCTCTCAAATATAAAAATGACAGTTCTGTAAGATATAGGGCTGCTGAAGCTTTAGGAGAATTTGAAAATAATACTGCGGTAGAAGCATTAATATCTGTTTTAAATGATGAGGACCTGTCCACTAAGGAGATGGCTATAATTGCTTTAGGAGAAATTGGGGATAAAAGAGCTATTATACCTCTGATTGATAATTTTAACGATGCAAATGATGAACTAAGGGATATGATGATATTCTCACTTGGAGAAATTGGTGGTAGAGAATCTTTGGAATATCTTAAATTGGTATTGGAAGATGAAAATTTTGATATTAAATTAAGAGCTGTTGAAGCGTTAGGGAAATTATCTAATGTTGAATGCGTTGAACCATTGATTAATGCATTAAATGATGATAACATTGAAATTAAATTATATGGAATAACTGCTTTAGGTGAAATTGGAGATCCTAGAGCCATTAAACCCCTTATGGAAGCTCTTAACAGTGAAAAATGGATTATTAGACGATATTCTTTGAATGCATTAGGAAAGATAGATGAATGTTCCATTGAACCATTTATTAATGCTTTGGATGATGAAGATTGTCACGTGAGAGATAAAGCAGTAGAACTTATTGGAAAGTGGGGAGACGAAGATTCTATAAAGTATTTGAATAGAATTTCAAACGATTCAGATGAAGATGTAAGAGCGCGTGCAGCTGAAATTCTTAATAAACAAAAAAATAATGAGACAGAAATGCAAATACCAAAAGAGGATAAAAAGAAAAGTCCTCAATATATATTAGAGGAGATAATTGATAAAATTGGAAAGGATGAAGCTGTTGAAATACTTATTGATTACTTAAATGATGAAAATCCTGGAATAAGACAGAGAGCAGCGGAAGTTCTAGGGGAAATTGGAGATGAGAAGGCTGTTGAACCATTAATAAATGCTTTAAGGGATGAAAATTCTAGTGTACAATGGAGAGCTAAGGAAGCCCTTAAAAAATTGGGTGAACCATCAGTAATTCCTTTGATTAATGTTTTACATGATAAAGACACTAACTTGAGGCGTAGGATTGTTTGTGCTTTAGGTGAAATAGGAGATGATCGAGCCATTTCACCTTTAATTAAAAGTCTTGGAGATGAAGATGCCTCAGTACGGTTGAAGACCGCTATATCACTTAGTAAATTTGGTACAAAAGCTATTAATCCACTTATTATGGCTTTAAACTATAATAATTTTATGGTGCGTGAAAAAGCTGCAGAAACTCTCGGAGAAATTGGAGATCAGTTAGCATTAGATTCCTTAAGAGAAGTTCTTGATGATGAAAATATTTACGTCAGAAATGGTGCTGAGGAAGCAATAAAAATGATTCAAAAGAAAAATGCTTAATGAAAAAATTTAAATTTCAAAATGAATCTTAATATTATTATGATTTTGTAATTAAATCACGTTTTTATAATAAGAAAAAAAGTTTATTTTATGCTGAGATTTCATTTGCTGCTTCTAATTTAATTTTATTAATCTGTTGTGATAATTTTAAGAGTTCATCAGTTAATTGTTCTATCCTTTCTGCCACATATGATTCAGTTATTTCTTCAAGATCAGGATAATTAATTGTATTATAAACCTTTAATTCATCATTTGTTTCAAAATTGTATCTTTTTATCTTTTCTAATCCTAATTGAAGATCATCATTTGCTTTTAATTCTCTTACTAAATTTTTACGTTCATTCATTAATATTTCTAAATTCAATATCTCCATCTCCTATTTTTATTCAATTTAACTATTTTTTTTTTAATCTTTAATTTTATCAAAATTTCCATAAAACTGATATTAATAATTATTTATCTGCTCATATATTTTAGATAAATTATCTGTTAGTTGCTCTATCATTTTAGCTACTGTAGATTCAGTTATATCTTCAAGATCGGGATAATCACTCTGATTATATATTTTTAGTTTTTCATCAGAACTGTTAACATTATTAATTTTTTTAATCTTTTTTAATTCTAATTCAAGTTCTTCATATGATTTTAATTGATTTAATATACAGTTACGTTCATTCATTAATTCATCTAAACTCATGATATTAATCTTCCATTTCCTTATTTTTTTTTATTTCAAATATTTTCTCTAAAAAAAAAGTTATTTTTTTAACATTTATTTATTAAAAAAAATTTTTAATTTTTTTTTTTTTAAGTAAAAAAGTAATTTTTTAAATTAACTTTAAGAAAAAATTAATAATTATTTATTTAAGATTTTTTTTTAATTTAAATTTATTAATTTAATAAACTATGAAAAAATGTAATGTTTTTTTGTATTTCAGATGCAGTTTATGATTTACTCCTAAAAAAACTAGAATATTTCTAACTAATTCAATTGAATACGGGAAAATTGGAGTTAAAATATTATTTTATCAAAATTATGTTTTTTTTTAATCAATCTTATTAAACTCTTTAAAATAGATTAAAGTATACTATTAATTAATATATTGTTTTTTATCATTTTTATAATGTTGTATTTCTTAAATAAAAATTTATTTTTATTTCATATAATAGAATTAGTAAATAAAAAGTGTTTTAATAAATAAAATTTTTGATATTATAATGTAATTTTTTTGATTGTTTTTTTTTTAATAAAAAATTAAAGATAATATTCTATTTATGAAAAAACCATTCACATTTTTTTATTGGAGTTGGGAATACTACTAATAACTAAGAGTGATATACTAAATATATAAAATTCAAATAAATTTTGGGTGAAGACGTTATATATTTATATAACAATTTTTTTTGTTTTCATGGAATAAGGAAATAAAATATCTTTATAAAAAAAATTATTATTAAAAATAATTTTTTTTAGATTTTTAAAAATAAATATTTAAAAAAAAGTTAAGGTGATTTTTTGATTAAAATTAAAAAGTATTCTGATTATAATGGTCCGGGTGAATATATTGGAAGATACAATTATTATAATAAACTTAAAGCCTCACCATTAAAAAACCCATATACTGGACCTGTAAACCATAAATCAAATTTGAGATTAGTTGTGAAATTTAAAAAATATCTTGAATCACTACCAGAGGACAGCATCCAATGGAAGGAAATTAGAAGACTACAACAGATTTATAAAGTTAAAAGAGAGTTAGTACTTATATGCTGGTGTGATCCACTTCCATGTCACGGTGAAATAATAAAATCAGCCATATTAGGCGAAATACATCCCTCAGAATAACATTAAATTACTTTAATAATCTAAACTTATTTAAAAAAAATAAATATTAAATGTTAATTTTATTTTAAGAGTTGTATTTCAATAGCTGAAACATTGCTATTTGATCCTTCTCTATTTGTTACTTCTTCAGTGGAGATGTTTATGGTTCCAAGTTCTAAATCACTCATAAACTTGTTACGTACAATCTCTGCTACGTCAACTGCTCTGCTTATAGCTCTGCCTCTGGCTTTTAACATTACTTCTGATAATCCGCCATTCATCTGAGTTACGACAGCTAACACATAGTTCATTACTGGTTTATTTCCAATGTATACAATATTATCCTCTGACATTCATTTCACCTCCAAGTAAAAAAAATTAAATTCTAATAAAAACTTTAATATTATTTAATACCTTATCCTATTTAACTTAATCCTAATATTTTCAGGAATTTCGTAACAATTTATATCTAAAAAAATTAAAAATCAAACCTAAATTTTATTTTTTATCTGTTATTATATTATTGATTAATGCTTCAGTATCAATTCTTACTTTCTCGATTGATTCTTCATCCTTATTTTTTTGGTAATTAAACTGCACCTTTAGTAGTGGATTATATTCTAAATCTGTGTCGTAGAACGAATCCTTCTTTTTAGCTTTAAGTCCACTTATAATATATTTAAGAAGATTAATGTTTTCTGGTGTTTCATTTCTCTTAATTTCATCAAAGAAGTCTGACCTATACACTAAATAGTAATCATCACCTATCCTTTCTATCCTGTCATATTTAAGTTCAATTTTTTCCAATTCCAATATCCTCCTTTATTTAATAAGCTGAATTATTTTAATTTTAGATACTAAAATTAGTACACACAGTTTTTTTTGCTATAATTTATTCTATTTAATCTGTTATTTATTTTTTATATTAAAAAAAAGAGTTCAGTGTAAAAAAATTTTTTAAATGTTGTATTCTAAAAAAATGGATACTTTTAAGACCATTAAATTTTTAATCAAAAAATTTTTTTAAATAAAATTGAAAAAAGTAGTCTTTTCGTGAATATAGTAATTTTTTTAAGACTTAACCAAATATTTCACTTATTTTCTAGGTAATCTTCCCAATATTTTATATATAATAAGTAATGTACTAATAAATGTAAACAATTTAGTGGTGAAAAATAAATGGATGATGAATTAGACGATATAGACTCGCGAATTATTCATTCTTTGGTCAAAAACGCTAGGATCACTCTTTCTCAAATGTCTAAAGAGATTGATGTACCCGACGCAACCATATCAAATCGTCTCAAAAAACTTGATAAAAATGTGATCAAACAGTACACTCTAAAATTAGATCTTGATAAATTCGGTTTAAAAGTCACAGCGATTATAATTATTCAAACCGAGTCAGAAAAACATCGAAGTGTAGAATTAAAATTAGCTAAACTTGAAGAAGTCTCGGAAGTGTACAGTATATCCGGAGAATATGATATACTAATTAAAGTATGGGCTCAAAGCTTAGAAGAACTTAATAACATCGTTAACAATAAAATACGTTCTGTGGATGGAGTGGAAGATTTAACAGAGATGATTGTAATGGAACGCATTAAAGAGGGAGTGATGCCCCACAACCTATAAGTGATCAATAAAAACTCCATAAAAATAATTAATAGTGAGGTGAAAGCTTTGTATCTAAGTGAATTAATTAAAAAACCAGTAATAGATTCCACCGGAAAAAAAATAGGAAAACTTAAGGATGTTCTAGTATCTTCCGAAGCCGCATATCCTATCATAGAAGCTATAACTGTGAATACTTCAGATAAAAAAATAATTAGTATTCCATACACCCACATAAGTCAATTAGGGAGTGAAATTAATCTTAAAAGTACGTTAAAGGATATACCCGAATATAAGATTAAAAAATCAGATATAAGACTTTCAGAAGATGTTCTTGATCGACAAGTTGTTGATATTGAGGATAAGAAAATAAGAAGAGTAAATGATATTAAATTATCCCCAAGTCAAGGTTATTATCATGTTATAGGTGTAGATATTGGATTTTACGGTATTTTAAAAAGATTAGGCGTTGAAAGTATTGCTAAACCATTCGGTGTAAAATCTAATGAAAATATAATCGCCTGGGCTGATATTGACACATTGAATACGGATTATACTAAGTTGAAATTAAAAGTGCCTGAACAAAAAATAAAAAAACTCCACCCCGCAGACATAGCAGAAATAGTAGATCAACTAAGTATTAATGAATCCATAAATATTTTAAATTCCCTTGATGATGAAGCAGCGGCCGATACTTTAGAGGAGGTATCTCCTGAACGGCAGGTTTCTCTCTTAGAGGGTATGGACAGTCATCGTGCTGCTGAATTATTGGATGAAATGGATCCTGATGATGCAGCAGACGTACTTGGTGATTTATCCGAAGAAAAAGCTGAGGAACTCCTGGATTTAATGGAACCAGAAGAATCTAATGATTTAAGAAAATTATTAGAATATCCTGAAAACACTGCAGGCGGAATCATGACCACCGAATATGCCTATGTGGATCAAGATCTAACAGTTAGGGAAGTATTGAAATCTCTTCGCGAAATAGCTAAAGACGTAGAAACCATTTATTATGTTTATATAACCTCCAAAAATGGTAACTTGGTAGGCGTGACTTCTCTAAGAGATATTTTACTAGCAGATCCCGATAAAAAGATCACAGATTACATGCACACCCATATAATAAAAGCTGACATCAATGAGGATCAAGTAGAGGTTGCCCAGAAAATCGCTAAATACAATTTACTCGCTTTACCAGTTGTTGAGGATGAGCAGAAATTAAAAGGTATTATCACTGTTGATGATGCTATGGATATTGTTTTACCTGTCGCTTGGAAGAAAAGAGTTCCAAGAATGTTTGGAAGATAAAAGAGGTTTTTGATATGGATCTTAGAGTTTTCCGCAGAGTCTTCCAAACCCCATTTATAATAAGTTTAGTAATATTTTTAGGTGTAATGGGACCGGGAATAATCACTGCTAATGTGGATAATGATGCTGGTGGTATCACCACTTATTCCTTGGCTGGTTCACAGTTTGGTTATAGTCTGATGTGGCTTTTTATTCCCATGTTCGTAGCATTAGCTGTTATTCAAGAGATGGGTGTTAGATTAGGTATTGTATCTGGAAAAGGACTTGCAGATCTTATCCGTGAAAGAGTAGGAATTAAAATCACCGTTATACTGATGTTCGCACTTCTTGCAACTAATTTCGGTAATGTACTTGCCGAATTTTCAGGCGTAGCTGTAAGTACGGGGATATTTAATATTCCTCGGATCATTGCTTTACCTCTTGCTGCGCTTTTTGTCTGGCTTCTTATAGTTAAAGGTAATTATAAAAGTGTAGAAAAAGTATTTTTATTAGCATCAGCCCTTTATATTTCATATATTGCAGCCGGATTACTTGCACAACCAAACTGGGCACTTGCAGCAAAAAATGTTGTATTACCTCAGCTAAGTTTAAGTACCGCTTATATTACTATGGTTATAGGGGTGATTGGAACGACAATAGCTCCATGGCAAATGTTTTACATTCAGGCGTCTATTGTCGAGAAAGGAGTAAGTTTAAAGAATTTGAAATATTCTAAAATAGATGCCGTATTTGGAGCTTTTGCTGTGAATTTTATCGCTTTTTTTATAGTGATCGCCTGCGCAGCCACCATATTTACTCATGGTATCCCTGTTAATAATGTTGCAGATATTTCAAAAGCACTTGCCCCCATCGCTGGGAATTATGCTAGCATATTGTTTGCATTTGGATTTTTAAACGCATCTTTATTTGCAGCAAGCATCTTACCATTAGCTACTTCATATTTTGTCTGTGAAATGTTAGGTTTTGAGGCAGGAGTTAACAAAGGATTTAGAGAAGCACCGATATTCCATGGACTATATCTCGGGCTTATAGTAATGGCAGTTATAATCATCTTGATTCCAAATGCACCTTTACTTTCAATACTGTTCTTTTCCCAGGTTGCAAATGGCCTATTACTCCCATTTATATTAATATTTATGCTTCTACTCATTAATGATAAGAAAATAATGGGAGAACATGTAAACTCAAGGTTTTTCAACATAATAGCAGGAACAACAATTGCAATTTTAATAGGTTTGAGTATTGCCCTGGTACTAACATCATTCCTCCCTACATAAAAATAATGATAGATGAATGAAGAGAATTTAAAGGTTTAATATTTAAATGTATTATACTAACTTTAAAAAATACTATTTCAAAGAATTAAATAACTAATAATTAATTGGATTTCGTAGGAAAAATAGATAAATGAAGAACCTGAAAGATTTAATCTTGCCCAAAAATGTTCGGGAAGAAAAGAAAACATGGATAGGGAAGAAATAGGGAATAGATCAAATAAATTTGCTATATTAGTTAATGTTATTCTTACAATTTTAAATTTTGTAGTGGGAATAATAAGTGGGTCAACTGCTTTGGTAGCTCAAGCTGCGGATAATGCAGGTGATCTCTTATCTAATTTAATTGGTCTATGGGCTTTTCGTGTTGGTTTGAGACCGGCAGATGCAGAGCATCCTTATGGGCATGGACGTATTGAGCCTCTTGTTGGCTTGTTTATTGCCTTAATTCTTTTCTTTATTGCTTATCAAATATTTCTGGAGGCTTATACTAAATTTTTAATGGTTGGTTCATTAGCAGCTCCCAGCTGGATTGCTGCAGGAATGGCGATTATTGCCTTTTTTTTGAATTATTTTACAATGAAATACCTTTTTAAAACAGGAAGAGAAATTAATAGTCAAATATTAATGGCTACTGGTAATCAGAAGAAGATGGATGTATTTACATCTGTTGCAATTTTTTTTGGTATTGTAGGTTCTCAATTAGGTTATCCTATTCTGGATCCAATTTTAGCAGTAGTAATAGGAGTTCTAGTTATAAAAACTGCCTTCGATGTTGCTCGGGAGAATATAAATAATTTAATGGGTAAAGTGCCGTCTAAAAAACTTATAAATGATATAAAATCGGTGGCCGTTTCTGTTGAAGGTGTGTATGATGCTCATGATATTAAGGTTAACAACATGGGACCTTATGCATCAGTTGAGATTCATGTTGAAGTGAAAGGTGATTTACCACTTAGAGAAGCTCATAAAATAGCGCATAAAGTTGAAAGAACTATCATCACAAAAATTGATATTATAAGTATAGCAATAGTACATTTAGATCCCATGGATGATGATGAAAACTGTTCTGATTGAAAAAAGGATAAAATAATCTACTATTTAATAACTCATTATTCCCTATAACTAAATTATCGCTTTAGGATTCAAAATGGTTTTATGGTAAAATTTTTATGAAATGTGATTCATTGGTATCTGCATCGAATTCAATGCTTCTATAATCATCAATATTATCACCAAATATTTTCCAGAGAATTTCATCATCTGCATAAATCAGGATAACTTCATTTTCTATAATTATCTCTTTAATTCCTTTATATTCATTTTTGAGTTTATTATATACTTCATTTAAATTTTTTTCATTGTTTTCCATAAGAAAATCATCTCTTAATCATTAAATTGAACAATTCAATTTATATAATTGAATTATTATAAAAAAAATATGTGGGTTTATCTAGTTTGATAAAGTCATTCTTCCAGGATAATGAAAGCTTTCAAATTTCACACGATTTGGATACATAACTTTTCACCCCATCCTGGGAGATTATTTTTAATTAAATATAATTCTTTATTATTTACTTTATTAGATTCTATTTTTTTTTATAAGATGCGTTTTGTTAATAGATTGATTTGTGATTCCATAATAATTCTTATTTAATCTAAGCATACACCTTTTTCACCTGTGATGCATACATGAACATTCACAATAGTTACAATCTCTACCTGTTCAATGATTTTCTTTTCTACTTGAATGGATATTTTATGTGCTTCAACGACGGTTAAATTAGGTTCAACTTCAATATGAATATCAACTGTTGCGTAAGGTCCTAAATAATTTATTTTAATGGAATGAGCTCCGGAAACTCCTTCAACTGATAAAGCTGCTACTTCAATATTTTGTAAAAGATGATCTGAAGGTACTTTTCCTATAATATTATTTATGTTATCTCGAGCTACTTCAAAAGCTGTCCTTAATACTAATACAACAATGATTAATGCTACCAAAGGATCTAAGAAAGGTACACCGAGATGTGATCCGATTACACCAATGAATATGGCAACACATGTGAATATATCAACTCTTTGATGTTTTGCATCCGAAGTTATGGCTGGACTGTTAATTTCATGGCCAACTCTAGTCATATAAGTGGTCATAGTATAATTGACAATGATACCTACTAAAGCCATTAATGCTGCAGTGAAATTTGGCGGAGTCAATGCTGTCCCTAATAAAAGCTTACTATATACATCCAATAATAATTCATAAGCAATGAACACCAGAAAAATTACGCTTATTAATCCTGTTAGAGATTCTGCTCTCCCATATCCATACGGATGCTCAGTATCAGGGGGTCTAAGTCCTATTTTAAATCCTATGAATGCTATTGATGAGTCTAAAATATCAGCGAAAGTGTGGGCAGATTCCGCTATAAGAGCTGTACTTCCGGAAAATGTACCTATAATGAAATTAAAAATAGCAAGAATTGCATTTCCAGAAATACCAACAATTATAGCATTTCTACCTAGTTTTTCCCTTTCTCTTGAATCCAAAAATAATACCTCAATTATGAATTTGTATGTTATAAATTCTATATCTAGTTTATTGTACTTAATTACTCTGGATAATTAAATTTGCCCTTAATTATCAACTGTACAAAAGCCAAATATCGCTGAATAGTATCATTATTTTCAAAAAATGGAAAAATTATGCAAAAAAACTCTAAATATAGTTTATAGATAAAGTTTTAATTTTAAAAAAAAATAGTGCTTTAAAATAGTAATCTTTGATTTCTAGAATAAATGAAATGTAATTTGATTATTCTGTATAAACAGTTTTTTTTGTAAATAGATATTCTGAATTCTGAGGCATAATTTATGGCAGGATCGGTTAATAAAACGAGTTTAAACTGTTGACACGTTACATTAATTGGGGGTGCCTCTAGCCGCATTAGTGGTATGGTTACTCGTGATTAAAAGTAGTTATCGGAGGGTTGAAAAGGTTTTCTTAACATTAGTTATATCTTAGCAGCATTATTATCACATCCCAATTGGAATGCTGCCTTAAGTAATTCATTCTACCTCTAAGTTTTAGATGGAATTCTACATATCTAGTTTTTATTGTAGGGTTGGTGGGTACAACTATAGCTCCTTGGCAGCTTTTTTACATTCAAAGCATATCAGCAGAGAAACATATATCCATTAAGAACTTGGTTTATGGTAAATTCGATGCTATTTTCGGTGCTTTTCTCACGAATTTTGTAGCATGGTTCATTATAGTGGCATGTGCCGCAACCATATTCACCGCCAGAATAACCGTCACTGATGTACCCACTATAATTAAAGCTTTAATCTCATTAGCCAGTAAGTATGCAGGTTTATTATTTGCTTTCGGCTTCCTAAACGCTAGTCTCTTCGCATTGTGTATTCTACCTTTATCTACAGTTTTCCCCATTTGTGAGAGTTTAGGATTTGAGGCTGGTATTCACTTCAACTTCAAAGAGGCACCCATGTTCCATAGTTTGTTTTTGATTATTTTAATTGTAGGTGCTTTAGTCATCATCTTAATTCCAATGAATCTTTTATTAGGTATTTTGTTTTATAGTCAGGTTATACTTGGAGTTACATTACCAGTTTTCGTTTATTACGTGTTAAGGATTACTAATAATCCGAAAATTATGGGCGAATATGTGAATAGTTGATTATTCAATTGGATTGCTGGACTAACCATTGTATCAGTGGCGGCTATTAGCATACTTGCAGCGTTGACTAGTTTTCCTAATCTAATTTAACTATTCTTTATTAATATGTAATTATAGATTAGTAATAGTTCAATATGTCCTATTATATTTAAATAAAAAAATGGAAATAATTTGTTGATTGTAGAAAAATAAAAAAGAGATATCCGAATATCGTTTTATGATAAATCTTAAACTAGTTGGTTAATAATATGACTTATGATAATGGTAAAGTAAATATAGATGAAGATAAAAGAAAAAAAATTAATAAAATGATTAAAAAGGAAGCTGAAAAAGATTTAAAACCTAAAATGGGTGAAATCAGAGAATTTGAAATAAAATCTAAGAAAAAGAAGAAAAATTAAAATATAAAGTATGAAAAGAATTATATATTTTTTTTTATTTATGGGCAAAGTAGAATTTTCTTTTAGGTTGTATTTCATCTAACCTAGCGAATCCAACCCGTTCTAGTTGCACCACATCGTTGGGTTTAAGTTCTTCAATTGAAGATTCAGCTAATCCTTTAAGAATTGAATTATCAGGCATTACTAATTCCACATCTATTGATGATGTGGCTGGCACCCATTGCACAATTTGAGCATTAAATTTTCGAGCATCTTCTAATGAGGAACTGTGAAAAGTAATTCCTCCATCTTTAAATATAATGTTAACAGAATCCATTAGTCTTAAAACTTTGTTTTCATTATTATTCAAATCAATTTGATCTAAATAAACTATTCCGTCAAATGGTAACATTCTATATCCTCGATCTGGGAAATCAGGATGTTTAAGTCTTTTAATTACTCCTTTAAATGATCCCGGTAAGTATTTTATAACCACTTTCTGAGGATGGAACACTGCAAAGTAACGGTTAGCCTCTTCTTCAAGTACATTACGATTTAAACCATAAATCTTCTTCCAAGTAATAGTTGTATCTGCTATTTTAACTCCTATTTCTAACATTAACTCCTCTAAGGCTTCCTTTCTTATTCCACGTTTGGAAACTGCTCTTAATGTACCTAAACGTGGGTCATCCCAACCAGTGTAAACACCATCATTTATACCTTTACGAGCTTGGGATGTGCTTAATGCAACATCCTCCATTTTAAGCCGACCATAATGAATAAATTCAGGGGCAGTCCATCCAAAGTGATGGTAAAGATATTTCTGTTTTTCACTATTTGCAAGATGATCCTTTCCTCGTAATACATGAGTGATCCCCTGTAAATGATCATCCACTGTAACTGCGAAATTCATCATAGGGTAAACATTATATTGAGTGCCAATACGCGGATGTTCAAAATCCACTATTCGCATAGCCACCCAATCTCTTATAGCAGGATTT
>Ga0187851_10003813_pt1 | contig 12535 bp, 13 predicted proteins | sample June2016WEW_6_10_FD_132997 | JGI IMG/M metagenome (GOLD analysis project Ga0187851, IMG submission 132997) | Peatland microbial communities from SPRUCE experiment site at the Marcell Experimental Forest, Minnesota, USA - June2016WEW_6_10 | ecosystem: Environmental > Terrestrial > Soil >... | reverse complement strand
GATGGCGCGCGACCTGAAGTCGCAACTCGTCTTTGCCGCCGTCGCGGACCGTACCGCACAGGAGGTTGCCGATGAATTCGTTCGTGTTGCTTAATGGCTCGCCGCGCGGTGAGCGCTCCAACTCGATGAAGATGCTCGCCCGCGTGGCCGAGGGCTGGCAACGTGGCGGCGGACCCGAGCCTGAGGTCCTGCATCTGGCCCACCGTGCCGGATCCGACCGCGCCGTCCAGGCCTTTGCCGAGGCCGATACGCTGGTACTGGGAATGCCTCTCTACACCGATGCGATGCCCGCGCTGGTGAAGACGTACATCGAGGCCCTACAACCGCGCACGGTCTCAGCCGAGTGCGCAAATCCGGCGCTCGGCTTCCTGGTGCAGTCGGGATTTCCTGAGGCGAGTCATTCGCGTCCTCTCGAGCGCTACCTGGAGAAGCTGGCGCGGCGTTTTGGCTCCCGCTATGTGGGCACCATTGTGCGCGGCGCGGGCGAATCGCTACAGATGATTCCGGACCGCGCCAATGAAAAGCTCTGGGCGCGGCTGCGCACGCTGGGCGAGCAGTTGTACTGCGAAGGCTGCTTCGGCGCGGAGGAGTTGCGCGCGGTCGCCGGAGTGGAGCGGATGTCGCCGCCGACTCGGGCCCTGGCCCGGCTGGCCGTCCATCTGCCCATCGTGAACTTCTACTGGAACGGCATGTTGAAGAAGAATGGCGCGTGGCAGCGACGCTTCGCGGCACCCTATGCGCCTTCAGCCAATCTCTGAAATTGAGCCGCTGGCGACTGGCGTGTGGCCCACCTTAAGTTTTTGAAATCTTGATTTTCCCTCAAAAGCGGGTGCCCCATCCTTCGCTGCGACTCCGGGATCCACGGCGAGCGGTCTTGGCTCGCTGGGGTGGTCGAGCGAAGGGTGGGTCTACCGTCCAAGGCTCGCGAATCTCCTCGCCCCGTCCGCGCAAGGCGTCTTCGCAATCCGCTTGATTCCCAGCGTCCGCATCACTGCCAGCCGCATCCAATCCCCAGCGCGGCAGCGGCCTGAAGGCTGCTCGCCGGGCCGGATCGGCCTGTGTGCCGGGCCGAATCGGCGTGCGCACCGCACGAAGGGGGATAAAGCCAGATGCCTTCTGCATCCTGCTGGAGAAAGATGAGACGGTCCGTCGTGGCTGCGGTTGCTGTACTCCTGTGTTGTGCCCTCCCACTGCTCGAAGCGCAGGATACCTCCAGCATTGTTGGCAGCTCCCCGCTCTACGGCCTCTCTGGCGCGACCGGCTGGATCAACTCGCCGCCCTTGACCGCGAAGCAGCTCAAGGGAAAGGTCGTCCTCGTCGACTTCTGGACCTACTCCTGCATCAACTGCCTGCGCGCGGTTCCATACGTCCGCGCGTGGGCGGAGAAGTACAAGGACAGCGGCCTGGTGGTCATCGGAGTCCACACGCCGGAGTTCGACTTTGAGAAGCAGTTGCCCAACGTGCAGAAGGCAGTCCAGAAGTTTGCCATCCCGTATCCCGTCGCGCTCGACAGCAACTACGCCATCTGGAACGCATTCCACAATGAATACTGGCCGGCCCATTACTTCATCGACGCCACCGGCAAGGTGCGCTTCGAGCACTTCGGCGAGGGGGAGTACGACCAGTCCGAGCGATGGATCCAGCAGTTGCTGAAAGAGGCGCACGCAGCACCCATGCCGGCCAGCGCAGTCGTTGTTCATGGCCAGGGCGTCCAGGCTCCCGCCGACGAAGGCAACGTCCGCTCGCCCGAGACCTATATCGGCTATGCGCGCGCCAGCAACTTTGCGTCGCCCGGCGGGATCAAACGCGATGCGGAGCAGCTCTATAAGCAACCATCTCATCTTTGGTTGAACGAGTGGGGACTCGTCGGCCGTTGGGTCGATCGCGAACAGTTCGCCGTACTGAACTCCGCTGGCGGCAAGATTGCCTTCCGTTTTCATGCCCGCGATCTGCATCTCGTGCTCGGTCCTGCGGCCGGTGGCAAATCGGTTCGCTTTCGCGTCACCATCGACGGCCAGGCCCCGGGAGAAAGTCATGGAGTGGACACCGACGCCGAGGGCAATGGCGTCGTCACCGATTACCGCCTCTATCAGCTCGTGCGTCTGAAGGGGCCAGTCGCCGACCACACCTTTGTCATCGAGTTTCTTGACCCCGGCGTGCAGGCATTTGCCTTCACCTTCGGATGAAGCCAATGGGAGCTGCGTGCACCCAGATCTGAATAGCTCCACGAAGCAGGGCGCCCCATCCGACCATCTGGGCGCCCCATTCATGCGCGCTTTTACGCATGAGTGGGGACAAATTCCATCCCCGCGCCCAGTGCATAATAATCTATGCCCTTACTTTGGTCCCCAACCGACTGGCCGCAGCGATTGGCCGCCCACCGGCGAGCTGAAGGAAGCGCCTCTGCGCCGCGACGTGCGCTCGCTCGGCGCGCTGCCAGGCGAGGTGCTGCGCGTGGACTGGCAATGGCTCGTACCACGGAGGAGTTATATGCGTACGCCTAGCTTTAAAGTTCTGGCAGTTCCCGTCTTGTGTTGTCTTCTCTCAACAACCCTCCCGGCATCGGCGCAGACTCCGGCATCGGCGCAGGCCTCTCCGTTTTTGGGCGATTGGCGGGTGCCGTCGGGAACCATTGTCCGCATCGACCCATGCTCCAGCGGCTTCTGCATGAGGATCATGTTTCTGAGTCCAACAGCCGACGCCACAACAGATATCCACAATCCCGACGCGACTCTGCGCGCTCGATCGCTATGCGCTCTTGAGATTGGCAGCCGCTTTCATGTAAGCGACGCCACGCACGCGTCCGGCGGAACAATCTACGACCCAAAGTCGGGAAATACCTATCGCGGCCAGATGGTTGTGGAGGGTGACCTCCTCAGGTTGCGCGGCTATGTTGGATTCTCATTGTTCGGCAGAACGGAGATTTGGCATCGCGTTCACCAAAGTTTTGCATCCTGCCACTAGGGCCGGGTGCCGCACGATCGCGGTGAAGGCCTGCCGCTCGATCTGTTCATCGGTCATCTGGTCGATTCTGGCTGGAGTCGCCATTGCACCCTCCAGTGAAACCGCCCTACGGCTGCGTCATGCGCACGCTGACGCCATAGCCTTGCAGCGGGATGGTGGTGTCCACGGTGTCCGTATCGGTCTCGATCACCGTCATCACCTGCGAGTCCTTGCACACCACGTACACCTTGCCGGTCGGCGTTGAAGCCGCCGTGGCAATCCACGCCGGATGCCCGTTGATCGGGATCGTCGCCGTCACCGTCTCCGTGGTCAGGTTCACCACAGACACCGTGCAGGTCGTCGAAACATTCGGCACCGCCACCGCCGCGCAGGGTAGTCCCGCAATCCCCGCGTTGGCCACATACGCCCGCGAGTAGTCGCTCAGCACCGACACCATGATCGGGTTGACGCCCACCGGAATCGTCGTCACAACCTGCCCGAAGGTCGTCGCGTCCACCGGGTTGGCCGCGTCGCAGTTCGGGTTGGTCGGCAGCGCCGTCGCCGTGCACAGCGGGATGTTGACCAGCGTCACCGAGCCATTCGACGTGCCCGTCCCCTCGTTCAACACCACCAGCTCATCCAGGCCGGACGCCAGGTCCGCCCACACCGGCCGAGTGCCAACTGGAATCGTGCTGGTCAGCACATTCGGGATGCTCGGGTTCGCCGGAAACTGGTCCAGCGCGTTGGTCTGCGCGTTGATCACCGTCACCGTCCCGTCCGTCTGGTTCAGGATAAAGGCGCGCCGGTCGTCGACCGTCATCACCCCATACACCGGCCCGTGTCCCACCAGAAGCGTGGCCGAGATCGTCGGTATGGAGGTCAGGCTGGTTGCGTTCTCGATCGCCTCCACCTGCCCCGGTCCGCCGCTGGCCGACTGGCTGATGCCATAGAACCGCGTCGATCCCGCCTGGCCCACCACATATACCGGCGTGTACGCGGTTGCCACCGGCAGCTCCTGCTTCAGCGCCGGCGGCGTTCCCAGCAGTTGATCGATCGCATTCACCCCGGGGTCCGCGATGTAGGTCGTATTCGATGTCGTGAAGAGGCTCGCCGGGTTTGCCCCCGCCAGCAGCGTCGTCTGCAACATCTGGCTCGTGATCAGCGAGGTGCTGATGTCGAACGAGGTCACCGTCTTGTCGCTGTTTAGCGTATAGCCGGAGGTCCCGTTCGCGTTCAACGCCAGGTAGTACGGATTCACCCCCAACCCTGCCGTTACCAGCACGGTGTCGCCGGAAAAATCCACCATCGTCATCAGTCCGTTCGATGTGGCGCTCGGGCTCGACACCGCAATCGCATACTTGGTCGGTTGCGCTGCCGGCCCCACCACGCCGATCGCGCTTACCACCGGCCGATACGCGTTCCCGCATCCGGCCATCATTGCCAGCGATGCGGTCAGCCCCGCTGCCGCCGCCGCGCGCCCAAATGACGCCGCTCCGCGCACCGCCCTCCGAATCCCGCGCCGCTTCCCAATCCCCGCCGACTGCGCTTCTGCTCGATGCAAACCTGCTCCCACATTCCCGCCGATGCTGACTGCGCTCAAGTCTCGATTGTAAATCAACCCGGCCCCCTGCGCGCCCGCCGCCATAAAACCACCCCGCCCGCCTCCAACTTCCAACCTGCAACTGACACCCTGCAACTTCCTAAGCGTCCGCCCTCCCGTGCAGCCAGCCGATGTTCACATGCAGTCGCAGCAGCGTATAGCTCAGCATCTCGTGGAAGTAGCGCAGCGACAGGTCGTAGTCGTCGATGTGCCCCAGCGTTCCGCGCGGCGAGGTGTACACAATCAGCCCCGCGTCCTGGCACAGCTTGCGCACGCGAAACAGGTGCGTCCCGTCGCTCACCACCACAATGCTGTTTAAATGCCTCTGCCGCGAGATCTCCGCCAGCCGTCGCACCTGCTGCTCGGTGTCCACCGAGTGGGTCTCCGCCACAATCCGGTCATATGGAACGCCGTTCGCCAACAGATAATCGCGCCCCACGCCGCCCTCGGTCTTCCCCTTGTCCAGATCGCTGCCGCCGCCCAGCGTAATCACCAGCGGGGCCATCTGTTCGCGGTAGAGCTCCACCGCGTGGTCCAGCCGCGCGTGCAGCACCGGCGACGGCCGTCCGCCGTACTCCGCCGCGCCGAAGACCGCAATCGCGTCCGCCGGCCGCGCCTCGTCCCTCCCCGCAACCGCGTTGATCTCGACCGTTAGCCAGCCAAACCACCCCAGCGCCGCCAGCAGCGCCACGCCCAGAGCGCGCCGCAGCAACAGTCGCGCCGTCGTCTCCCGCCGCTTCGCCGGACGCGCGCGGCGCTTCGGCAGTCTGAAGCGGCGCTTCGGCGAACTGGTGGAGGTGGAACCCATAGGGCAGAAATTCTCGACGGCAAGGCTGCAGCGCTCACGGCCCGGCCCGGAAGCTGCCAGTGTAACTGCAAGAGGAACTGCAATGTCCGGCGCAGCCCCAGTATCCCTCTTCCCGCCTCACCCGGCAAACATCCTTCCGCAACTTAACCTCCGTCGGAGTTATGCTATGTTCTTGCGCTGTTCTCCATTGCATCCCAGCTCCAGCCCCTCGCACAGGAGAATCCTTTGACCGCCGAGATACTCCGCATTCACCCGGACGAGCCCGAGCCCGAGTTGATCGCTCTGGTGGTCCGCTCGCTCTCCGCCGGCCGCGTCGTCGCGCTGCCCACCGACACCTTTTACGGCCTGGCCGTCGATCCCATCAACCTGCGCGCCGTCGACCGCATCTACGAGGTCAAGAGCCGCGCCCGCCACAAGCCGCTCTCCCTGCTCATCAGCGACACCGCACAGGCCTACGGCCTCGCCCGCGAGATCGACTCCGCATTCGACCGCCTCGCCGAACGTTTCTGGCCCGGCCCGCTCACCCTCGTCGTCAAGGCCGGAACCCGCCTCCCCCTGCGCGTCACCGCCAACACCGGCAACGTCGCCCTGCGCGTCCCCGAGGCGGCCATCGCACGCGCTGTCGTCGACCTCCTCGGCCTGCCCATCACCGCAACCTCCGCCAACCTGCGCGGAATGCCCGAGTGTACCGACGCAGCCAGCGTCAGCGAACAGCTTGGCAACCAGATTCCCCTCATCGTCGATGGTGGCCCCACCCTCCGCTCCACCCCCACCACCATCGTCGACCTCTCCGGCGGCGGCAACTCCTGGATGATCCTCCGCGAAGGCGCCATCCCCACCCACGAGATCGCCCTCGCCCTCCAGCACTAATCGCGCCCACGCAGGAGTAAACGTGAAACACTATCGATCTACGATCCCGGCAGAGTCGCACGAGCGCATCGTTTCGACCCACAAACCGCATGGGCCAAAGTTCAAGGTCGAATGCGTCCTTCACGGCAAGGTCGTAGGCATCCGCTTCTTCGATAAAGAAGGACATCTTGAGCTGGAAACACCCTTGAAAGACGGGGTCGCTCACGGTACGCAGTACTATTTCGACTCTGATTCCGACAATGTTCTGCGAGTCGTCTTCGCGGAGCCATACCGAAACGGTCTTGCTCATGGAACAGCGCGGCAATGGACGGCAAACGACGGAAAGCCCCTCGGAACCTACACCATGAAACATGGCACGGGGCTGGACGTTTGGCGAACGTGGAGTTATGAAAAGAAATCTTACTTCGTTTCAGAAGCTCGCTACATCAAGGAAGGCAAGTGGCATGGATTTGAGTGGTGGATCAGCGAAGATAATAAGACCGTCGTGCAGGAGAACCACTTCCGCGAAGACCTACAGCACGGCATTATGCGGCGATGGAACGGACAAGGCAAGCTACGGCGCGGATACCCGAAATACTGGGTGCAAAACGAACAGCTCACAAAAAGAAAATACTTAAAGCTTCAACGGCAAGACCCGACCCTGCCTGCATTCAATGAGATCGACAACTCGCCTCAACGAGCATTCCCCAAGGAAGTCAAGGACGCCATCCGCTCTACAACAACACAACGTTCCACCGCGCAAGCAGTATCCTGATCTGGGGAGAACGAATCATGTGCCGCACCAGGCGACTCGTCGCAGCCTTCGCCCTGCTCCCCCTCGCCGGCTTCGCGCAGACCGCGCAGCCTAAGCCCGAACTGCTCCTCTTTCATCCCTCCGGCCCGCTGCTCTCCTACGAAGTCGCAACCATCAAGCCGGTCGATTCCAGCACCGCCGACCGGATGGTCATGCTCCCGCCCGGCGCTACTCTCAACCCGCTCAGCATCCGCCGCTACATCATGGACGCCTACGGCGCCACATACCAAGCCCAGGTCGTCGGCGGCCCGGAATGGCTCAACAAGGACGACTACCATATCAACGGCAAGGTCCCTGACGACCTTGAGGCCGCATTCCAGAAGATGACCTCCGATGCCCGCCACGACCAGACCCGCGCCATGCAGCAGTCTCTGCTCGCCGATCGCTTCCATCTCAAGGCCCATTTCGAAACTCGCGTTCTACCCGTCTATGAGATCGTGCCTGCCAAAGGCGGCCTCAAGATCGCCGAGGTCCCCGCGCCGCCCGAGCGCAAACCCGGCGACCCTCCCATTCCCATCGCTTTCCACATCGGCGACCCGGTTCCTCCCGGCACGATAGTGACCATGCTCAACAGCAACGGCCTCTTCGTCTACAACGCCCACGCCATCAAAATGCAGTTGCTGGCCCACACCCTCAATTTCTCCGGCGCCGCCGAAATCGGTGATCGTCCCATCGTCGATCGCACCGGCTTCACCGGCTGCTTCGACATCAAGGACCTCACCTGGGCACCCTTGGACGCCGACGCCACCAACAACCCCGATGCTCCCTCGCTCATCGTAGCTCTCCAGGAAAAGCTCGGCCTCAAACTCGTCCGCGCCCAGGATCCCATCGAGGTCCTCGTCATCGACTCCATCGACCGCCCCTCGCCCAACTGATCGCCATCGCCCTGCAACACTAGAGTCCACGCACACGGTATCCTGATCTGCGGAGAACGAATCATGCGCCTGACGAATCAACTCGCCGCAACATTCATCCTCGGCTTCGCCGCCTACGCACCCGCGCAGAGTGCAGAGACGGCAAATCCCACGCCCGCGCAGTCCATGCCCGCCGCAATCACCCCCGCCCAACAGATGGCCGCAACCGTCCTCCAGCAACACGCCGCAGCCGCACCGTCCGCCACCGCCAGCCCATGCACCTGGGGCTACGAAGACGGAGTCCGTCTCGACGGCATGGCCGCCGAGTGGCACAACACCGCCAACCCCGCGATCTTCGCCTACATCAAGTCCGCCGTCGATCCATGCATCGCCGCTGACGGCTCCATCGTCGGCTACAAATCCGACGCCCACTCCCTCGACAACATCGAGATGGGTCGCGCCGTCCTCTTCCTCTACCGCGTCACCCAGGACCCCAAGTACGCCCGCGCCGCAAAGTTCCTCCACGACCAGCTCGCCCTTCAGCCCCGCACTCCCAGCGGCGGCTTCTGGCACAAGCAGATCTACCCCAACCAGATGTGGCTGGACGGCGCCTACATGGCCGAACCCTTCCGCGCCCAGTACGCCGCCACCTTCCAATCCCCCGCCGACTTCGACGACATCGCCCACCAGCTCCTCCTCATGGATCAACACATGCGCGATCCGGACTCCGGCCTGCTCAAACACGGCTGGGATGAGTCCAAGCAGATGCCCTGGGCCGACAAGAACACCGGCCTCAGCCCCGAAGTCTGGGGACGTGCAATGGGCTGGTACTCAATGGCCCTCGTCGATGTCCTCGACTGGTTTCCAAAAGATCATCCGCAGCGCGCCGCCCTCGTCGCCGCGCTCAATCGCACCATGGCCGCGGTCGTCAAGGCTCAGGACGCAAAGACCGGCCTCTGGTGGCAGGTCATGACTCACGACAGCGAACCGGGAAATTTCTTCGAAGCCTCCGCAAGCTGCATGTTGCCCTACGCGCTGGCCAAAGGCGTACGCATTGGCCTTCTTCCGCAGGCCGATGAAGAGAACGCCAAACGCGCGTGGGCAGGCATCCAGAAGCAGTTCATTGTCACCGGTCCCGACGGCACACTCATCCTGCAAAGCACGGTCAAGGTCGGCGGCCTCGGCGGCACGCCCTACCGCGCGGGCGACTTCGACTACTACATCCACGAGCCGGTCGTCGATCAGGACAAGAAAGGCGTCGGCGCATTCCTCCTCGCCGGCTCGGAGATGGAGCAGTCCGCGACGCAATCGCTCGGCCAGGGCAAGATCGCGCTGATGGACGCGTGGTTCAACTCGCAGACGCGCAAGACCGCCTTCGGCCAGACCGAGCTCTACCACTACAAGTGGGACGACGACTCAGCCAGCGGCTACTCGCTCTTCGGCCGCGCCTTCCAGAGCTACGGCGTCTCGCTCGTCACGCTCGCTGCCGCGCCCATCCCCATCGCGCTCGCGCACGCCCAGATCTACATCATCGCCTCGCCCGACATCCCCATCAAGAACCCCAACCCGCACTATATGGACCAGCCCAGCGGCGACGCCATCGAGGCCTGGGTCCGCTCAGGCGGCGTCCTCCTGCTCTTCTCCAACGACCGCGACAACACCGAGTTCGACCACTTCAACACGTTGAGCGACCGCTTCGGCATCCACTTCAACCCCGTCCTCTCGCACCACGTCGTCGGCGAGGACCACAGCACCGGCGAGGTCGTCATTCCCCCCAGCACAGGCATCTTCGGCGACAGCTTCACGGCTTTTATGAAGGACACCTGTTCGATCACCGTTCACAACCCGGCCAAGGCCGTCGTCACCGACCACGGCGACATCATGATCGCCATCTCCCACCTCGGCAAGGGAGTCGTCCTCGCCGTCGTCGATCCCTGGGTCTACAACGAGTACGCCGACGGCCGCAAGATGCGCCAGTACGACGGCTTCGAGGCCGCACAGGACCTCGCCGCCTGGGCCGTCCGCCAGGCGAAGTAAGCACTACGCCCCCGGAAAGACCGCCCTTCTCAACTCCCCGACCATATCGCCAAGCCGCGCCGCATCGGGCGTGGCCTCGGCGGCCAGCAGCACTTCGATCTCCCGCGCAATGCGCGTTCCCTCGTCGTAGCCATACATGCCCAGCGAACCCGCCAGCTTGTGCGCGGTATGGCTGGCCTCTTCGCGCAGCTCTTCGTTGAACGTGCCCTCCGCGGCAGCCGCCGCCGCCCGTTCCAGCAGGGCGAGGCGCCCCTCCACCAGCGGGCGGTTGCGCAGCCAGATCGCCGCCAGCAGCGATGCGCTCTTCTCGTCGGTTTCGGCCTCTGTCATATCGCTCCTCGAAGAGGTTCAGTCGCCTGCGCCATCGGCGCAAGCCCTTTCACGAAATCCTCCGCCGTCACTCCTTCCATCCCAGCTTCTCGCAGATCTGCTCCGCCAGGGTCAGCGGGTTGAAGGGTTTGAACAGCACGGCCGCGACTCCCAGATCGGCAAACCGCCGCTGGTCCACGCCCTGCACCTTGGCGGTCAGCAGCAGCACCGGGATGCTGGCCAGGTCGGGGTTCTGTTGCATCAGGCGGAATGTGGTCGGCCCATCCATATCGGGCATCATCACATCCATCAGGATGGCGTCGGGAAAGGGGCTGCTGTTGGTCGCGGCGCGGATGCCATCGGCCCCGTTGCTGGCGGTCACGATCTCCCAGCCGGCCGTCGCCTCCAGCGAGAGGGCCGCAACCTCGCGAATGTCTTCTTCGTCGTCGATGATCAGGATCCGGCGCATGGCTCTGCTACTCTCTCATACCGTCAGGCGGCTGGCGCGCACGTTGTGTTGTCCGCCCTGCACCTTACCCGCTTTGCTCTTCAGCACGCGTCCCAGCTCGGCCAGCAGAAGGCTCTCGTTGTACGGCTTCTGCACCCAGCCCTGGGCCTCGCTCACCAGCATCGGCCGCTCACTGGGCGAACTCACGCTGAGGATCACCACGGGAATCGCTGCCGTCGCCGCCGAACTCTTCAGTTGCCGCAGTGTCTCCCAGCCGCTCAGGCCCGGCAGGTAGTGGTCCAGCAGGATCGCTGAGATGGAGGGCGACGGTGCGTCTCGCATGGCCTGCTCATGGGCCAGCGCAATCACCTCTTCGCCGCTCCCTGCCTCGATCACGTCGTACCCGCGCCGCTGAAGCTGTTCGCACACCACCGTGCGGATGCCCGGGTCGTCGTCGCACACCAGGATCAGCCCCTCGCCGCGTTCCACCACCGGTGCCGCCGCCACGGGCAGAACGCTGTCGCCGACCCGCGCCGACCGCAGGAACTGCACGCAGAACGTGGTGCCGCTGTTGCCCAGGCTCGGCTGCGCCCAGCTTTCGTTCGGCTGCGCCCAGATCAGCCCTCCGTGCTGCTGAATGATGCTGCGGCAGATCGCCAGCCCCAGCCCCGTGCCCCCCTTCTTGCTGGAGTCGGTCGACTCAACCTGCTGGAAGCGGTCGAAGATGCTCTCCAGCTTGTCCACTGGAATGCCCCGCCCGCGATCGATCACCTTCAACGACAGCGCGTCGGCGTTGGCGTCGAGCTCGACCGAGACCGTCGAGCCCTCCGGCGAAAACTTGATCGCGTTCGACAGCAGGTTGGTCAGCACCTGCAGGATCCGGTCCGGATCGGCGTCGAAGTAGATCGAGTCGTGCGCCGCGTAGCTGTTCAGTTCCAGGCGGATCTGCGCGGCTTCGGCCAACGCGCTCATCATCTCCACGGCCTCCCGCGCCAGATCGTATAACGAGCAGCGGCGCAGGCTGATGGGGGCCCGGCCAGACTCCATCCGCTCCAGGTCCAGAATGTCGTTGATCAGCCGAATCAGCCGTTCCGTGTTGGTCGAGGCGATGCGCAGCAGGTTTTGCGCCCTGGAGCCGACATTGCCCAGCAGTCCCGACGACAGCAGCCCCAGCGCCCCGCGTATGCTGGTCAACGGCGTGCGCAGTTCGTGCGATACCGTCGAGATGAACTCGTCCTTCGCGCGGTCCAGGTCCGACCGCTCGGCCAGCCTGTGTTTCTGCTCCTCGGCGTTTTCGCGGCTGCGCTGCAGCAGTTCGCTCAGCCCGCCCAGGTCGCGCTCTTGCTGGCGCACCTTCCGCGCCAGCCGCAGCGCCAGAACACCGAGCAGACCCATGCACGCCAGAAATAGAACGCTGAAGATAGTCAGTGAAAAACTCATCGTCGATGACCTCATGGTACCCGTGATCCGACGCTGAGAGATGAAATCCACAGGTGGGGCATCTACCGTTATACCCCTCTATTGCCCTAAGTAGGTACCGTTTCTGGCTTAAGCGCTGACCGTTGCCCCGATCCGCTCAAGAACCCGGCCCCACTGCTTGCCCTTGCGCCCCGCCGCCGCCCCCTTGTGCAGCGCGTAGCCCGCCACCAAAGGCAGCGCCAGCGTGGCCTCGGCGTACACCATCTGCTCAAATGTGGTGTCCACCTTTCCCCAGCTGCTCGCCTCCTTCAGCGTAGAGCCCGAAAGCGCCCCGTCCCGCACATCCGCCACCGTGATCTGCACCGCGTACTTGTGCATCGGCGCGTCCACGCCCAGGATCTCGGCAGCCACCACAATATCCTGTGCAAAGTTCTTCGGCACGCCGCCGCCGATC
>Ga0187851_10003812_pt1 | contig 12536 bp, 9 predicted proteins | sample June2016WEW_6_10_FD_132997 | JGI IMG/M metagenome (GOLD analysis project Ga0187851, IMG submission 132997) | Peatland microbial communities from SPRUCE experiment site at the Marcell Experimental Forest, Minnesota, USA - June2016WEW_6_10 | ecosystem: Environmental > Terrestrial > Soil > Wetlands... | reverse complement strand
TAGTAATCGAAAAATCCCCCGGCATTTTCAACGAGCTTGCGAAAGGCTTCGCCGCCGTTGGCCTTGATAAAACTGTCCGGGTCGTGCGGCGCGGGCACGATGGCGACGCGCACTGCCAGGCCGGACGCGAGCAGATGGTCGAGTGAACGCACGGCGGCGTTCTGGCCGGCCTCGTCCGAATCGAAACACAACACGACCTCGTCCGCGTACCGCTTGAGAATGCGCGCGTGCTGGTCGGTGAAGGCAGTGCCCTGCGGCGCGACGACGTTTTGCACGCCGCCCATGAAGCAGGCGATCAAATCCAGCTGGCCTTCGCAGACCACCGCAAACCCGGCGTCGAGGATGGCGCGTTTCGATTTGTCGAGGCCGAAGAAAATCCTGCTCTTGGTGAAAATCGGCGTCTCCGGCGAGTTGACGTATTTGGCCGTTTTTTCGTCGCCGGACAAAATCCGGCCGCTGAAACCGATTACCCTGCCCTGCTCGTCGCAAATGGGAAAGATGAGGCGCCCGCGGAAACGGTCATAGTAATGCCGGAAGGCGGACGCCTGAGGCCGGAGATCCGATTTCACACTTTCGCTTTCCGACTTCTGACTTCCGGCTTCTGACTTCTGAATAATAAGTCCGGCCTTTTCGACCAGCGGCAGGTCGTGGTCCTTGCTTTTGGCCCAATTGACCGTGTCATCCCACAAATCCGGCGCGGCGCCGAGGCGGAAGAGTTTTACGGCGTCAGCGGATACACCGCGTTTGGCCAGATAATCGCGGGCCATCTGCCCGGCGGCCTCATTGAGCAGGCAATTCTGCCAGCGTTGCGCGATTTGCTCGTGAATCTGGAGTAATTGGTCCTTGAGATGACGGGTTTGCTGTTCGGCGGGGTTTTGATCAAATTCGAGCGGAACCTTCGCACGGTCGGCCAGGCGGCGCACAGCGTCGACGAAACCGATGTTTTCGTATTCCTTGACGAAGGTGAACACGTCACCGCCCTTGTGGCAGCCGAAACAATGGAATATCTGCCGGTGCGGATTGACGTTGAAGCTCGGGCTTTTTTCCTTGTGAAAGGGGCAGAGCGCGACAAAGTTCGCCCCGGCCTTTTTCAACGGCAGATACGAGCCAATGACATCCACAATGTCACTGGCCGCGCGGATGCGTTCAAGGATTGCAGGAGGTATGGTGCCCGCCATGCTGGTTCAGTGCCGGTCTCCGCCCGCCCGCCAAAGCCGGTTATTGAGCCGGCTCATCGGGTTCGGGTTTGGTGCCGCTCGTCGTGGTGGGTTCAATCAGCAACACGCCGAGATATTTTCTAACGTAAGGTCCGGTGAAGGACTTTTCAAACACCTGACTCTGCACGGTGTATAAATCGGGAAATAAATGCGCGCCATACCAGCGTTCCTGGTACTGGTTGTTGTCCTCGATTTGCGCCGTGGTGTAGTGGCGTGCGTTCAAAAAGGCCAGCGCAAAAATCAGCATGCAGGCGTACCGGACCAGGCCGGAAGGCATGCCGAGGTAGTACTCGGCGTTGCCGAACAGGTTGCTCCCGAATAATTTCAAACCCACCGTGCGTTTGATGAGCGAGCAGAACAAAAACACGACCGCCGCCAGAATGGCGTATGCCAGCAGATTGCCGATCAGCGGATCCAGTTTCACCATCTGGGCGATCGACTGGGCCACCATGGCGTAAAACAAGCCGCTGACCAGAATCACGGCGAGCCACTGAAACAACGGCAGGATTTCCTTCGACATGCCGTTTTTACGGCCGCGAAAGAGACCAAATCCGAGGATGAACACGACCACCACGTCGAACCAGTTTACCGGTAAATTATCGGACGTCAGCGATTGTATGGCATTGGCAAACATAGACCGAGATTAGATTCTTCGACCACCTGTTCCAGCAACATTCATTCCATGCTAGGGCGGATTCGACGAGAGCCAGAACTGGATATCCGCCGCCTGTGAATTGCGCGGATCCAGTTGCAATACTCGCAAATACTGCGCCCGCGCCCGCGCCACGTCATGGAGTTGCTGCGCGTAAAGGTTGCCGAGCGCGAGATGCGCGCGGACATCACCCGGATTCGAGGCGAGCAATATTTTTAACTCATTCGCGGCGTCGGGCACATAACCGGCCGCCTTCAGGGCCAGGGCAAAATTGTAACGCGCGTCGGACGAATCCGGCCGGATGGCCAGCGCCATTTCATAGGCGGGCAGCGACTGATCAAAATTCCCCAAACGGTAGGCCATCACGCCGGAATTATATTGCGCTTCAAACCAGCCCGGATCCAGGTCCGCCGCCGCGCGATACGAATTCAGCGCATCCAGATACTGCCGGTCCCGTTCAGATTGCTGCGCCTGCGTAAACGCGCGTCCCGCCGCCTGCCGGTCGCCCGCCCCGGGCCGGGCCGGCGAAAGATACAAATATTGCGGAAAGGCCGGCGGCGCGGGCTGAACCATGCGAAACGGTTTTGACGGGTTGTGCATGGGGGTGCCGAACGCCGTGAGATTGCTGGCTTCGGGTTTCGACGCCGGCTTCACCGGATTACTGTTGGCATCGGATGGCGACAATGGCGTCACCTTCGGCTCCGGCGAGGTGCCGCGAAACCAGTTCATCGGATTGAGCGGGTTCGAAGCCCGCGGTTTCCCGTTGCCTGGCTTCGGCGGCGTCCCCGCGGCCGCGTACGAATTCTCCTCTGCGGCAGACGAATTTTGCGTTCCTGTGGCGGCGGACGGCGATTGGGCCTCGGTATCTTCGGACGCTGAATTGGCGCTGGAGGGAGTCCAGGTACTGGTCGCCGTCCGCTGCGTCGGCGGTGGGCTCGACGACGCGGAAGCCGCGGTGCCATTCATTTGTTGCTCCAAATCATTGGCGATGGCGTTCACCTGGTCCCAATCCGCCCGACGCGGGGTCAACGCCAGATACGCGCGGTAATTTTGCAGGGCAAGCGTGTTGTTGCGCAAATACTGCCGGGCCATCGTCGCCAGGTTCAACAGTGCGGGCGCATACTCCGGCTGCGCCCGGTTGGCGGCGGCGAAATACTGCACCGCTTCGCGCGGATGACCCCGCTGCATCTGGGCGAGGCCCAGACCATTCCACGCTTCGGCGTTGTTGGTATCCAGGGCCAGCGCGGCGCTGAAACTTTTTTCCGCCGACGCGAGGTCGCGGAGGCGCAGTTGGGCAACGCCCATTTTGGTCCAGCCCTCCGGGGCCTTGCTGCGGCGGAGCACATAGGCGGTGAACTCAATCTTCGCCACGTCCGGCTTGTTCTGTTCCAGCCACAAACAGCCGAGATTGTAATGGGCCTCCACCAGATCACGGTCCAGGGTCAGGGCGCGTTGATACGCGAGCGCGGCGTCGGCCGGCTGACCGGTGTGCTGGTAGGCGACGCCCAGATAATTCCAAGCCTGTGCGTTCGTGGACATCAGCGACGTCGCCAATTTCAGTTTCTCCACCGCGTCAGGATAATCGCCGCGAACCAGAAGCTTTTCCCCTTTCAACAACGCGCGCGGCCCGGGCGGCCCGCAGCCGGTAAGGAAAATGGCGAGCGCCAGAAAAAAGGCCATGCCGCACCGGGTTATGTTTTTTGTGGCCAGCATCGGCGTTGGTGGTAGCATCCGCGCCTTGAAGTGTCAAGAAACGCACTGGCCCAGTTCATTCGTGTATTTTGCCGCCTGATGGCGGCAGGCGCCCTCGGGCTTGCCTGCCGGCAGGTTTCGGGCGCAGATTTGCCGTTGCGTCAGGCCGACAGCGCACACGCGCGGGTGCTGATCGTCGAACACCCGGACGCCACCTATCGATACCAGCCGGATGATGCGGCGGTCCAGGACATGGTCGACCGCGGCCTGACCCATTTCACCGGCAAACCGACGGTCGTGGCGGCATGGCTCAGCCTCGTTTCGACGCAGGACGTTGTTGGCATCAAGGTTTATTCCACCGCCGGGCCGATCAATGGCACCCGCCCCGCGGTCGTCGCCGCGGTGATTCACGAGTTGCTGAATGCGGGCCTGCCACCGGAACATATCATCATCTGGGACCGGAACAGTGGTGATTTGCGGGCCGCCGGATTTTTCAAACTTGCCGCCCAACTCGGCGTGCGGGCCGCCGGCAGCGCCGAGGCGGGTTACGACCCGACCAATTTTTATCTGCCCGACACCCCCATCATCGGCCAGCTCGTGTGGGGTGATTATGAATTCGGTGAAAAGGGGCCGGACATTGGCAAACGATCCTTCGTTTCGAAGCTGGTCACCCGCCATATCACCAAAATCATCAGTATCGCGCCGCTGTTGAACCAGGATTCCGCCGGCGTATGCGGCCATCTTTACGGTCTGGCCATGGGTAGCGTGGACAATACCCTGCGTTTTCAAGGCGACCCCGGACGGCTGGCCGTAGCCGTGCCGGAAATTTATGCGTTGCCAGTGCTCGGCGATCACGTCGTCTTCAACATTACCGACGCGCTCATTGGCCAGTATGCCGGTGGTTCAAAGGGATTATTGCAATATTCCACGGTGCTGAATCAGCTTTGGTTCAGCCGCGATCCGGTCGCGCTCGACACGCTCGCCATCAAGGAGCTCGATCGCGAACGCCAGCTCATTGGCGCACCGGGATTCACCCCCAATCCGGATCTCTATGCCAACGCCAACCTGCTTCAGCTGGGGGTGAACGATCCCGCCAGGATTCGGGTGGATAAAATTCATTGAAAAACCAGACGGGAGCCGTCCGGCTCAGCCGGTTGCCGGCTCGCTTTGCCGTGCGCGCCTTTCCTTTTCAATGGCGTCCTTTTTCTGGCGCAGGCATTCCGGGCAGATGCCGTGCGTCGTTGGTGTGTCAAAGCCCTGCTCCATGAACTCCTCGAGCGGCATCCATTCGCCCTTGTAATCAATGCGCCGGCACCAGGAACATACGCGCAGGAAGTCTTCCAGTTGCCGGACCTGCTTCAGCAACCGGCGTGTCGAATTGCTCACCAACAGCCAGACGGCCAGAAACAGCAGCATCTCCAGCGTCGGCCGGCGGTAAAGGACCACGAAGGGATGACCGGAGAATATCAACGCAGGCAATTGCAGCAACTCATCCAGAAAACAAAGTACGATGACCGCCAGAAACCCGACATTTTGATAGACCACGATCCTTGCCAACTGCGAATTTTTTACCATAACGACAACGTCATCTAACAACTTGCGGCAGGCCGGCGGTCATTTTCTCAAATGACCTTTGGTTCCCTTTACTTTATCGCCCCGGCCACAACCACCGCCAGTTCGTCGAACCGGTCAAACGGAACGCATAAATTGTGCCGCGGTTTTTTCGCCGTTCGATAGATTGAAAGTCAGCGTGCACCACCAAACTGTTCCACCAGCGCCACAACATTCTGACAGCTCGTGTGGATGGAAGTTCAATCCGACGCGGGAGAAACAAAATTCGACTCCAAAACCTGGGAAAAATCATCACCCATTCCCATAAACGGCGAATCGGGCATCGGCTGATTGTCGGTTGGCTAAGGCAACAGGGTTTCAACCTTCCACCCGCTGATGCGGCTGCTTATCAGATGTCTCGTCGGCCCTTCAATCCGACCCGATGCCCAACCTCAACTATTTCGTTAATATCAACCTGCCATCGGGTGGCCGCCTGCGATTTTTTTTCTAACATGAAATTCACAAGGTCGGTGCCGAAATCAGCTCCAGTCGGAAGCTTTTGATGCCGTTGAGCATGAATTGGATGGCCACCGCCGCCAGCAGCAACCCCATGACACGGATGGCGATACTCATGGCAATCGGGTTCAACCAGTGCGCGCTCCGCACCGCCAGCCGGAAAATCAGATAGCTCGCCACCGCCACCGCCAGGATGCAGCCGTAAAGTGCAATGTGCTGCGGGACATTGTGTGCCTCGTTTTGGAGCAGGATCGTCGTGGAAATGGCGCCCGGTCCGGCCAGCATCGGAATGGCCAGCGGCGTGATGGCAATGTCCATCTTTTCCGCGCCGGCCTGCTTTTCCTCGCGCGTCTCCTGCACCCGCGACCGTTGCACGCGCAACATGTCCAGCGCGATGATCAGCAGCACAATGCTGGCGGCGATTTGAAACGCGGCCATGGTAATGCCGAAGATTTTGAACAGGAGCGTTCCGGCCACGGAAAACACCAGCAACACCACGGCCATCGTGACACACGCCATCCGCGCCGTGCGGAGACGCTGCTCCGGGGTGTCGTTCGGGGTCATCGCCAGAAACGCCGGCGCCGTCGCCAACGGATCCACAATCACGAACAGTGAACTCGCGGCCAGCAGGACGTATTCGATCAAACTCACGTGATGGAATTAGGGATAGATTGAAGCGAAAGTCAATGGAGAGAATAAAACCGCTCCAAAACCGGTCGGCCGTTGTGGATCGCCTTTCTGCTGCTTAAAGTAACCCCATCGAAAGTGGTCATGCCGCGTGCGAGCCGTCGCAGAAGGGTTTGTTGTTGGAAACCCCGCAGCGGCATAGCGTCATCCGATTCCGAACTTCATAGGCTTTGCCATCGGCGGCAATCACCGGGATGCCCCCGCGCACCCAGATCGGGCCGCTGACCTTCTTCTCCGTGTCCTCAATCAACCCAAGCGACGGTTCGAATTTTGGCTCGATGGCTTTGCCCGTCTTCTTATCCCATACCACCAACCGGCCCGCCGGACAATGCGCAGCCTCATACTCCGCCAATCGCCGGGCCTCGGGGTCGTCCGAGGCCGGAACCAGGTTCCAAATCTTCCCTTTCGGGTCGCAGAACCGGGCAAAGGCACAAAGGCTCTCCGCGTCGGTGAGTCGCAGGGTCGGCCCGTCAATGGTCTCTGCCTGCTCCAGGTAAGGCTCGCGGCTGGCGGTCTCGGTCCCGTCGAACCTGACCTTCTGATGGCTGCCATCGCAGAACGGCTTGTTGCCCGAATGACCACAACGGCACAGTGAATATTGCGGCGCCGCCGGATGTTTTTTGCCCTCCCGGTAATCGAGCGAATCGCCCTCGGCATTCGTGACAATCCATTGCTCGCTGAGCCGCAGGCCGCCAGTCACGAGGTAGGGACCATTTTGGGTGACTTCGATTTTCGCGTTCGACTGTTCATTTTTTTTCATAATAAGATGGTAGGGACGCCGCGCTGCGGCGTCCGGACAGCGCAGCGCGCTGTCCCTACCTTTAAATCGCCACACTCCCGTGTTTCCTTCAACACCCAAAACTCAGCCACGATAGGCCGCCCCTGTCAATCCCGACTTGCCGGAAACCCTGCTAGGCAATCTTGCAGGGAATTACCGCATCTTCGTCGAATGTGTAAACGGCGCACATCCGATGGTAGCCATCGGCAATGATCACCTTCCCATTGGCTGAATCCCTGACCAGCAGGAGCGGCGATACAGCACTGCCGGACTCGATTTTCAGCTGGTCCTTTTTGACATGGGAATTGGTGATCCCGAGCAGCGGTAATCGGGCCGCCCGGAAAATATCCTTGGCTTTGAACTCTGACGTCGGCGCCTTTTTGATTTTTTTAACAAAGCCGGCGGCCGTCCTGGCATCGTAGATCAAAGTCAAATACGACAGGGCCGCCGGATAATCATGCTCTTCAGGCTTGCTCAACCATTTAATTTTGAATTTGGGGGACATAGTGTCATCACTTCTCCTTTTTTGGTTTCTTCTTTCAATCTGCATGAGCCGCGTCACCGTTGCCGGGTCCGGTAGAACTGGCCGGCTGTTCCCGGCGCGAGCGGCAGGGTGACAATATTGGACGCGCCCGCCAGCCACGGAGTGTTGCTGGCGTCCAACCAGTTGTTTGGGTTGCCGGTCAACTGATTCACCTGTTGCAACACGAAGCCCGGACCCGGACTCACCCAACTGACCGTGAGGTTGGTGCCGGAAAGCGCCGCCGCCAACTGCGGGGCCGCCGGCGGTTGAAAGGCGTTTGCGGGTGTGACCGCCAGTGTTCCGTCCTCGTTGATGGTTTCGCTGTCCGGCAAGGTCGTCGCGTTCACGTTGTTCGCGAAGCGGAGGTTGGGATAATCGGAAACCCACAGGTCCGCGACCACGTCGTTGCTCAACGGCGCGTAACCATCGTTCGTCAACGGCGGCCCGAAATAGTTTCCCATCACATTCACGTCCGTGGCGTTGTGGAGTGAAATGGGCGCGCGACGCCAGTCCAGAAACGCGTTGTAAAGAATCCGGATGCCGGAGGCTTCAAAACCGTTGGTCACGTAATCCGAGATGATGGCGGCGTTGTGGAATTCCACCAGTGCGAAGGCGGGTTCCGCCATGGGAATGTTGTTGCTCAGGGCTGGCTCGGAATAACTGCAATCGGAAAGCACGTTGTCCATGATGACCACATTCGTCGGCACAAAGAGGTTGAGAAACGTCGAGGTCATGGCCGGGAAGGCGGCGATGGCGCTCAAGGCCATGCCGCTGATGGTGTTGTGAGCGATGAGCGTGTTGTTCGCCCGGCAATAAATCCCGTGCTGCCGGCTGTTGCTGAACTGGTTGTCCAGGTAAACCGCCGAGGTGTCGAGGGTCTCATCCACCAGCAGCGTGTTGGTGTCGTACGTACCGGTCACAACATTCGAAATCGCGTGGTCGAAGGTGATGTCGGGCAGATTGACCGCCGTGATGGTCGCCTGGTCGAACACTTCGCCATTGGTTGCGTTGAAAAAGAGGACCGTGTCGCCGACCTGGGCTTCATACGGAATCAGGTTGGTCGGGATGGTGGTATCCTCGCCATTCTGATACACCGCAAACGTATTCGTCGGCTGGACGGGCGCGTTGGTAACGATGAACGGGCTGATGTTGGGGTTGGCCGTGTCATCGCTCAAGGCGGTGAAGTTGCATCCCTGCACCCATGGCCCGATCCGCGGATCGACGAAATAACCCCCATCAGCATTGGAAGTCCGCAGGCGGGGGGCGTTTGTACCCGCAGGCGGCGGCCCGAGCTGAATCTGGTCGTTGATTTCATTTACCAGCGACGAATACCGTCCCGAATAACTGACACCCGCGCCGGCATAGTTGGTGTTGTTCAGGAACGTGACCTGCCACGACTGGTTGACGTTGAACAACGGCGAGCCGTTCCACCGCGAAATCATGTTCCAGAGCGCGCCCGGTTGGATGGACTTCGCCTGGGCCGCAAACGAAAGATACACCTTGAACGCACCGTTGCTGTTCGTCTGGACCACATTGGTATATAGGCAGGCCGCGTAGCTGGCGTCCGCGCCGCGGCCGGGTCGGGTTGGGTCCATGACCGTGCCCCAGAGACGCGCAGTACTGAGCGCATTCGTATCGGTGTAGTTGGCATTCGTGGGAGCAGGGTACCCGGTGTCCACCTGAAACTCGATGGCCAGTTCCTTTGGTGTATTGGTAAAGAAATTATGCGTCACCACCCCTTGTGTGTACGGCAACGGGTCGTAATCCACCGTAAACCCCTGCACAATCACGTTGGAGCACGAGATGACATTCAGAAATCCAATGCGCGGATTGGTGATGAGGATTTTGCAGCCGTTGCCATTGACCAGTACATTGGTGGCATTGGACAGCAGAAGCGGAACTCCTTTCGTCAGCGAACCGTTCGTGATGATATAGGTCGCGCCTGCCGTGAAGCGAATCTCCGTCCCGCCCGCGAAGTTGCCGACCGAATTTAAAGCGTTCGAGATGAGCAGCACGTCGTTGGTGCCGGGCGATCCGACGAAGTTCGTCTGCTGCACGAGCACCGGCAGCGTCAACAGGGGCGGCGGCCGGGGCAGCCAGTCCACCGTAGCCGCGGTGGCCCAACGCGCGGTCGGAGGGGTGAGATTCGTGGACATTTGGAAAATCAAATAGCGCGGCGTGATGGAGCCCGCCGAGTTCGTCACCGGCCACTGGTCAAAAATCAGGTTGGTCACACCGCTGATGACGGTTCCCACACTGGCCGTGGCCTGGAACGCGTCGTAGGTAAGGAAAATTTGCACGGGACTGCCGGTGTTGGTAAAGGCATTGAGCATACTCACCGGATTGTTGAGCGCGGTGCCGCAGTAGAGCGTGACCGTCCCGGTCCCGAACACTTGAACCCACGGACCACTGCCGCTGGCGGGAGATGCCAGGAACTGGTTGCTGTTGCCGAATCCCATGCCGATCCATTCATTGAAGCCCGTTGGGAATTGCATCATCGCCGAGGCCGTCATTGAACCATGCGGCCCGATGGGCACGAGTTGTACGCCGGCCGTCGCCCCGGCACCGGGAGCGGCGTTGTACAAATGCCCACTGCCATCCAGGGCCAGTTGCGAAGGCACTGCGCCCGACTGCCACCCGTTCCCCTCGACGTCAATCCAGGGAATACTATTGCTGATGTTTCCCGCCGGTTGCGTGAAAAAATCCTGAAATACAACTTCCGCCGACACATTCACGGCAGCGATTCCGACGAGCACGAACGCAAGGAGCGTCCAGCTCAAGCACCGGCAGCATGCCACCTGGAACCTTGACCAGAAAAGGGAATGAGCAACTTGCACCTGTCTAATTTAGCAGGGCCGGCAGCGGATGCAACCGCACGACAATGCCGGACTTGAATTAATGGCGGAAACCGGCAAGCCTGATGCCGATTCATGATGGCAACGATTTCAGATTCAATCATCCTCGGTTGTTGGATCATCTTCCTGGCGTACTGGATTATCAACGCGTTCGTGGCCAAGCGGACGGCGGAACCGCAATACTGGCTGTCCGCCCTGGCACACCGGATTCCCGTGAGCTTGGGCTGGCTTCTGCTGGCATATCAGGGATTACCGCCGCCCATGAATCTGGTGTGGATGCCGCGCACGGATTGGGCGCGCGTGATGGGTGTGGTGATCTGCGTGGTCGGGCTGTTCGTAACGATCTGGGCGCGCCGGACACTCGCGGGGAACTGGAGCAGTGATGTGACCTTCAAGCAGGACCACGAACTGGTAAAGACCGGGCCTTACCGGTTCGTGCGGCATCCCATCTACACCGGGCTGCTGGTGATGTGTCTCGGCTCAGGAATTGAAATCGGGCGGGTTCGTTGCCTGCTGAGCCTGGTGATGGTTGGCATTGGTTTTTGGATCAAGCTCAAGCAGGAGGAAGCGCTCATGTTACGGCATTTCCCCAATGAATATCCGGCCTATCAAAAGGAGGTGAAGGCGCTCATCCCATTCGTCATTTGAAAATCACTTCGCCTTGAAGACCAGTTTTTCCCCGTCGGCCGTTACTTTGATTTTATCGCCGGGCTTAAATTCCCCGTCGAGCAGTTTTGTCGCCAGCGGATTGAGAATGTGTTCCTGCACCGCCCGTTTGAGCGGGCGCGCGCCGAATTGCGGGTCGTAACCTTCCCGGGCCAGCAATTTCTTCGCGGCCGCATCCACGTCGAGCGTGAGATTCTGCTGCGCCAGCCGTTGCTTCAGCTTCTCCAGTTGGATGTCCACGATACGCTCAATTTCGCTTTCGTCGAGACTTTGGAAAATGATGACATCGTCCACGCGGTTCAGGAATTCGGGCCGGAAATGCCGTTTCAATTCGGCCATCACCTTGTCTTCCATTGTTTGATGCGACGACTTGTCCGTGCGGCCGTCCATGAAATATTCCTGAATGATGGACGAGCCGAGGTTGCTGGTCATGATGACGATGGTGTTCTTGAAATCCACCGTCCGCCCCTGCCCATCCGTAAGCCGGCCGTCGTCGAGCACCTGCAACAACACGTTGAAAACATCGACATGGGCCTTTTCAATCTCGTCGAACAGCACCACCGCATACGGCCGGCGCCGCACCGCTTCGCTCAATTGTCCGCCTTCCTCGTAACCGACATAGCCCGGTGGCGCGCCGATGAGCCGCGCGACGGTGTGTTTCTCCATGTATTCGCTCATGTCGATGCGAATCATCGCGTTTTCGTCGTCGAATAGAAATTCCGCGAGCGCCCGGGCCGTCTCGGTCTTGCCAACACCGGTCGGGCCGAGAAAAATAAACGAGCCGATGGGCCGGTTCGGGTCCTGCAATCCGCTGCGGGCGCGCCGCACGGCATCGGACACGGCCTTGATGGCTTGCTTCTGCCCGATGACGCGTTGCGCCAGGCGTTCCTCCATTTTCACCAGTTTTTGCCGCTCGCCTTCCAGCATCCGTGAAACGGGAATATGCGTCCAGGACGCGACGACTTTGGCGATATCTTCGTCGGTCACTTCCTGGCGGAGCAAGGAGGTGCGCGTGGCCTGCGCCGATTGCTTTTCGATGGTCGCCAGCTTTTTTTCCAGGTCGGGAATCTTGCCGTACTGGACTTCCGCCGACTTCGTCAAATCCCCGCGCCGCTGCGCCTGCTCCAGTTCGATCTTCGCCTGTTCGAGTTGCGATTGCACCACGATGACGGCGTTGACGGCGGCCTTTTCATTCTGCCATTGCGCGGTGAGCGCCTTGGATTTGTCCTTGAGGTTGGCGGTTTCCTTGTCAATGAGCTTGAGCCGTTCCTTGCTTGCGGCATCTTTTTCCTTGGCCAGCGACGTGCGCTCAATTTCCAGTTGCAGAATCTGCCGGTCGAGCTGGTCCAGTTCCGTCGGCTTGGAATCCAGCTCCATCTTGATGCGCGACGCCGCCTCG
>Ga0187851_10003811_pt1 | contig 12537 bp, 12 predicted proteins | sample June2016WEW_6_10_FD_132997 | JGI IMG/M metagenome (GOLD analysis project Ga0187851, IMG submission 132997) | Peatland microbial communities from SPRUCE experiment site at the Marcell Experimental Forest, Minnesota, USA - June2016WEW_6_10 | ecosystem: Environmental > Terrestrial > Soil >... | reverse complement strand
TCGCCGTTGAAGTAGCGGAGCGGCGCATTCAGGCCGCGCTCCAGTGCGGCGCTGACGCTGTCATCAATCCGCTCCAATCCGATCCCGAGGCCCAGGCGCGCGAGATAACCGGCGGCGACGGCTTCGATGTGGTGCTCGAGTGCGCTGGTCAGCCTGCATCCGTCCTCATGGCCGGCAAAATCACCCGCACCCGTGGCCGCCTCGTCATCATGGGGGTCTTCGAGAAACCCGCTGCTCTCGATCTTTTCGATCTTGTCTTTCGCGAGAAGATCGTCTCAGGCAGCATGAGCGGATACGGCCTCTACAACGAGACCATCCAAATTATGAGCGATCCGCGCTTCCGCGGCGACCTGCTCATCAGCGATCGTATCGGCATCGACGATCTCGTCGCGAAGGGCTATCACGGCCTTCTCCACGAGAAAGACCAGCACGTGAAAATCCTCGTGCGGCCGGTATAGGCCGTGCTCAGATGCGAACCAGGTAAAGCGCGGCGGGCCCTGGACTGCGTATCGTTGCGATGTATCTGGAACGATCTGCTCATTCCTCAAACTGTTCTGCTACGCGCTGATCCGCGCTCACTGCACGTCGAGCACCAGCACCCAGTCCCCGTCGCCGTCATGATTCTTGCCTGGCGGAGTGAATTCATGGCTGCCGCTATTCCCGAACGGACTCCCCGAAATGTCCTGATACGCACCGTTCGTCGGATCGAACCAGCGCGCGCGCGCCGATCCCTTCAACGCCGCCAAATTCACTGTGATGGCGCGCACTGTCGGCAGGTAGACAATCGCCAGGTTGCCCGCTGAAGTCACGGCCGCTGTGGCGTAGTCGCTTTCGCTCACCCGCGTATCCACATTCCCGAACGTGCCAAGTCCCGCAGTGAGGAACGTATGGTCCTGATCCGGAACAAGATCCTGCCACTGATACGAAGAGAAGAACTCCTTCCAGATCTTGAGCTGGTCCACCCCCGGTGTGTCGAGGTGGCTCTGCCACCCGTCAGCGAACGACCACGTGTACTTGTTGCCGTAGAACTGGCCCGTACCGCCGCTCAGCATCGTCCAGTAATCCTCGCGTCGCAATACGTTCGGCGTGCCGAAATCCGGAGGAGTTCCCACATTCTCGAGATCGTAGTGCGCCTCCACTAGGTAATCCGGAGCGACCGGCTTCTGGTTGTAACTGTGCAAGATCTGAATGTACGTCGGGGAGTAAGTGTAGGTGCTGTTCAAGTCGCTTAGAGGTACCCACCGCGGGTCGTCGAACGACGAACTCGTCCGCACATGCAGCTCCACCGTCTGTAGTTCTGTGGGCGCCGCCGACCGGATTCCCTTCGCAACCGCCTGCACCAGGTCATCGTCCGGCGGAATCGTCCAGTTATTGAAATCGTTTCCGTTCAGCCACATCACATTCGCAAAACCCTTGTAGCGGTTGCCCAGGTACTGCCCATACGCAAAGGCCGCCTTCAGCCCGTTCGCACGCAGCACAGGCAGCCACCCTATGGTCTCGACTGGATCGAGAAACACCGCCTGATGATGTTTCGTCGCGATCTGTACTATGTGGTCGAGCCGCGTGAAGTACGCCTCATTCGGCTTGCTCAGGTCGTACTGCGTATAGTCCGACGATCCGCCGATGAACCCGTTGAACGGCCGGATTCCGTCCGGGGTTGTTGCAAACTTATTGGTCGGATAATCGTGTCCGGCGCAAGCAACATCGATCCAGCCTGCCGTATTGAAACCGTGCGCCTCGCGGTCGGCAAAGTAAGTTTCAGCGTCTTTCTCAGTCAGGCGTCCCATGAGACCCTGCGGCGTGTCGCCTACGATGAGGAACGGCTGATTATTCTGATCGACCAGGTAGCGGTGATTTTCGCTCACCTTCAGGGGATAGGCCGGCGGCCCGGAATTGGGATGAGGGGCGGCCGCACTTGGCGCCGTCGGATTGCTCTGACAAGCATTCAAGAACATGACCGCTGACAACAAACCAGCCGATTGAATCACCAAATTGATCTTTTGCATCGATCTCCGATCCCCTTAAGAAATGAACAGCCGGTTCACCGTTTTCCAACACCAGCACATTTTGCCCAGGAACGTCGCCTGATTTGACCCCACGCCGCGATCCGAACCTGCGGGCGGGGAAAGAGCGGCCGCCTCTCTCCGAGCACAAATCAGGCCTCACGTAATTTCACTCATGGTTCAACTCCTGCAATACGCCGGTATAGTGAATTTCTGTGATTGTTTATTGGAAAACTACGTCTGCATGATTGCAAGGCAAGCTTCTATGCCTTGGTTCATCAGCGCCAGTCGGTCTTGGCTGGAGTTGCAACCCGGTCCCAGGTTCCATTTCGTTTCGCAATGAGATCCGGATTCCGTCCGGTAAGCTGGATTCCGTTCTTCTCGGCCAAGTTGCGTTTTGGGATTGCAGGCACCGACAGCCCCCCGAGGCTGATCGGCGGCATGTGATCGAGTTGCGCCTGTTCCGAAAAGTTATGTGCCCGGACCAGCCGTCGATAAGTCACCGGCGTCATTCCCACAGTTCGCCTGAAGATCGTCCCGAAATAACTCTGGTCGCAGAAGCCAACCCGTTGACTGATATCGGCGATCGACCGATCGGTCGTGGCCAGCAATACCTGGGCACGCTCAATACGGTAGTGGTTAATGTAAGTCACAAAGGACAGGCCAGTGACTCGCTTGAAAACGCTCATGAAATGTGACTCGCTCATTCCGCAGATGCGCGCGGCCTGCCCAACCTGAATGCAGTTGCCGCAGTTCTCACCGAGATATCGGAAGAGTGGGCGCAGACGGTCGAGGGCTTGCTGCTGCCGTTGGAATGTCTCTACCGTGCCGGCGTACTGCGCATATTGATTGACGAGGTGCATGAGCAGCATCTTCAGATACGTCTTCAATGCCAGGCGCGAACGGGGTGACGACGCCGGCTGCTCCGACCGGACACGCAGCATCATATCCAGCACCTGCCGGGGCACGCCCGTCTCTGCCGGCACGATATGCGGAAAGTCCGTGTCCTGCAGCAGGAATGGCGTCAGGTACTCAGTGCTGTCGCTCGCTCCGTCGCAGCGGATAATGTCCGGGTCGAAGAACATCGCCGCCAATGTCAGCGGAGATGATGACTGGCACTCGATGCGGTGGTACAGTGTGCTTCCTATGATGGCAAGATCGCCCTCATTGAACGGCAAAAGCCGGTCCTGGATGTGACAGTTGGCCGAGCCGGAGCACAGATAGAGAACCTCGAAGTAGCTGTGCCGATTCATGCGCACGCGGTGGCGATCGTCCACGGTGAGGAAAAGTACGTCGATTGGACAGGATGGGTCGAACGGCCAGGTGTGCACGCCCTCTGCGTTGATTCCCGGCTCCACAATTTCGAAGTGGTCTTTGCATGACCGCTCGGGCAAATGGATTCCGAGCGACAGATCCAGCGATCCTGTGGGCAGCCGCCCTAGCCTCGTGACGTCGCCCCGCCGCAACTTAGTGCTCGATTCGGTAGACTTCTTCGACCTCGCCATTTCGCACTCCGTAAAAACAGGAATGGAGGTTCACCGTCGCATCGCTGTAATGGACCCAGACTTCGACTTTCTGTCCCACTTCAAGCTTGGTTGCCGATCCTGGCTCGATCGCGATCAACGCATGTTCGGCGTGCAGAGCCTTCAGCTCGGCTCCAGGCAGATCTTTCAACGTCGAAAGCCCGCGCTCGCCGCTGATTGCCTTTACCCCGCAATCCAGCACCGCATGTTCCGCTCCCCGAGCGCTGATCACTGTCGCCAGCACCGTGAGCGAGCGCTTAAACGGCGCACCGCGGTTCAAGTAAATCGTGTCCATCAGCAGATACGAACCCGCCTGGATGTCGGTGATACCGGAATATTCACCCGAAACCGAATACGTTCCCGTTCCGCCCGTCGAAACCACGTGGACCGGGATGCCCTCGGCCTTCAGCATCGCCGACGCATCCACCAGTATCTTGCTGCCCTGCCGCACCACCTCGTCGCGTTCCGGGCTCTTCGGTACCGCCTGAAGATGCCCGTCGTACCCCATGACGCCACAAACCTTGAGCCCCTGGCTATGCGCATACTTCGCCAGCTCGAGCGCGGCCTCGGCATCCTGTACACCGCAGCGATTCAGGCCGATATTGACATCGGGCACAACCTGGATCTGCACCTTCTTGTTTCGCTGCGCCCGCGCAAAATCATTTACCGCTGCGCGGCTGTCGACAGCGGCAATCACGGTCGCGTGCCGGGAAAGGTCCGCCAACCCGGCGGCCTTTTCTTCCCCGCAGATTTCATTCGCAATCAGGATGTTGTCCACGCCGTGGCTGACCAGGATCTCGGCTTCGCGCAGGGTCGCACAGGTCAGGCCGATCGCGCCGGCGCGCATCTGCTTCCGCGCCAATAGGGGCGTCTTGTGATTCTTGAAATGAGGACGCAACTCGCAGGGCTTGTCGCGAAAGAACGCAGCCATGCCCTCCAGGTTCGATTCCATTGCGTCGAGGTCCACGACCAGCGCCGGCGTTTTGATCTCTTCCTTTTTCAAGTTACACTCCGCCTACTGCGATTGGACCGCTCACGGCTCTTCCTGTGGGCAAGCGAACCGGTTGCGGCAATCTCAGCAGAGTTTTCTCAGGCCCAACGGAATGGCAACGGCTCGTCGCCCACGGCGCCACCCCAAAAAGCGAGCGAGGAAAGGTCAAGCTAAGGCAGTATTTCCTGGTACAGCTTCACCTCGAACCGCTCCACCAATTGCGGCCGCACTAGGTCGAAGTAATGCTTGATGTAGCTGGTCGCGCAGTGCTGGTCAAACACTCCCTTGTCTTTCCACTTCTCAATGAACGTGATGACGCGCTCGTCGTCAACACGCTGATTCAACTCGTAGCGGATGCATCCCGCTTCCGCGAGCGTGGGCTTGATCAGAACATGCAGCGCCTCGATCAGTTCTTCGGTTTTGCCTTCAAATGCCCAGAATTCTGCTACGCACACTACCTGAGTTGTGTTTTTGCTGTACATAGCTCGCTTCCCTCGCCTGCTGATTTCAGTGAAAGGTAAAGATCGTACGCCCTCTCCGGCGTCTCGCTTTCATGTACCACCGCGCGAACCGCCTGGATCATGGCCTTCGGCGCCTCGCACTGGAAAATGTTGCGTCCCATGTCGACGCCCGCCGCTCCCTCGCTAACCGCCAGGTACGCCATCCTCAGCGCGTCCATCTCCGGCAGCTTCTTCCCTCCGGCGATCACCAGCGGCACAGGGCATCCCGCAGCCACTGCCGCGAACCCCTTCTCGCAGTAGTAGGTCTTCACAAAGTTCGCGCCCAGTTCCGCGCAGATGCGCGTCGCCAGCCCCAGGTACTTCGCGTCCCGCGCCAACTCTTTGCCCACTCCCGTCACGGCCATCGTCGGAATCCCATGCCGGTTCCCTGCATTCACGATCTCGACCAGGTTGCCAATCGATTCATGCTCGTGAACGCCGCCGATATACACCTGTACCGCAAGCGCCGATGCGTTCACCCGCACCGCATCCTCGATATCGACCGCAACGCGCTCGTTGGAAAGCTCCTTGAGAATACTCTGTCCGCCGCTCGACCGCAGCACCACCGGCTTGGTGATCTCCGGAGGAATCGTGCTGCGCAGCGCGCCCCGCGTGATCATCAGTGCATCGGCATAAGGAATGAGTGGGCAGATCGTCACGTCGAGACGCTCCAGCCCTGTGGTCGGCCCCTGAAAATACCCGTGGTCGACCGCCAGCATCACGGTGCGGCAATCGTCCGGCGAAAAGATCCGCGCCAGCCGGTTTTTCATGCCCCAGTCGAGCGCGTTGCTGCCCTTCAGCGCATACGCATTCGAGGTCTGAGGCACATCGAGATAGAAGTTCTTTCGTTCTAAAATGTCATCCGCATCAGCCATCTTCAACTCTCCTTTACCGCTGCCAGCGCTACGCTGAAGCCTCGAAACAGCAGTGCCATCGATGTCGCTCCCGCATCGGCGTACCCCAGCGTCTTTTCGCCCAGGTACTTGGCTCGGCCATGCCGGGCAACCAGGCTCTTTGTCGACGCCGCACCCGCCTCGGCCGCCGCCGCCGCGTCGTTCATTGCCTCGCTAATACTCTTTCCGCTCGCCGCTGCCGCGCCAAATGTCTCCACCGCAGGAACGAGCGCATCCATCATCGTCTTGTCTCCCGGCCTGGCCTTGGTCCGTTTCTGCACCGACTGCAGTCCCGTCGCTAGGCATTTGGCCAGTGCTGCACAATCGACCGCGCCGCCTAATTCCGTGTCGCCCATGCCGGTGATGAAGCTCCCCAGAAGCGCGCTTGACGCCCCTCCATCCGCGCCCATTACGCTCCACCCGGCCTGGCGGAGCGTTTCGCTCAGGTCCCGATCAATGGGCGATGACCCGATGGCATCCTCCAGGACTTCCATGGCTCGCATCATAGTCGTTCCATGGTCGCCATCGCCGCACTGGGAGTCAAGTTGAGACAAAATCTCGTTCTGGTTACGGATCAACTGGGCCGCATCGGCGAACATTCTCCCCAGTTCCGTCCTGGAAATGCACTCCTTCATGGCCGGGCAAAAAACGGCGCGTCGGCGGGCTCATCCCACAAACGGATCAGCTCCTCATCCATGCGCGCGATCATCATCTGGAATCCTGCCTGCTCCTGCGTGGTAATGAACTCGCCGATCCTGCTTCGTACCAGTTTGATCTTCTTTATCTCCAGCAGTTGCGCCACCCGCCGGAATATCAGAAAGAGTTCCATCAGTGTAGTCGCGCCCGCCCCATTCAGCAGAACCAGCAGTTCGTCGCCTTCCTTCGCGCCCAGATCCTCGAGCAATTTCTCCAGCATGATCTCCGCTGTCTCGTCGGCGCTCTTCAGCTTCATTCTCCCTGTACCGGCCTCGCCGTGCTGGCCCATGCCGATTTCCATTTCGTCGTCGCCAAGATGGAAGATCGGTTGACCCGTTGCCGGATGTGTCGCTGTCCGCACTGCCACGGCCAAGGTACGCATGTTGCTGGCCATGCGATGCGCAATCTCCGCGCAGGCGTCCAGAGAGGCGCCCAGCTCCGCCGCCGCCCCCGCAACCTTGTATACAGCCACGCAGCCTACCAGCCCACGACGGTCGCCTACAGGACCCGAGATATCCTCCTCGGTTAGCACCATCTTCACCGGCAGATTCTCCCGCTGCACCATTTCCATGGCAATGTTCGCCGACAACACGTCACCCCCGTGATTGAGCACAATCAGCAGCGCGCCCGAGCCTTCCTTGCACGCCTCGCGCAGCGCGTCGACGCACTTTGGCGCGCCCGGTGCAGCAAAAATCTCTCCCGCTACGCTCACGTCCAGCATTCCCTTGCCGACGAATCCGCTCAGTCCCGGCTCGTGCCCGCTGCCGCCGATCGTCACCAGCCGCACCTTGCCCGAGGCTTTCGGCGCAGCGCGCACCACCGTCCCCGCGCCGCTCAGCTTCACCTTGTCTGGATACGCGAGCACGTAGCCTTCGAGCAGCTCACGCACCACGTTCTTTGGGTCATTGAGGAATTTCTTCATTTGCATCGCGCCCGACTCCCATTGCTTGACCGGCCTGCTCCGTTGCGATCTTCCCTAAACCGAAGTTCCTTCCATTCCCCATCTCACGGCAAATTCGCCCGATCCAAGGGTGCGGCTCAAACCTCCGCCGTCTGCCCGCCGTCGACATACAACAAGGCTCCGGTGACGAACGAGGCATCGTCCGACGCCAGATACACCGCCGCTCCTGCAAGCTCTTCCGGCCGTCCCAGCCTGCCCATCGGAAACGTCTTCGCGAACGCTTCCAGTTGCTCCTGCGTCAGCGCCTTGCGCAGCATCGGCGTATCTGTCGGCCCAGGGCAAATCGCATTCACGCGCACTCCCTGCCTGGCGTGATCGATCGCCATGGCTCGAGTCAGCAGCGTCACGCCACCCTTCGAACTCACATAAGCCACGGCGTGAGCGCAGGCATCGTGCGCTCCTGTCGTCGACGCAACATTGATCACCGATCCGTTGCCTTGCGCAATCATATGGGGCAAACATGCCTGCGAGCACAGGAATGTGCCGGTCAGGTTCACGGCCATGACCCTGCTCCAGAGCTCTTCTGAGGTCTCGACAGCCGTCCCGTAGGCGAGAATCCCCGCCCCATTAAAGAGGATATGCAGGCCGCCAAGGCTCGCAATCGTCTGCTGGACGGCCTGCCTTACCTGATCCGAACTTGACACATCGAGGTGAAAAAACTCGGCTCTCCCGCCGGCGGCACGAATCCGCTCCACCGTCTCTCGCCCATTTTTGTCATCTGTGTCGGCAGCCATCACGGCTGCACCTTCCGCCGCAAACCGCGCTGCCACGGCCTGTGCAATTCCCGAAGCGGCTCCGGTCACCAGCGCAACACGGTCTTGAAGCTTCATAAGTACCTCCGATGTCGAAGGGTATTCGCGGCGCAATGGGCAGGATTGGATTCATACTCTTATGGGTATATCGTCCAAGGCTATAAGAAACCTACGAATGAATCTTGCAAAAACCCGGTTGCCACAGGCGCGCGCTCATCGAGTATCGTAAGGGATCAACAAAAATCCCGCTTGATTTTCAGAGACTCCGCGAAGACCGAATCCTAGAATACTCTCGGCGGTTAATAGAATGGATTGACGATTCCATCGACCGCAGCGTGGTTTGCGCGACAGGAAGCCGATCTGCTGGAAAACAATAGCCGTGGAAAAGGAAGAATGAGATTACAAGGAAAAGTAGCGGTCGTCACGGGCGCTTCGGTCGGACTCGGCCGCGCGGCTGCGGCCAGGTTCGCTCGCGAGGGTGCATCGGTAGTTGCGGCGGACATCAACGACGGCGATGGCGCCGAGCTGGCCAAAGAGCAGAAGCAGCTTGGCGGGGAGATGCTCTTTGTTCACACCGATGTCTCCCGGGAGTCCGCGGTTGAGAACCTTTTCGAAACCACGTTGTCCCGGTACGGGCGCGTGGACATTCTTTATAACAATGCTGCGATCCTCCTCTACGACAGCGACCGTCCCGTCCATGAGCTCAGCGTCGAGACCTGGGATCGCGTGATGGGCGTCAACCTGCGCGGTGCGTTTCTTTGCGCCAAGTACGCCATCCCCTCCATGCTCAAGCAGGGCGGCGGCTCCATCATCTATCTCGGCTCGCCCACCGGTCTAGTCGGTTGCGCTCCTAAACTCACCGCGTATAGCACCAGCAAGGCCGCGATCACAGGCCTCACGCGCGTGATGGCCGCGGCCTATGCGCGCAACAACATCCGCGTCAACTCCATCATTCCCGGCACCATGGACACCCCCATGAATGGCTACGTCCTCGCCGATCCCGCGGCGCGCGAGCAATATCGTGAGGACGTGCCCCTCGGCCGGCTCGGCACGCCCGCCGATATCGAGGGCATCGCCGTCTTTCTCGCGTCTGACGAGTCGGCTTATTGCACCGGTGGCCTCTACATGTGCGATGGCGGCCTGACCGCCGTCTAGCGCCTCAAGAAATGGGAAACCCATGCAACGTACCGTTAGCACCACTCTGATGATCCTCGCATCTCTCGCACCCACCTCGCTCTGGGCAAGCCCTGGCGGCGTCACGTTCTCCCAACCCACCGCTCAGATTGACCGCTACGACTTCAACGAAATCGCTGCCACCGTCAGCTCGCCCGATGTCCGCAACTGCTTCACCGACGCCTCGCTCACGGGCACTCTTGAAAGTGCCGACGGCCATCGCTGGAGCGTCGAGGGCTTTTGCGATGCCACCGACGGAAGCATATTCCGCATCCGCTTCATGCCTCCCCTTGCCGGAAGCTACAAATACTCAGTTACGTACAAACAAGGCGACTTTACCCAGTCCGCCAGCGGCGAATTCCAGGCCGTCGAAGCCCATCGCCGCGGCACCCTCGGAGTCGATCCGCAATATCCGTGGCACTTTATCTGGCAGGGCACCAACGAGCACTATTTCTTCAACGGCACCACTGCCTACTGGCTTGTCGGCTGGCGTGACGATCACGTCATTCAGTTCAGCGTCGACCGCTTGCACCGGCTGAAGGTAAACCGCATGCGCGTGACCATCGCCGGACGTGAGGATTCGACATTCTTCGGCGAGCCCGTCATGACCGGTCCCAACTTCACCGTCTACACTGCCGCATGGCCCGCCCAGGCGGCAGACGATCCCCTCCACCCCGGATTCGATTACACGCGGTACAACCTGACCTACTGGCAGCGGTGGGACCGCATGCTGAAGTTCGCTCGTGAGCGAGACATGATCATCTCGGTTGTCCTCGATATGGGCGACAGCAAGATGCATCCGGATGCCGGAAGTGAAGATGAACGCCGCTTCATTCGTTACGCGATCGACCGCTTTGGCGCTTTCTCAAACATTACCTGGGATCTCGGAGACGATCTCGATTTCTACCGTGACGAAAAGTGGACCCACGACACGGGCATGTTGATCCAGCAGGAGGATCCTTACAAGCATCTCGAGACCAGCCATCCAGCAGCCAGCAACGATCATCAGGACCGTGCCTCATCCTGGTTCGGGTTCACGTCCTATCAGGAATGGTCCCGCAACCAGCACGCTCTCATGCTGGAGTCACGCCATCTCCAGGAGCAGACCGGACGCATTATCCCCCAAACCAATGAGGAATACGGCTACGAAGATCATTACCCGCACTGGGCCGCCCCCGGCTCCGATTCCGCGGACGCACTGCGCCGCACAGCTTGGGACATCGTGATGGCGGGCGCCTACCAGACCAGTGGAGAGACCGTGCGGCGGGGAACGAATGTTGGCGCCGACATGGGCGGCGGGTGGTTCAACGGCCGAGGCGACGACACCATGACGATGTTTCTCGGCTATGGGCACATGGTCGACTTCTTCACCGGGTTTGAGTGGTGGAAGGCAAACCCCCACGATGAGCTCGTGAACAACGGCAACTACTGTCTCGCCGATCCCGGCAAGACGTATGCGATCTATCTGCCCAAGGGCGGAAAGGTGACCGTGCAACTCGAACCCGGCCGCTACCGCGCGTTCTGGTTCAGCGCGGTGACGGGAGAAAAGGTCGACCTTCCATCGGTCGACGGGCAGTCGTGGACATCGCCAGCTCCACCGGATGCAAACGATTGGGCCGTTCTCTTGCAGCGGGAGAGCTAGTCGCTCGGCGAAGTCACAACCGCGACCAGCGAGTCGCCGCAGCCGTAATACAGAAACCATCGATCGTGGAAGCGGACCAGCCCCTCCGAAAAAGTGGTTCCGGCCACATATTGTCCGGTCTTTTCGTACGGCATCTCCGGCTTGAGCACCGGATGCTCGGTTTGGGCAAGCAGGTGCGCGGGATTCTTGGCGTCAAAAAGCGCCTCGCCGGCCGCGTACGCCTCGGGGCCTAAATCGGGATCGCCGCCTCCCTTAGGGCTGTCGGAGCGCGCATTCCGGCCGTTATAAATCACAACGATTCCCGCACCGGTGAGAACCGGCGGCGGCCCAGCCTCAGGAAACATGCTGTCGAAGCGGCCGCGGCGCGGACCCAACAACACGAGGGGAACGCCTTGCGCATCCTCGACAGGCGTCCATTGAATCAGGTCGGTTGAGGTCGCCAGGTGAATAGCGCCTTCGCCCCAGTACATCCAGTATTTGTCATCGATCTTTGCCGCGATTAATCGGCCTTTCGCCGAGTCAAACCTGGTCACGATCGCCGCCGATTTGTACTTGAGCTGCGCAAACCCTCCGCCTTCGGCCGCAAGAAATGCGGGCCCGTGCTTTGTCCAATGCACCAGATCGTTCGAAGAGGCGATCCCCGCGGAAAATGTCTCGCGATTCCATTGCGAATAGGTCAGCACATAGGTGCCGTCTTCCCGCTCCACAATGCGCGGATCCTCGACGCCCCCCGGCCATTCGCGCGACTCTTCGCTGCCCTTCGCTGGAAAGAACACCGGTTCAGCGCGCCGTGTAAAGTGGAGTCCATCGACACTCTCGGCAAGACCCAGCCGCGAAGTGTGACCGCCAATCTCCATGGTCCCGGAATCGTCTTCGGCGCGATAGAGCAAGTAGACTTTGCCATTCCGCGCAATAGCTGCCGGATTGAAGGTGTGCAGACCTTCCCAATGCACTGGGGCGTTGAGCACGGGGTCCTGAAATGTGGACTCAGGTCGCGGCGCTATGACAGGTTGCAGATTCGCCGGTCGCATGAAAGGGCCGATCAACCACGGCTGGCCGGTTTGGGCTTGCAGAGCGCAGGCACCAGGAGCCATCGCAAACATGACAATCATCTGCGGGATCTTTCTTTTGAATCCTGCAGATTTCAGGCCCTGCATGTCATAGCGAGCGACGGAAGAAAGAAGCCTGGCGTATAAATTCATAGCTGTTCTTCCTGAGATGGAGTTTATTGAGCTAATTTTCGGGTCAGCACTCAGAAAATCGCCAGCGGATTGAACAACGAGCCTGTCCCGCCGGGAAGACGCAGCGGCGCCGCAACCACCATAAACTCCCAGCGACGCTCCTCGCTGCAGATCGCGGAGACGTCCTCAAGGTTCAGGCTGTCGGCGCAGATCATGCCCATG
>Ga0187851_10003809_pt1 | contig 12544 bp, 8 predicted proteins | sample June2016WEW_6_10_FD_132997 | JGI IMG/M metagenome (GOLD analysis project Ga0187851, IMG submission 132997) | Peatland microbial communities from SPRUCE experiment site at the Marcell Experimental Forest, Minnesota, USA - June2016WEW_6_10 | ecosystem: Environmental > Terrestrial > Soil > Wetlands... | reverse complement strand
CGTCTGGTCGCCCAGCATCGCGTCCAGCAGCAGCCGCTCGTAGCCGTTGGCGCTGGATGTGCCGAAGGCCGCCGCGTAGTCGAAGTCCATATTCACCGGGCAGACCGCCATCTCCGGCGTCGTCGGAACCTTGGCCCCGAAGCGCAGCGCAATCCCCTCATCCGGCTGGATGCGAATCGTTAGCAGGTTGGGCTGAATCGACCCGCAGGGTCCGCTCGCCGCGATGCGGTCGAAGATCAAAAGTGGCGGCTGCTTGAACTGGATGCTGATCTCCGTCGCCCGCTTCTTGAGCCGCTTGCCCGCGCGCAAATAGAACGGAACCCCCGCCCACCGCCAGTTTTCCACCTCCAGCCGAATCGCCGCATAAGTCTCCGTGCCCGACTCGGGGCTAACTCGCTCCTCGTCGCGATAAGCCGCAACGTGCTGGCCCTCCACCGTTCCCGGCCCATACTGCCCGCGCACCGCGTTCAGGATGGGAATCGAAGCAATCGCCCGCCATACTTTCAGTTTCTCGCGCCGCACGCTCTCGGCCTCAAAGCTCGACGGCGGCTCCAGAGCTACCAGACTCAGTAACTCCATCACGTGGTTCTGCACTACGTCGCGCAGCGCGCCGGCCTTTTCGTAGAACGGCCCGCGACCCTCCACGCCCAGCGTCTCGGCCACCGTGATCTGCACGTGGTCGATGTAATTGCGGTTCCAGATCGGTTCGAAGATGCCGTTGGCAAAGCGAAAGACCAATATGTTCTGCACCGTCTCCTTGCCCAGATAATGATCGATGCGGAAGACCTGATCCTCGCGGAAGACGGCGTTCACCTTATGATTAAGCTCTCGCGCCGAGTTCAAGTCGTGGCCGAAAGGCTTTTCGATGACCACCGCAACCTTGCCCTTCTCCGGCTGCGCCAGTCCCTGCGCGCCCAGGTTCTCGACAATCGGAGCAAAGAACTCCGGTGCCGTGGCCAGGTAGAAAAGCCGGTCGCCGCCAATTCCTTTTTTTTGCGCGATTCTCTCTAACTCCGCCTTCAAACCAACATAATCCGCCGGATCGTCGAATCTCAACGGGAAGTAACTGACTTTGCCAACGAAGTTATCCAGCTTGGGATTGCTTGCGTCTACGCCGCCAAACTCGACAATCCCCGCGCGCATGTCTGCCGCAAACTCATCGCCCAGCGGACGCCGCGCCACACCGACAATCGCGAAATTTTCCGGCAGCAGACCCGCCTGCTCCAAATGGAAGAGCGCCGGAAGCAGCTTGCGCTTGGTCAGGTCGCCCGATGCGCCAAATATTACCAGAATCCCCGCTTCGGGAATACGCTCGGCGCCATGCGGAACTTGGGAAAGATCCTCGGGGCGCACGCTCATCTGTATCGTCGTCATGGCTTGTTCCTCTCAGTTGGGAGCTATTCCTTCTTGACCGCATGTCCGCCAAACTCGTTGCGCATGATCGCCAGCATCCGGTCGGTAAAGTTATTCTCCTCGCGGGAGCGGATGCGCCGCATCAGCGACTCGGTAATCACCGGGGCGGAGACATTCAGCTCAATGGCTTCGAAGACCGTCCAGCGGCCCTCGCCTGAGTCCTCGACAAAGGCCTCGAGCCCACTCAGTGTGGGATTCCGCCCCAATGCATCGGCTGTCAAATCCAGCAGCCAACTGCGCACCACGCTGCCGTAGCGCCAGATCTCGGCGATTTGCGGCAGATTCAAGCCGAGTTCCTCTTTCTTCTCCAAAATCGTAAATCCCTCGGCATAGGCCTGCATCATGCCGTATTCAATCCCGTTGTGGATCATCTTCACAAAATGGCCTGCGCCTCCCGGACCCACGTGTCCCCATCCTTTGTCCGGCGCCGGAGCCAGCGTCTCGAAGATAGGCCGCAGATACTCGACCGGCTCCTTGTCTCCGCCGATCATCATGCTATAACCCTCTTTCAGGCCCCACACCCCGCCTGAAGTGCCCACATCCAGAAAATCGAAACCCTTCGTGCTCGCTTCTTTGTGCCGCCGGATCGAGTCCTTGTAATTCGAGTTACCGCCGTCAATCAGAATATCGCCGGGGTTCAACAGCGGCTCTAACTTGGCAATCGTCTCATCCACCGGTTTGCCCTGCGGCACCATAATCCAGATCGCCCTCCGGCCTTCAAGTTTTTGAGCGAGTTCTTCAAGACTGGAGACGCCCACATTGCCTGACGCCGTCAAGCGCGCCACCGCTTCGGCGCTGTAGTCGAAGCCCACAACCTGGTGGCCGCCAAACCGAAGCCGCTGCGCCATGTTACCGCCCATCTTACCCAAGCCAATCAATCCCAACTGCATCGCACACCTCCCTTACTGATCGATTGCTGTCGCTTGCTCTTTCCTCGGAGCCTGAGATTCCGGCAGCTTCCAGGCCTCTCTACAAGCCTCACCCGCTGCGGCTAAAGGTTAGATGAATGTCGCAGCGCCGGGGATTCCGCTGTCGCCCAGCGACTTCTAAAGAAACTGTTAAATTTTCCTGCGAAGTGCGCGGATCGCACAGGCTCTCTTCGCACCGGATGAAGACACCCTCTGAGCAAGCGCAGTCTTCCGGATTGGCCGCTCAAGTACAATTGAAGAGAATTCGCCGCCCGCCTCGATGATACAAGGGAGCCATGGGAGATAGTATGCCGGAAGCATCGTGTGATATCGGCCTGATCGGCCTCGCCGTCATGGGACAGAATCTGGTCCTCAACATGAACGACCATAGCTTCAAGGTTGCCGTCTTCAATCGCACCGTCTCCAAGGTGGACGACTTCCTCGCCAATGAAGCCAAGGGGAGCGGAGTCGCGGGTGCGCACTCCGTCGAAGAGTTCACTGGCCTGCTCAAGCGACCGCGGCGCGTGATGCTGATGGTCAAGGCGGGCGATTCCGTTGACCAGACCATCGAGCATCTCTTGCCTTGCCTTGAGCCGGGCGACATTATCATCGACGGCGGTAACTCGCTGTATACCGATTCGAACCGCCGCGCGCGCGATCTGGCCGCAAAGGGGATTCTCTTCATCGGCACCGGCGTCTCGGGCGGCGAGGAAGGCGCGCGCCGCGGCCCCTCGATCATGCCCGGCGGCAATCCCGCCGCGTGGCCGCATGTGAAGCCAATCTTCCAGGCCATAGCCGCCAAGGTGGAAGACGGCACGCCCTGCTGCGATTGGGTCGGCGAGGGCGGCGCGGGCCACTACGTAAAGATGGTGCACAACGGCATCGAATACGGCGACATGCAGTTGATTTGCGAGGCTTATGATCTGCTGCAGCGCGGCCTGGGACTTGACGCCGATGAGTTGCACAGAATCTTTGCCGAGTGGAACAAAGGCGAGTTAGACAGTTATCTGATCGAGATATCCAGTCACATCTTCGCGGCGAAGGACGAGGACGGTCAACCGCTCGTCGATAAGATTCTCGACACCGCCGGCCAGAAGGGCACCGGCAAGTGGACCGTCATCAGCGCGCTCGACACCGGACAGCCGGTAACTCTGATCGGCGAATCGGTCTTCGCGCGCTGCCTCTCGGCGCTGAAGGAAGAGCGCGTAGAGGCGTCGAAGATCCTCGAAGGCCCGGCGGTGGAGGCCACTGTGGGCGATCGCGCCGCATTCATCGAGAATGTACGCCGCGCGCTCTATTGTTCCAAGATAGTCTCTTATGCGCAGGGTTACATGCTGCTCAGGGCGGCCGCTAAAGAGAACGGGTGGAATCTGAACATGGGCGGAATCGCGCTGATGTGGCGCGGCGGATGCATCATTCGCAGCCGCTTCCTGGGCAAGATCAAAGATGCCTTCGACAAGAATCCGGGGATCGAGAATCTCCTGCTGGATAGCTTCTTCTTCTCGGCGCTTAACAGCTATCAGGCTTCGTGGCGCAAGGCGCTGGTACACGCTGTCGAGTTAGGCGTGCCCACTCCGGCGTTCTCCACCGCGCTGGCCTTCTATGACGGCTATCGCGCGGCGCGCCTGCCAGCGAATCTTCTTCAAGCGCAGCGCGATTACTTTGGCGCGCACACCTATGAGCGTATCGACCAGCCGCGCCGGCAGTTCTTCCACACAAACTGGACTGGCCATGGAGGCCGGGTTTCATCGTCCACTTATAACATATGAGCTAAGAGTTGCCGAGCGTAGCGGGAATTCTCATAGAACTCCCAGGCTTTTCAATTCGCGCCGCAGCGCCTCCGCGCCCTCAAACCGGATGGCCTTCATTCCGGCATTCACGGCGGCGGCAACATTCGCCGCCCGGTCGTCGATGAACAATACCCGCTCCGCCGGCCGGCCCAGAATATCCAGGGCCCGCTGGTAGATTGCCGGCTCCGGCTTGCGCAATCCCAGGTAACAGGAACTTAGCGCCACCTTGAAGAGCTCGCGCAGTCCAAAGCAATCGAAGCGGTAATTGTTGGTCTCCCGCGCCTCGTTGTTCAACGCGCCCAGCAGACACTTATCCGCGGCGGCAAGCTCGCGAAGGATTTCCAGCGCCCCGTCCGGCAACACTTTGGATTCGGCGCAGATAGCGGCAAAAAAATCGCCGGGCGAAAAGCCGCGCGGCTCATAGAAGACAGTCGCGTCCAGATAACTCTCAAGCGAAATCGCGCCCCGCTCCCAGGCTGCGTAAGGCTCAGTGTGCCGGGCCTCAAACTCGGCAGGGTCGAGATGAAACTTCTCCAGAACCACTCGGCGCTCGCAATGGTCCCAACCGTCCGTCAACAGGACTCCGCCCACGTCGAAGAGGATCACGTCGAAGGGAAACATCGGCGGCTCCCGCTCACTCGCGCCCGCGCTGGTACTTTGTCTCGATGGCCAGCACCTTGTTGTATCGCCTCACAAGTCGCTCTTCGCCGGCGATAAACTGCGCCCCGATAAAGCGGTCCACAATCTCGAAGGCTGGCGCCGGGCCGATGATTCGCGCGCCCAGCACAAGAACATTCATATTGTCGTGCTCCACGCCTTGGTGCGCAGAGTAAGTGTCGTGGCAGATTCCCGCGCGAATCCCCGGAATCTTGTTGGCCGCCACGCAGACCCCAACCCCCGAGCCGCAGATGAGAATCCCGCGCTGCGCCTCGCCCCGCGTCAACGCCAAGCCCACCTTTTCGGCATAGTCGGGATAGTCGTCGGGTAAGTTGGCGCTGTAAGCTCCCAGGTCCGCCACCTCGTGGCCGGCCTTGGCGAGATAGGCGCGAATCTCCTCCTTCAGAGCAAATCCCGCATGATCGGATGCGATGACGAGTTTCAAAGTACACTCCTTCGGGGTTGAGGGATTACGGAGTTAGGGACTGGCCAGGATCGCATGTGCCACCCTGCCCTTGTACCTGGAACAATTTGATGGCATCCGGACTCACATAAATATAGTGCAATACTCCCTCACTGTCTGTGAATTCGACTTCTGCTCGTCCATCCGCATCATACTCATTCAGTCGTACCGGCTTGCCCACAATTTCGAAGATCGCCTGCTGGTCTTCGATTGGCAATCCGTGGAGGAGCCCAATGGGCACCTCTGCCATCACCACTTTGTCGCCCGGCAGTGCTTTGCGAAGGGGAGCCATTTGTTCGCTTCCTCGATCAAGATTCAGTTGATCCCGTTTCCTAGTCCCTAAGGTCCCAGTCCCTAAAAGCTTCTTCGCCCGCGCCGCCACATTCTCCGCGGTGAAGCCCAACTCCGCCAGTACCTTCGGCCCCGGCGCAGAGGCCCCAAATCGGTCCAGCCCAATCACATCGCCGTCCTGGCCCACATACTTCCACCAGCCCGCGGTTGCTCCGGCCTCGACCGCCAGCTTCGGCAAGTTAGCAGGCAGCACGCTGACCCTGTACTCCGTCGGTTGCTCCTCGAAGAGCTTCCAGCTCGGAAAGCTCACCACTCGCGCGGCGATTCCCTCGGCGGCCAGCAGCTTCGCGGCCTCAACGCAGGGCCAAACCTCGGCGCCCGTGCCGATCAGAACCATCTGCGGGCTGGCTGCATCCTCCAGGAGATACGCGCCCTTGCCTACTCCTGCGTAGATGTCATGCGCCGCCGGATCAATCACCGGAAGATCCTGCCGGCTGAGCGCAAAGAAGCTCGGCCCCTTGCGCTCTAGAGCCAGCCTCCACGCCGCTGCCGTCTCGTTGGCATCGGCCGGACGGAAATCCGTCAGCCCCGGAATCGCGCGCAGTCCCAGCAGTTGCTCGACCGGCTCGTGGGTTGGACCATCCTCGCCGACAGCGATCGAGTCATGCGTAAAGACGAACAGCGAGTGCAACTCCATCAGCGCGGCCAGCCGGATCGCGGGCTTGGCATAATCGGAAAAGACAAAGAAAGTGGACCCGAAGGGAATCAGGCCGCCATGGGCCGCAATTCCGTTCACCGCGGCGCTCATGGCGAACTCGCGCACGCCGAAAAATACATTGCGCCCGGTCGGGTTTTCGTGAAAGTTTGCCCCCGGCTTGAAGATCGTCTTCGTCGAGGAAGTCAGGTCCGCGGCTCCGCCGAAGAGCTCAGGCACGGCCTCGGCAATCGCGTTCATCACGGTTCCGCCAGCGCTGCGCGTGGCCTGCCCCTTGGCTGGCGCAAAGCTCGGCAGCGCAGCCTCCCAGCCGGCCTTCAGCGCGCCTTTCTGCGTGCGCTCAAACTCCTCGGCCAACTCCGGATACGCGGCCGCATAGCCGGCAAAGAGCGTCTTCCACTCCGCCTCAAACTCCGCTCCGCGCTCGACTGCTTCGCGCCAGTTGGCCAGCGCGGCCTCGGGCACCACGAAGCTCTGATCCTCGGGGAAGCCGAAGAACTTCTTCGTCGCCGCCACGCCTTCCGCGCCCAGCGGCTCGCCATGCGCCTTGCTGGTTCCGGCCCTGGGGCTGCCGTAGCCGATCACCGTCCGCACCGCGATGAAAGAAGGCCGCGCGGTCTCCGCCCTGGCCGCTTCAATCGCCGCATCCAGAGCAGCCAGATCGTTGCCGTCTGTCACCCGCTGCACGTGCCAGTGGTAGGCCGCGAAGCGCTCCAGCGCATCCTCGGTATAACTCAGGCTGGTTGGACCATCCAACGATATCTGATTATCGTCATAAAGAAAGATCAGCTTGCCCAGCCCCAGCGTTCCGGCTAGCGAGGCGGCCTCGTGCGAGACGCCCTCCATCAGGTCGCCGTCGCCCAGCAGAGCATAAGTGTGGTGATTGACCACCTCAAAGCCGGGGCGATTGTACACGGCCGCAAGATGCTTCTCGGCAATGGCCATGCCGACGGCCATGGCGATGCCCTGGCCCAGCGGCCCGGTAGTCACCTCTACGCCGTCCAGGCAGCCGCGTTCGGGATGGCCCGGCGTCCGCGAACCCCACTGCCTGAAGCTCTTTAGATCGTCCAGCGTCGCGCCGTAGCCGGCCAGAAACAGCGTCGAATAGAGCAGCGCGGATGCGTGGCCGTTCGACAGAACGAATCGGTCGCGGTTAGCCCACTTGGCGTGCGCCGGATTATGCTTCATCCGCCTGCGGAAAAGCAGATAGGCAATGGGCGCGCAGCCCAGCGGAGCGCCTGGATGGCCGCTATTGGCCTTTTGCACCGCATCCACGGCCAGCAGCCGTAGCGTGTCGATAGACAGTTGGTCCAGCGATACGTCCGTCAGACTGGAAGTCATTTTATCCCTTGTCTCTTTGATTGGAGTCAGAATCTTGAAGGGAAATCAACTGGATTGAAGTCCGTTCCCCACACCCGCATTGTATCGAAGCCGGCGGCGGTTCCGCTGGCGCTGGGCAGCGATGAAGCGGATTCGAGAGCGATCCTGTCACTGCGCGGGCGGCGCGCCGGGTTTGGCGGGCGGGGTCAGGATGAAGCCTCTGCGGACGATTGCAAAGCCTTGCTGGGGAAGCTCAGCCTGGAGGAGCTGGTTTTCGGGGCCGGAGAAAAGGTCGGTCTGGGCACCGGCGATGGTGGCGACCATGTGGTGGACGACGATGGGATCTCCGTCCAGCGAGCCCTGCTCGTCGGCGTAGGTGGCTAGCTGGATGGCCTCGATTGAGCCGGCCTTTTTGGGAAGGATGGCCCACAGGTCGCGGTTGTTGCGGGCGACGGCCAGGGCCAGAAGGGTTTCAAGAGCGCCGGGGTCGAAGTCGGGGAGAAAGACGGTGGCCGCGTGCGGGGCCAGACGGGTGGTCGAGGCGCGGCCATTGGCGGAGATGTTCAGCAGAATCTGGGCTGCGTCGGCAGCGGCGGTGACGGAGACGGCCGAGCCGTTGACGGTGGCGCTCAACTGTGCGTGGCGCAGGTGGTTGGCCGCCGAGAGGCGCTCGGTTTTTGAGATGGCGTAGTTGAGGCCCTGCATCTTGATGCTGACCAGCGCGGTGGAGTCGTAGCCGTTAGGGGTGGCTGTGAAGTTGAAGCTGGCTGTGCCTACGGGCTTGCCGTGCTGCGAAACGATGAAGTCGCCGGACTGTGCGCGGGCGGCTGGGGCTGGAGCAGTCAGGGCGGCCAAAAGCGCCGCGAGCGGGATAAAGCCTAAATTGCGCACCTATGAATTCCTCATTCCTCAAGTTTAGACACGGTGCGCGGGGAAATGTTGCGGAAGGCAGGGAAGAGGGAAGACGAACAGGCGGTTCATTGAGATGGTATCGTTCGTGGCTCCCCACCCTTTCAGGAAATGAAACCGAAAGGATGGGGCGCGAAAAATCGCGAGCGAACTCGAAAGCGGCCGCGTCCGGCATATTTTTCTTGCAGCAGATCGTTTACGACCGCCCAGGGCCACTGACCACCGACCACTGTTCTTCAGCCCTTGGCCACAGCGAAGCGGCGGTTGACCTCGTGCCAGTTCACGACGTTCCACCAGGCGGCGAGATAATCGGGGCGGCGATTCTGATACTTGAGGTAATAGGCGTGCTCCCAGACGTCGTTGCCGAGGATGGGGAAGTGGTCCTGTGTCAGGGGCGACTCCTGGTTGGGAGTGGAGACGACTTTGAGCTTGCCTCCAACGAAGATGATCCAGCCCCAGCCGGAGCCGAATTGCTTTGCCGCGGTCTCGTTGAAGGTCTTCTTGAATGTCTCGAAGTCGCCAAAGTCGGCGGCGATCTGCTCGGCGATGGGGCCGGTGGGTGCGCCGCCCACGCCGTCGGAGCCGACCGGGCCCATCAGGCGCCAGAAGGCGGTGTGATTCGAGTGGCCGCCGCCGTTGTTGCGAACCGCGGTGCGAACCTCCTCAGGGATATTGGCCAGGTCGCGGACGAGGTCGTCAACGGGCTTGGCGGCCAGCTCGGGGTGGTTGGCGAGGGCGGCATTCAGGTTGTTGACGTAGGCCTGGTGGTGTTTGCCGTGGTGGATCTTCATCGTCTCGGTGTCGATGAACGGTTCGAGGGCCGAGTAGTCGTAGGTGAGCGGTGCGAGTTCTTATGCCATCGGGGAAATCTCCTGATTTCTGGGTTGTGCGTGTTGAGCAGCGTTCTGCGCTGTGAATAAAACTAGTCTTGTTGGCAGCGGCGGGGTGAAGCCAGAGTTCACGCCTGCCGCCATGACCCTATGTATTGATGCGGGAGGGCGGGGGCAGGGTGCGGGAAAGTTGCCGGACTTACCGCGAATCGTCGAAGGCAGAACCCGCTCGCGCTCGTATGCGGCCAGGGCACGATTCGCTGTTGCATTCCAGAGGGACAAGGTCAATAATTGCGCTCGGATGAAAACGCGCATCCAATCCGTTGCGGATCGTGCACCCCAAGCTCCGGCGCTCGCCGTCAAATCGGCTCTGATGCTGATTGGCTTCAGCGCCGTGATCGGCCAGGTCGTGCTGATGCGCGAGTTGATGGTCGTCTTCAACGGCAACGAGATGTCGCTGGGCATCCTGTTGGCCACCTGGCTCTTCTGGACCGCCATCGGCAGCCTTTTGTACGGCAGTTTTGCGCCGCGCAGTAGCTTCACACGCCGGACCGTGGCTGCGCTCGAATCCCTGCTCGGGCTCAGCCTGCCGCTCACCATCTGGACATTGCGCTTGAGCAAAGGCGTTTTTCAAACTGTGCCGGGTGAGCTGGTCGGTCCGCTTCCGGTGCTGCTTGCTTCGCTGGCTTGTCTGAGCCTCTTCTGCTTAGTGGCGGGCGCGCTCTTTGTGGCCGCAGCGCGCATGGTAAGGGATGAGTCGGCCGTCGACGCCCGCGCCGCCATCAGCTTCGCTTATCTGCTGGAGGCGGCTGGCTCCGCCATCGGGGGTGTCGTCGCCAGCCTGGTTTTGCTGCGCTTTCTTTCCCCGTTCCAGATTGCCGGCCTTGTGCTCGTGCTGAATTTGTGGATGGCTGGCGTTCTATTCTTGCGCGCGGGGCGCAAGCAGATTCTCGCCGCAGCAGCGGCTGCCGCGCTGCTCGCGATCTTCCTTCTTCTTCGCGTTGCACCCTGGATGGAAACCTCCGCGCTGGCCCGCCAATGGCGCGGCTTTCACCTCCTCGCATCGCGCGATTCGATCTATGGCAACCTGGCGGTCACGGAAACCGGCAACATTCGCAGCCTCTATGAAAACGGCCTGATCGTCGCCAACTCGCCGGACGAAAGCGCCGCCGAAGAATCAGTTCACTACGCGCTGCTGGAGCACCCTGCGCCCAAGAAGATTCTGCTCATCGGCGGTGGCGCCAGCGGCAGTGTCGCGGAGGCGCTGCGGCATCCCACTATCGAGCGCATCGACCTGGTCGAGCTCGACCCCGCGCTCATCCGCGTGGCGCGCGATTTCTTTCCCTCCGAGTCCGCGCCTTTGTTCTCCGATCCCAGGGTGCATCTGCACTACGCGGATGGCTGGGCCTATCTCCGCTCGGCGCGCGACACCTTCGACGTGGTCGTCGTGAATGTGCCCGACCCGCAGACCGCGCAGTTGAACAGGTTCTATACCGCCGAGTTTTTTCGCTCCGCGCGCGATCATCTTGCGCCGGACGGATTGCTCGCCCTTCAACTGCGCTCTTCGGAAGAGACCATCAGCCCCGATATCGGGAAGTTCTTGCGCTGCATTCGCCACACGCTCGAAGAAGTCTTCCCTGATGTTGTCGCTATTCCGGGAGAGACGATTCACTTCTTCGCCGCGACGCGTCCCGGCATTCTCACCAGCGATCCGCACGTGCTAGTTGCGCGATTGCATGAGCGGAACCTGAAGACGCGCTACGTTCGCGAATACTTCATCCCGTTTCGCATGATGCCCGACCGCATGGTCGAGGTGCGCGATCAGTTGCAGCCGCTGGCCACGACACAAGTCAATCGAGATTTTTCGCCCATCGCCTATTACTTCAGCGTTGTGCTGTGGAGCGCGCAGTTCAAGCCGGACTATGCGGTCTGGTTGCGGGCCGCTGAACATGTGCGTTTCACGGTTGTGCTCGGCGCAGTTCTAATCGTCATGCTATCCGTGGCCGCGCTTCTTGCGTTTGTGCCCGCGCGCAAGCAACGCGCCCGCTCCGCAGCTGCCTGTTCGATGGCCGCGACGGGATTCACGCTGATGGCGCTACAGATCTTTCTGCTGTTTGCATTCCAATCCATCTACGGATACGTCTATCATCAACTCGCCATTTTGATTGCACTGTGCATGGCCGGCATTGCTTTCGGGAGCTGGCTCAGCCTGCGCCGCATTCGCCGCGATAACTCTTCCGCTTGCCGCGCGGTTGCTCTCACTCAGATTGCGCTCGCTCTCTCCGCGCCAATGCTGATGCTGCTGGTAAGCCTGCTTGCGAAGGTCTCTGGAACCGTGGCAACCTGGCTGGCCGCGCAGTTTTTCTTTCCTGCTTTGGCCGCGCTCTCCGGCATCTTCGGCGGCTATCAGTTTCCCATGGCGACGACGGTCTACGCGCAGGACAGCAATGGCCAGCGAGGCCTAGGGATGATTTATGCTATCGACTTGCTGGGCGGCTGCGCGGGCGCGCTGCTGCTGAGCGGCTATCTCATCCCGGTCTTCGGATTCTGGAAGACCGCATGGCTTTGCTCGGCGGTCAATCTCGCGCCGGCTCTGCTGGCCGCGCGGGTGTGTGTCCAGTCCAACACTGGCCGCAACATGTCAAGAAGCCGGTTCTTCGACGCTGCTAAGCTCCGCTCGGAATGACAGCGCCAAAGATGAGGTGCCCGGAATTTATCAGTGCAGGCTCGTCCAATCCAGCACCACCTTGCCCGCATTGCCGGAGATCATGGCCTCGAAGCCGAGCTCGAAATCGCTGTAGACAAATCGATGCGTAATCACCGGCGAGATATTCACGCCCGATTCGAGCATCACCGCCATCTTGTACCAGGTCTCGTACATCTCCCGGCCGTAGATCCCCTTGATAGTCAGCATATTGAAGATCACCGGCCGGTAATCGAGCGGCGTCTCCCTGGCTGGGATGCCGAGGATGGCAATCTTTCCGCCGTGACACATATTGGCGAGCATCTCCTTGAGAGCCGCCGGGCTGCCGGATATCTCCAGGCCGACATCGAATCCTTCCATCATGCCCAGTTGCTTCTGTACCTGAGGCAGCGGCGTCTGGCTTGAATTCACGGCCACAGTCGCACCCATTTTGAGAGCCAGCTCCAGGCGGAAGGGATTCAAATCCGTTACCACCACATGGCGCGCGCCGGCGTAGCGCACCACCGGAATCGCCATCAGCCCGATTGGTCCCGCACCGGTGATG
>Ga0187851_10003807_pt1 | contig 12545 bp, 9 predicted proteins | sample June2016WEW_6_10_FD_132997 | JGI IMG/M metagenome (GOLD analysis project Ga0187851, IMG submission 132997) | Peatland microbial communities from SPRUCE experiment site at the Marcell Experimental Forest, Minnesota, USA - June2016WEW_6_10 | ecosystem: Environmental > Terrestrial > Soil > Wetlands... | reverse complement strand
GCTTGCTCGACGCCTCCACGAGCATTCCACACGTGCAGGTCGGCCGTTCGTCGCAGTAAACTGCGCAGCAGTTCCGGACACTCTCTTCGAGACCGCGATGTTCGGCCACGAAAAGGGGGCTTTCACCGGCGCGGTTGGGAACAGCCCCGGTCTCCTCGAGTCTGCAAACGGGGGAACAATGTTCCTCGACGAGATCGGCGAATTGTCGCTCATGCACCAGTCCAAGCTACTGCGTGTCCTAGAACAACGTGAGATCATGCGAGTGGGAAGTACGCGGCAGCGAACGCTCGACGTGCGCTTTTTGGCGGCGACCAACCGCAATCTAGACGACCAGATTGCGGAAGGCCGATTTCGGCAAGACCTCTATTTCCGCCTCAAGGGAGTTGTGCTCACGATCCGCCCTCTTCGCCGACGCATCGAGGACATCGGTCCGTTGGCGGTCCAATTTGCGCGCGAGGCAAGGGCACGAGACGGGCCCGAGGCTCGCGCTCTCGACGTGTCGCCAGTGGCGCTCGAGATGCTGCGAGCCCACACTTGGCCGGGCAATGTTCGTGAACTCCGCAATGCTATTGAGCTTGCGGTGCTGCTTTGCGACGGAGAAACAATAGAATGCGAACATCTTCACCTGGCGGCGAACGCCCGCTCGCAAACTTGCGATACGTGCCTGGACCGCACTACGTCGCTACCGCTTTCGTCACCGTCGTCGTCCCGCGTTCCCGTCGACCCAGAGCAAGCACGCACCCTCGACGCGCTGGAGAAATGCGGCTGGAATCAGGTGCACGCGGCACGGTCCCTTGGTATTTCAAGGGGAACGCTCGCCAAGCGCATGGATGCTATGTCGCTTCCGCGGCCTCGTAAACGCCGGGCTTCCCAGCCCCCGCCTTTCTAGTCAGAGCGAAAGGCCACCGCGGGGTCACGAGAGGGAGAGCTTCGATTGGGCCAATGTCAAACTTTTGAGACTCCCTGCAAACAGTTGTGGTGGGATAGAGTCATCGAGCCCGATTCGCGAGGACGCTGTGGCGCAGAAGCTTCGGGCACCCGGCCTCCTGCGCTCTCAGTCCCATCGGTTGTGCTCGGTAGCGGAGCTACGATCACGGTAGCCGGTTGTCACGATCGAAGCGATCGCGCGAAAGAGCAGCGGTTCGATCCTGCCGAGGTTGACCGCAGGTCGTGGAACCGAAGCGGCTCGACGTTCGGCGCCTTGTCTTCGAACAGTAGCGCTCGGGTGACTCCTACGGCCTTGAGGTCGGATCGGAGCGCCACGGCAAGCTCATTGATCGGGTAGCCCAGCCTTCTGCACCTGGGCACGAACGGCAGGGAAGTCCGATGCGTGGATTTCGGAGCGCACGGGCCACGACTTGGACGGCAACATGATCAGCCGGTACGACCGCGGCGCGAAGACTCTGGAGGACCTCGCTTACGCACCCTTCCCAGACATCTCGCGCGCCATCCCAGAGCTTGACGAAGGGCCCCCGGTTGGCCACTTCCGAGGGGGGCAATTACGCTAAGTATCCGGAATCATTGGGTGACCGACGGGGTTCGAACCCGCGACACCTGGAGCCACAATCCAGTGCTCTACCAGCTGAGCTACGGCCACCGCGCCAAACGAGCGGCGTAGAATACTCCCACCGTGTCCGCTATCAAGCTCGTACTCGCTCAACCCTCGCGCTTGGTCCGGTGAGGTGCGCTCGAGCTGGTGCGCGAGCCCGCTTGTTGCCGCGCTCGCACCACGAATGGTAGCGTCTTGTCGTCGACTGAGCCGGCGCGTAGGTCATACGCGGGCTGCTGTCGCGGGAGACTCAAGGGCGCATGCGTACCAAGATCATCGTGGTGAACGCATTCATCGTGGCCCTGGCGGGGATCCTCTCGTTCGTGCTGGTCCGAGCGTCCCTACGGTCCGCGATGGATGATCAACGCGACCTCGTGTTCCAAGCGCACGAAGGAGCCAACGGTGCGGCTGCCAGGCTCCAGCTTGATGGCCTGAGCGCCGAGCGGTGGTTAGACGCCGTGGCCAATGAACCAGCGACCGCTGACGTGCTCACGAAAGCAACTGCATCGGCGCGCGGAGAGGCAGCTACCCAAAGAGCGGACGAGCTGGTCAGTCGGATGAAGAATGTCCCGCTGTTCGACCGGAACGTGCCGACCCTGGTCGCCGTGGTGGACGCGAGCGGAAGAATTGTCGGACGCAATGGGTCGACCCTCAACCGAGGCGACGATCTCGCAGCGACATGCCCTGGACTAAAAACCACGATGGCGACTGGACAGCCCGGATCGGACGTGTGGGTCGACCGTGATCGCTACCTCGTCACGTACGTTGCGGTTCGCGACGAACAGAAGCGCGTGATGGGTGCGCTCGTGATAGGACGCCCGCTCAACGACACGCTCTCGCGTGTGAGCGAGACCACCACCGGACGGCCTCTCGCGCTCGTGATCGCGCGAGGCGACGGATTCGAGATCGCCGCGCGCTCGGCGTCTTCGGGGGCGGTTCTCGACGACGGCATCGTCACGTCGGCTCGGGACATTTTTGCGAGGGCTCTCGCCCACCAACAGACGGACATCGTGCGCACCGAGGACGGACTCATCGCCATCGCGCCACTGACGGCTCTCTCCGACGGCAACCGCGCTCTGCTCGTGTCGACCGCCCGCGCGTCAGCAGCGGCAGACCCGTCGGACTTGGCCATGCTTCCGATCCTCGGTGCAACCGCGGTGGGCCTGATGTTGGTGCTCGTGAGCGGCTGGCTTCTCGGGAGCTACATCACGCGACCGATCAATGCGATCGAAGAGGCACTGCTGGCCGTCATCAGCGGTCAGACGGATCGCCGTTTGGAGCTCGATCATGCAGAGCTAGGCGGATTGGCGTTCCGGATCGACCAGCTTCTAAATGAGCTCATGGGCGTCGAGGAGGATACGACCGACGCGGAGGGGCGGGTGTCCGGACCGCCCAACGCAACGAACTTCACCGAAGCGCTAGCGGTTGACGATCGCCGTATGCTGCTGCGCCCCAGTGAAGGGGAGAACGTGCCGCAGTCGGTCGGTGCACTGGCTCTGGAGCCACCGGACCAGTACTACGCGCGCTTGTTCAGAGAGTATCTGGGGGCGAAACAGTCCGTGCGCGAGCCGACCGACCACATCACAGAGCAGGCATTTGTGGCGCGCATCCGCGGCATGGAAGAGGACGCGGCTCGAAAGTACGGACGCCCGGTGCGGTACAAGGTTGAGGTCCGGGACCGTGATGTGGTCTTGATCGCCGTGCCTCTTTGACGGGGGCTCGAGGCATCGGGGAGCCACGCGCGATCACGAACTCGCGGCTTTGGGGCCGGCGTTTCATGTGATAGTTCGTCCTTGCCGTTAGGGTTGGACAAACATGGGTTTCCTCGATCGATTCCGGGGTGGCAGCAAGGCGCAGAAGGAGCGTGCGAAGGTCAATCCAGCCGCGAAGTGGGCCGACCGTATCGATCGTCGTGCGCAGAACTACGACCGTCAGGAAGCGATCCAAGCGCTCGCGGATCTGGAGAGCGCGGAGGCCGTGGAGACCTTGCTGCGACGGTTCACCTTCCAGATTGATCCATCCATCACCGATCAGGAGGAAAAGGATGCCGCGTTTAGGGGCATCCTTCGCGCCGGAGAGCCAGCTATCCTGCCGGTGCGCGCTTTCGCAGCGAAGGCGGAGAGCCTGGCTTGGCCCATGAAGGTGATGGAGCAACTCCTCAACGAAACAGAATTCGTTGAGGAACTGTTGCGATGGCTGTCGCAGTGGGACACCGAGTACGCCAAGTTCATCGACGCGAAAGTGCAGATTCTGGCAACCCTCGCAGAGCACAAGCATCCGGCCATCTGTGAGCACGTGGAGAGATTCCTGGAGGACGTCAACGAGCCGGCACGCTTCCATGCCGTGTGCGCTCTCCTGGCCCAGGACGTTCCGGAATCCGCCAACGCACTAGCAGGCGTTCTTCCAGAAGAGGAGAGCATGCGCGTGCGAAGCCGCATCGCGGAGGGCCTCGCTACGCGGGCCTGGCCGGTTGCCGCAGAGAAGCGAGAAGGGGCCCGTCGCGGCCTGCCTCCGGGCTACACGGTCGATGCAAGCGGTCGCATCGTCAAGCCCTAGTGTCCCATCTCTGAAGTATCGTGACTTTTGTGGAGCTCGTGGTTCTTGAGGGCACCGCGTGCGACTCGGGCGACGCTGGCACGGAGCCGCTCGCCCAGGTTCACTCCACTTCAGAGACGGGACGCCAGAAGGCGGTGTCTTTCGGCAGATCCCTTCGCGATCCCGGCGTCGAGCGTGCTCGCGTACAGGAAGTAGGCTCCGCGCGACTCGCCGCCGGCCTCGCTCGGGCTAGGCCGAAATACCCCGACCTTCTTCTACGTCCTGCTTGTCCCGGAAGTAGGCTCCGCGCGACTCGCCTCAGCAGAGCTATTCGCTCAGTGAAGGCGTCGTCGGAAGGTAGAACCCGAGAGATATCGTGACGAGCTGGTTGAACTGGAACGTCTCGTCCTGGCTGTTGATGTTGCCGTCCGGGAAGTTGCCGTTCGGGCCTCCGCCGTGCGTGTCGAAGCCCGAACGGTTCCACGCGAACGGCACGGCCCGGTACTCGACGCCAAACGACCAGAAACTGGAGGGATAGAAAGTCAGTCCGACGCTGAACGTCGGAGCGACCTTGGTCGTGGACGCCAGCGCGAACGAGGACGGCAGCGAGCACGCCAGGACGGTGGCTGATCCGGTCCCCGTGGTACCCGAGCAGTTTTTCCGCTCCTCGATCCCGACGAACGCAACACCGCCGGACGCGTAGAGATCCGTATCGACGAAGATCTTGTTGAAGATGGCCAGCTTCCCACGAAACGGCGTGAAGATGACTTGTGGCGCAGCCATGTAATCAATCTTCGCCGTTTGGGCTGGAAACGACTGGTTTGCAGTCACACAGTTGAACGTGCTCCCATCCGGATTGGTACACGTTCCTTGCGAGTGGTTGACGTTGGTGGCCGTGATCTCGCTTCGCGGAGCGACGGTGTTAATTTGGTCGGTCAGATCTGTGGTCGAACTCGAGACAGCGAACGCACCCCAGACGCCGATGCCCAGCCAGTCTGTCAGATTGTAAGTGAGCCGCCCGCCGACCAATATTGTTCGCCGGTACTCGTCCAACAACGTAAAGGACAGGGTGGGGTCGAGCTCGATTCGCCCCTGACGATAGTGCCGAAGGTGGCGCGCTGCAGGCGCTCCCTTGAGCGGGCCGGTGAGTTGTATTTCTTGGGCCTGAGCGAGGCTTGCGCACGCGAGCACGCACGCCGCCGTGACCGATGCCAACACTGTTTTGACGAAACGCCGCTTCATTGCCGTCCTCGTCTCCGTTTTCACTTGGGCAACCGGTATTCGAAGGACGTCGGCAAGAACAGGGACAGGCCGACCTGCATCTGAACGTCATTCGTGAAATGCGTGTTCGGGTCGTACCACGTGGACGAATTCAGAGGGCTGTTCGGATTCGATGCGGGCAGGGTGACTGCCCCCGTGGCCACGGCGGTGTTCTCGATCTTCTCCATGTACATCAGGTCGCGGACCTCGAGCACGACCGCGAGCCACCGATTGAAGAAGATGCGGAGCCCTATACCGACGTCGAAGTTTACGAGCGTGTTCCACGTAAACTTGCGGTTGTCCGGATCGATGACGGGGATGGGGCGGGTCTGAATCACGCCGAGGCCGCCATCGATGTACGCGTCGTAGTGAAAGATGAAGTCACCAAATCCGGCGAACTTGCCGTACATGGGCACGTACGTGAAGTTTGCGTCTGCGCTGAAGTCGTATTCGTTGAGTGGAACTGAAACGTGGGCCGATCGTCGGTTCTGGAAATTGAAGTCCGAGTCCGCGTTGATCCCACCATACCAGTTGCCGTTCACGCCGATCGCCAGCACCTGAGTAATGTAATAGTTGAGGGCAAGCCCAGGGGCATTGTGACTGACGAACTGGTCGTTCAGTGTCACCTCGAAGTACGGCTGGATCTCGAAGCGTCCAGCCTTGATGACGTACTGCTGCTGCACCGCGTAGATCTCGGCGTGAACCGTCTTCTTGGCCTCATCGCCCATATTGATCTGTTTCGCGGCGGCGCACTGCGGCGCGTCGGGAGTGATCTGGCAGATGTCGATTCCAACGCCGGCCCCCCCAGCTTCCGCCCCCGGCGGGCTTTCTGCGGTTCCCGCTGCGAGCCCGGCGCTGACGCCGGCGGCATCTCCTGTTGGAGCAGCGCCTGGATTGTCCGCATCGACCGGAACCGCGGACGCAGCGGTATTGTCCGCTGGTGCGGCTGCTGTGGGAGTGCTGCTCGGTTGAGCGCTTTTGGGGGGTTTCTTCCTCTGTGCATACGCGGCCTGTGGCAACAGCACCACAGCCGCCGCGAGGAGAAGCCACCTGCGAGCCTGCTTCATCGCTACCCCTTCCGCAAACTTGGAGGCGTTGACGACGCTCGTTACAGAAGTTATTGAAATGTTTTCTAAATCAAGCCTACAGCCAAAGAGAGCGCGACTATATCACGCGCTATTTCAAGGGAGCAATGAGATTCTCGATGGTTTTGAAGGGGCACACCGTACGTTATCGCGTACTCACGCAGCCACGACGTCCTCTTCGGTTTTTCCGAACAGAGCGTCGGCAAAGTCCTCTGGGCTAAACTCGCGAAGGTCCTCTGCGCGCTCGCCAAGCCCGATGTAGCGAACGGGTAACTTGAGCTCGTTGCAAACCGCGAGAATTATCCCGCCCTTGGCGGTGCCATCGAGCTTGGTAAGTACGATGCCGGTGACATCGATCGCCTCACGGAACATGGTGGCCTGTGCAATGGCGTTCTGACCCGTGGTGGCATCCAAGACGAGAAATGTCTCGTGAGGCGCTCCGTCCAAGGCCTTGGCGATGGTCTTTCGAAGCTTCTTTATCTCGTCCATCAGTGGAGAGCGCGTGTGCAGTCGACCGGCCGTGTCGATCAAGAGGAGGTCGGCCTTTTGCTCGCGGGCGCGCGTTGTGGCGTCAAAAGCGACGGCGGCGGGATCGGCGCCATCCTTGCCCTTGACGACGTCGGCCCCGACTCGCGTAGCCCACACTTCCAGCTGCTGCACCGCGGCAGCTCTGAACGTATCGCCCGCGGCGAGGAGAACCCTCTTGCCGGCGGCGTGATAGCGCATCGCGAGCTTGCCAATAGTCGTGGTCTTTCCAGTACCGTTGACGCCTACGACCAGCACGACGGTCGGAGTCGCATCCGTTCGAATCGGGCCTCCGCTCACAGAGAGGATGCGCACTGCTTCGGCGCGGAGCGCTGCCCAAACGGACGCCTCGTCGCGCAGAGCATCACGGTCAAGGTCGCTCCGAAGGCGATCCACCATGACTCGCGTCGTTGTGGGCCCCACGTCGCTCGCGAGCATGACCTCTTCCACTCGCTCAAGAATGGCCGGGTCGATCTGTTTCTTGCCTTGAAAAACGGAGGCAAGTCTCGCAATGAACCCGCCCCGCGTCGTCGAGAGCCCTCGTCGAAGGCCGGCCAAGTCTCGTCTCGCCTGAGGGGCTTGGGAGACGGGCCTCTCCAGAGGGGTCGCGTCGCCGGTCGCTTCGGGCCCAGTCGGCGCAGTTTCGATGGCCGGAACGGGGCGATCCGCCGCGCGCTTTGCCACGGGTGTCGCGGGAGTCGCGCGGGCTGGGGAAGCGCGGACTGGGGCAGGGGTTGCCGGAGTTGCGTCCCTCTCCAACGGTGGGAGAGCGGCATGCTCAGGAGCTTGGGACAACCGACGGGCCGCAAGTCTGGCACGTGCCACAAACAACGCGACCGCGGATACAGCGACGATCGCGATGACGAGGATGACGTAGATCATGGGCGCTTCTGCTGGGCGGCTGCGGGGGGCGACTATAAGGACGGCAGGCGAGTGGAGTCAACGTTGGATTCGCAGAGTTGGGGGTCGCCCCGTGCGCTCCGCCCCGGAGTGCTGTCAGTGCTAGTCGTGGTACTCTTCGCTGTGGTATCGAGTGCGGCCGGCGAGTCGATGCGCGGATCGGTCGCGTCTAGTGAGGGTCTGCCGGCTCACCACAGCGGCACGCCTTGCGTTCGGCATTGATGCCGGCCTTTGGTCAACCACTCTTAGGGCACCTACTCATGCGCCGACCGGCCTCCGGGGTAAAGCTGCTCATCTCCGTACTGATCCAGGTCGTTGGCTGCTTTGGCTCTGGACCTGCCGTCGCCGACGGAAGGGTGAGTTTCTTGGCGGAGCGCGTGACGTTCCCACCGCCCGCGGGCAAACCGGACGACTTTCGCGTTCGAACGAACGCCGCACTGGCCTTGGGTGCGACCGATTCGGACGAAGCCGTTGCCCCACTCTGCGGCGCTCTATCGGATCCGAGCGCGGTGGTGCGGCAGGCCGCCGCGGTTGGCGTGCGTCGCCTTGGGCGCAGATCGGCGCTGCCCTGTCTCCAACAACGTCTCAATGCGGAATCGAACGCTTCCGTAAAGCTCGATATCCAACGGGCGATCGACGTGCTCGGGGCAAGCGGTGCAGCTTTGACGCCGGCTCCTGCGACGACAGCTGCCAAGTACTATGTCGCCCTGGGCCACGTTGCGAACAGCACGTCGCGCAGCGAGGCCGATGTTCAGCGGGTCGTCTCCGCGGCGGTTATCAGCAAGTTTGCAGCGCTCGGGGGATACGAGGTCGCTCCCTCGGGTGAGGCAACCGATCGGGCGAAAGACGTCATCGCCAAGCGCAAGCTCAAGGGATTCTTCCTCGCGGTTCACGTTGCGGCCCTGGAGTACACTTCGGAAGGGCTCCGCGGTCGAGTCGAGATCGCGGTATTCTCGTATCCGAGTAAGGAGCTGCGCGGTGAGGTCCCGGCCTCGGCGACACTTCCCGGAGTGAGGCCCGGAGACACTGGGTCCGAGGACCGCCTGCTCGCGGCAGTTTCCGAGCACGCTATCGAGCTATTTGCAACGAATTTCAGGTGAGGCCAGTGATGACGACCAGAGCTGCGGTCGATCGAAATGGTACGCAGCGTCGGCTGCGTAACTATCTGCTCGACTCGCGCTTCCAGTTCAAATATGCAGGGATGCTCGTGCTGGTCGCGCTCGGCGTCGCCATCGTGATGGGGGCGGCGCTCTATTCGACGACGAGAGCCGTTCTCACGGAGAGCGCGCGTGTGGTCGAGGAGAGTGAGCGTGTCATTGCCGAGAGCCAGAAGGTTTCGGACATCAGCCGCATGAACGTGCGCGATCTCGCCTCGGACAGTCCAGAGCTTGTCAGAGAGTTCCGGCAACAGGTGGACGACAACGATCGCGCGATGGGGGAGCGGCAGCGGGCCCTGGCGGCAAACCAGGCTTCGCTCGTTCGTCGCCAGGGATGGATGATGACCTCGCTCGTCGGCGCCCTCGCGCTCATGGTGGCTATCATCAGCCTCTTCGGAATCTACTTCACACATCGCGTCGCCGGACCCATTTTCAAGATGAGGAGGCTTCTCAAGCAGTTGCAGAGCGGCGACTACTCGGTCGGCGCACGCTTGCGAAAAGGCGACGAGCTTCAGGAGTTCTTCGGCGACTTCATCCGGCTAGCCGGGACCTTGAAAGAGCGCGACGCACAGCACGCAGCTGCGGTCGACGCGATTCGCGCCCAGATTGAGCACGGTCCGCCGGGAGATCTTCGCCCCGCACTCGAGCGCCTGCGAGCGGAATTCAGGGGATGAAAGATCGCTAGGGGGCGATGCCTTGCGCACTTTCGACGTACGTCTTGCCCTGCTGAAAGTGAACCGCGATCGCATCCAGGCGGACGCGATCGACGTCGTCCAGGCGAGCAAGCTGACTCTCCCAAAGCCGACCAATGGCTCGCCGAAGGGACCGTCTCTTGCGCCACGAAATGCTCTCGAAGGGGCGCTCGAAGGCACCGGGTCCGCGAGTGCGGACCTCCGCGACTACAACAAGCTTGCCGGCGCGCGCGACGATATCGAGCTCCAGCGGCCCCAGGCGCACGTTGCGACCGAGGACCTCGAAGCCGGACGCGAACAGATAGTCAGCCGCCGCGAGTTCCGCCGAGCGCCACGAGGTCGCCCCAGTCACTCCGCGACGATATTCTCCAGCGGCGCGGCGCCGCAATTCCCTTTCCATACGTTCCCCGAATGGGTGGCGGTGCACTGGTTGCCTGCGCTGCAGTCCATGGTCGGATCGTACGCAGTCCCAGCCTTGATGCAGTACGCGCCGGCGAGACCTTCGTTCCCAACGCCGATCGTGCTGAGTACCTGCGTGCACGAAAAACCGTCCGGGCAGGTGCAGTAGTTGAACCCGTCGTTCGTCTGTCCGCTCGTATTTGCGCAGCGGCATGAGCAGTACACCGCCACGTCGGCCGTGCGCTGCGTGCACTGTGGGTTGACGGCCGCGCCCTGCGCCGGGTCCGTTTCCGCATAACCTTGGGCCGTGGTCCCCCCGCTCCACGCCACCACGCCATTGACCGGGTTCTCGAAGGTCGGCGTCTTGCACGCCGTCGAGTCGGGCGATGTCTGACCTGCGGTTCCTCCCGGGCCGACTCCTACGGTCGATCCAGGCGACGAGGTCTGCCCGTATGGGCACGACACCCTCCCCTGGAAGTGGTTCACGAGGCACGCGCGCGTCTGGCATTGAAAGCTTTTCGATTCAACGCTCACTTCCGAGATGCTGAACCCCAGGAATGCCTGCTGGTACTCCAGCTCAGGTACGCACGGATCGCCAACTCCGGTCGAATTGCACCCGGTACCCGACGCGACAACCACGGCGGCCGCAGCGGCCACTGCAACGAGCACGGAACGCAACATCGTGTCTCCCAACATGGCGATAGACCCGGATCTGAGTGGCGCTCCGCGCACCAACGAGGAGCGAGCCAGACCGGAGAAAAGCTAATCGACCTGCCTCAAATGCGTCAAGGGTTACTCGCCGAATCCGAGCGACAGAGCGCGGATGGCGTCCGAGCGTTTGGCGCTCGGCGCGGCCTCTTCTCGTGTCGTGCTCGTGCCTTCCTCGTGTGCGCCGCCTCCGTCACGTGCTCCTCATGGCCCACTCACGCCTGTTCCGTCGCGCGGGACGCGCCGCTACGTTCCGGCGGGCGACAGGCCGACAAAAAAATGGCTCGGAGACACGAAGCCCCAACGAGTTCTGCCAGGAGGCGGCCATGGGGACCTTAGCCGTTTCCGCTGCCGCGCATAGCCAATCCCCATCGACCACCTCGGCAGTCGTCAGCGTCTCAAGACCGCTTCCGCACGACATCGTTCAGCGTTTCGCCTTGACAAGTTCGAATGCGCCTCCGTACCATCCCTCCCGCTCAACTGACTATGTCGCGAACATTGTTGGGCTTTTTCGCTTTCTGCCCCTGCGCGGCTGCGTCGTACTCCACGCGCGTCTCTCTCAGTTTCCAATTCCAAGGCGCGTGACCTTGTGATTGTAATGTTCTTGAACGACATGCCCAGCCGGTAATCGTGCGGGGTCGTGCCGGCGATTTGAGTTTCCCGATGAGCCTCAACCGTGCATGTATGTCGTCCGTCGCGTTGTGCGACCCTGGCGTTTGCCAGAGCGATTTTGGGTTCGAATTGACCATGGAGCACCACGATGCGTAGACGGCTATCGCGCGGTGTGTCGCTGACGGCACTGGCCGCGGCTGCTTGTTTGACGACGATGCCGGCTAGCGCGCAACACGCGAAGAAGCCCAAGGCAGCGGCGACCCAACCGCCTGGAGCGAGTCCCGTCGATCTCGACGCCGACTCTTCCGCGCCGGCCTCGGGCAAGCCAGGCTCCAAGAAAGGGGCCGCGTCTGCCAAGGGCGCAAAGGCGTCGGTCGACTCCGGGGCGACGCCTACGCCGGGCACGCCGAGCGAAGCGGCCGCGCAGGCAAAACACCTGTACGAGGCGGAAAAGTGGTGGGATGCCGCACAGGCCCTCTTCTCGGTCTCCAGTGGGGAGACGGGCGACGACGAAGGCAACAAGCAGCTCGCTCAGTTCAATCTTGCAAAGGCGCTGTACAAACTCAAGTTCTACCAGGCTGCGTATTCGATCTTCAGCGAGATTGCGGACAAGCCGAGCCACGTGAAATACGGTGAGACGCTTCTCTGGCTCGCCAAGCTGGCAACAGACCTTCCCGAACCGGCGGACATCATCGAGAGGGTGGGCAAGTACGATGAGGGTCAGATTGCGCGCTTCAACAACAAGGAGCAGCAGGAACTGTACTCCCAGCTCAATTATCTGCTTGGGCGGTATCGATATCGGAACGGCCAGTATCCCGAGGCGCTTTCACTCTTCGAGAAGGTGAACCGAGACAGCAAGTACTACGTGCAGGCCCAGTTCTTCGGCGGCGTCTCGAACGTCCAGATGCGTCAAAGTAAGCCGGCCGTGCAATCGTTTCAGCGCGTCCTCGGCGCCATTGAGGGGGGCGAGGTGCCGATGGAGGATGAATCGCGCATGCGCGATCTCGCGTATCTCTCGATGGCGCGTACCTTCTACTCGGCGAGCATCAAACTGGACGAGCAGACGAACGCGCCCACCGTGGACCAGACGCGTCTCTCGGCGGCGGTCAAGTATTGGAACAAG
>Ga0187851_10003805_pt1 | contig 12549 bp, 17 predicted proteins | sample June2016WEW_6_10_FD_132997 | JGI IMG/M metagenome (GOLD analysis project Ga0187851, IMG submission 132997) | Peatland microbial communities from SPRUCE experiment site at the Marcell Experimental Forest, Minnesota, USA - June2016WEW_6_10 | ecosystem: Environmental > Terrestrial > Soil >... | reverse complement strand
CCGGCGACGCCGGAAAATTTCGGGCGGTTTTTCGAGCGTTATGTTTTCTGGCTCGACCGGATGGTCGCGCAAAGCCATGGCCGTCCTTGTTAAGGCGTGTTGGAATTTCTCGACCGGCTGCGGACGTTGCCCCGGCCGCCGTTGCTCGGCCTGCTCACCGGCAACATCCGCCTGGGCGCGGAAATCAAACTGCGCCGCTACCAGCTCTGGGACGTTTTTGAGACCGGCGCGTTTGCCGACGACAACGAGGACCGCAATCAAATTGCCGTTGCCGCGCTCAAGCGCGGTCGCCGCGTGCTCGGAAAAGATTTGCAGCCGGATGAAATCGTCGTGATTGGCGACACGCCGTTTGACATCCGCTGCGGAAAATTCATCGGCGCAAAGGTTCTGGCAGTGGCCACCGGTGGCGCGACGCTGGAAGAATTAAAACGGCATCAACCGGATTGGGCGGTCAAGGATTTGACGCAAGTCAATGCAAGTGAAATCGTTCAATCGTGAATACTTAAATCGCTGAACCGGTCTCAATTTTCGTGCCGCGCTTCCCGATTCGGTGATTTAACAAACAGGCGGTTCAACGGTTTTAATCAATGGCCGTGGCAATGCCCGCCGCAGCAACCGCCGCCGCCGCCGTTTCCCGACGGCGCATTGCCGCCGCCGGCACTGGCTGCCGCGAAGACGGAAAATTTCTTGGCCAGTTTCGCCGAGCCGCAATGCGGGCAGACCGTGCTCTTCCAATCCGTCGAGCGGACGAGGATTTCGCTGTCGCGCCCGCACTTTTCGCAATGGAATTCGTAGATCGGCATGAAGAGAAAATAGCCTTTTGTGGCGGGAGAACAAGCGGGAACAAATTCAACAGAATCAATATCAGCGCGGAACTTATATCTCGGCGCTTCGGAAAGATGCATGAACAGCAGCTCATTTCGCCTTTTCTTTCAACGGCCAGCAATTAACCTTTGCGCATGACTCTCTTGCAACGGGCGATTGAAGATTCCGTCACGACGCTGCGCGGGCTGGCCGCTCTTGAAGATCCTTTGAGCCGCGCCGCGCAGATGGTCCTGCGCTGCCTGACTTCCGGTCGCAAGCTGCTCGTCTGCGGCAACGGCGGCAGCGCGTCGGACGCCACGCATCTGGCCACGGAATTTCTCTGCCGGTTCGTGGAAGACCGGCGGCCGTATCCGGCCATTTCACTGGCCGCAAACGGCGAATTCATGACCGCCGTCTGCAACGATTATGGCGCCGATGAAATTTTCGCGCGGCAAGTCCGGGGTCTGGGCGAAAAAGGCGACGTGCTCATCGCGCTCACGACCAGCGGCAAATCAAAAAATGTGTTGCGCGCTCTCGAAGAGGCCAGACGCAAGGGCATTGAAAGCATTTGCTTTCTCGGCCGTGACGGCGGATTCACAAAAGGCGTGGCGACCCTCGACCTGCTTGTGCCGGGAACCGTGACGACGCGCATCCAGGAAGGGCAGAAGCTGCTCTTTCACGTCCTGTGCGAGATGGTCGAGGAGAAATTGCCGAAGGCGTAGCCGTCGTGGGTGTCAGGAAGAAGTGTCGTTGTTGAACGCATGATAAATCAGAAACGTGTCAACGACGCTCCAAATCACCGCCCCCAACGCCGCGCAGGCCACACCCCAAATCCGATAGGGCTTGGCCGCATTCCAAAACAGTTTTTCCCTGGCGCGCACCCGACCTGAAAGCCACAGCGCCACAATCGCGAACGGAAGGCCGATCACTGGCAGCAGTCCGAGCAGTCCGTATATGAAGCATCGCATCGAGCTTTTGAGCATCTTGATTTTGGCGATGGGAATGTTGTCGCTCATTTTGATTCCAGTTTCGTCGGCGATTCCACGACGTCAACGGTGTTGGTTTGCGAGACGTTCAGACGTTCAATCTGTCGCTGTTCCAAGAGCTTGGTTTCCTGATGCAAACGGAAAAGGGCGTCGCTGTTGGCGGTGGCCAAAATCACCATGATGGCCAGCAGCGTGATGAAAACGAAAACGGCCGAACCGTTCCGGCGGCGTCGCCGGACAAAATGGGGTTGAAAAATTTTCATGGAGTGGCTTTGGCCGCAGCCTCAAACGTGAACAACAGCGGCAGATGCGTTTCCTTGCGGCGCGGTTTCAATTCCAGCTCCCAGCGCCACGCGCTGACCGGCCCGCGCGTGTCCATCATCATTTGTGACGCCTCAACGGTCGGCAGCAACGACTCCGAAAAATCCGATGACGCCAGTTGACGGCGGACCTCGCCGGCGCTGAAACTATAGAGAACCACGCTCGCTCCGTGGGGAATCCGCAAAAACTCTCCCTGCGACGTGGTCTCGACGGTGATTTTCCCGGTGGCGCTGCGCACATCCACGCGCCAACGCTCACCTGCACGCAACGCGGCGGAAATATCATCCGTGGCATACAGCAGCGCCTTCGAGTCGTCCCAGCAAAGATAGAAAGCCGCCAAGGCCATGCCGAGGATCACGGCGAAGATGGCAATGTAAACGATGCACTCAAGCAAAAGGACACCGGCTTGGGCGCGGGCATGGGAGATGGATGGCGGCAGTTTCATTTGACGGTGATTTCACGGACGACCGTACCGGTGCCGCGTCGCTCATCCGGTTTCCATTCCAGTCGTAAATGTTTTCCGGTTCTGGTCAATTGAAAATGGCCAGACGGCAGACGGGCGGCGGCATTGGCATGAACAGCGTAAACCTGCGTGCGGTCCGGGATGTCCCGCCATGCACCTGCGGCCAGAACCTCGATTTCGCCATCCACAATTTCAACGGCAACGGCGCGAAAATATTCGGCGCGGAGCAATTGCCTTTCATGGACAAATGAGAACGCCAGCGGTATGATGGCCACCGTCAGAATCGCCATGCCGACAATCAGATCGGTCATCAAGAAATAGCCGTGCTCGCGTTTGGACGACGAAGAAAATGGTTTTGGTGTATTTGGGTTCATAGTTCAAGTGCTGCCTTCAATGCGGCGATCAGAACGCCAAACATGGCGGTCACAACCAGTGCAACCAGCAGGCCATTCAAAATAACCAAACCGCTCGTGAGGAAATGTGCGGTGGCTTCCTCCTGCTGGAACGCCTTTGCGTCGAGGGACTCGTGCCAGCCTCGCAGAGCGCTTAAAAATCCGCCGCGACCGTGCTTTGCGTTGGCGAGCCGCCAGCGGAATTCGCCGCTGTTGTCGAAGGCACGGACGGCGTCATCGAGTTTTGTCCCCTGAACCATTGCCGCGATCACATGCTGGGCGCGGCAGCGGCATATTTCATTGCAGGTGCAATCGCCTGCCAGGCGGACGGCCCGGCCTCCGGGACGCCGCCATCGAGCAGCACGGTTAGCATGGCTGAAAACGTCCGCTGCAACCGTTTTCGTTTCCACGCAACTTTCCAGGCAATCCAGTCCACGAACGGAAAACCACGAAACTGAAACCAATGCGCGAACCGCGGCCCGCCGATATGAAGTAGCACGGTGAACACCAGCAGAATGAAAATAAGCATCTCAATGGCAACCAATGCATATGAATTGTTAAAAACAAAAAGTGACAGCGGCCACAGCTTGGCATCCATGCCGGCAGCCACTTCCTTGAATCTAGGAACGACAAAAACCATTGTAATCATAGTCACGAAGACGAAGCCGGGCGAGAAAATGAAAACGACCAAGATCATGTAATGCATGGCGCTGCGGACGGTGGAGGGGTGGTCGCGCAGGATTTCGCGGCAGGCCGGCAGGACGCGCCCGAGGTCGCCGAGTTTTTCTCCGGCGCGGAACATGGCATGAATTTGGGACGGCAGAAAGCGCGGCACCTTTTCCAGTGCCGCACCAAAGCGCAAGCCACTCTCAATATGTGCTGCGAGCAGATGGAACCGCGCTCCGAGAGTCCGATCCCGGCTTTGGGCAATGGAAACGATCATTTCCTCGACAGGCTGGCCGCGCTTGAGCGCGCTTTCAAGCAACCTGAGAAACAACCGCGCGCGTTCCGCCCGCCGCATTGGCAGAGAGACCAAATAGTGTATCAAAAAAACCATCCCCACCATGCTACCCACCCAAAAAAGAAAGGAGACAGCTCCAATCAGCAGCCTGCACAGCACTTCAATCACCGAAAAAAGCGTGGCTGTGGGGTCATCAAATGCTTGCCCAAGCAGCGGCTGGCAGATTATATCGGTATGCATCGCCATTTTTCTAATCGACCGAGTTGGCCATTGCCTTAATAAATGCAATCAAAGCGCCAAATACGGGTTGAATTTGACACGCGATCATGGCCGCCAACGCCAGAATGGAACACGGCATTGCCGAGTAAAGCAACAGTTCGGAACGATACATCGCGCGTCCTTGGTAAATATCCGCAGCCTGCTTGAAACCACCCGCCAAATCTTCGCCTGACTGGGCAACCATCCAGATAAACATTGGAGGAAAAGTTTTGTTGGGGGACGCCAATTCCGAAAATTTTCCCCGACCGGAAGTCAGCCGCTGACGCCATAGCGCAATTTCCCCTTCCGCACTGGTTCCCGTTTCCATCTGTTCCACCAACGCCAGCGCGTCGTCGAGCGGTACACCACTTTTCAACATTAGCCACATGGCCGACGCCACTTGTGCGAGGCTCGCTTCCTGGAAAGCCGGCAGCCGCCAACGCAAGGCATGGCGCGCCGGTGAAATTGCCAATGTAATAAGCGCCACCGCCAAAACGAGGGCAAGAAAAACCGGCGACATCCACACGCCGGCTGCAATTATTGGTGTTGAAGGATTTCCTGCCAGGAAAATCAGGTTTGGCCAGATGAATGAGCTCAAAATGATGGCGGCGAAACACGACAATAAAAATGCGCCGGTTAGAACAATCAAGGGGTACACCATCAAACCTTTCAATCGGGTCCAGACCAGGTGCCGCTGTTGGAAATAATCCGCCAGCATCGTCAGCGCGCCGGGCAGATCACCGCTTTTAATGCCGACGAGGATCATCCGTTTGTAGAGCTCGGGCAACTGGCGCGAATTCAAGGCGTCGGACATCGGCGTGCCCCGGGCCAGATCGGCTTCGAGCGCCTGCAATTCATCGCGCAATTTGCCGCGGCGCATTTCGTCGCAAAGCCGCCGCAGCGCGCCTTCGAGCGGGATGCCATCGCGCAGCATCGCGGCGAGCTGTTGGTTGAAGAAGGCAAATTCGTCGTATTTCATAAGCCGAAGAGCCGTTGGAATTCCGCCTCGTTCGTCACGCCCTGTTCCACAAGCGCGCGGGCCGAAGCCTCCAGAGTTTGTGCCGAAACGAGCGAGGACAATTCCCGGCGGCGGATTTTTTCGCGGATGGCTTCACTCGCGCGCAACCATTCGACGAGCGGCAAGCGGCCTTGATAGCCGGTGTGCAAGCAGGTTTCGCAACCGCTGCCATGGCACGCGGAACAGAGTTTGCGGATGAGCCGCTGGTTCAAAACCAATTCGACCGCGCTCGCCACGGCGGAATGATCGGCGCACATGACAAGCAGACGCTCGAAAACGCCGCGGCACGAACCGGCGTGCAGCGTTGAAATCACAAGATGCCCGGTCAGACCGGCGCGGACGGCAAGTTGTGCGGTGGCTTCGTCGCGAATCTCGCCGATGATGAGCACCTGCGGATCCTGCCGGAGCAGATGACGCGCGGCGCACGCGAAATCAAGCCCGATGGCTTCGTTGACCTCGGTTTGCATCGTTCCGGGAACAACCTGCTCGACCGGATCCTCGACGGTGATGATGTGGCGTCCGCCGAGTTCGGCAAGATGGCGCAGACAGGCGTATATTGTTGTCGTCTTGCCGCTGCCCGCCGGGCCGGTGAGCAACAGCAGTCCGGTGGCTTGCCGGAGAAAATGTTCGAGTTCGGCGCCGGAGGCGGCGGGCAGGGACAATTCATGCAACGATTTGGCCGAGGACGAATTGAAAAGGCGGAGAACGATCTTTTCGCCGGTGATGGTTGGGTAAGTGGCGACCCGGATGTCGTTTTGGATTCCGAACTCGTCGTGCGAAATGCGGCCATCCTGCGGCAGCGATTCCTGATATGTTTTCAACCGCGACAGAAATTTGATCCGGCCAAAGACGCGGTCGGCAACATCGGCGGGAAGTGCGCTGCCGAGAACGATGAGGCCATCGAACCTGAATCCGACCTCTGCGGATTTGCCGCGCATTTGCAGGTGGATGTCGCTGGCTCCGGCGCGTTCGGCTTGACGAACCATTTCCTCCAGAATCTGCGGCGCGGAAGTCGCGTCGTTTTTCTGCTCATGCGACCTGCGTTGTCGGATTTCAACCATGTCGCGGCAAGACGAACCTAGCCCCAACCGGATTAGAAGGCAATCCTGATGTTTCGACCAACCAACTTCAAAAATAATCCGGTTCGTTGCCGGTTTTCCATTTGATGTTGCAACCCATGCTGGCTTTTTGATTCGGCGAAACGGGTCTGCCAGCCAGCACCGCGTCGAGCGCGGCGCGCAAATCCTTTCCGGTGACGGGAATGCCGTTGCCGGGGCGGCTGTCGTCAAGCTGGCCGCGATAGACGAGCTTGTGGCCCTTGTCAAAAAGGTAAATGTCCGGCGTGCAGGCGGCACGATAGGCTTTGGCGACGGCCTGGGTCTCGTCGTAGAGATACGGAAAAAGATAACCGGCGGATTTGGCTTCCTCCCTCATCTTCTCCGGGCTGTCGTCGGGATAATTTGCCACGTCATTGGAGTTGATGGCGACGATGGCGACGTTCTTTGGAAGATAATCGCGGGCGAGCTGCGCGAGTCCGGCGCGGATGTGCTTCACGTACGGACAATGGTTGCAGATGAATAAAACCAGCAGCGCCGGCTTGTCCTTGAAGCCGGCCAGCGAGACGATGTTTCCGTTCGTGTCCGGCAATTTGAAACCGGGTGCCGTCGTGCCGAGCGGCAGCATGGTGGAGGGTGTCAATGCCATGGACGAAATATAAGTCCAAACTCAAAAGTTCAAAGTTTTTTGAGACAGAATTTACGGAGCGGCGCAAAATTATTTTTTTCAATTCTGTGAATTGTGTTAATTCTGTCTAAAATCCGGGCGTCGTGGCAAAGAACATCGTCTATTTTGATCTCGAAACGCAGAAATCCGCCGATGAGGTGGGCGGCTGGAACAACATTGCCCGAATGGGCATGAGCATCGGCGTGACGTTCAGCACCGCGCGCGGCGATTACAAGATTTAAGGCGAGAAACAGGTCGATGATCTGCTGGCGGACCTGCAGCGCGCCGATCTCGTGGTGGGGTTCAACATTTTGAGGTTCGATTACGAGGTGTTGCACGGGTACACGACGTTCGACCTGCGCCAGTTGCCGACGCTGGACATGATGGTGGAGCTGCAAAACAAACTGCAGCACCGGCTCTCGCTGGATTCCATCGCCACGGCGACGTTCGGCGTGGAGAAAACCGCCGAAGGCTTGCAGGCCATCCGGTGGTTCAAGGACGGCAAGCTCGCGGAAATCGCGGAGTATTGCTGCTACGACGTAAAACTCACGAAGCTCGTCCACGAATACGGCCAGCGCCACAAACAACTGCATTACCACAATCGTTTCAATAAAAAGATGACCGTGCCGGTGAGCTGGTGATTTGGAATCTCAAATCTGAAATTTGAAATCTGAGAAATGGTGCCCGGGACAGGACTTGAACCTGCACGGTGTTACCCACTAGAACCTGAATCTAGCGCGTCTGCCAATTCCGCCACCCGGGCACAATGGACTGGCGATTATTTTAATACGCGCCAGCACCGACACGGGCAAGTCAAATCGTGGAGTGGATGGCAAATAAAAACCCGTTTCCCAACTGTGGAAGAAGCGCCGCCAGTTTGAGCGCCTCGCCAGCCGCAGCTTCTACGAAACAGCTTTCCGGTCAGCCAGAATTTCCTGTTCCGCCGCGAGGATGGAGTTGCGCATGGTTTCGGCGTCGGGCGCATCGCGAAGCTGGTCGAGCAATTTGGTCTTCTGCATGATGACGCACAGGCGGGCCAGCGTGTGCAAGTGCAGCCGGTCATCCTGGCAGCAAATCAGAAAGAACAGATGCGTCGGCTGGCCGTCGGGCGCGCCGAAATGGATTTCCTGGACCGGCCGCCCCACCACGATGAACGAAGTCTCAAACAAATAAGGCTCATGGGACCGCGGATGCGGCAGCGCCAATCCGCCCGGCAACGCCGTGGAACACAATTCCTCGCGCGCCTCCAGGCTGGTCAGCAGGGTTTTGGGATCGGAGAGGTTGCCGGTCTTTTCCGCGAGCGCCACCAGATCGCGCAGGACGGATGCCTTGGTTTTGGACGTCATGGCCGAGGCGACGGCGCCCGACTGGAGCATTTCCGGCAGGATGGCCGCTTGCGGCAGGATTTTTCGCGTAAAACGTGTGGTTTCCTCGTGATAATCGGCCAGCCGCTGGCCGGGCAGGCCCAGGATGCGTTGCGAGGCCCACGCGTCAATTTCGCTTTTGCGGAAAACAACCCGGTCGCCGCGCTTTTCAAAGGGAATTTCGCGATTTTTCACCCGCTGCTCAATGTCCGCGGACGTGAGGTGCAAATAATCGGCGACCTCATCAAGATTAAGCAATTGGTACGGCATAAACGCGCGCGTGGTGGCGTGCCTTAATCTAACGCCAAACCGGCCTTGCGACAATCCTTGTTGCTCCAGCCAAAAATGCTTAAAAGAAGTCATGGCGCAAAGCAATCCGCCGATTGACCCCCGGGTCCGCATCGGCCACGTGCATCTCAAGGTGGCCGATCTCGAACGGGCGCTGAAATTTTATCGTGACGTGCTTGGGTTCGAGCTGACGCAGCGGTTTGGCCGGCAGGCGGCGTTTCTTTCCGCCGGCGGCTATCATCATCACATCGGATTGAACATCTGGGAAAGCGCGGGCGGCCCGCCGCCGCCGCCCGGCACGACCGGCCTGTATCATCTGGCCATTTTGTATCCGAGCCGCGCGTTGCTGGGCGACGCGCTGCGGCGCGTGCTGGCCGCGGGCATCGAACTCGACGGCGCCTCGGACCACGGCGTGAGCGAGGCGTTGTATTTGCGCGACCCGGACGGCAACGGCGTTGAACTTTACTGGGACCGCCCGAAAGAACAGTGGCCGCTTGCACCCGATGGCGGCCTTGCGATGTTCACTCATGCGCTGGATTTGGACGTGCTGCTGAAAGAGGGCGTCTGAAAGTTAAGGCAGTTCCGCCATTGATCGTCCATCCCGTTTGACAGATTTGGAAACGGGATTAAATGTTACAAACCGCCGGAAGCGGCGGAGTTGTAACATGAGAACCGCAGAAAAAGATTTTGGCGTGTTGCCGGTGACGGTTGAACACGAGGTGTTGAACGGCGAGCCCGCCGCGCACGGCGCGCCGGTGTCTGACGGGCCGTTGCTTGACGCGTATTCGGACGCCGTCGTCAACGCGGCGGAAACCGTCAGCCCGTCGGTGGTGAAGATTGACGTGCACAAAGGCGGTGACCCGCGCAACGGCCGCGAAAGCGGCGGCAGCGGGTCGGGATTCATCATCACGCCGGACGGATTCGCCCTTACCAACAGCCACGTCGTCCACGGCGCGGACCGGATTGAAGTCACACTGGCCGATGGCCGGCGACCGGAAGCGCGTGTTGTCGGGTCTGACCCGGAAACTGACCTGGCGGTCATCCGGATTTATGCGCCGAATCTCAAACCGGTGGGCCTCGGCGATTCGAACCAGTTGCGCGTGGGCCAGCTTGCCATCGCCATCGGCAATCCGTACGGCTTTCAATACACTGTGACGGCAGGCGTGGTGAGCGCGCTCGGCCGGTCGTTCCGTGCCAGCTCTGGCCGGCTCATGGACAATATCATCCAGACGGACGCGGCGTTGAATCCGGGCAATTCCGGCGGGCCGCTGGTCAATTCGCGCGGCGAAGTCATCGGCGTCAACACCGCTGTGATTCTGCCGGCGCAGGGACTTTGTTTTGCCATCGCCATCAACACGGCCAAATACATCGCAGGCTGGTTGATCAAGGATGGCGTCATCCGGCGCAGTTACATCGGCGTGAGCGGGCAGACGGCGAAAATCCATCGGCGGCTGGTGCGTTATCACAATTTGCGGTCGGAGACCGGCATGCTGGTGATCGGCATCGAGCCCGGCAGTCCGGCGAGCAGCGCCGGCCTGCGCGAAGGCGATATGATTGTGGAATACGGCGGCCAAGCCATCGCCGGAATTGATGACCTCCACAAATTGCTGACAGGAGAGCAGGTCGGTGTGCGTTCGCCAATCGTGGCGTTGCGGGGCACGGAAAAGTTGCAGTTGGAAATCGTGCCGGCGGAATCCGGCGCGCGGTTGATGCTGAATTAATCAATCGTCCTCGTCGTCGTCCTCCTTCTCGTGATCGAGATGAAATGTCGAGGCCGGGAATGAAGAAGTTGCGGCTACGGGTCGAGGTGATATCGGCGGTTCATGTAAAGTTCGTCCGCCACCTGGAAAATCGCCGCGGCATCCTTCTCCAGTTCCAAATCGTCCGCTGACGGCTGCGGTTGTACTCCCAAATTCACGACGTGCGGGTTGCCGGCGTAAAATTTGACAGTCTTTTGCAGGCCGAGCACCACCAGCCGGTCGCGCGCGAACAGCCCGATGTCGCGGTTGTGATTCAGCAGGGCGTGAAACGTGTCCGGCGGGTCGTGCAGGAGGTCGCGTCCGAAAAACAGGGATTTATACGGGCGATCCAGCAAGCCGAGCACCGTTGGCGGCACGTCGAGCGAACACCCGAGCGCGTGGATGCGCTGCGGTTGCGGCACCACCGCCGGGCCGAGAATCACGAGCGGAATTTCGTAGGAAAAAATCGGGATGTCCTGGCTGCCGTAAACCCGCGCACCGTGGTCGGCGACAACAACAAAAATCGTGTTTGTCCAGAATGGTTCCCTTTTTGCCGCCTTGAAAAACTGGCCGAGGCACCAGTCGGTGTATTTGACGACGTTTTCGCGCGTGCCGTTCGGGTCTTCCCGGATGCGGCCTTTCGGATAGGTGTAGGGCTTGTGGTTTGTAACGGACAGGACGGTGGCGAAAAACGGCTGGTTCGTCTGGCTCAACGCGCGGAATTCCCGTATGGCGCCCGCGTAAATATCCTCATCGCTCACACCCCAGACGTTTACGAACGCCGGGTTCGGAAAATCCTTTTGGTCCACAATGCTGTCGTAACCGTTGGCGACGAGGAACGGCTTCATGTTGTCGAACATGGCATGGCCGCCGTAGAGGAACATCGTTGTGTAACCGTCGCGTTTGAGCGTGCGCGCGATGGTCTCGACGTTTTCAGAGCGGTCGCGGTGGACGATGGCGTCGCCGGGCAGCGGCGGGAACGATGACAACGCGCCTTCCATGCCGCGCACCGTGCGGTTGCCGGAAGCGTAAATGTTGTCGAACAACAAACCTTCGCTCTTGGCGAGCCGGTCCATTTCCGGCGTCAGCGTGTTGGTGCGCCCGAGGCTGCCCCAGAATTCCGAGCCGAGGCTTTCTTCGAGCAGAATGACGACGTTGAGGCGCGGGCGCTCCGGGTCGCCGGCAATTTGCCGCGTGATGTCGTCCGGACCGCCGGTGAACGTCGCGTTGGCGGACGAAAGCATCCGGCGCAATCGCGCGTAGGCTTCGTCACGCGGAATGGTTTTGTAAAACGCATGGTAATCGAGGTCGCGCGTCCAGGCGGCGGCAAAAAAGGAAATCGCGCCGTTGTTGGCGATTTCATTGAGCGTTCGATCGTCGCTGACGTGCGGCGGATTCAAGTTGATCGTCCGGGCCAGGCCGAAAAACAGAATCAACGCGCCGGCGAACCAGAGAAAACGCCTGCCGATCCAGACGGGTTTGGTCCACATCGTCTGAAACAGCCGCCCGGCGAACCACATCCACGCGGCGCCGACGAGCAGGCAGCCGGCGACGACCGCGGGCACCGGATAGGCGTCCCAGATGTTGATGAAGACTTCGCGCGGATAGACGAGATAATCCACGGCGACGGGATTGAAGCGCGACTTGAATTCCTGGAAGAAATAAAATTCCGCCGCCAGCAAAAAGACCTGGATCGCCCAAAGCAACGTCATGAACAACCGGAACCAAAGACGATGGATGAGCGAGGCGAACGGCCGGTTGCCGATGATGAAGCACCAAAACAGCGGCGGCAGCATGAACCAAAGGGCGGCGATGACGTCGCGGTAAAAACCGGCGGCAAAGGCGAGCAGCACGTTCCATGGCGGCGTGGACGGCGGGCTGAAGTTCACCAGCAGCACGAGGCGGAGGATGGTGAAGACGGCCAGCAGCGAGAAAAAGCAGAACGCCAGAAAGTGATAGCGCGAGCGCGGTCTCCTCTGGAAACGCGATACGGGACGTTTGTTCATCAATTTGGAATTCTGACACGCGGAGCTTAGAGCCGTTCAGCATTTTGGCCAAGCCGGTTTTCGTGCCACATAATCTTAATCCTGTTCTTGATCGCAATCGGCGTTGGGGTGGATTAAGTCGGAGTGGATTAAGATTAAGGGCAAGATTACGATTAAGAAACTGTTGGCGGCGCCGTTCAGATTTGACAGCGCGGGGATTGTTCGTGAAATATGATACGCTTTCGGTT
>Ga0187851_10003804_pt1 | contig 12549 bp, 8 predicted proteins | sample June2016WEW_6_10_FD_132997 | JGI IMG/M metagenome (GOLD analysis project Ga0187851, IMG submission 132997) | Peatland microbial communities from SPRUCE experiment site at the Marcell Experimental Forest, Minnesota, USA - June2016WEW_6_10 | ecosystem: Environmental > Terrestrial > Soil > Wetlands... | reverse complement strand
GCGCAGGAGCACGCGCCACAGAAGCACCGAGCTGAAACCATGCAGGAGGACATTGACCAGGTGGTAGCCCAGCGGGTGATTGGCCCAGACTCGCCATTCCAACCACAACATGCTGGAAGTCACAGGGAAGTAATCCGGCGTGGAAGTAGTGAACCAAATTCGATACAAACCATTCGCGCTTTTAATGACGGGATTGTTCGTCAGAAATAAATCGTCGTCCCAGATGAATCCGGCGTGCCACACCGGCTGATAGGCCATTACGGTGACGGCCACCAGGAACAATCCAAGCAGCCAATCCTGACGCCACGAGGAGGGAAGAAAAGCCGCAATGCCACTGCTCTCCTTTGCTTTCTCGCCACCACCCGCTCCCGGATTCTTGACAGGCAAGGCAGGCTGTTCTGCCTCCTCGCTGGCTGGGCGCTTTTTCTGCCTCGTCATGCGGTCGACATGCTACCTTCTTCTTCTGGCCAGTTCAAATGTGAAACCGTTTCAAATGACGCCCAATGCCTTAATAAACTTTTCCTTTTCGAGTTCAATGCTACTTTCCTTGTACTTTTTGGTATGCTGGCAAAACGCGTAATTCCATGCCTGGACGTGCATGACGGCAAAGTCACGCGCGGCGTGCAGTTCGGCAAGGCTGAAGCCGGCGAACTCCGCAACGTCGGCGACCCGGTTGATCTGGCCATCCGCTACAATGAGCAGGGCGCGGATGAAATGGTCTTTTTTGACATCACCGCCAGCGCCCAGGGCCGGGACAGCATGGTGGCGGTCATCGAAAGGGCCGCCGATCAATGTTTCATGCCGTTGACCGTTGGCGGCGGCATTCGCTCGGTCGCGGATATGCACACCATGCTCAGGGCTGGCGCGGACAAGATCAGCATCAATTCCTCGGCACTGGCCAATCCCGATCTCATCCGTCTCGGCGCAGAGAAATTCGGCAGCCAGTGCATCGTGGTCTCCATCGACGCCAAAAAAGTCGCGCCGGACCGCTGGGAGGTGTTCTCGCACGGCGGACGCAAAGCGACTGGGCGGGAGGCCGTCGCATGGGCTGGGAAGGTGGTGGCGCTTGGGGCCGGGGAGATCGTTTTAAACAGTATCGATGCCGATGGAACAAAAGCCGGTTTCGATCTGGTCATTACGCGCCGCATCAGCGAAGCGGTTGGCGTGCCGGTGGTGGCCAGCGGCGGCGCGGGCAATCTTGAGCACATGGCCGCCGTCCTGCTGGAAGGCCGGGCCGACGCCGTCCTGGCCGCGAGCATTTTTCATTTCGCCGAGTACACCGTGGGCGACGTCAAGCGATTCCTTGCCGCCAAAGGCATAACGGTCCGGTTATGATATCATGAGTCCAATTACTGAATCCCGCTGGCTGCCATTCGTATTATTGACGTTCTCGAATGTCTTCATGACGTTTGCCTGGTACGGTCATTTGAAATTCAAGGACAGGCCGATCTGGCTGGTCATAGTGGCCAGTTGGGGCATCGCCTTTTTTGAATACATGCTGCAAGTGCCGGCCAACCGCTGGGGCAGCAATGTCTATTCCCCGGCCCAGCTCAAGGTGGCGCAGGAAATCATCACGCTGACGGTCTTTAGCGTGTTTGCCGTTCTTTATTTGGGTAATGCCATTAAATGGAACCATATCGCGGCCTTTGCTTGCATGATCGGTGCGGCCTGCTTTATCTTCCTGCCCAAGGGCTGAATAATGACCAATTTTGCGCAGAAAGCCCATTAATGACCAAAGAACGGCAGCGCCTGCGGAGATTTCCGCCTCGATGTCTCCACGGCACTTGAATTGCTGAGAGAAGCGGCCGCCAAAATCGCGATGAATCTGGCTGGATACGAGATCGGAAAGTTCTACGACGAGATGTTCGAGGACGACGGGCGTCCTCGCGCTCCCGTGCGTCCTTTGGTTAAGAAGATTGAGTCGCTTTCCCCCGGCGAACTGGCCAACCGCCAGCAGGCGGCGGATCGTGCGCTGGTCCAGGCGGGCATCACGTTCAATGTGTACGGGGAAAGCGCCGGGTTGGAGAAGGTCCTGCCTTTCGATCTGGTGCCGCGCATGGTCACGGCGACGGAATGGGAAACCATCGAGAAGGGCCTCAAGCAGCGCATCCACGCTCTTAATTTATTTATTGACGATATCTATAACGACCGCAGGATCATCAAGGACCGCGCTGTCCCGCCGGAGATCATCACGTCATCCAAGGGTTTTCGCACCCAATGTGTCGGGCTGCATCCTCCTCGCGGACTCTGGTGCCACATCACCGGCACGGATTTGGTTCGGCATAGCGACGGGCAAATTTATGTCCTGGAGGACAATTTGCGTTGTCCGTCGGGCGTTTCTTACGTGCTCGAAAACCGGCGGCTGATGAAGAGCCTTTTTCCCGAAGTCTTTGACGCTTCAAAGATCCGGCCTGTTTCCAACTACCCCATTCACTTGCGCGACATGCTTGAATATCTGGCCCCCGACGGCGGCGGCACTCCGCGCGTCGTGCTGCTTACACCCGGGGTTTATAACTCCGCCTATTTCGAGCATTCATTTCTGGCGCAGCAGATGGGAGTCGAATTGGTGCAAGGAAGCGATCTCGTGGTGTTTGACGGTTTCGTCTGGATGCGCACCACCAAGGGTTTCGAACATGTGGATGTCATTTACCGGCGGGTGGACGATGATTTTCTGGACCCGGAAGCCTTTCGCGCGGATTCCATGCTGGGTGTGCCCGGCCTGATGGAAGTCTATAAAGCCGGCCATGTGGCTTTGGCCAACGCGCCCGGCACGGGCGTGGCGGATGACAAGGTGGTGTATGCCTACGTCCCGCGCATTATAAAATATTACCTGGGCGAAGATATCATTCTGCCCAACGTGCCGACGTATATTTGCGCAGAGGCGGACGGGCTTGCCTACGTGCTGGAACACTTGCCCGAACTGGTGGTCAAGGCAGCCAACGAATCCGGCGGTTACGGCATGCTCATCGGCCCCCATGCCACCGCGGCGGAATGCGCGGAATTCGCCAGAAGAATCAAAGCCGACCCCCGCAACTACATCGCCCAGCCCACGCTCTCGCTTTCCCGCGTGCCGACCCTGGTCAACGGCGCTTTGGAAGGCCGGCATGTTGATCTCCGGCCCTATATTTTATACGGCAAGGATATTTTTGTCCTGCCCGGTGGATTGACGCGAGTGGCCTTGAAAAAAGGCTCGCTGGTGGTCAATTCCTCCCAGGGCGGCGGGACCAAGGACACTTGGGTGCTGGCCAGTGACGTTGGCACCGCGGAGCAGAGCCAGACGCAAGGCCCCATGACCGCGAGCGGAGGGCGGACCTGATGCTCAGCCGTGTCGCCGAATCCATCTACTGGATGAGCCGCTACGTCGAGCGGGCGGAGAACGTGGCTCGTTTTGTCGATGTCAATCTGAACCTGATGCTGGATACTCCCACCGCCGACCAACAATGGCAGCCGCTGGTCAACATCACGGGAGACCATGCAGATTTTGCCAAACGCCACGGCGGCGTGGCCTCCTCGGAAAATGTCATTCAGTTCCTGACCTTTGATCGCGAGAATCCGAATTCCATTATTTCCTGCCTGCGCGCCGCGCGTGAAAATGCCCGGTCCGTGCGAGAGATCATATCCTCGGAAATGTGGCTTCAGCTCAACACCTTCTATCTGATGGTCAACTCCGCCGCCAGCAGCGGCAAAGGTTTTGAATCACCGCACAACTTCTTTAATGATGTGAAGATGGCCAGTCATCTCTTTACCGGCCTGACTAACGCCACCATGACGCACGGCGAAGCGTGGCATTTCGGACGCCTGGGCCTGATGCTGGAGAGGGCGGACAAAACCTCGCGCATTCTTGACGTCAAGTACTTTATTCTGCTGCGCTCGGTGGCGGAGGTGGGGACGATCTACGACGACGTGCAATGGGTCGCGGTGCTGCGCTCGGCCAGCGCCTTTGAAATGTATCGCAAGCGCCACGGCCGCATCTCGCCCACGGGCATTGTCGAATTCCTTTTGCTCGACGCGGAATTTCCGCGCGCGGTCCGCTATTGCCTGAATTCGGCGCGGGATTCATTGCACGCCATTTCCGGAACGCCCGAGGGAAGTGATCGCAAGCCCGCCGAGAAACTTCTCGGGCAGATTTGTTCCGACCTGGCCCATGCCAGCGTCGAGGAAATAGTCAAGGCCGGCTTGCATGAATACCTGGACACGTTGCAGACAAACCTGAACCGGGCCAGCACGGGCATTTACGAACGATTCTTTGCCACGCGCGTGCCGGAATCCGGCCGGCCGGCAAAAGAAAAGGCGCAATAAACCATGGCCATCCACGTCGCCCTCTATCACAAGACGCACTATACTTATGATCGGCCGGTGGCCCATCTGCCGCACACGGTCCGTCTGCGGCCCGCGCCTCATTGCCGCACGCCCATCTTGAGTTATTCGCAGCGGGTCCTGCCCAAAAAGCATTTCCTCAACTGGCAGCAGGACCCCTTCAGCAATTACCTGGCCCGCCTCGTCTTCCCCGAAAAAACGGAAGAGCTGTTGATCGAAGTGGACTTGGTGGCCGAAATGGCGGTCTACAACCCGTTCGATTTTTTTCTTGAGCCAACCGCTGAGAAATTCCCGTTCACCTACGAGCCGGCCTTGAAGAAGGAACTCGCCCCGTTTCTGGAAGCTGCGCCCCCGGGCCCGCTGCTTCAGGAATACCTGGGAGCAATGGACCGTTCCAGTATTCCCACCAATGATTTCCTGGTGAATCTCAACCGCCGGGTCTGTCAGGACGTGAAGTACCTCATCCGGCTTGAGTCCGGCGTGCAATCGCCGGAAAAGACCCTGCAATTGCGCTCCGGCTCGTGCCGCGATTCAGCGTGGCTGCTGGTCAACCTGTTTCGTCACATCGGGATCGCGGCGCGATTCGTTTCCGGTTACCTCATTCAATTGACGGCGGACGTCAAATCGTTGGATGGACCGTCCGGAACAGAGCACGATTTCACCGATCTTCACGCCTGGGCGGAAGTCTATCTTCCCGGCGCGGGTTGGATTGGTCTGGATGCCACGTCTGGGCTGCTGGCCGGGGAAGGGCATATTCCACTGGCTTGCTCACCCGACCCGACCGGCGCCGCCCCCGTGACCGGTGCCGTGGAGGAGTGCGAGACAAAGCTCACCCACGAAATGAAGGTGACGCGGATTTATGAATCGCCCCGCGCCAGCCGGCCCTATACCGACGAGCAGTGGGCGCAAATCAATTCCTTGGGACAGCGCATCGACGTTGAGCTGGTGGAAAATGACGCGCGTCTCACTTTGGGCGGCGAGCCAACATTGGTTTCCATCGACAACATGGATGGGGCGGAATGGAATTTCACGGCGGTGGGGCCGGAGAAGCGCCGCTTGTCCGAAACCTTGATTCGCCGGTTAAAGGATAAATTTGCAAAAGGCGGCCTGCTCCATTTCGGCCAGGGCAAATGGTATCCCGGCGAATCGCTGCCGCGCTGGGCGCTGGCCTGTTACTGGCGCAACGACGGCCAGTCCATCTGGCACGATGACTCGTTGTTCGCCCGCGAAAATCATCCCTACGGCCACAGCGAAAGGGAAGCCAAGGATTTCATGGTCGAACTGACCCGGAACCTCGGCGTGAAATCCAAATTCATCATCCCCGCTTACGAGGACGCCTGGTACTACATGTGGCGGGAACGGCATCTTCCGGTCAACGTGGACCCGCTGAAGTCGCGTCTGGAAAACGAGGAGGAACGGGCGCGCCTGGCCAAGATTTTCAATCAAGGCCTCAACAAAATCGCCGGTTACGTGCTGCCGCTCGCGCCCTCGCCGGGCGATGTTCCAGGGTGGATGAGCGGCTCCTGGTTCCTGCGTTCCCAACATCTCTTTCTGCTGCCGGGCGATTCCCCCATCGGGCTGCGCCTGCCGTTGGACGCCTTGCCGTGGGTCTTGCCGTCGGATTATCCGAGGATTTATCCGCCTGATCCGATGATGCCGCTGGGACCGCTCCCACCCGCCCGCCAACGCGCTGAAGTCCGCCGGCAATTCGCCGAGACCGGACCGTCTGCGTCCCTGGGAACGAATCGGCGGCCTGAAGTTGCCGAATCAGCCGATTGGATTGTGCGCACGGCGCTGTGCGTCGAGCCGCGCGAGGGGCGGCTTTACGTTTTCATGCCGCCGGTAGCTTCGACGGAAACCTATCTGAATCTCGTCAGTGCGGTGGAACAAACGGCCGCGGCGCTCCACCTGCCTGTTGTCATCGAAGGCAGCCCGCCGCCGAAGGATCCTCGCCTCAATGTCCTGAAGATCACCCCCGACCCCGGCGTGGTGGAGGTCAACCTGCATCCGGCCAACTCGTGGGATGAATTGGTGGCCAATACCACGGTGCTTTACGAGGAGGCGCGCTCTTCCCGGCTGGGCACCGAAAAATTCATGATGGATGGACGGCACGTCGGCACAGGCGGCGGCAACCACATCGTCATCGGCGGCCCCACCCCGGCCGACAGCCCGATTCTGCGCCGGCCGGATTTATTGCGCAGCCTGCTCTGTTACTGGCAGAATCACCCGGCTCTCTCCTTTCTTTTCAGCGGATTATTTGTCGGGCCGACCAGCCAGCATCCGCGCCTGGACGAAGCGCGCAATGATTCCCTCTACGAATTGGAGCTGGCCTTTAATCAGATCCCCGCCGGGGAAGTCCCGCCCTGGCTGGTGGACCGGACCTTTCGGAATCTTCTGATTGACTCCAGCGGCAACACCCATCGCTCCGAGTTCTGCATCGACAAACTCTATTCCCCCGACACCAGCAGCGGGCGTCTCGGCTTGGTGGAATTGCGCGCTTTTGAAATGCCGCCGCACGCCCGCATGAGCCTGGCCCAGCAGCTCCTCCTCCGCTCGCTTGTGGCCCGTTTTTGGAAGAATCCGCGCCGGGAAAAACTCGTGCGTTGGGGCACCGCTTTGCACGACCGTTTCATGCTGCCGCACTTTGTCGAACAGGATTTTCGTGATGTCATTGCCGACCTCGACGCCGCCGGATACGCGTTTAATCCCGAATGGTTCGCGCCCCACTTGGAATTTCGCTTCCCGGTCTGCGGCAACGTCACTTATCAAGGAGTCGACCTCGAGGTGCGGCAGGCGCTGGAACCCTGGCATGTGCTGGGCGAGGAAACAACCGCCGGCGGCGCGGTCCGATATGTGGATTCGTCCCTGGAACGGCTTCAGGTCAAAGTGCGGGGTATGATTGACACGCGCCATCGCATTGCCTGCAACGGCCATGAATTGCCCTTGCATCCCACCGGCACCGCGGGCGAATACGTTGCCGGCGTCCGTTTTCGCGCCTGGCAGCCTCCCCAATGTCTTCATCCCAACATTCCCGTCCATGCGCCGCTGACTTTCGACATCGTGGATGATTGGAATGGGCGCTCCATCGGCGGCTGCACCTACCACGTCAGCCATCCGGGCGGGCGCAATTACGACACCCTGCCGGTCAACGCCTATGAAGCCGAGAGCCGCCGCTTGTCGCGCTTTTTCAAAATCGGCCATACCCCAGGCCCAATGCAAGTCCCTCCCGCGCCACGAAGCAGGGAATTTCCCTTCACGCTCGATTTGCGCTACCTGGCCACTCAGCCTAAATTGCACGATTGAACGCAAATCTTGAGACTTCCCCGGGCTTGTTTGCAGGCTACTCCGGCCTGCCGGGGATCTACGACGAGATGAAGCCGGCCTCCGGCGAATTGCGTCCGCATTGGATACAATTCATTTCGTCCCTGGAACGGCTGGGCCGGGACGAGCTGGCCCTGCGTTGGGAGAACGCCCGGCGCATCATCCGCGAACACGGTGTCACGTATAATGTCTATGGCGACCCGCAGGGCATGGACCGCCCTTGGGAACTGGACATGATGCCGCTTCTCATCCCCTCGGATGATTGGCGCAAAATCGAAACGGGGCTGATGCAGCGTTCCAGGTTGTTCAACCTGATCCTTGCGGATCTTTACGGCCCGCAACGGTTGTTGCTGGAGGGGCGGTTGCCTCCCGCCTTGGTCTTCGGCAATCCCAATTTCCTCCGCCCCTGTCACGGTCTGCCCGTCTCCGGTCAAATCTATCTTCACCTGCACGCGGCGGATTTGACCCGCTCCTCCGACGGCCAATGGTGGGTGATTTCGGACCGGACCCAGACCCCCTCCGGCGCGGGTTACGCGCTGGAGAACCGCATCGTCCTGTCGCGAACTTTCCCCGAGGAATATCGCAACTGCCAAACTCAGCGCCTGGCCTCGTTCTTCTCCATGCACCGCGACATGCTGCGCGGACTGGCCTCCCGCAATTGCGACAATCCCAGCGTCGTCCTGCTTACGCCCGGCCCGCACAACGAGACTTTCTTCGAGCATGACTTTCTGGCCCGCTACCTCGGCTTCACGCTGGTCGAGGGGGGAGACTTGACCGTGCGCGACCGCAAAGTCTTTCTCAAGACCCTGGAAGGCTTGCGGCCCATTGACGTCATTTTGCGCCGCATGGACGATAACTTCTGCGATCCGCTCGAACTGCGCGCCGATTCGGTCCTCGGTGTGCCCGGCTTGGTCGAGGCGGTTCGCGCCGGCAATGTCACGATGGCCAATGCGCTGGGCGCCGGCTTGCTCGAAAGCGCCGCTTTCATGGCTTTTTTGCCGGGACTTTGCCGCCATTTGCTGGGAGAGGAATTGAAACTTCCGTCCCTCGCCACCTGGTGGTGCGGCCACGAGAAGGAGAAAAACTACGTCATCGAGCATCTCGACGAGATCGTCGTCAAACCGGCTTTTGGCTCGCGATTGCGCCAGCCGTTTTTCGGCTCGCGCATGGGAAAAGAGGAACGGGAGCAACTCGTGGCGTCCATCCGCGAAAATCCGCATTGGTTTGTCGGCCAGGAGCAGGCGGCCCTGTCCACCGCTCCGGTCTGGTCCAAGGGCGCGCCGGAGCCTCGCCCGCTCGTGCTCCGCGCCTACATCTCCGCCGCCGGCGATTCCTTTGCCGTCATGCCGGGCGGCCTGAGCCGCATTTCCATGGACGCGGCCGACATCGTCGTCTCAATGCAGAAGGGCGGCGGCAGCAAGGACACTTGGGTGCTTTCGGACGGTCCTGTCAATATGGTTTCTTTGCTGACCGCTTCCGGGCATCCGGTCCGTTCCGGGGCTTCGTCAGCGGAGTTGCCCAGCCGAGCGGCGGACAACTTGTTCTGGCTCGGTCGCTACACTGAGCGGCTGGAAGGCACGTTGCGCCTGTTGCGCTGCATTTTGGTCCGCCTCCTCGACGAAGCCAGCGCCAACGGCTCCCCCGAACTGGCGGCCCTGGCCCGCATGTTGGTCCGCCTGGACTTGTTGCCCAAACGGTTCCGCGAGCGCTTTCCCGCCAAGGACCTGGAACAGGAAATCCTGGCGCTCTTCGACAAGGAAGACCGCGCCGGCAGCGCCCGGCAAATCCTTAATCGTGTGCGCGGCATTGTCTCCGTCACCCGCGACCGCTTCTCCGCCGACACCTGGTCGATTCTCAGCAAGTTGAACATCGATGGACGTGGCCGGCAGCGGCGCCGCTTGTTGGCGGACGCGCTGAACCAGTTGAATATCATTATAATTGACCTATCTGCGTTCGGCGGCATGGAAATGGAGAACATGACCCGGGGCCTGGGCTGGCGCTTCCTTGAGTTTGGGCGCAGGCTGGAACGGGCCTCCCGCATTGTGCAGTGGTTCAGGGCCGGCCTCTGCCCGGAGGTCCGCAGCAGCGCCCTGCTCGAACCGCTCCTCGAGATTTCCGATAGTTTGATGACCTACCGGCGGCGCTATTTCGCCGGGGTGCAGGTTTCCTCTGTGCTGGAATTGTTGCTTTTGGATGAAGGCAATCCCCGCTCGCTCGCCTTCCAATTGGCCGCCCTGCGCGAACACGCCCGCCATTTTCCGCGCGAGGCGGATCTTTTCAACGAGCACGAGGAAAAGCGCGTGGCGTCCCTTTCGGCCGCGTTGCACGCCGGCGCCGGGATGATCCTCGGGCAGCCGCCGGCCGCCGGGGCGGAAGGCGCGCTCGACGATTTGCTGTTCCATTGCCTGGTGGAGTTGAATGCCTTGGCGCAAGAGTTCACCAACCGTTATTTCAGCCACACCGTGGCCACTGTGAGTTGACGCCATGAACTACCGCCTTTCTCATACGACCACTTACGAATACGGCGGCACGGTTTCACTTTCGCATCACATGTTGCGAATTCAGCCGCGCGAATTGCCCCTGCAACGTTGCCTGCGCAACGAATTGCAAATCGATCCGCGCCCGGACGTCCTGTGCGCTCATCGCGACTATTTCGGCAACCCCATGACCTTTGTCACCATCGGAGGGTCGCACAGAAAACTGGTTGTCACTTCACGCAGCCAGGTGGATATAACCGCCCCGTCGCCACCGGCGGCGCCGCAAACCCCGGCTTGGGAAAAGGCGCGGGACATGGCGCCGAACGGAGACCATGCAGCCTTCCTCCAAACCCGCGAATTCATTTTCGCATCGCCCTTGATCAAAAAGCTGCCCGAGTTCGCTGCTTACGCGGCTCCATCCTTTTCCCCGGGGCGTCCGTTGCTGGAGGCCGTGCTCGATTTGACCCGGCGGATGCATGAGGACTTCAAATTCGATCCCGACGCGACCAGCGTGGCCACGCCGCTGCTCGAAGTTCTCAAAACGCGTCGCGGCGTCTGCCAGGACTTTGCCCAACTGGAAATCGCCTGCTTGCGCGCCATGGGCATCTCCGCCCGTTACGTCAGCGGCTATCTGGAAACGAAGCCGCCGCCCGGAAAACCCCGCCTGGCGGGCGCGGACGCTTCTCACGCCTGGGTGTCTTTCCATTGTCCCGGCACGGGATGGGTGGATGTGGACCCCACCAACAATCTGCTCGTCTCCAACCGCCATGTCACCGTCGCCTGGGGCCGCGACTACAGCGACGTCAGCCCGATTCGCGGCATCATCGTGGGCAGCGGCGAACATTCCATGGACGTGGCCGTCGACGTCATTCCGGTCCCGGAGCAGGGTTCTTCTGATTTACTAACGAACCAACCGGACGAAGGCGCCGCCTCACTTTGACGAAATGTGCTTCTGATCCCCTCGCCCCGCGTCAGGGGGAGGGATAGGGAGAGGGGAACCTGCACCGCGTCTTGGGTATTCGCAAGGGGCGAGTTTCATTGACACCCCGTGTCAACGGGGTGGTGGTGGGCGAGAGCCAGAGAAAAAACCGTTTCCAACGGTTTCTTGCGCCGGCCATCCCGGTGAGACGCACCCCGGATGCGCGCAGCCGCCAGTTTCCGCGTTGCCTAACTCCTGATTTGGCCATAATTTCCCCGGGCACGAACCATGTCCGGCATATATCATTATATCTACAGCAATCCAGTGATCGGGATTCTGCTGTTCATCTTTTGGCTGTGGATGTTCATCGACGCCATCCGCCGCGGCGAATGGCTCTGGGCGGTCTTCATGTTCTTCTTTGCAGGGCTTACGACGCTCCTTTACTTCTTCATGGTCTATCGCGCCACCGCCTCGGCCACGCAGGGCTTCGAACTGCCGGGCGCCTCCCGGCGGCACCGCATCAAGGAATTGGAAACCCTCATTCATGATCTTGACAAACCCCACCATTACCTGGAACTGGGCGACATCTACTTTCAAAAGGGGAATTTGAGCAAGGCTGAGGAATGTTATCGCGCCTCCCTCCAGCGCGACCCGCAGGACTTCGACGCCCGCGCCCATTTGGGGCAATGCCTCTTGCGGCAGAAAAGGGCAGGGGAGGCGCGTCCCATATTGCAGCAAGTCTGCGCCGAGAATCCCAAGCACGATTACGGTCATTCCCTCATGGCCTTTGCCGAGACCCTGGCGTTGCTGGGCGAAACCGACAACGCCATCGCCGTGTGGAAGCAAGTCCTGGAGGAACATACCTACGCCCGCGCCCGTGTGCAACTCGGCGAACTCTATCTGGCAACAAAACAGCCCGACCTTGCCGCCGCCCAATTCCGCGAAGCGATCAGCGACGACCGTCACGCCCCAAGCTACCAACACAAACGCGACCGCATCTGGATCTGGCGCGCCAAACGCCTGTTGCCCTGATCCGCCTCTTCCTGGTCCGCTCCTAATCTTAATCCTACTCTTAATCTTAATCTCAGGAAAGAACCGCGTCGCATCAACCTGGCAGATGCGCAAACCATCGGACTTCAGCGTCGAACACGTCCCATGCGTCCTATGTTTCTCATTACCCAAAGTTGCGTAGCACCTGTCATTGCGCCTCTGTCCATCCACCGTTTTCTTGAGGACAATCCGGAGTTCGCCGCCGCAATATATAAATTACGCCGGCAATCAAAAGCGGGATCACCCCTCTCATCCATTGTGGAGCCGAGGATATGCCAAGCGCAAAAGTATGCGGTTCGATCCGAACCCAGGAAAATAATGCGTAGAACGAACATAAGCAGCAAAGTGAAACGAGCAAAACCGGAAAACGAGCCAATCAACCCGCCGGTTCTGCGGTCAATGGGCTGGCCGTGGTGCGGGACTCGTTGCAGTTGTCTGGCTCAGCGAACTCTGCGCCTCTGCGCG
>Ga0187851_10003802_pt1 | contig 12553 bp, 10 predicted proteins | sample June2016WEW_6_10_FD_132997 | JGI IMG/M metagenome (GOLD analysis project Ga0187851, IMG submission 132997) | Peatland microbial communities from SPRUCE experiment site at the Marcell Experimental Forest, Minnesota, USA - June2016WEW_6_10 | ecosystem: Environmental > Terrestrial > Soil >... | reverse complement strand
ATTTCGCCCCAGCTTTACTCGGAAAACTGACGAACTTCTTCCTTACTGCATCCAACCGGATTGTCAAAGATCCGCGCGCGCCCGCTCCCCCATATCGTGTAAGGAAGCCAACGGCAGGCCTCGAAACTTGCTTCGCGCGGCTGCGCCCCACAGAGGCGCGCCCGCAGCGAAAACCTAAGAACTTGATAAAGAACAAAACAGGAAGGCCGTATTCCGCTCCACGCGGTGGCCCGCGCGGAGTTTTGTTACCATTCCTTAAAGAGGATCGCTTTCTCCCACACCACCTCACGCTGGCGAGCGCCAGCCCCGGTGTTCCATGATCCTCGATTGGGCGACTTAATCAGAATATCAGAGATGGTCCCTCGATGCAAGGCCAATCCCAAAAAAGATCCGCCTCCCCGATTCTGCACCGGCCGGCCAAGACGCCTTCGTGGCCCGTCCAGTAAGCCCCGGCTCCGCATGATGTTCTAAGACGCATTTCTTGCCGGTGTTCGATGCCTTCGCCGTCCCTCCACTCGCGGGTATGGCACGCCCCGCGCGCGGGAGGAGCCGGTAGCATCAACTTTCGCAAAAAACTGTTGCATAAGCCCACCTGCGGTGCTAGACTCGTTCTGTTCAGGTAGTACTAGCAGTTCTTGAACTACTGTAAAGTTTGTAAAGCAATGCTGGCAAGCATTCTCATCATCGTTTGTTCTTTGGTACTGCTGGCCTATTGGTTTCGTTACAGTTGCCTTTTGCTGATTCGCGGCTACAAGGTCTCTTCCGAACCCCTCCCGGACTCTTCCCGCTTCCGGCCCCATGAGGTTCAGAATGCTCTCCAGCTCGGTGAGGCCCTCGATCCCCTGCATGAGGCCCTCCGGCGCGATTACCAATTGTTGATGTACCTGGTGGAGCATGCTTCCGGTTTGGAGCTGGAGTCTTTCGAGGACCGTCTGCTGGTTCTGGATTACCGGATCATGCAGATCTGGTACGGTCTCGTGCGTACGCTGTTTCCCGCCCAGGCCCGCCAGACGTTGTCGGAAATGGCCTCGATTCTCGCCATTCTCGCCGACCGTATGAACAGCCAGGCGCGAGCCTGATCCCTCCGACGGCGCTTCCCCGCACGGTTTGCCCTGGCTGGCCTCGAACCGTGGCTGCGCCCTGCCCCGCATTTGGCATCCAATCGTACAGGTTACCCGCACGGCCGGTATCCGCCGGGGATATCCCTTCGTCCATTGTGATATTAAAGGAAGGAGCTATGCTGCTGTTCCGCAATTCCTGGGATATTCGGTATTCGGAAATTACGCCCAAGGCAACCTACCTGAACCGGCGCAAATTCCTGGTGGGAATACCAGCCGCTTTCGCCCTGGCGGGGTCCGCTCGCGGCGGCGTTAAGCTGCCCAACCTCGCCCGGAGCCCCTTCAGCGCCGACGAGAAGCAAACGCCGTACGACGCCGCTACCCATTACAACAACTTCTACGAGTTCGGGACCAGGAAAGAGCAGCCGGCCGATCTCGCCAAGAACTTCAAGACTTCGCCGTGGACGGTTTCCATCGAGGGCGAAGTGGCCAAGCCCCGGAAGTTGGCCATGGACGACATTCTCAAGCTGGCGCCGCTTGAAGAGCGCGTCTACCGTCATCGCTGCGTGGAGGGCTGGTCCATCGTGGTCCCCTGGATCGGCTATTCGCTCGCTGCCCTGCTCAAGCCGGCGGAACCTACCTCGCGAGCCAGATTCGTGGCCTTTGAGAGCTACTACGATCTTAAGCAGATGCCACAGGGGCGCTATGCCGGTATCCAACTGCCTTACGTCGAAGGTCTGCGTCTCGATGAGGCCATGCACCCGCTGACCTTGCTGTCCGTGGGCATGTACGGCGAGACGCTGCCGCCCCAGGACGGCGCCCCCGTGCGCATCACCATCCCCTGGAAGTACGGATTCAAGAGCATCAAATCCCTCGTAAAGATTCGCTTTGTCGCCACCGAGCCTCCCACCACGTGGAATATCGCCAACGCGCGCGAGTACGGCTTCTACTCCAACGTGAATCCGACCGTGGATCATCCGCGCTGGAGCCAGGCGACCGAGCGCCGGCTGGGCGAATTCCTCAGGCGGCCCACCCTGATGTTCAATGGGTACGGGGACCAGGTGGCCAGTCTCTATGCGGGAATGGATCTGAAAAGAAACTACTGACCATGGCCAAAGCCCGTTCCAACGCCCTCTTGCGCGTTGCCAAAACGCTGCTTTTCCTGGCCTGTCTTGTGCCCCTTGCCCACCTGGGCTGGCGGGCCTGGAACGGCGACCTCACCCCCAACCCCATCGAGTACATCACCCATTTCACCGGCGATTGGACCATTCGGCTGATCGTCGCGACCCTGGCCGTGACCCCTCTGCGCAAGTTGCTGCGCGTGCCCGCCCTGATTCGCTACCGCCGGATGATCGGGCTGTTCGCGTGCTTCTACGGCACGCTCCATTTTCTCACCTGGCTGTGCGTGGACAAGTTCTTCCAGTGGCCCGAAATCGTGAAGGATCTCTCCAAGCGGCCCTTCATCATTGCCGGCTTCACCGCGTTCGCCTGCATGTTACCGCTGGCGGCGACATCCACCGCCGGTTGGATCCGCAGGCTCGGCGGGAAGCGCTGGCGCCTCCTGCACCGGCTGATTTACGTCACCGCCATCGCCGCCGTAACGCACTATTACTGGCTGGTGAAATCGGACGTCCGCCTTCCCCTCCTCTACGGCGCGCTGGTGGCGCTGGAGTTGGGCTATCGCATGGTGGTCTGGGCGCGCGAGCGGCGCTGGCGCGGCGTCCGGTCCGCGCCGCGCTATGGCAAGCTCGCGTCCACCGGGGCGGAGCGCGGGCTCTCGTAGGGGCGCGCTCGACTTGTATGCGCCGATACGCCGGTCTCGCCGCTGCGACAATTCGCCGCATGGCCAAGGCGATGGCATTGGCATCCCATGGGGGATGCGTCGCGTTCTTACATCGCTAGCCCTGGCTGCGCTCGGCTTCCCGTCGATCTGGGCCGCGGTCTATGGCTCCGTTCGCGGCGTCGTGCACGACCCAGACCATCGGCCCGTGCCTAACGCTCGCGTGACTTTGAAATCCGCCGGTTCGGATTATTCCCTGAGCCTCACCACCAACGACGAAGGAGTATTCGAGACTTCGTCGGTTCCCGTGGGCGCCTACCAGGCCGGCGTAACGTGCGATGGATTCGCACCCGCAGCTCAAAGCGTGGTGGTGGTCTCCGGAAGCGCCCCCGTGCTGCATTTCCAGCTCGCCATCGGGACCTCGCACGAGGTAGTCGACGTGTCTGAAGCGGCATTGGTGGCGAGCCCCGAAGTCGTCACCCCGACGACCATCGTCAGCCGGAATGAGATCCGGGCCACGCCCGGCGCCGACCTCAGCAACAGTCTCAATTTGATCACCGACTACGTTCCCGGCGCCTGGGTTGCCCACGATCAGCTTCACGTGCGCGGCGGACACCAGGTCACCTGGGCCATCGACGGCGTCCCCATACCCAATACGAACATCGCCAGCAACGTCGGCCCGCAGATCGATCCAAAGGACATCGACTACCTGGAAGCGCAACGCGGAGGCTATTCCTCCGACATCGGCGACCGGACCTATGCGGCATTCAACGCCGTGCCCCGGACCGGTTTCGAGGGAAATAACGAAGGCGAGCTGAACACCACCGTTGGCGCGTTCGGTCAAACCAACGATCAAATGAACTTCGGAAGCCACTCCGAAAAGTTCGCCTACTATGGCAGTCTCAACGGCAATCGAAGCGATTACGGCCTCGAAACGCCCGGCCCCGACGTGCTGCACGATCGCGCCTGGGGTCTCGGCGGCCTGGCGACCCTGGTCTACAACAGCGATGCCAACAACCAGTTCCGATTCGTGACCTCCCTCCGGCGCGACGACTATCAGATCCCCAACGACCCGGACGCGCAGGCTGCCGGCATTCGGGACGTCGAGCGCGAGCGCGACGCTCTGGTGGACTTCTCCTGGGCGCGCACATTCCGTCCGGGCGTTCTGCTGACTGTCTCGCCGTTCTACCATTACAATCGCGCGAATTACGATGGCGACCCCAATGACGCTCCCGTCAGTACCACCCAGCATCGCGCTTCTCAATACGCCGGCGCGCAGATCGCGCTTACCGCGGTCACCGGCCGCAACAATGCGCGAGTCGGAGTCTACGGCTTCGGGCAGCGCGACGATGAGTTCGTGGGTTTGATTGCCAACGACGGCTCCGCGGATTCCCTGGCGCAGGACAAGATCTCCAGTGGCCGCCTCGAGGCTCTCTTTTTGGAGGATCAGTACCGGGCGTTCTCCTGGCTGACGTTGACCGCCGGAATCCGGCTGACGTATTTCAGCGGAGCCATTTCGGAAAACGCAGCCACTCCCCGGCTGGGCGGTTCCGTTCGCATCCCTGGTTTGAACTGGGTTTTGCGCGGGTTCTGGGGCCGCTACTACCAGGCTCCGCCTCTCTCCACAGTCAGCGGCCCTCTGCTCGATTACGCCGTGTCGCAAGGCTTGGGATTCATCCCGTTGCGCGGTGAGCGCGATGAAGAGCATCAGTTCGGACTGACCATTCCACTGCGGGGTTGGGCGCTGGAGGTCAATGACTACCATCAGCGCGCGAAAAACTATTTCGATCACAACGCCATCGGCGACTCCGACATTTTCTTTCCCTTGACCATCGCCAATGCGCGCCTGTACGGCCAGGAGGTTGGCATCCGGTCGCCACAGATCTTTCATCGGGGAGAGGTCTACCTTGCCTATGCCCATGCCCACGCCCTGGGATCGGGCGCGATAACCGGCGGCTTGACCGACTTTTCCGTGCCTGCCAGCGGCTACTTCCTGCTCGACCACGACCAGCGGCATACCCTGCACACCGGGTTCAACTTCAGCCTGCCGTATCGGGTTATCGCCGGCGGCAGTCTTTACTACGGATCGGGATTCACGGACGGATCAAGCGTCCTGCCGGCGCATCTGGAAGGGCACGCCACCTTCGATCTTTCGCTCGGAAAGCCTGTCTCGGAGAACGTCACGGTTTCCTTGACGGCCCTGAATATCGCCAATCGCCGGTTCCTGCTGGACAACAGCCAGACGTTCGGCGGAACCCATTACGCCGATCCGCGACAGGTCTATGTGGAAGTGCGCTACCGCTTTCATTACTGAGCCGGTGACTGGGAGAAGCAGTGGGACAGACGATCGGTCTCCGTCGTCTGTCGGAGGCTTGCGGCGCAAGGAATGACAGACCACGAAACGCGATGGTCTGTCCCACCGTTAGTTCTGCGCGGGCAATCCGGCTTCCGCCGGCGCCGAGCGAGGGCTCTCATGGCCGGTCTTGCTCACGGCCGCGACTGCATAGCGGTAGCTCTTGCCCGGCTCCACCTGGCGGTCCGAGTAACTCGGGATTACGCCCACTTCAGCGATTTTTTCAAACGGCCCTCCGGCCGTGGAACGGTAGACCCGGTATCCCCCTAGGAACGGCTCCGTATTGGCGTTCCACGCCAGTTCGATGGAAGCGGGCGCGGCGGCGGCCTGGAGTCCTGACGGCGCAGCGGGTGGGAACACGTCTTCGGGCGTAATGGTGGCTTCTTCGGAGGGGTCGCTCAGGGCTTCCTTGTCATTGGCCAGCTTCACGACGGTCTCCACCATGTAGGTATAACGCTTTCCGAAATCGGTGTTGGCGTCCGTCCATTCCGGCTTCTCGACGGTGGCTTGGACCGTGAAACCGGCTTCGTCCGGGCCGCGGCGATGCACCCGGAAGCCATTCCCGCGGGCGCTCCAGGTGAGATATACCCCCCCCGGTGACGCGACGGCGCTGAGATTCCGCGGCTTTTCCGGCTCTGGAACCACGTTCACGATCGCATAGTTCGACCACCCGGAATGCTTTCGGTTGCCGCCCACCACGCGAACCGCGATAATGGCCTCCTTACCAATCCACGGCGCCGCGGGCGTCTCGAAAACCGCCGCGCCGCCGGTGACTTGGCCGTCCACGATGCGCTGCGCTTGAGCGGCCCACGCATCTGCGTTGAAATCGGCGCCGGAAAACACGCCGATGCGCAGGTCCTCGGTGATCGGCGGCCTGATGGGGTTCGCCTCGGTGGTCCGGCCGGTAAGCGGGAATTGGACCACGATGCGCGCTCCACGCTGTACCGCCGTGAGGCCCTGCACCGCGGCGGGCACGTTCGCCAGCGGGGGCAGGGGCGGCCCGATATACCCGCAGCCGGCCATCAGCACGGCAGCGGCGGAGGCAATCGGAAAAAGACGCATGAAAGACTTAGTGTAGCGTCACCGCCGGGGTGAAAAAGAATGCCGGCATTCTCCTTCGCCCCGCCGCGGCAACCCCATCGCCGAAGGAACCCGCGCCGCCGCGGACGCGTCACAAAAATTGAAGCCCGCCCTCCGGCGCGCGCCTCTATCATAAGGTTTTGTTGGTTTTCCCACGGAGTATGACGAACATGAAACTCGCACCGATAGCATTGCTCCTCCTGGCCGCCGCCGCCGGCCCGGCCTCCGCCCAGAGCTGGGATACCAGCGGGAACGGCCTGCTGAACGGTACGTATTACTTCCGCGAGGTGTTTTACCTGGCCAGTGGCGACGCATACGGCGACCTCGGCCAGGCCATCTCGGTGTTCGGAAACATCACCTTCAGCGGCGCCGGAACCTACACCCTGAGCTGCAATGTGGCGGACTCCAACCTGGGCGACGGGACGTGCTTGGAGTGGCTGCAGTACTATTACGGATCGTCCGCCACCACCAGCGGCACATACTCGATCTCGGCCTCGGGCTACGGATTTCTCTCCAATCCGCTTTCGCCGACGGATAGCGTCTACGGGCTGGTCTCCCAGGAGGGCGGGCAGAACATCTTCGTGGGCAGCAGCACCGAGAGCGGCTTCAACGACATGTTCGTCGCCGCGCCATATTCCACGGGGTCCAACAACGCGACTTTCAAGGGGTCCTACTGGATTGCGGACATGGATTTTCCGAGCGGCACGGTGGCGCTGGCGCGCAGCTACATGTATCAGTTGAACCCGGACGGCGCGGGCAACCTGGGGAGCAATATCAGCGTCACGGGATACGTTGGCGACGGCGGTTCCACGGTGGTTTCCCAGACCATTTCGTCGAAGGTCGCATACGCTTTCAGCAACGGAGCCGCCAGCCTTGGCTTCCCAACCTCTTCGGGTCTGATTTCGGGGCAGAAATTCCTCTATATCTCGCCGGACGGGAATTTCGTGTTCGGCGGATCGCCCACGGGGTGGGACTTCTTCGTCGGGGTCCGCACCGGGACCGGCGCGCCGAACTTCGGCGGCCTGTATTATCAGGCCGGGATCGACGAACCGGTTTATGAGAACGTAGGCGACCTCGACACCTATTATGGGGCGGTCACCTACCTGCCCTCCGGAAGCGTGGGGCACCAGCGTCTGGCGCAGATGTCCGCTTCCACCGCCATCGATTACACTTACGGCGACACGTACACGGCCAGCGCCGCCACATACAGTACCGCGTACACGCGCTACGCGGTGGGCGCGGGAGGCGCGGTGCGAATCGGCTCCGGGATCGGCGCCGACAACATGGGGTTGAACGTGGCGCTGGCGGCGCCCACGCTCAGCGGCGCGGGTGTTTATCTCAATCCGTTGTATATCGTGAACGCGGCCAGTTGGGCGCCGTTCACCGAGGCCATCGTGCCGGGCGAGTTCATCACCCTCTTCGGCACGGGCATGGCGCCCAGCGGCGCTTCGGCGGCTGCGACGGTTCCTTTCCCCCCCATTCTGGGCGGCGTTCAGGTGATGATCGACAACCTTCCGGCGCCGCTCTATACCGTGAGCCCGGGAGAGATCTCGGCGATTGTGCCCTATGGTATCGGCACTGGAGTCGTCACCATCCAGGTGATCAACAACGGGGCGCTCTCGAATACCGTGACCACGTATGCGGGAACCACCGCCCCGGGCGTGTTCACTCTGAACGAGGACGGGCTGGGCTACGGGGCCGTGCAGCACAATGCGGATTATTCGTTGGTGACGGCCGCGAAACCGGCGCAACCTGGCGAGTATTTGATCGTATACCTGAGCGGGCTGGGCGCGGTGAGCCCGGCGGTTGCCGACGGCTCGGCGGCGCCGGGCAGCCCCTCGTTTAGCTTGGACACCAACTCCATCACCGTCTTCATCGGCGGGCAATCGGTTACGCCCGTCTATTCCGGCCTGGTTCCGGGATCGGCGGGGCTGTACCAGTTGGATGTGCAGGTTCCGACCGGCTTGACGGCGGGGGATAACGACCTGGACATCGAGGGACCGGACTCGTACACCAGCGAGGCCCTGATTTCGGTGGGTACAGGCGCGGCGGCGAGCGTGGCGACCCCCGCCGCGGCCGCGCGCCGGGCCCCCAGACCTACGCCGGCGGCGCGTCCGGCCGCGGCGTGCGGATTAGGGCTCGCCAGTTGCGCCGGCCGGCCGCGTTCCAGCCGCCAAAGCCAGTAAGGGGGAATGGGGAGAGCCACGCTCTAAGGGCTTGACAGGGAATAACCAGTTCAGTTGCCAACCGCTCCCTCACGGTCGCGGCTCATTAAGAGCCTGGCGAGCCGCGACCGTCAGGGAGCGGTTGGAATGGTTATTCCATGACAATCCCTAACCCGAAGCTTGGCCTATCCCTCGAAGGCCTTGCGTACCTGTCCGACAGCCCACGCCAGATCCTCTTCGGAAATGATCAGCGGCGGAGCCAGGCGAATCACGAAATCGTGGGTCTCCTTGCACAGCAGCCCTAGATCCTTCAGCCGCTCGCAATAGGAACGCGCCGGCGCCAGCAGCTCGATGCCAATCAGCAGGCCGCGTCCGCGGATGGCCTTGATGTGCGGATGGCGCAGCTTGCGCAGCTCATGCAGCAGCCACGCGCCCAGCTCGGCCGAGCGGTCGGCCAGACGCTCGTCCTCGATTACCCGCAGCGCCTCGCGCGCCACCGCGCACGCCAGCGGATTGCCGCCATACGTGCTGCCGTGACTGCCGGGCCGGAACACGCCCAGAACCTCGCTCGAGGAGACCACCGCCGATACCGGATACACGCCGCCCGAGAGCGCCTTGCCGAGAACGTACACATCCGGCTGCACGTTCTCGTGCTGACAGGCGAACATCATGCCGGTGCGGCCCAGGCCGGTCTGGATCTCATCGGCGACGAACAGCACGCGCTCCCGCGCGCACAGCTCGGCCGCCTGCCGCAGGTACCCGTCGGGCGGGATGAGTATGCCGGCCTCGCACTGGATGGGCTCGATCAGCAGCGCGCATGTGCGCGGCGTAATGGCGGCTTCGAGCGCATCGATGTCGCCGAAGGGCACGCTCACGAAGCCCGGCGTGAAGGGTCCGAAGCCGTCGCGGTAGAGCGGCTCGCTGGAAAAGCCGGTGATGGTGGTGGTGCGGCCGTGGAAATTGTTCTCGCAGACGATGATCTCGGCCTCTTCGCGCGGGATATGCTTGTACGTGTAGCCCCATCGGCGGACCGCCTTCATGGCGCTCTCGACCGCCTCGGCCCCGGTGTTCATGGGCAGCGCCATCTGCATCCCGCATAGCCGCGCAAGATCTTCGCAGAAGGGCGGCAACTGGTCGTTGCGAAACGCGCGCGAAGTCAGCGTGACGCGCGACGCCTGGCGGAGCATCGCCTGAATTATGCGCGGATGGCAGTGGCCCTGGTTGAGGGCCGAGTAGGCGCTCAGGCAATCGAGGTAGCGGCGCCCATCGATGGCGTGCACCCACACGCCCTCGGCCCGCTCCACCACCACGTCGAGCGGGCGGTAGTTGTGTGCGCCCCAACGGTCTTCAGTTCGAATCAGTTCCGCGGCGAGCCCATGGGAATCGGCTTCAGGCATTGGCGGGTCCCTTAGTATCCGGAGCGCGGACCGCCGCTTTCGGAAACCTTGGTGGGACCGACGCCCAGATGCGCGGAGATCTTGGTGGCCTCTTCCACGGCCCGCGCCAGCACCGAGCGAATGCGCCCGTCTTCCAGCATCAGCAGGCCGCCGATGGTGCAGCCGGCCGGAGTGGTGACGTCGTCGCGCAGCGCGGCCGGATGGCGGCCGGTGGAGAGCACCATGCGCGCCGCCCCGAGCGCGGTCTGCGCCACTAGCGTGAGGGCTAGCTGTCGCGGCAGCCCCACCCGCACGCCGGCGTCGGCCAGCGCTTCCATGATGAGGAAGTTGTAGCCCGGCCCGCTGCCGCTGAGCGCGGTGACGGCGTTGAAGTGAACCTCGTCGACCATCAGGCACCGGCCCACCGCTTCGAAAATCGCCTGCGCGCGCTGCAGATCGGCCGGGGTGGCGTAGCGCCCGCCGCAGATCACGGTCATGCCCTCGCCCACCACCGCGGGCGTGTTGGGCATCGCGCGGACCACCGGATTCTCGGCGCCGAGCAGCAGCTCCAGCCGGTCCGTGCCGACGCCGGCGAGGATCGAAATCAGCAGCGTCTCGCGCCGCAGCCCGGCGTTGCGCAGCGTGGCCAGCACCACCGGCGCGTCGTTCGGTTTGACGCACAGCAGAATCAGATCGGCGCCGGGCACCCGCGCATGGTAGTCGGATTCGACGGTGATGCCAAGCGCCTCCGAGGCGGCCGCGCAGGTGTCGGGCTTCTTATCGCCGGCCCACACGCGGTCGTGCGCGATCAGCTTACCGGAGAGCAGTCCGCGCAGCAGCGTCTGCCCCATCACGCCGGCGCCGATGACGCCGAGCGTGGCGCCCTCGCCGATTACGGATACAGGCTGGGTATGGTCTGGCTTCTTCGACATGGAGTTGGCCTCGATTCAGGCGAGACAGCAGGGCGGGAATCCCGCGGCTGTTCTGCGAGCCTGATCTTTGAAAGTAGCACATGGACGCGGCGGGGTTGGCCTTGCCATTTCATTCGAGTGCAATCGTAATCGCCCCGGCGACGATAAGGATTCCACCGATACCCTTCCCCCACGTCAGCCGCTCTCCCAGGAACAGAGCGGAGAATACGATCACGAGCGCCACGCTCAGCTTGTCAATGGGCGCCACTCGTGAAGCTGGACCGACCTGAAGAGCGTGGAAATAGCAGAGCCACGACAGGCCGGTAGCCAGGCCGGAAAGAACCAGAAAGATCCACGACTTGCCCGGCAATGCCTGAAACCCCGCCGGTGGCCGTGTGGCGAATGCGAGGAGCCATGTAAACACCACGACCACCGAGGTCCTGACAGCCGTAGCCAGATTCGCATCCACCCCGGCGACGCCGACCTTCGCCAATATGGCTGTGGCGGCGGCGAACAAAGCGGAGAGTAGCGCCCAGGTGAGCCATGTCATGGGATCACGGTAGCACGGGCGCCTGGGCATCGGGGCGGGGTGTTAGCCGACAAAACGGCAGGCGATTGTTGTCGTGGGGCAGGCGCTTCCGCCTGCCAACTCCCTGGAACTTCCCGCACCAAGTCCGCATTGCACGGGGTAAGATGGAGTTGGAGTCGGACTCCCACGATGTCGACGGAAGTGCAGCAGATTCTGGTTGCGGTTCGGGCCTTGAGCTTGAAGGAGCGGCAAGAGCTGGCCGAAGCGCTCGATCGGGAGGCGCTGGTTTCCGCGGCGCAGCCGAACAGGAATTTGGTTCTCGCCGTCCGGGGCAGATACGCCCATGTTCCCACCAGCAGCGACGCATTCATGGCGCGCAAGCATGAGGAGCTGGCCTCGGAGAACTGAGTTTGTGCTCTTTGTGCTCGATGGTTTGTGCGTCCCCACCCTTCAACCACGCAGGTACCAAGTGGCCAACGATCCGGAATGTCATCTTTCGCCCCGCCGCCGCTCCTCCCGGCTACCGACAAATGTCGCATAATCAGGGTCAGGGCGAAGCTCTTAAGCACATGGTTTCTGTCTGGCGACCGCTCAATCGTCCGGAGTTTGGCGTCGTCGATTCGATCAGCGAGTCGGTCCGAAAGGAAGAGCGGCTCGATCCGCACTTGCTTGTTTCCGTAAGTCGCGGGCCAACTCTCGCAGTTGTCAGCGACTACGCCGGAGACAATAGCACTTTCGGGTTTCACAGCTACTCTTTCCTACTCGCTGATCTTGCATTCGCGTGGTACTGGGACGAGGTCCGTCGGGCATTGAGGAGGTCGGTTTTGAAGGATGGACGCCGCCTCAGCTACAAAAAGCTACAGTCCGACGAGAATCGTGCTCGATGCCTGGTACCATTCCTTCGAGCCGCAAACAGCATACCCGGCCTGTTGATTACACTCTTGGTTGACAAGAGAGTCAAATCGTTGTTCAAGCCCGACCTAGATCTCGGCTTCCCCGAGGCCGTTCCGAGAAACCGTTGGCGAGCAGCTCAGTTTGAGAAACTGATGCGTATCGCCCACTTCAGTGCTTTGCTCATTTCCGGTTTGGTCGGGGACCAACAGCGCGTCCTTTGGGTCTCGGATCAGGACGAGATCGTTCCCAATAATGATCGGCACATTGATGCTTGCAAGCTGTTTGGCCACGTTCTTGGGCACTACTTGAACTGCGACGTGGGTCGGTGCCAGTTCGCCACGACGCGAGGTGATGACGGCTCGTTGGTACTCGAAGATCTGGCGACTTTGCCTGATCTCTCGGCGGGT
>Ga0187851_10003801_pt1 | contig 12554 bp, 9 predicted proteins | sample June2016WEW_6_10_FD_132997 | JGI IMG/M metagenome (GOLD analysis project Ga0187851, IMG submission 132997) | Peatland microbial communities from SPRUCE experiment site at the Marcell Experimental Forest, Minnesota, USA - June2016WEW_6_10 | ecosystem: Environmental > Terrestrial > Soil > Wetlands... | reverse complement strand
TGGACGATCTCACCCGGGCTGCCGACCTGTTCCGGCCGGTTCACAACCGCACGAACGGTGTGGACGGCTGGGTATCACTGGAGGTGTCGCCGCTGCTGGCGCATGACACGGCCGGCACCATCGCGGCCGCCAAGGAACTTTTCAGCCGGGCCGGGCGGCCCAATCTGTTCATCAAGATCCCGGGCACCAAGGAGGGGCTGCCTGCCATTGAAGAGGCAATTTTCTCGGGCGTGCCGGTCAACGTGACGCTCCTGTTTTCGCGCGAGCAATATCTCGCAGCGGCCAAAGCCTACCTCCGCGGCCTCGAAAGGCGCATTGAGGCGGGCCTCAACCCGAAGGTCGGCTCCGTGGCCTCGGTATTCGTCAGCCGCTGGGATGTCTCCCTCGCAGACAGGGTTCCGCCGGCGCTCAACAACCTGCTCGGCATCGCCGTCGCGGGCCGTATCTACAAGGCGTATGTCGAGCTCTTGTCCACGCCCCGCTGGCTGCGGGCCTACAATGCCGGGGCGCTGCCGCAGCGGCTCCTCTGGGCCAGCACGGGCACAAAGGATCCCTGCGCGCCCGACACCCTGTATATCAAGGCCTTGGCCGCCCCGTTCACGGTGAATACGATGCCCGAGAAAACGCTGAAGGCCTTTGCCGACCACGGCGAGCTTGGGCCGACAATGCCCCCGGACGGTGGCGACTGCGAAAGGGTGCTGGCTCGCTTCGACGAACCCGGCGTGAACCTGGACGACCTGGCTGCAAGGCTACAGGACGAGGGGGCCAAGTCGTTCTCAAAATCCTGGAACGAGCTCATGGACGTGATTGCCTCAAGGAGCGACACGATCAGGCGATCCGCATGAGTTGCCTGCCCAACCGACGGTAAACACCAACATGGCAACCAGCACCAAGAAGCCGCTCACGCAACTTCCCGCCTGGAAGGGCCTTGTCGCCCACCACAGGTCCATTCAAAACCTTCATCTTCGAAAGCTGTTCGCCGCAGACCCCAAACGCGGCACGCGTATGGCCGTCGAGGCGGCGGGCCTGTATCTTGACTACTCGAAGAACCGCGTCACCGAACAGACCCTCAAGTTGCTGCTGCAGCTGGCCCGGCAGGCCGACCTCGGCGGGCGGATCGCTGCGATGTTCGGCGGCGACAGGATAAACGTGACGGAGAACAGATCCGTGTTGCACGTCGCCCTGCGCGCACCCAGGGGCGCGGTCATGATCGCCGATGGAAAGAATGTCGTGCCGGAAGTCCACGCCGTGCTTAGCAAGATGTCCGCCTTCTCCAAGCGCGTCCGCGACGGCGACTGGAAGGGCTACACCGGCAAGCCGATCAGGAACATCATCAACGTTGGCATCGGGGGCTCCGACCTCGGCCCCGTCATGGCCTACGAGGCGCTGAGGCATTACAGCGACCCGGGCCTAGTCTTCCGCTTTGTCTCGAATGTCGATGGGATCGACTTTGTCGAGGCGACCCGCGGCCTCGATCCGGCGGAGACGCTCTTCATCATCTCCTCCAAAACGTTCACAACGCTTGAGACCATGACGAACGCGCACAGCGCGCGCGCGTGGCTTCTCCGTGGGCTCGGCGCCGGCCGCGAGGCCGTTTCGAGGCATTTCGTGGCGGTCTCGACGAATGCGGAGAAGGTCTCCGCGTTCGGCATCGATCCGGAGAACATGTTCATATTTTGGGACTGGGTCGGCGGCCGCTATTCGATGGACTCGGCCATAGGCCTCTCGACCATGCTTGCGATCGGACCATCCAACTTCCGGGCCCTGCTGAAGGGGTTCCGCGAGATGGATGAGCATTTCCGGTACACCCCATTCGATAGGAACCTGCCGGTGCTGATGGGCCTTCTGTCCATCTGGAACAACGACTTCCTCGGCGCGCAGACCGTGGCGGTCCTGCCCTACGAGCAGTACCTGAAGCGCTTTCCCGCCTACCTTCAGCAGCTGACAATGGAGAGCAACGGCAAGCATGTGACCCTGGATGGCAGGAAGGTGAACTACGAGACGGGGCCGGTCTACTGGGGCGAGCCCGGCACGAACGGCCAGCACTCGTTCTACCAGCTGATACACCAGGGAACCCGCCTTGTCCCCTGCGACTTCATCGCGTTCGGCCGACCGCTGACGCCACTCGGGCGCCACCACGACATCCTTCTCGCGAACGTGCTCGCCCAGGCCGAGGCGCTGGCCTTCGGAAAAACCGCCGAGGAAGTCCGGGCCGAGGGCACTGCGCCGGCGCTTGTGCCGCACCGCGTCTTCGAAGGCAACCGCCCTTCGAACGTGATCGTGGCCGAACGGCTCACCCCGGAGGTCCTCGGGAGGTTGATTGCCCTCTATGAGCACAGCGTCTTCACGCAGGGCGTCATTTGGAACATCGACTCGTTCGACCAGTGGGGCGTAGAGCTCGGAAAGGTTCTTGCCCAGCGGATTATCCCCGAGTTGGAGGGCGACGCGACGCCGCGTCTCTGCCATGACGCCTCGACCAATGCGTTGATTCGCCGCTACCGAAAACTGAAAGAGGCGAAGTGATGAACGCCTCAGGGAAAGGGTAGGGCCGCCTCGACGCGCCCGAGGGGTGAATCGCCGAGCCACAGCACAAGAGTTCGCCCGGGTCCCCGTGGCATACGATTCGATCAGACCAGGCATCCGGTTCTCGACGTGTTGAACGGCTCACTGCGCGACCTTGCGGTCGAGTTCGCCGGTCGAGGGGCGACCCTCCTCTATTGGGCTGCCGGCTCCAAGCAGGACGCGAAGTCACTTTTCTCACGACCGTGAACCACGCCCAAAAAGCGACCCCGATTCCTGAACTGCCTTAACTAATGCCGGTCCTCAGACACGACGAACGTGCAGAATTCGCCACACTTGAAGGCAAAATAAGTGAGACAAAATCGTGACAGACGCTTACGGAACTCGCCAAACGAAGAGTTATAACTCATTGATGATAAATGGCTGCCCGGGCTGGGATCGAACCAGCGACCAAGTGATTAACAGTCACCTGCTCTGCCACTGAGCTACCGGGCAATTCAGACCGCGCCTCAGGAAGGCGCCGGAACGGTGGTAATACGGAGAGCGCGGGAGCGCGGGCAAGAATAAACTACGGCCCCCCGCTCTCAAATCTGCAGGAAACGGACGCAGAGCGGCTCCGGGACGTCGATCGACCCTGCGAGCGTCAATCGTCCGGTTTCGCGATCGATCCTGTAGACGGTCGCCGTGTCCGCCTTGAGATTCCCGCACACCAGCCAGCGGCCCGACGGGTCGATCGCGAAGTTGCGCGGGACCTTGACGCCGTCCGCCATCCTCTGAACGAAAGTCAGCGTCCCGGTTGCGGGATCAAAAGCGTGGACCACGATGCTGTCGTCGCCCCGGTTTGAGCCGTATACGAATCTTCCCGAACCTCCCACGACCACCTCGGCCGAAGTGTTCAACCCTACAAAGTCCCTCCTCAGGATCGAGACCGTCCCGCAGGGAGTCAGGAGGCCCCTTGAGCCGTCCCAGTTGAAAGCAGTGATCGAGCCCCCCATTTCGTTGATCACGAACGCGTGCCTGCCGTCGGGATGGAAGGCGAAGTGCCTGGGACCGGCACCCGGGGCCACCCGAACGGTCGGGGGATCGCCGGGCGAAAGGATCCCCCTGGCCGCGTCGAGCCGGTAGATGAACAGCCGGTCCAGGCCGAGGTCCGCGACGATCGCGAACCGGCCCGTGGGATCAGTGTTGATCGAGTGGGGATGGGCCGACTCCTGGCGCGAACGGTTGGGCCCCGAGCCCTCGTGGCGGCGGATGCAGGAGCGCGGGCCGACGGTCGCGTCCGCGAGTATGGGGAAGACCTCCACGTAGGGGCCGTCGTAGTCGGCGGTCAGGATGCACCTTCCCGAGGGATCCACGCTGATATGGCACGACTCGGGGCCGCCGGCGACCCGCTCGCCGGCGGGCGTCAGGGCCCCCGATGCCGCGTCGACCGCGTAGGTCTCGATCGCCTCGACCGGGCCGCCTCCGGGACCCGGCGCCTCGGCCAACGAGTACAGGTGTCTCTTGTCCGGGGAGAACGCGAAGAAGACCGAGTCCGGCTTGTCCGCGGCGCGCGCGGCCGGCGAAAGGCCGCCCGAGTCCTGGTCCAGCCTCGACAAGTAGATCCCGCGCCGCGAATCCGTCGCTGAGGTTCCGAAATATACCCAGCAGGACGCGCTGCCGGCCTGCGCGGCCGAGGCCAGGGCCAGCAGCGCAGCGAATCCCGGGGCCGAGAGGGTGGGGTGCATGGACAGACAATGTTTGCCTCCCGCGGCCCCTGCAATTGAGAATGGCGCCGTATGAGGGTCCAGCCACGCTCCGCATTTTGTCTCCGCTTGCTGCCGCTGGCCGCGTGCCTGCTTCTCCAGGCCCCGGCCCGTGCGGCGGAGACCCTTCCCACGCCGACGCCGATCGCTGCGCTGAGGCTAAACGACGGGCGCCTGCTGCACAACGTCCAGGTCAAGTCGGACGAGAGCACGAGCATCGTGGTCCGGGCGGACGAGGGGCTCCTGAAGATAGCCAAGTCCAACCTTCCCCAGGCGGTGGCGGACGCCTACCCCGTGAAGCCGGCCCCGTCAGCGGGCCAGGACACGGTGATGCAGACCTTCAACCCCAGCTCGCCGCAGTCGGGAGTCAGCCAGGCGCCCTACGCGAGGCCCACCCCGAGGCCGACGCCGACGCCGAGGCCGACCAAGGACCCGACGTACAAGGGGTGCACGATCGTCAGCTTCCATTCGGCCTCGTTCCATGACTCGCTCGGGTGCGTGGAGATCGTCATCAGGAACGACACGGACAACGTCGTGGTCATGAATCCCTCGGAGATCCTCTGCGTCACGACGCAGGGGATCCGCCGCATAGGCATGAACTTCATCACCGACGGGGTCCCTCCCGTGCTCAAGCGCCAGGAGTTCATCCCGGCCCACGGCGACATCGACGACATCCTCACCTTCACCAACAGCGCCCTCGACGTCTCCTACGTCGAGTGGACGCACTGAAGTTTTGGTTGATTTCCGTTTGGGCGGCCTTTCTAATCCACCCTTTCAATTACGCCTGCCCCCGGTTCTCGGGGTCCCAGGGGGAACGAATCCATGAAAACTCCGCTCATCCTCAAAGTCGCCACGCGCGCACAGACCGGCCGAAGCGCGTCGCGTCGCCTGCGCAAGGTAAACCTCATTCCCGCCATCCTTTACGGGAAGCACTCGGCCCCGGAGAAGCTCTCCGTCGAGGCGCCCGAGTTCACGCGCCTCCTCAAGTCGGTCGCCGGCCGAGCGCTCCTCATCGAGCTGACCCGCGACGACAAGGCCGAGAAGGCCCTCTCGTTCCTGCAGGAGGTCCAGCGCGACCCGATGACGGACCGCTTCCTCCACGTTGACCTCCACGAGGTCAAGGCCGACGAGAAGTTCGAGATCCGCGTGCCGGTGCGCGTCACCGGCGAGTCCTTCGGGGTCAAGAACCAGAGCGGCGTCCTCGAGATCGCCTCCCACGCGCTGCGCGTGCGCTGCCTGCCCAAGGACCTTCCCGAGGCGATCGAGGTGGACGTCACCCCGCTCAACGTCGGCCAGACGATCAAGGTGGGCGAGCTCAAGCCCATCGAGGGAGTCTTCGTTCTCGAGGACAAGGGCCAGCCCGTGGTCTCGTGCGTGGAGCCGGTCGCCGAGATTGTCCAGGAGGTTCCCGTCGCCGAGGTGCCCGTCGAGGGCGCCGAAGCGGTCCCGGCCGCCGAAGGCGAGGCTGCGGCGGCGCCCGAGGGCGACGCCAAGGCCGCAGCGCCTGGCGACGCGAAGGCCGCCCCGGCTCCCGGGGACAAGAAGGCCGCCGCGCCCGCGGGCGACAAGAAGGCGGCCGCCGCGGCCCCCGGCGACAAGAAGGCAGCCGCCCCGGCCCCCGGGGACAAGAAGGCGGCCGCGCCCGCCGCCTGGTCCAAGCCCGCTCCGCACGGCAAGAAGTAAGGAAGCCAGCCGGCGGTCCGACCGCCGGCCGTTCTTTGAGTCATGTCCATCTCGCTAGTCGCAGGCCTGGGAAACCCGGGCCGCGAATACGAGCTCACCCGCCACAACCTGGGCTGGGTGGCCGTCGACGCGTACGCCAGGAAGCACGGCCTCGCGTGGAAGGGCGCCCCCGAGTTTGAGTCCCTGACCGCGCGCAGGGACCTCGGCCCCGGGCGCGCCCTCTGGCTCATCAAGCCCCAGACCTTCATGAACGGAAGCGGCCGCGCGGTCGCCTCGTTTGCCCGGTACCACAGGATCGCCCCGGAGGACGTCGCCGCGGTCTACGACGACCTGACGATCGACATCGGCCTCCTGAAGGTGTCGGTCCTCGGAAGCGACGCGGGCCACAACGGCGTCGCGAGCCTGCTCGAGCACCTGGGAACCGGCTTCGCCCGCCTGAGGCTGGGCGTCGGCCCCAAGCAGCCGCCGGAGATGGACATCAAGGACTTCGTGCTCGCCCGCTTTACAACAGAACAACTCAACCTAATCCAAAACAAGACCGACGCCTACGTCCAGGGCCTGGAACTGCTCCTTGAATGGGGCCCCGACAGGGCCATGAACCAGCTCAACCGAAGAGACATCCCATGAGTACACCCATCATGCACAAGTACCGCGCGACCTTCATCCTGGACAACCGCGGCAAGCAGGAGACCGTCGAGCAGATCGTCGACGGCGTGAAGAAGGAGATAGCGGCGATCCACGGCGATGTGACGGGCGTCGAGAACATAGGCAAGAGGGACTTCGCGCGCGTCACCGACCGCAAGTTCCCGGGCGCCACGTACGTCCACGTCAACTTCAGCGCTCCCCCGGAGGGACCCGCGCAGCTTCGCGAGCGCCTCAGGCTGAACGGCAGCGTCTACCGCACCTTCGTGCAGAAGGCCTAAATCCCATGGCAAACTTCAACAAGGTCTACCTGATGGGGAACCTGACCCGCGATCCGGAGATGCGGGTCACTCCCAAGGGCACGGCGATATGCCAGTTCGGGCTCGCGATCAGCCGCTCGTGGAAGGATGAGAGCGGCCAGACCCGCGAGGAGACCGCCTTCGTCGACATCGAGGCCTGGGGCAAGCAGGGCGAGGTCATCTCGAAGTACTGCACGAAGGGCCGCCCCCTCTTCGTCGAGGGGCGCCTCAAGTTCGACCAGTGGGAGGACAAGACCTCGGGCCAGAAGCGCAGCAAGCTCAAGGTCGTCCTCGAGAATTTCCAGTTCATCGGGGGCCGCGGAGACGGCGCCCCCGGCGCGGGCGGGGCGGCTGCGGGCGGCGAGGCCGCCGAGGCCGCCCCGGGGGAGGCGGCACCCGCGCCGAAGAGCCCGCCCAGGGGCCCGGCGGCGCCAAAGGACGGCGTCGACGAGGACGTGCCGTTCTAGCGGCCCCGGCCTGCTGATTGCGCAGCGCGACCATAGGATCCACGCACAGCGCCCTACACGCGGGAACCGCCGCCGGGACCAGGGCGATGGAGAGCGTAAACGTCGCGGCCACCCGTTTGGGCGCGCGCGGGTTCACTTCGTTTTCGACGACCATCCGGACGCGCCGGACAGCCACTCGCGGTGCGAAGTCGGCCGGTGACGTCGACACCGGCATGCTTCCCCTGCCCGCGACGGCCTCCGCGATCCGCCGCGGCCAGGGATTCCGGATTGGCTGGCCGGGGCCGGGCTTTCAGCCTAAGCCAAGGGTGCCCTCCCGACCGCCGGCCATCCGAGCCGAAGCCCTCAATGCCGTCCAATCCTGCTGCCCGGGCCCCGTCCCAGATACCAAGAGCCGGTTTCCAATCCCGAGTCCCCATGACTAACAAACCGTTTGTCCGCTCGAGCCCTCGCCGCAGCCTCGTCCCGAGGCTCGTCCTGCTCGTCCCGGCATTGTCGCTGTCGCCTCTCTGGGCCGGGCCGCTCAAAGTCTCATTCACTCAGGCGCCGGCCTCCGTCGAGGCCTACGACTACGTGGAGGTCGCCGCCAACGTGGAGCGCCCGGACGCGCCCAACCCGTTCACCGACGCCGCTCTCATCGGTACATTCGCAAGGGCCGACGGCACCGATCGCCGCGAGGTCGAGGGGTTCTGCGACTCGGCCGACGGCGGCGTATACCGGATCCGCTTCATGCCCTCCTCGCCCGGGGACTACGCGTACGCGCTCACCTACCGGCAGGGGGGCTTCGAGGCGACGGGGACGGGGCGGTTCCGCGCCTCGCCGGGCCACCGCCGGGGCCCCATCCGCGTCGATCCGAAGTACCCCTGGCACTTCATCTGGGAGGGGACGGGCGAGCACTACTTCTTCAACGGCACGACCGCCTACTTCCTCATGGGCTGGAAGGACGAGCGCGTCATCCGGTACTCGATCGACCGGCTGCACCGCCTCAAGGTGAACCGGATCCGCGTGACGATCGCCGGCCGGGAGGCGACGTTCTTCGGCGAGCCGGTCATGAACGGCGACAACTTCAGCACGTTCCCGACCCCGTGGCCGGCCCAGCAGGCCGACGACCTGTACCATCCGGGCTTCGACTACACCCGCTTCGACCTCGGGTACTGGCGCAAGTTCGAGCGCGGGATCCAGTACGCCAGGGACCGCGACGTCATCCTTTCTCTCGTCCTCGACATGAACGACAACAGGGTCCACCCCGCCGCCGGTAGCGAGGACGAGCGCCGGTTCATCCGCTACGCCATCGCCCGGTTCGGGGCCCTGTCGAACATCACCTGGGACCTCGGCGACGACCTGGAGCGCTACCGCTCCGACGCGTGGACCCACGAGACGGGCACGCTCATCAAGAAATGGGACCCGTACAGGCACCTCGCGACGAGCCATCCGGTCGAGGACACGCACCAGGACCGGACGTCGGACTGGTTCGACTTCACCTCGTTCCAGGAATGGGGCCGAAGCCAGCACGCGTACATCCTGCGCCAGCGCGCGGCGCAGGAGAGGACGGGCAGGATCATTCCGCAGACCAACGAGGAGTACGGCTACGAGGACCACTACCCCCTTTGGGCGCCCGGCCCGGGCTCGGACTCGGCGGACGTCCTGCGCCGCACCGCCTGGGACATCTACATGGCCGGCGGCTACCAGCTCGTCGGAGAGAGCTGCCGGCGCGGGACCAACATCTGGCCCGACACCGGCGGCGGCTGGCTCAACGGGCGCGGCGACGACACGATGACGATGTTCGTCGGCTTCGGCCACATCGTCGACTTCTTCGCCAGCTTCGAGTGGTGGAGGACGGACCCGCACGACGAGCTGGTCAACAACGGCGCCTACTGCCTCGCAAGGCCCGGGGAGGTCTACGCCGTCTACCTGCCGAGGGAGGGCGACGTGACGGTCCGCCTCGCGCCCGGGACGTACTCCGCGCACTGGTTCGGCGCGTCGACGGGCGAGGTCATCCCGCTCGCCCCGGCGGGCGGCCCCGAGTGGGTGTCCCCGCGCACGCCCGACCGCCAGGACTGGGCGCTCCTCCTCGTGAGGGAGCCCTGACGGGGCCCCGGCGCCCTCGGGGCTCGCAATGGAAGAGCGCGCCACCAAACTCCGGGTTCCCGCCGGCCGGCTTGACCCGCCCATCCCATGACCCGCCTTCGCCTATTGAGTGCCTGCGCCGGAATCCTCGTGCTCGCGCGCGCCGCCCCGGGGGCCGAGCCAGCCGAGCCGTTCCGCGATCCCGGCCTGCCCGTCGAAGCGCGCGTCGACGACCTTATCTCGCGCATGACCGTGGAGGAGAAGGTCAGCCAGATGATGATGACGTCGCCGGCCATCGGGCGCCTCGGCGTGCCGGCCTACGACTGGTGGAACGAGGGGCTGCACGGCGTCGCGCGCGCCGGGGTGGCGACGGTCTTCCCCCAGGCGATCGCGCTCGCCGCGACGTGGAACCCGGAGCTCCACGGGCGCATCGCCGGCGTCATCTCGACCGAGTTCCGCGCGAAGAACAACGCGACCGTCGCCCGCACAGGCGGCTCGAGCAGGCGCTACGAGGGCCTCACGATATGGTCGCCCAACATAAACATCTTCCGCGACCCGCGCTGGGGCCGCGGCCAGGAGACGTACGGCGAGGACCCGTTCCTTACCTCGCGCCTGGCGGTGGCCTTTGTCCGCGGGCTCCAGGGCGACGACCCGCATTACCTCAAGACCGTCGCCACGCTGAAGCACTTCGCGGTGCACAGCGGGCCGGAGGAGCTGCGGCACAGGTTCGACGCGGTCGTATCCGAGCGCGACCTGCACGAGACGTACCTGCCTGCGTTCGAGGCCGGGGTGCGCGAGGGCGGCGCCCGCTCGCTGATGAGCGCCTACAACGCCGTGGACGGCGTGCCGGCCCCGGCGAACGCGCGGCTGCTGACCGCCATCCTGCGCGGCGACTGGGGGTTCACGGGGACGGTGGTCGGCGACGTCGACACGGTCTCGGACATCTGGAGCGCCTCCTCCCACCATTTCACCCGGGACGCGGCAGAGGCCAGCGCGCTCGCCGTCAAGGCGGGCACGGACCTGTGCAGCGGCGATACCTACGAGGCGCTTCCCGATGCCCTGCGCCGCGGGCTCGCCTCGGAGGCCGACCTCGACCTCGCCCTGCGCCGGCTCTTCAGGCTGCGGTTCCTGCTCGGCCAGTTTGATCCCGCCGGGCGCGTGCCGTATGCCGCCATCCCCCCCTCCGAGGTCGACGCCCCGGCGCACGACCAGCTCGCGCTCGAGGCCGCCCGCCAGAGCCTCGTCCTCCTGAAGAACGACGGCACGCTCCCGCTCGATCCGCTCCGGGTGAGGACGGTGGCCGTCATCGGCCCGACGGCGGACAGCCTCTCCGTGGTGCTCGGCAACTACAGCGGGACGCCGGCCCGGCCAAGGACGCTGCTCGCCGCGCTCGAGGACCGGCTCGGCTCGCGCGGCATCCGGATCCTGTACGCCCGCGGGGCGCCCCTGGCGGCGGGATTCCGCGAGACGTGCCAGCCGATTTCGCCCGGCGTCCTCTTCGCCGACGAGGCGCGCACGCGCCCGGGCCTCGCGGGCGAGGTGTTCGCCCGTCCGGATCTTTCGGGGGATCCCGTGGCGCGGCGCAGCGACAGCCGGGTCGACCTCAAGTGGAACGCCTTCGAGCCGCTGGCCGGCATTCCGATGCAGGACGCCTCGATCCGCTGGACGGGCTGGCTGGTGCCGCCCGTGACGGGCGGCTACGTGCTCACGGTCCGGGTGAACGGCGGCGCCCGGCTCTACGTGGACGGGGCGCCCGTCATCGACGCGTGGCGGGGCAGCGAGCGAGCCACCCTGAGCGCGGACGTGGCGCTCACGGCGGGGCGCGCCGCGCGCGTCCGCCTCGAGTACTCCCAGAACCTGGCCGACGCCGAGGTCGCGTTCGGCTGGAGGATCCCCGGGGCGAGCTACGAGCTCGACACGGCGCTCGCGGCGGCCCGGCAGGCCGACTGCGTCGTGCTCGCCCTCGGGCTCACGCCCGAGCTCGAGGGCGAGGAGATGCCGCTGGACATCCCGGGGTTCCGCGGCGGCGACCGCACGTCGGTGCTGCTGCCGGCGCCCCAGGCCGCGCTTCTTGAGAAGGTCGCCGCGCTCGGCAGGCCGGTCGTGGTGGTGCTCACCACGGGTTCCGCGGTCTCGTTCGACGCCGCGAAGGCCAACGCGGCCCTGGTCGCGTGGTACTTCGGGCAGCGCGGGGGCGACGCCGTCGCCGAGGCGCTTCTCGGGGACGCCAACCCCGGGGGACGCCTGCCGGTCACCTTCTATGCGTCGGACGCGGACCTGCCGCCGTTCACCGAGTACGCGATGGCGGGGCGCACGTACCGCTATTTCAGCGGCAAGCCCCTCTTCGCGTTCGGCCACGGGCTGAGCTACTCCGCGATCCGCTACGAGAAGGTCGAGCTGAGCGCCCCGGGCGCCGGGGCGGGCGACACCCTCACCGTCCGGGTGACTCTCGCGAACGCCAGCCAGCGCGCGGGCGACGAGGTGGTGCAGCTGTACGCGCACGCGCTCGCCCCGCCGGTGCCGATGCCGCTCGAGTCGCTCGTCGGCTTCCAGCGCGTGGCGCTCGCGCCAGGGGAGCGCCGGACGGTCGAGCTCGCCCTGCCCGTGATGCGCCTGCGCCGGTGGGACGAGCGCGCCGGGGACTACGTCGTCGACCCGGGCCGGTACGAGCTCCGCATCGGGCCGGCCTCCGACTCGGCAGCGCTCACCTCGCTCGTGACCGTCAAGTGACGCCGCGGCGCTAGAGCTTCGGCTGCGCCTTGGCGGGCACGCCCTGCGGATGGCAGTCGAGGCAGGCCACGGTGTGGACGTTGTGCTTGCTCGAGGTCGAGAGGTACGTGGTGTCCATCTTCTGGACCTCGATCCCGCAGTGGGAGTCGGCAGGGTGGCACGCGCTGCACGACGCCGTCGCGGAATGCGCGTGGGCGCCGTGGCAGTCGAGGCAGCTCAGGCCCTCGTGGACGCCGGCGGGGGTGCGGTCGTCGGAGGTCCCGAGCTGGTGGGCGGCGCTCGGAGCGTGGCATTCCATGCATACCCTCTGTCGGGCGTCCCTCGAGACCTTCACGGCGCGCCCGCCCTGGTAGACCGACGCGGTGGGCAGCAGGAACGCGGAGAAGTGCGCGCGCTCGCGGTGG
>Ga0187851_10003795_pt1 | contig 12560 bp, 10 predicted proteins | sample June2016WEW_6_10_FD_132997 | JGI IMG/M metagenome (GOLD analysis project Ga0187851, IMG submission 132997) | Peatland microbial communities from SPRUCE experiment site at the Marcell Experimental Forest, Minnesota, USA - June2016WEW_6_10 | ecosystem: Environmental > Terrestrial > Soil >... | reverse complement strand
CATTGTGTATCGCCCTGCTCTACCGCGCCAGCCCATAGCGCTCGTCGAGCGCCAGATTCAGCTCAAGAACATTCACGCGCGGCTCGCCCAGAAATCCCCATTGCCGGTTCGTGATGTGCGCCAGAACCAGCTTACTGATCTCTCCTTCGGCCACTTTGCGTTCCAACGCCACCCGTCGAATCTGAAACGTCGCCGCCGCCGGCGTAATATCCGGATCCAGCCCCGAGCCTGATGTAGTAACTAAGTCCACTGGAACGGGAACACCGGGGTTCTCTGCCTGCACCCGGGCCACGTCGCCATTCACGCGAGTAATCAACTGCGCATTCGTCGGCCCAAGATTCGACGCCCCCGAAGCAGTCGCATCATAACCTGCTGAACCTGCCGCGGATGGCCGCGAATGAAAGTATGCCGGTCCTGTAAATGGCTGCCCGATCAGTCGCGAGCCAACCACAACTCCATTGCGGCTTACCAGTTCTCCGCTCGCCTGCGCGGGGAAAAATACCCGCGCCAGACCCGTCACCAGAAGTGGATACCCAATACCCAGCAGCACTGTGGTCGCAATCGTCATCAGTACGGCGTTCAGCAGAAGTTTCTTCATCGCTTGTTCTTACTCCCTGTCATCCTAAGTCTGGGACACCATGTGCAAGAGGTCACGGCCAGGACCCAGCAAGCTTGCGCCTGCTGGGTCGGAAGGCCCCAGCCGTGCCTCTCCCAAACCGCACCTTGCGCGGCTAACCGCATAGGGAGATGCAGCATTGTAACGTCTTTCCAGAGATAAGAGTAGACCTGTTATACGAGCCTTATACCAGTAATTAACATGTCGATTAACTTGATGCCAAGGAACGGAACCACCAGTCCGCCAAAGCCGTAAACCAGCAGGTTTCTCCGCAGTAATGCTTCCGCCCCCATCGGCAGATACTTTACCCCTCGCAGCGCCAGTGGGATAAGCGCAACGATAATCAGCGCATTAAAAATAACCGCTGAAAGCACTGCTGATTGCGGTGTCTTGAGATGCATCACGTTCAAAGCATTCAACACCGGAAAGGTCCCCGCAAACATTGCTGGAATAATCGCGAAATACTTGGCCACATCATTGGCAATAGAAAATGTAGTCAGAGCCCCGCGCGTCATGAGCAATTGCTTGCCAATGGCGACCACTTCAATGAGCTTGGTCGGATTGGAATCCAGGTCGACCATGTTACCCGCTTCTTTTGCGGCTTGCGTCCCCGTGTTCATGGCCACACCGACATCCGCCTGGGCCAGCGCCGGAGCGTCGTTGGTTCCATCGCCCGTCATCGCCACCAGTTTTCCATCCGCCTGTTCGCGCCGGATCAAATCCATCTTGTCTTTCGGCGTCGCCTCCGCGAGAAAGTCATCCACACCGGCCTCGCGCGCAATCGCCGCCGCCGTCAGCGGATTATCACCCGTGATCATCACCGTCTTGATCCCCATCGCCCGCAGTTGCTTGAAGCGATCGCTCATTCCGCCCTTGACGATATCTTTCAGATAAATCACGCCCAGCGCGCGCTGGTTCTCCGCCACCACTAGAGGCGTGCCGCCCGAACGCGCAATCTGTTCCACGCTCGCCTGAATTTCGCGCGGCAACGAAGTGCCAAACTGGTTCAGATATTTCGTAATCGAATCCACCGCGCCCTTGCGAATCTCCCTCCCATCCAGATTCACTCCCGACATCCGCGTTTGCGCGGTGAAAGGAACAAACACCGCTTCATGCGCCGCCAACTCGCGTCCGCGCAACCCATAACGCTCCTTCGCCAGCACGACAATCGACCTGCCCTCCGGCGTCTCGTCCGCCAGCGACGAAAGTTGCGCCGCATCCGCCATCTCAGCCTCGGTAATCCCCGGCGCAGGAATAAATTCCGCGGCCTGCCGGTTGCCCAGAGTGATCGTCCCCGTCTTGTCGAGCAAAAGCGTATTCACATCCCCCGCCGCTTCCACCGCGCGTCCCGACATGGCAAGCACATTGTGCTGCACCAGTCGGTCCATGCCCGCAATGCCGATCGCCGACAGCAGTCCGCCGATGGTCGTCGGAATCAGGCATACCAGCAACGAAACCAGGACAAACACAGTCTGCGGAGATCCCGAGTAAATCGCGAATGGCTGCAGAGTAATCACGGCCAGCAGAAAAATAATGGTCAGTCCCGCCAGCAGAATATTGAGCGCGATCTCATTCGGAGTCTTCTGCCGCTCCGCCCCCTCCACCAGCGCAATCATGCGGTCGAGAAAAGTCTCCCCGGGATTCGAAGTGATGCGCACCTTGATCTGATCCGAAAGCACCCGCGTACCGCCCGTCACCGCCGACCGGTCGCCGCCCGCCTCGCGAATCACCGGCGCCGATTCCCCGGTGATCGCCGACTCGTCCACCGAGGCCACGCCCTCGATCACTTCCCCATCGCCCGGAACAAATTCAGAGGCGGTCACCATGCACACGTCGTTCACGCGCAACTTCGAACTCGCGACCGTTTCGGTCTCTCCACTCGCCAGCAACCGCCGCGCAACTGTTTCCGACCGTGCCTTCCGCAACGTGTCCGCCTGCGCCTTGCCACGCCCTTCGGCCATCGCCTCGGCAAAATTGGCGAACAGCACCGTGAACCACAGCCAGAGCGTGATCTGCAGGTTGAAGCTGAAATTCTGCTTGTCGCCAATCAGGAGCACCGTCGTCACCACGCTGCCGACCTCGACCACGAACATCACTGGGTTCTTCATCATGGTGCGCGGATCGAGCTTCACGACGGCATCGACCAGCGCCCGCCGTATGATCTTCCCGTCCCAAAGACTTTTGCTCTTCTGTTCTGCCATACGCCCCTTAGAAGGCCTTGCCCGCCATCATCGACAAATGCTCCAGCACCGGACCCAGGCTAAGCGCCGGGAAAAATGTAAGTGCTCCCACAATCACAATCACCGAGACCAGCAAAATCGAAAACAACGGCGTCGTCACCGGAAAAGTCCCCGCCGACGGAGCCACCGCTTTCTTCATCGCCAGGTTGCCCGCAATTGCGAGCATCGGGATGATCATGAAGAATCTCCCCACCAGCATCGTCATCGCGCCCGCCGTGTTGTACCAGGCCGTGTTGCCATTGAGTCCGCCAAATGCCGACCCGTTGTTTCCCGCCATTGACGTAAACGCGTAAAGGATTTGCGTCAGCCCGTGCGGCCCCGGGTTGCTGATGCTCGCGGTGCCGACCCCCTCCACCGTCGAAATGCCGGTCAGCACAAGAATGATGAGCGGGAAGACCAGCGTTACCAGCATCGCCATCTTCACGTCGTAGGCTTCAATCTTCTTGCCGAGATACTCCGGCGTTCTACCAACCATAAGTCCGGCAATAAACACCGATAACACTACATAGATCAGAATTCCGTAGAGCCCCGCGCCCACTCCGCCAAAAACCGTTTCGCTGAGCATGATGTTGACCAGCGGAATCAATCCGCCGAGCGGCGTAAAGGAATCGTGCGAACCATTGACAGCCCCGCAGCTCGCGTCCGTCGTAACGGTCGCGAACAGCGCGGAATTGGCAATGCCAAATCGAACCTCCTTGCCCTCCATGTTCCCGCCGGCCTGTTGCGTACTGACCTTCTGATCGACTCCACGCAGCAGCGGATTGCCTTTGGCTTCCGCCCAATACGCCGTCGTAACTCCTACGGCAAACAGGATCGCCATCGCCGCCCATACCGCCCAGCCGTGGCGTTGTGATCCCGTCATCCGGCCGAGTGTGTAAGTAAGTCCGGCTGGAATGGCGAAAATCGACAGCATCTGGAGGTAGTTACTAAGTGGCGTCGGGTTCTCGAATGGATGGGCGCTGTTCGCGCCAAAGAAGCCGCCGCCATTCGTCCCCAGCATCTTGATCGCTTCCTGTGAAGCGACCGGCCCCTGCGCGATGATCTGCTCGGTCACGGTATCCATGACAGGCTTGCCATCCTTCCCCACCAAGGCTTTGCCGTCGGTCCCCGTCCTCTGCACCTGTTGCGGCTCAACCAGTTTTGCGGTGTCATATTGATGGAGATTCTGCACTACTCCCTGCGATACCAGTGCCGAAGCATAAACAATGCACAGAGGCAGCAATACCCATAAAGTCGAACGGGTCATATCGACCCAGAAATTTCCAATCGTGTCTTTTTCACGGCGCGCGATGCCCCGCACAAAAGCGATCGCCAGCGCGATTCCTGCCGCTGCAGAAACAAAGTTGTGATAGGCGAGTCCGGCCATCTGTGTAAAGTAACTCATGGTGCTTTCGCCGGAATAATTCTGCCAGTTGGTGTTCGTCGTGAAAGACGCCGCGGTATTGAAGGCGAGCGCGGGCAAGATGGCGGCGAAGTGCCGCGGGTTCCACGGCAACACCTGTTGCACCCGCTCCATCAGATACAGCACGAGCATTGAGACGCCACTGAACAACAGCATCGCAAAAGCGTATTCCGTCCAGCGCATCTCGTGCGTTTCATCCACGCCCGTGATCCGGTAAAGCAAGCGCTCGACCGGCCGGAGCGCCGGATCAAGAAATGTCCGCTCTCCGCTGAACACCTTGGCCATGAATACGCCCAGCGGTTTGGTGACCGCCAGTATGAGGGCAAGAAACAGTATGATTTGAAGCCAGCCATTCCCCGTCATTTCAGAATTTCTCCGGCCGAAGCAGCGCGTACAACAGATAGACCATCAACCCGGCGCTGATCACAAGCACCACAATCGATTCGGCATTCATAAACTGTTCTCCCTAGCGGATGCGCTCGCAGAAATACACGTATCCCAGCGACAATCCGAAGAACGCAACCGTAACTACGACAAAAATCAGGTCTTGCAAGCAGTCACCTCCCGGCGCAAGCTACTACATTCCTGTCATCGGAATTTTTAGAACTTCACCATGATGTCAATATCGACCATTGACTGATCCCGGCGCAGATCGGGAAACCAAACGCCGCTAGTACTTCCAGGCGTGCCGCACGCTGTTTCTGCCGCTCCCAGGGTCAGTTGCATGGACGAATTTCCGTTCGTGCAGGCAAAGTACTGTGGATATCCATTGTTCGTATATGGCACTCCACCCGCCCCCGGAGGCGTGATCCCGCCTCGCCCTGTCCAGTACGGCACATTCGCGTGCCGGTAGTCGTACTCCCAACGGAAAGTAATCCATTGCTTGGGCATGTAGTCATAAGTGACTGACATATCCCATGCCTTGAACGGATCCGAAGGATTCCCGCTGAAGTAAGGTGCGTTAATAGCTGAGGAGGCCGCGGTTTCACCGTTGATCGGGGGCACCAGAACCAGATATCTTCCCGGATTGTTGATCTTCCCGCCGCCGATGGTCAATCCGTGCGTATCCTTCTTGAACCACATGCGGTCATACACCATGAAGCCAATGAAACTTTGCTTCGGATTGATTCCCGCCGCAAAATGGTCCCCGCCGACTGAGTTCGCATCTCTCGTGTTACCGTGGCAGCCCACGCCCTGCAAATACACACCAGTGGAGGTAGTCGTGCTCGGCCCAAATTCACAACCCACATCGCCCGTGAATGAGAAGGCCATCTTGTCAAGGGTCTGTCCCGGCCTGTCGAAATACTTGATCTCGATGCTGTCGTCGGTATGGACCCGTCCGCGGTTCGGGATATAGAGATCGTCGTGCCCGAGGCCGTAGTTATTGGAAATAATGTTCACCCACGGTCTCGGAGTCCACTTGATCTGCCCGCCCAGTCCTTTCCTCGAATTGGCCGACCCGTACGATTGCCATCCGTTGATGAACCACGGCTCAATCTTCAAGTGCGGCGTGGGGAAGATCTGAACTCTCAGGCCATTGAAAAACCACGGCGTGTTCGAAGAAACATAGGAAGGCTGGTAAGCCCAGTTATCAAAGTTGTAATAGCTGAAAAGCCCGATATACGACATGAAAATTCCCGCGTCGATGTTGATCCCGTTCAACGCATTGATGTGATAACCGCCGTAAGCCTCCCCCAGATAGCGATAGGCAGTATCGAGATCCCACTGGCCCTTCGCCGGGCTCGGATCGTTGCGCGGCGTGGTCGCGGAATACATGCCAAACTGGGTCATGAGGCGCGCGCGGACATTGTCGAAATGGAAGTCGCCGCCCACTCCCAGTTGTTCCAACTGGATTTCATTCGACCGGAATATCTCGCTCGATCCCCCAATCGAATTGTCGACTGGCTTGTTGAAATCGTAGTTGTAGGTAATATCAGCGCGAATCTCCGGCGTGAAGAACTTCGAATCGAAGGCTGTGTCCTTGTTGCGCGGGTTCCCGTTCAACCAGGTCCAGTCCCAATCCGAAAAAGGCGCGATCTTCTCGGTTTTCGCCGGCTCGGCTGCCGCAGACTCGCTTGGCGCTACCGTCGGCGCTACCAGCGATTGGACCGGGGCCGTCGCTTTGGCGGACTGCACTACCGTCGTCGGCTGCCCGGCTGCCTCATGCTGCTTCAGTTGTTCTTCCAGTTGTTCGACCCGCTTGGTAAGAGCTTCGATTTGCTTCATTACTTCGGGCGGAACGGATTGCGCCGTCCCACTTCCCTGCTGCGCCTGAAGCGGCCGTGCAACTGCCAAGAGGAGCGTCCCGACCAGCATCAGCGCAACTCTTTTCGGGATCCCCCTTTTTTCATATCTGCTCGGCATCGATTCCGATTTCATAGGAAAAAGTTCTCCACTCCTTGCCGCTTGGCGCGAGCGCCGGGAACCACCCGATCGCTCCCGAGACGCGTCACGGCCCTCCTTCTCCAGCGCCAAAAGGAACCGGAGGAGGAAGGCCTGGCATAAAGCACACAACATCAGGAACAGGAAAACCATCACGGTCTGCTGAAGGATCTCGCGGTTCCCATACCGATTAAACAGGCGTGTCCGTAAAAGGGCGATAAGTAATTCGTAAAGAAGTCATAAAGGAAACTACCCCGCCAACCCCGTGGGAAATGCTCAGCAACCCCACTCCGCTTCGCCGGGCTTGGCGAAATATCGTCTGGACTGGCGCTCGCTCGGCAGAAGTTCTACTTCGAGCAGCGCGAGCCGCGCCGCCGCAATCATGCGGCTTTTTTCGGTTGCCGGCACATTCGCCCAGGCCTCGCAAGTGCGCGTGTGCGCCGCATTTCCGGATTCATCGGCCAGCGCCTCATGATAGTGGTGAAAAAGCTGCGCAAACCGTTCCGCCGAGACTTCTTGGATTGACATAATTGTGATCTCCCCTGGCCGCCCCACATCCGTCGGCGACTACTCCATTGGACTCGAACGCCCGTAAAGTCTGCGTAAATTGAAAATAAGGGAATCGTTAAGAATCTGGAGCCCTGCCGCCCGAAAACCGCCGGAAAACTAAGCGCCGGGCTCGAACCGGTAACCGACCCAGGGATCAGTCACAATGTAACGGGGAGAATTTGGACAAGTCTCAAGCTTCTTACGCAGCTGCGCAACGAATACCCTCAGATATTCCACCTGCTCGGTGCTCTCGCCTCCCCACACCGCCGCCAGCAAAGCTCGATGGGTGACGACTTTGCCCGAGTGGCGGGCCATGTAGACCAGTAAGTCAAATTCCTTCGGAGTAAGGTGGATCGCGTGATCGCGAACCACCACGCTGCGCGCCCCCGGATCGATCCGGAAATCGCCCAACTCGATCGGCGCCATTTCCGAATCGTCCGCGCGTCCTCGGCGCAAATTCGCCCGCACCCGCGCCAGTAGTTCTTCCATCCCAAACGGCTTGGTCACATAATCATCGGCGCCCGCGTCCAGCGCCTTCACCTTGGTGCGCTCCTCGCCGCGCACCGAGAGCACGATGATAGGAATCTGCGTCGTCGTGCGCAACCGCCGGCACAATTCCAACCCGTCCATATTCGGCATCGCAAGATCGGTGATCACCAGGTCGGGAGTCCAGTCCTTCATGATCTCCAGCGCCGTCTCACCATCGTTCGCGACGCGGATGTCATACCCATGGCTCGAAAGCGAGGTTCGCAGCACGCGCGTGATCTGCGATTCGTCGTCCACTACCAGGATGTGCTTGTGTTCGGTCACGTCCGCCCTAGCCTGGCTCCTGGGTCACGATGTGTACGTCCACCGTCGGGGCATCGCGCAAAAACTGGTGGATCGAGGAAAGATAAAAGTACCGTTTCCAGCCGCGCGTCGCCGACCGCCCGAAGACTACCTGCGTAATGTGTTTCTCATTGACAAATCCCGACACCGCCTGCGCCACACTCTTCCCCGTCAACCGCACCAGCGCCGCTCCTACGTTCTCCGCGAAACGGATGTTCGCATTCAAGGTTCGCTGGTTCTCGTCGCTCTTGTCCTGGCCCATGTCGGTATAGACGACAAATAATTCCGCATTCATCGCCTGCGCCATGCGCGCCCCGCGCGCAATCAGATACTGCGCCGCCGGATTCGAACTGATGCACACCGCGATGCGCTCGCGAATCGCCACTGCCCCGCGATCGTGATCGAGCACTTCGCGATGCTGCTCCAGGCTTTGATCCACCGCTTGCGCCACTTGCCGCAGCGCCAGCTCGCGCAAAGCAATCAGGTTCGTCTCCCGGAAAAAGTTCTCCAGCGCCCGGCCCACCCGCTCCTGCGGATACACATCCCCGCGCCGCATCCGGTTCTGCAGCGCCTCTGGCGTCAGATCGATCATCACTACTTCGTTGACGCGCTGCAGCACCCAGTCGGGCACCGTCTCCCGCACCTGGATTCCCGTCACTCCCTGCACCGTCGGCGTCACGCTCTCCAGGTGCTGAATGTTCATGGTGGAAAGCACATCGATGCCGGCATCCAGCAGTTCGAGTACGTCTTCGTAACGCTTGCGGTGTTTGCTGCCTTCGATATTGGTGTGCGCCAGTTCGTCAATCAGCGCGACCCGCGGATGCCGTGCCAGAATCGCATCCACGTCCATCTCTTCAAACTGCGCGCCCTTGTATTCGATCGCCTTGCGTGGCACGATTTCCAGTTCCTTGACCAGTTCCGCGACCGCTTTCCGCCCGTGTGTCTCAATCACTCCGATGACCACATCTTCGCCCCGCCCGTGCCGCCGGATCGCCTCCGTCAGCATCGTGTGCGTCTTGCCCACGCCCGGCGCGTAGCCCAGAAAGAGTTTGAATACGCCGCTTTTGCGTGCGGGAGGTGTCGTCTCTTCCAGCCACTGTTCTGGAGTCTTAGTCATGCTGATTGCGATTATTGTCGTCGAGAGTTTGTCGTTTGTCGATGAGTGAAGAGCACTGACGAGCAAGATTCCAACGTTGCAGACTTTCAAGGTTTTGAATTTCGAGCCTCGGCGCTGCGAGCATTCCACGCCGCCGGCCCTTGAAACTTTGGAACCCCGAAACCTGTCTTGTCATACAATCTCCTCGTGAAAGTAACCGCCCGCTCCATCTCCGGATACCTGGTCGCCACCTTTACGGTCGCGGGCATTTCCTTAGTCGGATACCGCTGGCTTCATCTCAATGCAACTTCGGTTGCGCTTGCGTTTCTGTTAGGTGTCCTCGGGATCTCCGCGTATTACGGTATACGCCATGCAGTTTTCATGTCCGTGCTTGGGACGCTCGCTTTCAATTATTTCTTTCTTCCCCCCATCGGCACTCTCACCATCGCCGACCCGCAAAACTGGGTGGCGCTCTTCGCCTTCCTGGTCACCGCCGTCACGGCTAGCGAGCTATCCGCCCGTGCCCGCCGTGAGGGCCGAGAAGCTGTTGAGCGCCGCAAGGAACTCGAGCGCCTTTACGCTTTCAGCCAGTTGTTGCTCTCCAGCGATAACGCCGCGGAACTCCTCAATACCATCCCGCGCTACATCGTCGAATCCTTCGGAGTCCGCTCCGCTGCTATCGCGCTCTCCAGTCGCACCGACGTCTATCGCTCCGGCCCCGCCATCGACGGCATCGAGTCGCACGATCTGCAACTAGTCGCCTTGCGCGGTGAGCCTCGCTTCGACGGCTCACTCTCCTTCATGCCGCTCCGCATAGGAATGCGCGTCGTAGGGAGTGTAGGAGTCTCCGGTTCCCACCTTTCCCGTCAAACCCTCGAAGCTATTGGCAGCCTGGTCGCGATTGCCATCGAGCGTGCCAGCGCGTTCGACAAACTCAGCCGTGCCGAAGCTGCGCGCGAGAGCGAACAACTCCGCTCCGTTTTGCTTGATTCCGTGACTCACGAATTTCGCACGCCGCTCACCGCCATCAAAGCCTCCGTCACGTCGCTGCTCGGCACCGGATTGCACACTCCCGAAGAAAATCACGAGTTGCTCACTGTCATCAATGAGGAAAGCGACCGCCTCAACCGCCTCATCGGAGAAGCCGCTGAGATGGCCCAGCTCGATGCCAACAAAGTAGAGTTCACGTTCAGCATCGAGCCCGTCCGCCCCACCATCGACGAAGCCCTCGATGAACTGAAGCAACTCCTCTGCCACCATCCCGTCGATGTCCGCATCCCGGCTGACCTTCCGCCCGCCCGCATGGACCCGGCCCACATCAGGGAAGTTCTCGTTCACCTGCTCGAGAACGCCGCCAAGTATTCCCCCGCCGATGCTCTCATTCGCATCACCGCGGAAGCCAAAGACAAAGACCGCATGCTCACCATCAGCATCGCCGACCGAGGCCCCGGCATTGATGACTTCGAGCAGTCCATGGTCTTCGAAAAGTTCTATCGTGGACGCAACCAGCGCGTGCAGGTCCACGGCACTGGCATGGGTCTGGCCATCTGCAAAGCCATCGTGGAAGCCCATGGAGGCCGCCTCGGCCTCACCAGCCAGTTAGGGCACGGATCGGTTTTCTATTTCACCTTGCCGGTGGGTTAGACGCAGGATATCGTGTAAAACTACGATTGACCCTTGGACTTACCGGGAGCAACCAGATGTCGACTTTGCACCTGCTCAGGATTTGCGCTCTTTCCGCGATCGTCACCAGCGGTGTCATTCAGCTGTCAGCTCAGGAATGGATCGGCCAGGCCTACTCGCCATCCCCGCAATGCGCTCTCCGGCCCTATGATCCAAAAGATACCGACTACAAGTCGTGGATAAGCGGCTATCAAACCGGCCCCCTCCGAGGAAGCCTCGGCAATCCAAGACAATTCGAACTTACAGTTACAGTCATCGATGGCGATGACCTGAAACCTCCTGATAACTACCCGCTCTCATGCGCTACGACGACATCGTTTAGCGTTTCAAGCGACGGAACTGTCTCCATGACGCGCCTTACACCCGGTGCTGTCCAGGGAGCTGGCCCCGGCAAACTTCCAGAGGAATCACTCGAAATTCTGCGCCCTTTGATCGCGAGCCTGGCTGCCCATCCGCCGGACGATTATTCGCGACTGCCTCCGCCCGGCCGCCGCGCCATCCTCCAGGTGAGCCATGGAAAGCGGGTCCTGGCGCGCGTCTATGATCGAGCCGACCTGCCGCTGAGCGTTTTGGCGTTATTCGGTCTGCTCGGAGCCACTCATGGACCTTTGACGATGAACTTTCCCCCGAACCAGACTGGCACCGCGACCGAGTTCGACGACCAGGGTATCCCGCTGGATATTCCGGGCCTCCGCCGTCCAAATCCAAGAGATCCCATAACCAACGGGCTCAGGGGAGACACTGCAATCCTTGCGATTAGCCCGGACCAGTCCGTGATCGTCACGCGCCATTTTTGGATCAACAGCCGAACCGAAATAATCAATGCCCGCAACTCGACCGTGCTTCATACCGTGCGGGAAACCGAATTGAACCGCCGCGAGATTTACATTTCTCATGCCTCATGCACTCCCGACAACCGGTTCGTTCTGCTCCTGAGCAACCTCCCCGCAATCATGATCTACGACACCAAAACTGGTCAGGAGGTAAACACGCTGCCGGACCTGCCGTCTGGCGCCGTGGCCTACTATCCATCTTCCGACTGGAACCACGGCTTGGCGGTTTCAACATCCGGCGAAGCGTACTTATGGGATGCCACGGCCGCCCGCAAACTAGCGCCACTCGCTCTCGATGGCGAGGTCCTGCACGTCTCCTTTTCCCCGGACGATTCCCTCTTCGCCGTAACCACCGTGCGTCATAACAAGGATCAGTCCTCAACCTTCCGCCTCCGTATCTGGGAAACAAAGACCGGACGATTCATCCGCGAGCTAAGGTCGCTCTATTACTTCGAGATAGACGGAATCGGTAATCCCCTGTGGTGGGGAGACGGCAAGTATCTCCTGGCCGCCGACCGGGAGGGCCGCTTCGGTAACTACGTAGTCGGGATCTGGAACACCGAATCGGGCAAATTCCGCGGCGGGTTTTCCGGCTGCTCGGATTCGACCAACGACCCGCTTTCAGTCGCTCTGGCAGGCCAGAAACTCATCCAGCGCTGCCCGGACAATAAACTCCTGATGTGGGACGTCCCCGCTGCGATCAACAAGATCACGGAATTTGAGAATTCGCTGGACAGCCGCCCGGGAAAGCAGGTCAGGCGACTCGGCATTGACACGGAACCAGATTCCGAGCCGCGAACACAGTGAGGGAACTGCATGTGGTGGGCCCACTAGGATTTGAACTTGAGCCGTCTAGCGGGCGTGAGCGCAGCGGGAGCCCGCTGGCGAAATCCAGAACGCAGTGAGGAACCCTGTATCTGGTGGGCCCACT
>Ga0187851_10003792_pt1 | contig 12567 bp, 10 predicted proteins | sample June2016WEW_6_10_FD_132997 | JGI IMG/M metagenome (GOLD analysis project Ga0187851, IMG submission 132997) | Peatland microbial communities from SPRUCE experiment site at the Marcell Experimental Forest, Minnesota, USA - June2016WEW_6_10 | ecosystem: Environmental > Terrestrial > Soil >... | reverse complement strand
GCTATCAACTCGACGCGAAGGCAAAGCAAATTTTGTCCGGTCTCGGCTTCCGCGAAAAAGATTTTGAAAGGAAGGCGCGCGAATTGAGCGGCGGCTGGGTGATGCGCGCGCACCTCGCGCGGCTGCTCGTGCAGGAGCCGGACCTGTTGATGCTGGACGAGCCGACCAACCATCTCGACCTCGAGGCGTTGCTCTGGTTCCAGGGGTATTTGCCAAATTATCCCGGCGCGATTCTGGTCATCTCGCACGACCGCGAGTTTCTCAACCGGCTCGTCGGCAGCATTGTGGAAATCCGCCAGAGCAAACTGCTCCGCTATCGCGGCAACTACGACGAATACCTCGACCAGCGTGCCGCCTACGAGGAACAACTGCTCGCCGCCTACAAAAATCAGCAGCGCGAAATCGGCCAGCTCATGGAGTTCGTCAACCGGTTCCGCGCCAAGGCGTCCAAGGCCACCCAGGCCCAAAGCAAACTCAAACAGGTCGAGCGCATGGACAAACTCGCCGCGCCCACGAACGACGAGCGGAAGATCGGATTCAGTTTTCCGCAGCCGCAGCGCAGCGGGCAGAAGGTCATCACGCTCGAAAACATTCACCAGGCCTACGGCGACAAGACAGTTTATCGCGGCATGAATTTCAAGGCCGAGCGCGGGCAACGCATCGTGCTCGTCGGGCCGAACGGCGCCGGCAAGTCCACCCTGCTGAAAATCCTCGCCGGGGTGGTCGTTCCGCAAAGCGGCACGCGGACGCTGGGCCACAACGTCAAGGCCGGTTATTATTCGCAGAACCGCGTCGAGATGCTGAACCCCGGCCACACGGCCTTCGAAGAGGCGATGGACACGCCGCAACGCGTCACCGAGCAGTTCATCCGCACGTTGCTGGGTTGTTTCCTGTTTCAAGGCGACGACGTGTTCAAACCGGTCAGCGTGTTGAGCGGTGGCGAGAAAAGCCGGCTGGCGCTCGTGAAACTGCTGCTCGACCCGCCGAACCTGCTGCTGATGGACGAGCCGACCACGCACCTCGACATGGCGAGCATCGACGCCCTGGCCTACGCGCTGGATCAGTTTCAAGGCACGCTCGTGTTCATCAGCCATGATGTGTACTTCATTCGCGCGCTGGCGAATCACGTCGTGCACGTGAACGCCGGCCAGCTCACCCATTATCCCGGCGGGTACCAGTATTATCTCGATAAAACAAAGGCCTCTTCCGAACGCGCGGCGTTGACGGCAACTGGTCGGGACGCAGTACCGCGCGCCCATGATTCCGCTGGACGCGGGCAGGCCGCGCCGCCGCCCGGCCCCACCGTTTCCCGGAAGGATCAAAAGCGCCTCGAGGCCGAGCAGCGACAGGCCCGCTCGCGCGGGCGGAAGGCACAGCAGGAGATCGTCACCCGGCTCGAAGCGGAAATCCTGCAACTCGAAACGCAGCTCGCTGAACTCACCGCGGAACTGGAACTTCCTGCGACCTACGAAAAGCCGGGCCGCGCCGCGCAGGTAAATCGCGAGATGGTGCATGTGCAGGAGCGTCTGGCGGAATTGAACCCCGCCTGGGAGGCCGAGGCCGGCAAATTGTCGGCCATGGCTTGAACGATGATGAGTTCGCGGCGCATAGTCATCGTCGGCGGCGGCGCGGCGGGATTTTTTGCCGCGCTGGCATGCGCGGACACGCAGAGCGGCGCGGAAATTCTCATCCTCGAAAAAACCTCGCAATTTCTTTCCAAGGTCAAAATCTCCGGCGGTGGCCGATGCAATGTCACGCATGCGTGTTTCGACGGACGCGAATTCGCCGCCCGCTTTCCCCGGGGCGAACGGGCGTTGATTGCGCCGTTCAAACGGTTCCAGGCGCGCGACACTGTGGCGTGGTTCGCCGCCCGCGGCGTGAAGCTGAAAACCGAGGACGACGGCCGGATGTTTCCCGTGACGGATTCGTCGCAAACCATCATGGATTGTCTGCTCAGTGCGGCGCACCAGGCAGGTGTGAAGTTAAAGACGAATTGCGGCGTGGAGAGCGCCACCAAAACGCCGGACGGGCGTTTTGGGATGATACTTTCGAATCGAGAGAAAGGTAGGGACGCTGCGCTGCGGCGTCCGGACAGCCCAGCGCGCTGTCCCGACCTTGTTTGTGACAAGTTGTTGCTGGCCACGGGCGGCTGCCGGACGCCCGCGCTGGGTCAACTGGCGGTATCGCTCGGACACACCCTGGAACCGCCGGTGCCCTCGTTGTTCACGTTTCACGTCACAACCCCATGGCTGCGGGAATTGGCCGGGATTTCGGTGCCCTCGGTTGAGGCCTCGGTGCCGGGCGCGGGACTGGGCGAACGCGGCGCGCTGCTGGTCACGCATTGGGGCCTGAGCGGTCCGGTCATTCTCCGGCTGTCGGCGTGGGGCGCACGGAAATTGCACGGGACGAATTATTCCTTTTCGCTCCATGTGAACTGGCTGCCGCACCTGGACGCGGAGAAAATCGCGGCGGAATTGGAAGCGCGGCGACATTCGCAACCGGCCCGGCAAATCGTCAACGCGCCCATCCCGCCGCTGCCGGCGCGCCTGTGGGAACAACTCGTGCTGGCGTCGGGCGTCACCCGCGCGACGAGATGGTCGGCACTGTCGCGGTCCGCGCAGCACCGGCTCGTTCAACAGTTGCGGCGCACGGAATTTTCGGTGAGCGGAAAGAGTTTGAACAAGGATGAATTTGTGACGTGCGGCGGAGTCCGGCTGAGCGAGGTCAATTTCAAAACCATGGAAAGCCGCATTTGTCCCGGGCTGTTTTTTGCGGGGGAACTGCTGGACCTGGACGGTATTACGGGCGGCTTCAACTTCCAGGCGGCCTGGACCACCGGCTGGATTGCCGGGCGCGCCATGGCGTAAAGGCGCTCCGGTTGCCGCCGTCTTCGGCTCTATTTCATCAACTGGGTCTTGAATTCGGCCAGCCGGTCGTCATAGAAGTCCACGGATTTGGTGGTGGTGGTCACCGTCGAATCGTAGTTCACGAGCGTCACGAGGGTGCTGTAGGTGGCAATGTCGTGAACCGGCAGCACGGCGCGAATGCCGCCGGCCGGCCCCAACCGCGAGTAACAATCCTGCTCGTGGATCTGTGGCACGAGAATGACGCGGTAACCCAGCTTGGTCAAAAAATTCTGATAGGAATTGGTGGTGACAATCGCCGCGTGCATCGCCGTGGTGTCCATTTTCAGCTCGTCGAGGACGGCCTTCAGGGTTTTGAACTGGTCGCGCGCGAGCACGCGGTCAAAATGTTCCTCCACCGTTTCACTGACCGGAGGTGGGTCAGATATCGGCGCACTGGTTGCTGGTTTCTTGGCCATAAAATTGTTGGATCGAACTAAACCTTGGTCCGGCCCGCTAGGCGGGAGCAAGGTCAGTATCGTTGATGGAGGCGGGAAAGTCCATGACTTGTTTGCACGTCCCCGGTTTCGCTGAATTTCTTCCACCACTTTCCCAACGACTCCAGACTGTTCTTTTGTTTAACCTTGCCTCATAGTGTCCGTAAGCATGTCAGGTGTTTTGAAATTTCCAGACGGGTTTTTGTGGGGCACGGCCACGTCGCCAACGCAGGTGGAGGGCCATATCACCAATGAATGGACGGAGTATGTCGCATCGGACGGCGGGCATTGTCGCGTGGCCTGCAACCATTATCATCGCTACGCCGAGGACGTCGAGTGGATGGCGCAGCTGGGCGTCAACGCCTACCGCATGGGCATCGAATGGTCGCGCCTGCAAGCCGCGCCGTTCGCGCCGTTGAACCGGCCGGAACTGGAGCGGTACGTGGATCTGCTGGACCGGCTCAAGGCGGTGGGCATCACGCCGATGGTCGTGTTGCACCACTTTTCCAATCCGCCCTGGATCACTTCGGCGGGCGGTTGGCTGAATCCAGCCACGGTCCTGGTCTTTGAGGATTATGTGACGAAGCTGGTGTCAGCCTTGAAAGAACGGGTTTATTTGTGGAACACCTTCAACGAGCCGGACACGTATGCGTCCCTGACCTATCTGCTGGGAGGATTTCCGCCGTTTCACAAATGGCGGCTGGGGTCCTACCGGAAAACCATCCGGCACATGGCGGCGGCGCATGGGCGTGCGAGCGAAGTCATCCGGCGGGCGGGCAATGGCGGCAAAACCCCGGAAATCGGCATCGCGAAAAACTGGACCTTTTTCGGATCATTTCATAAGCACGCGGTGTGGGACCATCTGCTCGCGGAAATTTCCCATCACGCCTTCAATCGTTTTGTGCTGGACGCGTTTTTGGGCGGTCCGCGGCGGGCGGCGTCCACGTTTCTGGGTGTGAATTATTACGGGCTGACGCGGTTCAAAAATTTTGAGCCCATGGTTCCGGCCGGTGGCGCCTGTCCGAAACAGCTCGCGCAGTTGGGGGTGGTGTGCGACGACATGTTTGAGCGCCACCCCGGCGGTCTGGGAACCGTCCTGAGGAATTTTCAACGGAGGTACGGCCTGCCCCTCTATATCACCGAGCACGGCGCCGCGTCGGCCGACGAGGATTTTCGCATCCTCGACCTGACGGAACATCTGCGCGAGCTGCACGGCGCGGTGAACAGCGGGGTGGACGTGCGCGGATTCTTCTACTGGTCGCTCCTCGACAATTTTGAGTGGCAATTCGGCTACTCGAAACGGTTCGGTTTGCTGGAAGTGGACTTTAATGACGGGAATCTGCCGCGCAAAATGACGCGCGTCGGCGAGTTTTACCGCGGCATCTGCCGGGCGCCGGCGTCGGCGGTCGCGCCGCAGGATTCCTCCGTTCCCGTCCATCGAATTTGCATTCCGTAAAAAGCGTGTATATTTCGCCATGCTTGCGACACCGGAACTGATTCGTGAAGCGGCGCAAATCCCGCAACTGGAGGGACTGCTTGCCCATTGGCAGGAGGTGCCGCTTTATCGTCACTCGCTGGAGCAGGCCGGGTCCGAGCGTCCGGGTTTGGCTGGATTCAAGGGCCTGCCACTGCTGGCGAAGCGTGACATGCGGAATGGCTTTCCCCAAAATTTTCTTCCCAACGGACAATCGCTCGAGTCGTTGCTGGAGAAAAACCTGGTGGAACTGGAGCACACTTCCGGCACTTCCGAGGAACGGCTGCCGGTGCTCTTCGGACATGGTTGGTGGAATGCGCAGGAAGCAAGCGCGCTGCGGTTGAACGGCTTGGTCGCCCGTGTGCTGGACGAATATCCCCACGCCCGGCGCGCCACGCTCGTGCCGCCGGCCTGCAACGGCCTGACGTGTCCGACGGTCTGGATGTCGCGCGAACAGCGGACCCTGGGCAATACCCTGTTCGTGAATCTCGCGCGCATACCCTTTCTGTTGAGCGACGCGGATCTCGCGCGCATGGCGGCGGAGATTGCCGAATGGTCGCCGCAATTTCTCGACCTGGACCCGGTGCACGGCGTCCGCTTTGCGCTTTACTGCGAACAACAGGGTCTCAGATTTCCGTCACTTCGGTTTGTGCTGTGCAGTTATGAATTTGTCAGCGTGGTGCATCGCCGGATCCTGGCGCGCGTGTTCGGGGTGCCGGTGTTCAATTTGTACGGCTCGACGGAGACCGGCCATCTGCTCATGGAAAATGAACGCGGCGAAATGAAGCCCAGCTACGAGACGGCGTTTCTGGAAATTGTGGACGCGGACGAACGCGGCGTCGGCGAACTGGTGGTCACGACCCTGACCAACAATTACATGCCGCTGGTCCGCTATCGCATCGGCGATCTCGCGGAACGGATTGAACGTCCCTACGGAACCCATTTTATGGTTCATGGGCGGGCGCGCGACGCGCTGTTGGCGCGGGACGGGCGCCGCGTTACGACCTGGCAGGTGGACCGGTGTTTTGACGGTACAGACGGCATTGCCCATTACGAAGTGCGACAGGCCGAAAACGGCGATTGTCTTTTGCGCTTCGTGCCGGACGGCGCCGGGCCGGGTGAAGGGGAATTGGAACGGGTCAGTTCGCGTCTCGGCGGGCTGCTCGCGCTCCGCCATGCAATCAAAACCGAGGCCATGCCGGTTTTGGTGCCGGCGGCTTCGGGAAAGTTTCGTTTGACTCAGCGTACGGCCGGTTCAGCAGCCTGAGAGTTTGACCTGCCCGGAGCAAAGGCGGTATTAATCGGCCGTCGGATTTCATGATTGAGGCATTATGCGCGGCAATCGGTTGGTGAACCATCCGTTCGCGGTGCTCGCTGACACCGCTGAAGAAAAAACTTAGAGGCGGCTCAAACGGAAGGTAAAATATGCTGGTGATACACATTCATGTTCAGGTCAAACCGGAATGCGTGGATGCTTTCAAACAGGCGACCCTGGCGAATGCGCGCGCCAGCCTGCAGGAACCGGGCGTGGTCCGATTCGATGTCGTCCAGCAGCAGGACGATCCCGCGCGGTTCGTGTTCGTGGAGGTCTACCGCGATGCCGCCGCCGCCGCGGCGCACAAGGAAACGGCGCATTATCCGGTCTGGCGCGACGCGGTCGCGCCGATGATGGCTGCGCCCCGCCAAAGCGTGAAGTTCGTCAATGTGTTTCCGAAGAATGGAGCATGGTAGGGACAGCGCGCCGCGCTGTCCGGACGCCGCAGCGCGGCGTCCCTACCAAACTTTTTATGCACTTTGAATTCGCCACCGCCGCGCGCATCGTTTTTGGCGCCGGCAGATTGCGCGAAGCCGGCGCCTTGGCCAGAGAATTCGGTTCGCGCGCACTGGTGGTGACGGGACGTGATACCAAACGTGCCGAACCTCTGCTAAAAATGCTCCACGATAGCGGCGTGGGCACAACGACTTTTCCTGTAGCCGGTGAACCGGAACTGGCAACCGTGGAGCAGGGGACCGCATTGGCAAAAACCGGGCGTTGCGAACTGGTCATCGGCTCCGGTGGTGGCAGCGTATTGGATGCGGCCAAAGCCATCGCGGCCATGCTGGCGAATGGCGGCGAGTTGCTCGATTACGTCGAAATTATCGGACGCGGCCGGATGTTGATGAAGCCGTCCGCGCCATTCATCGCGATTCCCACGACGGCGGGGACCGGTTCGGAAGTTACACGCAACGCCGTGCTGGCGTCACCGGAACACAAATTGAAAGTCAGCCTGCGCAGTCCGCTGATGCTGGCGAAGGTCGCCCTGGTTGACCCCGAACTGACTTACGATTTGCCGCCTGCGCTTACCGCGAGCACCGGTCTCGATGCACTGACCCAACTCATCGAACCTTACGTGTGTTTGCGGGCCAACCCGATGACCGACGGATTCTGCGGGGAAGGGCTTCAGCGCGCCGCGCGCTCCCTGCGGATTGCATATGACGGCGGCCGGAGCAAATCAGCCCGTGAAGACATGGCCATGGCGGGTTTGTTCGGGGGCCTGGCGCTGGCCAACGCGGGCTTGGGTGCGGTGCATGGATTCGCCGGGCCGATTGGCGGAAGTTTTGCCGCGCCGCACGGCGCGATTTGCGCGGCGCTGCTGCCGCACGTCATGCGGGCCAACCTCCGTGCGCTTCGCCAACGTGCGCCGGACAGCGCGGGATTACCACGTTTCGATCAGGTGGCGCGCTGGCTTACCGGCGATGCATCGGCCACGGCGGATGCCGGCGTGCAATGGATTCAGCAAGTGGTTTCCGACCTGCAAATTCCAAAGCTCAGCGCTTATGATATCCGCGAAGAACATGTCGCTGACCTCGTCACCAAGGCCATGAACGCCAGCAGCATGAAAGCCAATCCGGTTGCGCTCACGCCGGAAGAACTGGCCGGAACCCTGCGCCAGGCGTTGTGAAGCCGGCGGGCTGATGGGCCGGATAATGATTGGAGTTTGAAGCGCATTCTTCTTAAGATTTGGGCTTCCTATGAAAGTTTATTTCCTGCTTCTCTCCACTTTGCTCGCTTGCGCCGTCCGCGCGCAAGAGGTCACGATCTCCGGCAAGGACATCATCCCCGTATGCCCCGACTGGGTGAATCACGCGGTAGTCTATCAGATTTATCCCCAAACGTTTTACGATTCCAACGGCGACGGTATCGGTGATTTACCGGGGATCATCGGGAAACTGGACTACATCAAGAGCCTGGGCGTGGACGCCATCTGGATCAATCCGTTCTTTGATTCACCGTTCAACGACGCGGGTTATGACATCCGGAATTATTACAAGATCGCGCCGCGTTACGGCACCAACGCCGACGCGCGCCGGCTCTTTGCCGAGGCGCATAAACGCGGCCTCAAGGTCCTGTTCGATTACGTCATCAGCTACACGTCCATTGATAATCCGTGGTTTGTCGCTTCGACCCGGCAAACGCCCAATCCCCACTCCAACTGGTACATCTGGACCGACAACGTTTGGAAAAACGAGCGCGGCAACCAATGGGTCCATGGCTACGGCCAGCGCAACGGCAATTTCCTGAGCAATTTTTTCTGGAACGAGCCCGCGTTGAACTGGGGTTATGGCAATCCGGATCCGGAGAAAACATGGCAATTGCCCACGGATAATCCCGACGTGCTCGCGATGCGGGCGGAAATGATCAAGGTCATGCGCTTCTGGATGGACATGGGTGCCGACGGTTTTCGCGCCGACATGGCCGGAGCGCTGGTCAAGGGCGATGATCCCCGGCACGAGACCCTGAATTTCTGGCGCGAGGTGCGGCAAATCCTCAACACCAATTATCCGCAGGCCTTCACCGTTTCGGAATGGTCCGGTCCACGCGATGCCTTGGACGGGGCGTTTTACGCCGATTTCTATCACTGGGTGGACGGTTTCAACGACATTTACCAGAAGGAAAACTGGCGCATCGGCAACGGGATGACCGACGGTCACAGCTTTTTCGACCGGGAAGGCAAGGGGAACATCAAGTATTTCCTCGATGGCTACTATTCCGCCTGGCAGGACACGCGGTCCAAGGGTTACATCTGCCTGCCGCTGGGCAACCACGACATCGCGCGGCTGAACAACCGGCGGAGCGTGGAGGACCTCGAAATGATCATCGCGTGGGGCTTGACGATGCCCGGCGTGCCGTTCCTGTATTACGGCAATGAAATTGGGATGCGCCAGTTGGAAAATCTGCCACAGATCGAGGGGTGCTACAAACCGCGCGCCGGCGCCCGCACGCCGATGCAATGGACCGGCGGAAAAAACCTCGGCTTTTCGACCGCCGCCCCTTCCAGGCTTTACCTGCCGGTGGATCCGGCTCCCGACGCTCCCAATGTGGCGGCGGAGGAGCAGGACCCCAACTCATTGCTGAACCGGGTCCGGAAACTCATCCGGCTCAAGCACACCGAGCCGGCGCTGGCGGCTTACGCAAATTTTGTCCCGCTGTACGCCCGGGAAAACACCTATCCGTTTGTTTATGCCCGGGCCAGCGGCGACGAAACCCTGTTGTTGATCTTCAATCCGGCGGCGCGCGACACCACCGCCGCGTTTGACTTTCCGGTAGCGTATCGCGGGCTGACCTTGCTCGCGGGAAAGGAAATTCATTCGACCCGGGAAGGCCAGACGCTCAAAATCGAAGTTCCGGGCCAGACTTACGCAATTTATCGGGCGACCAACTAAGTCATGTGCCGGCATGAGAATTGGGTTGGATGGCAGCAGTGTTACCGCGCCGGAAGCAGCGGACCTAGGGTTTGAGCAAAAATCTCCGCCTGCCGCATGTAGCCAAGATCGGTTGGGTGCGACGCATCCACGCTGCCTTCGCCGTCATCGCCCAGCAAATGTTCACCGGGGATGTAATAAAGGTCCGGGACCCCGGATTGTGTCAGGCGGTCGTAAGCGGCTTTCAATTCCGCGCGCACGGCCCGATGATGCGGGTACCGGATGGTGACCAGAAAACCGTCCTGCATCGGCCGGTCTTCCACGAGCACGATGGGTGTGTGCGGATGCGCGGCGCGCAATCGGCGCACAAATGGCTCGACGCGCTCCCGGACTTCGCGGTCCACCAGATTGGGCAGGCAATCCAGCACGTACACCGAGGGATCCAGTTCCGCGAACAGATCGGCCATTTCCGGTTCCATCTTGCCATTGCCGGAAAAACCAAGATTCAGGATGGGATGATTGAATTGCCGGCCCAGAATTGCGCTATGTGTCATGCCGGGCCGGGAAGCGCACAGGCCATGCACAATGGACGTGCCATAAAACGCCATCGGCTTGCGCTCGCCCGTTCCCCAGGGGCCGGCCAGTTCGAGCGTCGCGCCCTGCGGAACGCCGAGTTCCACCAATTCCACCTCATTGTGAATCGGCAGGTAGACGAGATATTCCCGTTGGCCGGGCGCAAGGTTTTCCGCAAGCACCACTGAATTGATCCGCGCTTCCGGGATGCCGACCGCGAGCCAGCGCCAACGACCGCCATTGGTCCGGACATAGAGGTCGAGGCCGCTGACGGCGGTGGCGGCCATATTGGGAAGGCCGAGCGCCGGGAGCTTCAAGGACCACCGCGCGTGAATGGCGGTGGCATGGGTGAAAAAGCGGACATGCATGCCGGCGGAGTGGCGGCTCAAATCCCAAACCTCCGGGCGCACCACGCCTTCGGCTTTGGCCGGCAGACGGTCGTAAAAAACCTTCGTTTCACTCCAGCCGCGGCCTTCGACGCCGAGTTGCCGGATGTCGAACCAGGAAAGGGAATGGTCGGTTCGAACCGGAGCCAGTGTTGGATGCATGTCTTGCCAGTTGCTAAACGAGCCGGCGCGAAAAGTAAAAACCAAAATGGGCCCGGACGGCTGATTTGGCTTTCCCTCCCGGGCTGGTGGTCCAAAAATAAGCCCCGCCGCTCCCCGGCGAGCATGGACATGATTTGGAAAACGGATTTCGTCATCGCGCAGACGGCCTGTCTCGCGCGCAGTCTGAAACATTGGACCGGGCGCGAATTGCTGGCTGGCGTTTCCGGGCCGGCGGAACTGGCGCAGAAGGTTTTTGCCGCGCCCTTCGTGGTTGTGTCGCATGGCACGGAGGCCGATCCTGTTTTAAATTACGGCAACCATATCGCACTGAACCTTTGGGAAATGTCATGGGCGGAACTGACCCGCACGCCGTCACGCCTCACCACCGAGGCGCCCAACCGCGAAGCGCGGGCGCGGTTGCTGGCGGCGGTGACGCAGCGCGGGTTCATTGACGATTATTCGGGCGTCCGCATTTCGAAGAGCGGCCGGCGCTTTCGCATCGCCCGCGCGACGATATGGAATCTGGTGACGGCCGAGGGCAAACCCTGCGGTCAGGCCGCGATGTTTGACCGCTGGGAATTCATCTAAACCATTGGAATTTTGAACACAAACCGGATAAAATTCGTCGAACCCACGTGCGATCAGCCCAGGTCATCAAAATTGCGGCGGCCGTGTTGCTGGCGGCGGGCGTCGCGGCGTTTACGCGCAGTATCGTGGACGCGCAAACGGCGGCCATTGCAACCAATCAACCCATGGATATGAAGGATTTCAAGAAACCCAATGCGGCGCAGTTGAAAAAAGAACTGACCCCGGAACAATTCGCCGTAACACAAAACGCCGCCACCGAACCGGCCTTTCACAACGCGTACTGGGACAATCACGAGCCGGGGATTTACGTGGACGTGGTGTCGGGCGAACCGCTGTTCAGCTCGCTGGACAAATTTGATTCCGGCTGCGGCTGGCCGAGTTTCACGAAACCGGTTGCGAGCGGGGAAGTCACCGAGCATGCCGACCATACGTACGGCATGAGCCGCATCGAAGTTCGTTCCCGGGCGGCCGATTCACATCTCGGCCACGTGTTCGACGATGGCCCGGGACCGACGCATTTGCGTTACTGCATCAACTCGGCGTCGTTGCGCTTCATCCCGCTGGACAAGATGCAGGCGGAAGGCTACGGCGCCGGCCTCGAACCTTTCATCAAGGCTGGCCTCTACAAACCTGCGAACGCATCAACACAAACAAACAACTCGGCCGAAAAGTAGGTCCTCATTTACGATTTGCGATATACGATTGACGTGCCGCATCTGGGTTGGGCGCGTAAATCGTAAATCGCATATCGTAAATTCATTCGTGCGCTAAAAGGCGGTTTGTGGTTTACTCCGCCAACTCTGATGGACGACACGAATTCATTGATTGAACAGCGCAAGGCCAAGCTCGCCGCGTTGCGCGCGAAAGGTATTGACCCTTTCAAAAACAAGTTCACACCCACCGAATCATGTGCCGATGCGCGGAAGAATTACAGCGAAGGCCGTGAAGTGGCCGTAGCCGGACGCATCACCGCGCATCGCGACATGGGCAAATCCATGTTCATTGACGTGCGCGACCAGAGCGGGCGCATCCAGGTTTACGCGCAGAAAAATACGATCGGCGACGAGTCCTGGAATGTCTTCACGCACCTCGATCTCGCGGATTTCATCGGCGTGAAGGGCGCGTTGTTCACGACCAAGACCGGCGAAATTTCCATCAAGCTCGCCGGCTTTACCATTCTGGCCAAGGCGCTCCGTCCCCCGCCCGCCAAATGGCACGGACTCGAAGACACCGAAATCCGGTATCGCCAGCGTTACCTGGATTTGATGGCCAATCCGGAGGTGAAGGACGTTTTTCTCAAACGCAGCCAGATCATCACCGAAATCCGGAATTTTCTACAGTCGCGCGGCTTTGTGGAGGTG
>Ga0187851_10003790_pt1 | contig 12570 bp, 10 predicted proteins | sample June2016WEW_6_10_FD_132997 | JGI IMG/M metagenome (GOLD analysis project Ga0187851, IMG submission 132997) | Peatland microbial communities from SPRUCE experiment site at the Marcell Experimental Forest, Minnesota, USA - June2016WEW_6_10 | ecosystem: Environmental > Terrestrial > Soil >... | reverse complement strand
TGTTGGAGGAGTACGGCGACTGGCGGCTCCTCGTTTCTTCGCGGCAGCTCGATGCGGCGGGCCCGCTGCAGGACACGGGGTTGGTCTTTGATGCACTGCGTGCGGCGGGCTTTCCAGTCAAGAAGACGCCAACTATCTTGATCCTGCCCACGACAGATCCTACCGTCCGCGCCCTTCGCCGTTACTTCCGGCAAAACAAGGACGTGGAGGGCGAGCGCATCGGCGGACAGCAATTCGGCAATCGCTGGGTCGAAGACGGCTACGTCTATCGAGTGTCATAACCAAATCGAATTCAAACCATGAAACTACAAGGAATCTTTCCACCCATCACCACCCCCTTCGACCACGCCGGCAATATCTACGCCGCCAAGCTCCAGCACAATATCGAAAAGTGGAACCGCACCACGCTCGCCGGATACGTGGTTATCGGCTCGACCGGCGAGAGCGTCCTGCTCACGGCCGAAGAGAAGGTCGAATTGTGGGAGATGGTGGCGCGTCACGCGGCGCCGGAAAAGCTGCTGATCGCAGGCACCGGCGTCGAAAGCGTGCGCGAGACCGTGAGTCTCACCAATCGCGCCGCGGATCTGGGCTACAAGGCCGCCCTGGTCAAGACGCCGCACTATTACAAGAACCTGCTCGCCCGCGCCGATGCGCAGACTCTTTACTATCGCGCGGTGGCGGACCAAGCGCGCATCCCCGTCATTATCTACAATTTCCCGCAAGCCACCGCGCTCGATATCCCAGCCTCCGCCGTGGTGGAGCTTTCGCATCATCCGAATATCATCGGCATCAAGGAAAGCTCCGGGAACATGGAGAAGGTGATGCAGATGATGCGCGAGTCGCGGCCCGGTTTCCAGGTGACCGTGGGTTCGGCGCCCACGTTGTGGCCGTCGCTGCTGATGGGCGCCACCGGCGCCATCCTGGCATTCGCCAACGCCGCGCCCTACGCCGCCATCGCCATCTGGGAAGCCTACCGCATGCGCGAAGAGGAGGCCGGCCGCGACTGGCAGAACCGTATCGCGCGCGCCGCCATGCTGGTCACCACCAAGTACGGCATCCCCGGCCTGAAGCACGCCATGGACCTCAACGGCTACTACGGCGGTCCGCCGCGTTTGCCGTTGTCGGTCCCCACGCCGGAAGCCAAGCGGGAGATCGAAGAAGCCTTCCAGGATTTGAAAGGCTGATCCCGCCGTCTTACTTCGCTTCGATCTTCACGTCGGTCTCCGCCACCGACTCCGTGTCTCCCTGTTTGGCCACGGCGCGGATATGGTAGACGCCGGGTGGAATGGCGGCCGCCGGGACAGTCATGACCTGCGGAATCCGGCCCTGCGCATCGGCGTCGGCTAACGGCAGCGGCGCCTTTTGCAGACTCTTGCCATTCTGCAGGAATTCGATCTCCACGGTAGGCTTTGCCGGAATGGACTTGTCCGGATAGACCAGGAAGAATAGCCACAGATTCGAGTTCTCCACCCGCGGCACGTTGTGATTCAACGTCGGCGTGATCCTACCCCCCTGATACTGGAAGGTTTCATTGGGGTCGAGGCCCTTCACATCGGGCGTGTAAGAGCGCACCGAAGCGAGCGAGGAGATGCCCACGCCTTTGCCTGTGGGCCCGACGGTGAATGAGCTGCGCTCGATTCCCATCTTGCCGCTCTCGCGATCCATCACCGCGGTCTCCAGGCTGTATTTTCCGGCCGGAAGATTCAGCGGTAACTTCTCCACGAAATTGCCCATCTTCAACTGATCGGCGGTGATGTGTTGTAAAGAGCGGTCGCGGGTCAGCTTGGGACCGGCCACCTCGCCCTGGGCGTCCTTCACCAGCGCGGCCAGCGAGAAGTGCACGTCGAACCCTTTCTGTGCCGCATCCGGCTTAGCCTGCAAACCGCTCAGCGGCACCTCCACCAGGACCGAAAGATCCGTGCCGTCGCTGCGCGGCTGCTGCAGGAATGCGCCCGCGCGAAACTCGACGTCGTGCGAAACCTGGGCATCGGAGATGGCTTTCAGCAGCGGCAATTCAAAGGTCTCCAGGCCCGCCGCGCGCGCTTCCGGCGGCAAGGCGAAGTAACCGTTACGGGCTTGCAAAACCAGATTCTTGCGCCCGGTTTCCAGTTTCAGCTTGTGAAAGCTGCCGTCGTAGTTATCGATGTGCGGGTTGTAGGTCAGTTCGTAGTAGCTGGCGATCTCTTCGTTCACGTGGCGCAGCGGCGTGCGCAAGTCGTTGCTCTCGCCGACCAGAAAGCCGCCCGTGGCTTCCGCCAGATTGCGGATCGGAAGCTGGACATTGGCGCGCGAGGAGGTCTCGGCATTATCCGACGACAGAGCCTCGTCCTTGGTGACGGCGTGCTGCTGGGAGGTCGACCCGCCGATTGAAGACCCCGTGCCGCTGGTGGCGCCCGAGGCCGCGGCGGCGCCGCTCAACTGGTCGGTGGCTCCCGCATTCTGCGCGAAGGTCATTACGCCGCGGCAATCCACTGAATAAATGGTAACGTTGGCGCGGTTTGCCATACTCGTCAGATTGTGGAACATGGTATCCAGCTCGGGAGTCAAGGTCATTCCCGCAGTGAAGTAGAGCACGGACTTGCGCCCGGGCATGGCTTGCAGCCCGTGCACCAGCGACTCCATGGCGTTCAGGTCCAACCGCGCGTCTTGGCTGGCAATGGCCGCGTCCATGCGTAGCATGTCGAGCATCACCGAAACGAGCTTGGCCTGCACCGCTCCCGCACCGCCCGCAGCGGGGTTAGCCGCGGTCTGGGTAGCTGCGGTGACGGTCGTGTTGGGCTGATCGGCCCCGTTGACCGTCTGGCCGTTCAGGTACCTCCTCAGATCGCTCTTGATCCTGTTCGAATCGGGAAGCAGCCGCGCGGCCGAGTACCCGCCCGTGGCGTCGTTGATGGCTTTGGTGAGCGCGTCCTTATCGCTGGTAAACTGCTGCAGCACCAGCAGGCGGGTATCGATGACGACTACCGAATAAAAGACGTTGGATCCCTGCTCGCCCTTTACCAGGTCGAGCGCGGCCGTGCGGGCGGTCTTTCGCTGGGAGGGGTCCCCCAGCGCATCGAAGCACAATGTCACCAGGCGCAGTTGCCGCAGGGGATCGAGCTTGGTAGTAGTGCCGCCCTGGCTGATCGCCTCGGCGCCCTGCACCAGGCGGAAGCTGGTCGGCTGCTCCTTGACGCCGTTATCGCTGACAGCCAGATCTTCCGGCGTGAGGTCCGTGACCGGCTTGCCCTTCTTGTCGCGCGCAATAAAGTCCAGCACGACTTCGTCAACGGTCGATTTGACCACGGGCCCTTGCGATGCGGCGGCCGTAGCGGGGGGCTGTTGGGCTAGCGCGGGTAAGGCGGCGATAACGGCGAGCGCCACCAGCGTGAATGGGTAAACATAAATCTTCATGGTTGATTATCCGGAGATCCGGTTCTCTTTCTAATTTTACGGCACTTGCCGCGCCCGTGGGGCGGGCCTTGACGCGCAGGTGCTTAACCGTTTTGGGAATTCCGATTGACGGAAACCGCTCCCTGACGGTCGCGGCTCGGTGAGAGTCGCGTTGATTTCGCAAGGTGTACCGAGCCGCGACCGTCAGGGAGCGGTTTCCCCACAACTGTTAGCACCCTTGACGCGCGAGCCGAATCTGAATACATTAGACCCAGAGAGAGTGAAGGCTTCGGGCTAACGAGTGCAATTGGACGAGCGTGTCTCCGCCGGACCGAGCCGGTTGTTTTCCACACCGCCTTCAAAGCCGCGCGCCGCTTCGATCTCCATGGCAAATTATTCGCTGGCGATTTTCGTGGCCGTCCTGACGCCGGCACTCCTGTTGGCGCGGCCTTCGCACCAACGCTTACCGGAGTCTGCTAGCGCGATCACCATCGATTACCCCGCCACGGGTTCCGTCTTTCCACCCGACTTTGTCCCGCCCACAATAGAGTGGCGTGATGCCGACCCGCGCGCCAGGCTGTGGGTCGTCGATTTCGTCTTCGGGGACGGCGCCGCACCGGTGAGGGCGAAATCACACGGCGAGCGGCTGCAGCTTGGCCCAATTGACGAGCGCTGCGCCAAGGCCGGCGCCGTGACGCCGAAACTCACCCCCAACCAGGAAGCCGGACACGCCTGGAAGCCGGACGCGGCGACTTGGGACAAAGTCAAGAAACACGGCGTCCAGCAGCCCGTCACGATGCGGTTCCTGGGTTACGAGGATGACAAGGCGAAGAACCTGGTTTCGAGTGGACAAGTCACGCTGCGCATCTCCAGCAACCCGGTGGGCGCGCCGGTCTTCTACCGCGACGTGCCGCTGATCTCCGTGCCCGTGGGCGAGCACGGACTGATCCAGCCGCTGCCGACCGAGGCAGTGCCGCTGATCGCGTGGCGGCTGATGGACCTCTCGACCGGGCGCAGCCGTGTAATGATGTCGGGCCTGCCCACCTGCGCCAACTGCCACTCCTTCTCCCACGACGGCAAATGGATGGGCATCGACGTGGACGGACCGCAGAACGACAAAGGCCTGTACGCGCTGGTGCCGGTGCGCAAAGAGACTTCCATCCGGAACGACTATGTGATCCGCTGGAACTCCTTCTCCAACGATCCGGCAAAGAAACGCTTCGGGTTCATGAGCCAGATCTCGCCCGACGGGCAGTACCTGATTACTTCCACCGAACACCCCGATGCGCGCATGAAGAGCGTGGACGAGCGGCTGTTCAACGGGTTCTACAAAGACTACGGCTTCGGACAGGTGTTCTACCCGACGCGCGGCATTCTCTCCTGGTACAGCAAGGCGACCGGCAAGCTGCAGCCGCTGCCCGGCGCCGACGACCCCGACATGGTTCAGACCAGCGCCTTCTGGAGCCCGGACGGCAAGTACCTTGTTTTTTCCCGCGCCAGGCGCGCGATCCCTTTCCGCCGGGCGCGAAGGATCCTGAGTACGCCAACTCGCCCGACGAAACGCAGATCCAATACGACCTGTACCGGATCCCGTTCAACGACGGCAAAGGCGGCCAGCCCGAGCCGGTGCGGGGCGCCAGCGAAAACGGGATGAGCAACAATTTCCCCAAAGTTTCGCCCGATGGCAAGTGGATCGTCTTCGTAAAGAATAAGAACGGCCTGCTGATGCGGCCCGACAGTGAGCTGAATATCGTACCGTCTGAAGGCGGCACGGCGCGCCGCATGAACTGCAACCTGTCGCCCATGAACTCCTGGCACACGTTTTCGCCTAACGGCCGCTGGCTCGCGTTTTCGTCGAAAGGACGCTCCCTGTTCACGCAGATGTTCCTGACCCACATCGACGAGAATGGCAACGACAGCCCGGCCATCCTGGTGGAGAACGCGACGGCGGCGAATCGCGGGGTGAACATCCCGGAGTTTGTGAACATCGCACCGGACTTCATTGAAACCATGAATGCGCCGGCCACCGAATTCTACCGTCTGTTCAATGTCGCCGTCGGGCTGCAGGCGAAGGGCGAGTTGGAACCGGCCATCGCCGAGTGGAAGACTGCGCTGGCAATGAGCCCGGACGAACCCGCGGCGCTCTATAACCTGGGCGTGGCGCTGGCTGTCACCAAGCGCGACGATGAGGCCCTGGCGCCGCTGCGCAAGGCGCTGGAGCTAAAGCCCACCGATGCCCGGACCCAAACCGGCCTGGGCATGGCGCTGCTGCGCACCAAGCACCCCGACGAGGCGCTGGAGCACCTGCAAAAGGCGATCGAACTGAACCCGAGGGACGCCAAGGCGCAGGGCGCGCTGGGGAGCCTGCTTGCCGACCAGGGCAAGATTCAGGAAGCCATTCCGCACTTTGAGCAGGCGCTGGAACTGGACCCCAAGGATGCCGACACCCAGAACTATATTGCCGTCGCTCTGGTGCGCGCGGGCCGCGCCGAAGCGGCCATCCCATACCTCGAGAAAGCCCTGGAGGCCGATCCGGAGGTGCCCGAACTGCACGGGAACCTGGGCCTGATCCTGGCCCGCCAAGGCCGTTTCGACGAGGCCATTCCGCATCTTGAGAAGGCGCTTGCGGGCGGGTTCGACCCGCTCGAGACGCACCGCGCGCTGGGCCGCGCGCTGGCCGCCAAAGGGCGATTCGCGGAGGCGATCCCGCATTTCGAGGCAGTAGCCAAACCCGACGATCCCCTCGCCCTGGGGGCGCTGTCGTCGATTTATGCGAGCGTTGGCCGGATCGAAGATGCCTTGCGCACCGCCCGGCAGGGCCTCGCCGTGGCCACCCAGCGCAATGACCGCGATTTAATGCAGGCTTTCAATACCAGCATTTCGCTCTACGAAAAAGCCGCCAGCGAAGCGCAACGCCAGTAGTGCTGCTGAAAAGGCTCTCACAGGCTGAAGCCTGTGCCACCAGTCATCCGGTGGCACAGACTTTAGTCTGTGGTGCTCAGACTTTAGACTGTGGTGGCACAGACTTTAGTCTGTGGGTGGCACAGACTTTAGTCTGTGGGTGGCACAGACTTTAGTCTGTGGGTGGCACAGACTTTAGTCTGTGGTGGCACAAACTTTAGTCTGTGGTGGCACAAACTTTAGCCTGTGGTGGCACAGACTTTAGTCTGTGGTGGCACAAACTTTAGTCTGTGGGTGGCACAGACTTTAGTCTGTGGCTCGACTAGGGGGTGCCCTGCCGGCCCGTCAAGCTGCACTTCATCGTCTTAAGAAGCGATCGCACTTCCCGCGCTCCCCCGGCGTGGTGGTAGCATCAGCCTGATGGCCCTGGGCGATCTCACCAAGCAACTTGCCTCGCAGGCAATCCGCAACGCGGTCAACCCGCCTGCCCCCCCGCCGCGGCCCGACAACACAGGCACGGCCGTGCTCGCGCAAGTGCAAGCCATGCAAAAGGCGCTCAAAGAAGACGAGGAACTGGTCGTCTTGTTCCATACCGGCGGCGAGACCGTGCGCGTGTTGGAGTTCTTCTTTCCCTCCTGGAAGGTTGCCGTGCTCACCGGCGTCGATAAAGACAGAGCGGTCACCCGCGTGATTACCGCGGTCGAATCGCTGCAATTGGTGTGCAAGGTGTCGAAAGCCGCGCCGCCAGCCGCGCCCGCGCGCATCAAGTTCGTGACGCCGCGCGAACCGTCACGCTAGGCCGTGGGGCAGGCCATCGTTTTTCGTGGCCTGCCGTGTTCGAGCACGGTGCGCGCTAGCCGGCACGCGGGCATTGATACACTGTCCTTGTGATACCCGAACCGCTTTCCCCGTTGTCCCCGCCCGCGCGCCTATTGCTGGGACCGGGACCCAGCATGGTAGCGCCGCGCGTCTACCAAGCGCTGCACCAGCCCATCGTCGGGCACCTGGATCCTTATTTCTTCGAGGTCGCCGAAGACATCCGGCGCCTCCTCGGCTACGCCTTTTCCACGGCCAACGAATTCAATATCGCCATCTCCGGAACGGGCACCAGCGGCATGGAAACCGCGGTCACTAATTTCATCGAGCCTGGCGAAAAATTTGCCGTCCTGGCCAACGGGTACTTCTGCGACCGCCTCGCGGACGTGGCCCGCCGCCACGGCGCTGTCGTGGCGCGCCTCGAAAAGCCCTGGGGCGAAGTCTTCGACGACCAGGAAGCCCGCGATTTCATTCGCCGCGAAAAGCCGCGCGTAGTGGCCTACGTGCAAGCGGAGACTTCTACCGGCGCGTTCCAGCCAGGCCATGCCATTTGTGAAGCGGCCCACGAAGTCGACGCGCTGTCGATCGCGGACTGCGTCACTTCCCTGGGCGGTATGCCCGTGTTGGTGGACGAAACCGGCATCGACATCGCCTACAGTTGCACGCAGAAGGGGCTCGGCTGTCCGCCGGGGCTGGCGCCGCTCACCGTTTCGCCGCGCGCCTGGGAGCGCCTCCGAAAACGGACCGCGCCGGTGGATTCCTTCTACATGGATCTGCGGCTGCTCGAAAGCTACTTCCGCGATCGCAAATATCATCACACGGCGTCGGCGACCATGTTTTATGCGCTCCGCGAGGCGCTGGCCATCGTCCGCGAAGAGGGCATCGAGAATCGTTGGGAACGCCATCGCCGCAATCATGAGGCATTTGTGGCGGGCGTGGAAGGCCTGGGGCTAAGCATGCACGTCGCCGCGGGACACCGGCTGTGGACTCTGAACACGCCGCGCGTGCCGGACGGCGTGAACGATGCCCAGGTGCGCCAGCGGCTGCTGAGCAAATACGGCATCGAGATCGCCGGTGGCTTCGGACCGCTGGCCGGCAAGGTGTTCCGTATTGGGTTGATGGGCTACTCCTCCACCGCAGAGAATGTCGCCAAGATCCTGGACGCCTTGCGCAGTATCCTGAGTGGGGCAGGCCCCCGGCCTGCGGCGGCCTCTCAGGCCGCCATCCGGAGCGAGGGAGCAATGACAAAATGAAACCCAAACTTTTCCCCATTCTCCTAGCCGCCGCAGCCTGGGCCCAGACACCCGCGGCATGGACCCCCGAACTTTCCATGCAAGTGCAACCCGTCGCCGACGTGCTGCCTTCTCCCGATGGCAAACTGGTGGCCTACACCCAAAGCCATGCCATCATCGAGACGGAAAAAAGTGAAATCGATACGCAGATATATCTCGCCGCGGCCGACGGTTCGCATCGCACGCAATTGACGCGCGGCGAAAAAAGCGCTGCCGCGCCAGAGTTTTCGCCCGACAGCCGTTACGTGTACTTCTCCTCGGAGCGCGCCGGCAAGCCCAACCTGTGGCGTATCCCGGTGGATGGCGGCGAGGCCGAGATGCTCACCGATTGGAAGGGCGAGATCGGCGCTTTTCACGTTTCGCCGGACGGCAAGTGGATCGCATTCGCGGGCATGGAACCGCGCACCGACGAAGAGCAGGCCAAGAAAGAGAAGCGCGACTTCCGCGTGATCGACGAAAACCCCAAGAACCACAGCCTCTGGATTGTCGCAGCCGAGCCGGACAACCAGGGAAAGCGCACGCCGCGCCGCTTGACCAACACGCCGGACCACGTGACCGACTTCGATTGGTCGCCCGATTCCGCCGCCATAGCTTTCGCCCACACCCCCACGCCCGGCGCAGACGACTGGACCAAATCCGACATTTCGGAAGTTACTGTGGCTGACGGCGCGGTGCATCCTATCGCGGCCACCGGCGCCGCCGAGCACAGCCCCCGCTATTCCCCCGATGGGCGTTACCTGGCCTACGTGCGCTCCACCGATCCGGCCCGCTGGGCGGGGATCGATCGTATCGTGTTGCGCGTCCGCAAGACAGGAGAGTCGCGCGACCTGCCGCCGACCTTCGACGAGCGGCCAGCGTTGTTGGGCTGGACCGGCGATTCGTCGCAGCTCCTATTCACGGAACCGAGAGGCGTCGCCAACGTCGTCTACGCCATGCCCACCGATGGCCTGCCCAAGCCCGTATATGAGCCCCGGCACGGCACGCTGCAAACCGGACGCGTAAACTCCACCGGCACGGCATTCGGTTTCGCGGGCGAAAGTTGGGACGAAGCACCGGAAGCTTATGTGCTGAAAATCGGCGACAGCATTCCGCAGCGCGCCAGCAGCGCCAACCTGGACCTTCCCAAGCTGCCATTGGGCGAAACCAAGCGCCTCTCATGGAAAGCCGCGGATGGGCTGGAGATCGAAGGCCTGCTGACTTACCCAGTCGGCTACGAACCGGCGAAGAAGTGCCCGCTGGTGTTAGTCGTTCACGGCGGACCCACCGGCGTCTTCCAGGACAGCTTCCTGGCGCGCTATGGCCTCTATCCTTATGCCACTTTCGCCGCGCGGGGCTATGCCGTGCTGCGCGTCAATCCGCGCGGATCGGGCGGCTACGGACGCACCTTCCGCTTCGCTAACATGAACGACTGGGGCGGCCGGGACTACGCCGACCTGATGGCGGGCGTGGATCATGTCATATCGATGGGCGTGGCCGATGCGGATCGGCTGGCGGTGATGGGCTGGAGTTATGGCGGGTTCATGACGAGCTGGGTAGTCACTCACACGCACCGGTTCAAGGCCGCCGCGGTGGGCGCCGGAGTGACTGACTTGTGGAGCTTCACCGGCACCTCCGACATACCCGGCTTTCTGCCCGATTACTTCTCGGGCGAGCCTTGGAACGCCTTCGACGGCTACTTTAACCACTCGCCCATGGCGTTCGTAAAGGGCGTTACCACGCCGACTTTGATCCTGCACGGCGAGGCCGACGTGCGCGTCCCCACCACCCAGGGCTATGAATTCTACAACGCCCTAAAGCGTCAGGGTGTCGTGACCAAGATGGTGGTGTACCCACGCACGCCCCACGGTCCCCGCGAGCCTAAGTTCCTGCTCGATATCATGCAGCGCCATGTCGAGTGGGTGGACCGCTACGTGGGCAAATGACCGAGTGGGGCAGGCTCTCAGCCTGCGGCGGCCTCTCAAGCCGCCCACGCAAAAGACGGTCACTGCGATGACGTGGCCTTCTGGTTCTTCACCTGTAACTCGTTTACCGTCTGAAGCACGTTGGGAACCGAAGATGCGATCGTCCCGGCCTGCGTGGCTTTGGTTGGAGAGTCGACTTCGCCGCTCAGCGTCACGACCCCGTTCTTGACATCGTATTTTACGGCCTCGTGAAGCTTGTTTTGGATTAGCGCGGCATCCAGGTTGTTCGCTATGCCTTTATCCAGGTCCGAGTTCATCGCCTTGGTATCTCGTTCGGTGCCCGGCGGCATCACCGCAATCTGGTTCGACACAACTTGCTCGCCGGCAATCGACTTGGCAATGGAATCGGCTTGCGACTTATCGGCGTCGTTTGGCACGTGTCCGGAAAGGGTCACCACTCCCTTGTCTGTGTCCTGACTTATCGAGACACTCTTGAGGCCCGCCTGATCGAGGGCTTTGCGAAGGCTGGCGCCAACATCGGGCGATTTCGCGGAGGTGGCCGAACAGCCGGCCAACATGGCGATCGCAAATACAGTGAACAAGGCTAACAGCAGCTTAAACGATTTCATATCTTTTCTCCTATAGGACATACATATGGCTTGGACCGGCCATCAAGCGTTCACATGGCTGACGACAGGTTCGCTAACCAGTTCCTCGAAAAGCGTCCGGTAGTGAACCATTGCCTGCCGCAAGTCTTCCGTGGTGGCCTTCCCGCCCATCTGGTGAAGCGCGATTTCGTGCGCCGCCCGGTAGTTTTCGAGAACCAGTGGATGATCCACGGAGATATCGGCCGCCCGCTGTTCAAATTCGGCTACCGGATAGCCTCGCGTGGACATCACATCGCCCAGCAGCCGGTCCGCCTCGCTGACCGCGCCGGCGGGGCCGTCCACGAAACGCGCCTGGAGTCCGCGCCACGACTCTGAGAAACGCGCGCGATCGCCTGCCGATAGCGGACGGACGTGGAACGCCTCAACTCGGTCGGCGCGCTCTTCGAGCCGCGCTTCCGCTTTCCTCCGGCTGCCGCCTTGCTCCACGGCGCGAGCATATTCAGGACTGCCAAATTGGGCACGCAGCCTTTGCGTGCGGCGCTTTCGTTGCAATAGAAACGCGGCGATGACTGTCGCGAGAACCACGACGAGAGCCGCGATCAACACTATGTCCGTTGTACTTAGTGCTCTTATATCCATAATCTGCCTCTTGGCCGCCCCGCTCTACCGGCGAAGCCGCCAGTACAGTTGCACATTGGGGACCAAAGCCGAACTGATGGGAACAGAAGGCCGCCTAGTGCATCGCGCGGCTGTCGCCGGACAGGAATTCTCGCGGAAGCACGACGCCCTGCGGTCACCTGACCGGGCGTGGTCACAGCCAGCCGTCGAGAGGCTGGCGCGCCTACGGGAGATTGCGGACCCCTCACACTTTGCGCCAACATCAATAAGGCGCCGCCGACCCACCGAAATCACCCCGTTTCCGCCTGTTCCGCTTGGTCCAGGATGAGCGGATGGAGGGAACGGAGCGCGGGCTTAAGCCCCGCCGGAGCGGATAATCAAACATCAGGCTCGCCGTGCTCAAGGCCATCTCAACCCGACGCGCTGGAAGCCATCGCTCGGCTGATGTACAATTTGGGAGTTGCGAACGCCGTGCCGTTTAGACATCGCTACGATCTTCAAAGGCACTTCGTGAGTCACGGGGAAGAGCTTGGAGCTACAAGCCAATGAGTACTCCGGGCGGAGCCTTGGAATGCGCGCGGGAGGGGCATTTGGTGTCAGCACCCCGAATTCACAGGTTTCAGTCGAACTGTAAGTGAGGACCTGAATAAATGCACCTCTGCCCAGTCTGTGGATATGACCGGCTCGAAGATCTGCCCAAGAGCTTTGCCATCTGCCCGTCATGTGGGATCGAGTCTGGGTACGACGATGCCTTCGCGAGCCACGCCGAACTGAGAGCCAAATGGCTTCGCCACGGAGCGCAATGGTGGAGCACCGTCGATCCTAAGCCAGAGCACAGGGACCCGCGGCAACAAGTCGATGCCGTGGTGTCCGCAAGATAGGCACTGCTGAAAGCCTCCCGCCCAGGCGCGCGTCGGCCCGCCGCCCGGCGAAGCCGCGCTGGAAGCCAGTGAAATGGCGATCCGCACGGCCATGCATCAGATGGGCGGCGTGTTGTTGGAGCAGTTGCTCAACAGCGATGGCAAGGGGTATCGTGGCGTGCGCCTCGATTGTGGCCACGGA
>Ga0187851_10003789_pt1 | contig 12572 bp, 7 predicted proteins | sample June2016WEW_6_10_FD_132997 | JGI IMG/M metagenome (GOLD analysis project Ga0187851, IMG submission 132997) | Peatland microbial communities from SPRUCE experiment site at the Marcell Experimental Forest, Minnesota, USA - June2016WEW_6_10 | ecosystem: Environmental > Terrestrial > Soil > Wetlands... | reverse complement strand
CGGGCGCCGCGCACGCACCGCACCATGTCTCTAAAGAGTGGGCCGACAAGTTCAAGGGCCAGTTCGACATGGGTTACGAGGCGATGCGCGAGCAGACCCTGGCCCGGCAGAAAGAAATGGGCATCGTCCCGCCGGAAACCGGGCTGCCGCCGATCAACCCGATAGGGACGCCGGAAACCCGCATAGGTCCCGACGGCCAGCCATTCCCGCCGCTGGACTACACCAAGCCATGGGACTCGCTCACCGCCGAGGAAAAACGGCTGTTCGCCCGGATGGCCGAGGTGTACGCCGGGTTCCTGGCGCACGCCGACCACCACATCGGCCGGCTGCTGGACTACTTGGAGGAGACCGGGCAGCGCGAGAACACGATGGTCATCGTCGTGTCGGACAACGGGGCCAGCGGCGAGGGCGGGCCCAATGGGTCAATCAACGAAATGAAGTTCGCTAACGGGATCCCCGATGACATGGCGTCGAACCTGGCCATGCTCGACAAGCTCGGCGGCCCGGAGACCTACAACCACTACCCGAACGGCTGGGCGATGGCGTTCAACACGCCGTTCAAGATGTGGAAACGGTATGAGTTCAACGGCGGCACCGCCGACCCGTGCATCATCTCCTGGCCCGCTACGGGGGCTGGGGCCGCGGCCGCGCGGGGCGAAATCCGCCACCAGTACCACCACGCCATCGACATCGTGCCGACCATCCTGGAAACCCTCGGGGTGCAGAGCCCCGCGGCGATCAAGGGCCATGTGCAGAGCCGGTTCGACGGCGTGAGCATGCGTTACAGCGCCGAGATGGAATCGGCGCCCTCGGCGCGCAAGACCCAGTTCTACTCGATGCTCGGCTCGCGCGGTATCTGGCACGACGGCTGGAAAGCCATCACCACCCACCCCACGCTCAGCGGCTGGAGCCACTTCAACGACGACACCTGGGAGCTGTACCACACCGACACCGATCGCGCCGAACTGCACGACCTGGCCGCCGAGCACCCCGAGAAGCTCCGGGAGCTGGTCAACCTGTGGTTCGCCGAGGCCGGCCAAAACGGGGTCTTCCCGCTCGATGACCGGTCCGCCCTGGAGATCATCATCACGCCGCGGCCGCAGCTGGCCGCGGCGCGCGAGCGCTACGCCTACTTCCCCGGCACCGCCGAGGTGCCCGAGCAGCAGGCGGTGAACGTCCGCAACCGGTCCTTCAGCATCGGCGCACTGGTCGACCTGCCCGCCCCAGGCGCGCAGGGCGTGCTGTTCGCGCACGGTTCCCGCTTCGGCGGGCACGCTCTGTACATCAAGGACGGCCGCCTGCACTACGTCAACAACTTCGTCGGCCTGATGGAGCAGAAGATCGACGCCACGCAGGACGTCCCCACCGGAGTCGACCTGATCCTGTCGGCCTCCTTCGACAAGGACGGGGAGGATCCGCCCGGCGTCTCCACCGGCATCCTGTCCCTGTACTACGGGGACAAGAAGGTCGGCGAAGGCCGGATCAAGACCCAGCCCGGGCTGTTCAGCCTGGCCGGGGAGGGCCTGTGCGTGGGCCGGGACAGCGGCGAGGCAGTGACCAGCGACTATCCGGGCGAGCACCCGTACGCCTTCATCGGCGGCACGATCAAGCGCGTCGCTGTGGACGTCAGCGGGGATCCCTACGTCGACCTCGAGCGCGAGGCCCAGGCCATGCTCGCGCGGGAGTAACGCACGGGAACAGGCGGATCCGGCCGGTGGTGCCCGTAAGGCATCGCCGGCCGGAACGTTTGACGGGGGGTGGACCCGGTGCCGCCCCGGGGCTGATGCAGCTTAAGTAGTTACCGGTGGTGCGCTGCGGCTTACACAGCGGAAGCCGAGGTGGCAGGTGGCGCTGTCGATGGTCTCGCTCTGCCGGGCGGCCGGGCGGTAGCGCAGGCAGTAATTCGGTGCGCACAGGTGCGAACCGCCCTTGATGACCTTACGGGGCAGGTTCGCGCCGGGCTCGCCCGCCACCATGCTCGGCTCCCGCGCGGTGACCCGGGGATTGTGCGGCACGCAGCAGGCGTGCGGAGCGTCGGCGGGATGCTGCGGGGTGAAGTAGTCGCTGGTCCACTCCCAGACGTTGCCGGTCATGTCGTGCAGCCCGCAGCCGTTGGCGGGAAATGAGCCCACCGGGGACGTCCCGCCGAACCCGTCGGTGAGCAGGTTCTGCCAGGGAAACGAGCCTTGCCAGGTGTTGGCCATCATCCGGCCGCCGGGTGCGAACTCATCTCCCCAGGCGTAGACGGCACCGTCGAGGCCGCCGCGGGCGGCGAACTCCCACTCGGCCTCGGTGGGCAGGTCCCGGCCCGCCCACGCGGCGTAAGCCTCGGCATCGGCGTAGGCGACATGGGTCACCGGATGCGACCCGCGGGCCGGGCCGCCGGTGATCGGCCCCTGCGGGCGCCGCCAGTACGCGCCAGGCACGTAGGCCCACCAGTTGCGGTAGTCGCTCAGGTCAACGGGGCCCTGGGTGGGCTGGAAGACCAGCGATCCCGGCACCAGCAGGTCCGGGTCGGCGTCAGGGTAGTCCGCGGGGGCGAGCGGCCGCTCGGCGACGGTCACGTACCCGGTCGCCGTCACGAAGCGCTCGAACTCCTTCACCGTCACGGGATGGCGGTCCATCCAGAACCCGTCCACGGTCACCCGGTGCACGGGCCGCTCTTCGGGATAGAAATCGGCCGAGCCCATCCGGAAGGTCCCGCCGGGGATCCACGTCATCCCACGGTGCTGGCCGGGTGCCGGTTTCCGTGTCTTCCGCTGCTCCTGTTTCGTGACCGCCACTCCTGTAGGGTCCTCTGCTCTGCGCGCACCGCGCCTCACCCGGGCAGGGTGAGGCGGACGGTTCGCCGGCCGGGCATTGTAAAGGGTGCAGGCTGGAAAGGAGCCGAACTATGAGCGAACTCAAGGTGGCGGCTCCCCCGCGACCGTCGGCGCGGGCCCAGCTCGAGACCAAGCTGGGGCATCTGACGCCCGCTGAGCGTGCGGCCCGGGGCGCGCAGGCCCGGGCTGAGGTGCCGCGGGAATCGCACGCGGACTTCAAGGTGCCCGCCAGCCGGCCCGACCCGATTACCCTGCTCGATGAGCAGGCGAAGACGCGCGTGCCGGAACTGGTGCCAATCCGGTGGGGCCGGATGATGGTCTCGCCGTTCACCTACTACCGCGGCGCGGCCCTGCCGATGGCCAGCGACCTGGCTGCCACTCCGGTCTCCGGCCTGACCGTCCAGGCCTGCGGTGACGCGCACCTGTCGAACTTCGGCGTCTTCGGGTCGGCCGAGCGCCGGCTGGTCTTTGACGTGAATGACTTCGACGAGACGCTGCCGGGCCCGTGGGAGTGGGACGTCAAGCGGCTGGCCGCCAGCATGGAGGTCGCCGCGCGGTCAAACGGGTTCACCGGCAAGCAGCGCCGCAAGATCGTCGCAGCCACCGTGGCCCGCTACCGGCAGGCGATGCGCAACTTCGCCGGGATGACCCAGCTGGACATCTGGTACGCGCACGCGGACATCGACCAGCTACGGGCCCAGTTTGACGCCCAGCTGGACGCCAGGCAGCGCAAGCTCGTCGCCAAGGGCGCGGCCAAGGCCCGCACCCGGGACAGCATGCAGGAACTGGCCAAGCTCACCACCACGGTGGACGGCCAGCTGCAGATCGTATCTGACCCGCCGGTCCTGGTGCCGATCGAGGAGCTGATACCCGATCAGGCCCGACGCGGCGCGCTGAAGTCCGAGGTACAGGCCATCATAAGCAAGTACCGGCGGACGCTGGAGACCGACCGGCGGCACCTGATCGACCAGTACCAGTTCGTTCACCTGGCCCGGAAGGTCGTCGGCGTGGGCAGCGTGGGGACGCGGTGCTGGATCGCGCTGATGCTCGGGCGCGATGACTCTGATCCGCTGTTCCTCCAGGTCAAGGAGGCTGAGGAGTCGGTCCTCAGCCGATTCCTCGGCGCCAGCGAGTTCGCGAACATGGGCCAGCGGGTGGTCGCGGGCCAGCGGCTGATGCAGGCCTCCAGCGACATCTTCCTGGGCTGGCACCGGATCGCCGCCGGGCTGGACGGAAAGCAACGTGACTTCTACGTCCGCCAACTGCGCGACTGGAAGTTCTCCGTCGACATCGACGCCATGGTGCCGAGTGGCATGCGGGTGTACGGCGAGCTGTGCGGATGGACCCTGGCGCGGGCCCACGCCCGGTCCGGGGACGGCATTGCGATCGCCGCTTACCTGGGCGGCTCAGACGTCTTCGACCAGGCCATAACGGAATTCGCCGACGCGTACGCCGACCAGAACGAGCGTGACCACGACGCGGTTATCGAAGCCGTCAAGTCCGGGCGAATCGTCGCTGAACAAGGCGTGTGACATCGCGGCCCGCCGGGCTGGGGAGATCTGCCCGGCCCGGCACCGGTAGGACCGCCACGGGGGCGGGCCGATGGTACTAGACCTGGTGATCATCGGTCTCGCGATAGCCCTCGAGCCCTTCCCGCTCACCGCGTTCATCCTGCTGCTCAGCGCCGAGAAGGGCATCTGGAAGGGCCTGGCGTTCGTCCTCGGCTGGCTGGCCTGCCTGGTCATCGTGATAGCGGCGGTGCTGCTGACGACCGGGGGGAAGCCGCCCGCCCCGAGCACCGCGCCGTCCACCGCCGCCCTGGCCGTCAAGCTGGCCATCGGCGTCGCGCTGGTCCTGTACGCCGCGCACCGGTGGCGCCGGATGGGGGCCCCGCACAAGGCGCCGACCTGGATGGCGCGACTGGACACGGTGTCGCTGTGGGCCGCGGCCGGACTGGCTGCCTTCCTCCAGCCGTGGACGCTGGTGGCGGCCGGCGCCGCAACCATCACCCAGGCCAAGCTGTCCGGGCCGGCTGACTACCTGACGCTGGTGCTGTTCGTCCTGCTGGCCACGGGCAGCTTCCTGTACCTCGAGCTGTACGCCACGTTCAAGCCCGCCGCCGCCAGCGTCCGCCTGCAGCAGCTGCGGACCTGGCTGGACACCCACCGCGACCAGGTCATCGTCCTGGTGTGCCTGCTGGTCGGCCTCTGGCTGGTGGGCCACAGCCTCTACTACCTGGCATGAGGCAAAGGCTTCTACTACCTGGCGTGAGGTAAAGCTTTCGGGAGTATTGCGCCGTTTCCTTAAACCTGGGTTTTGAACGTCGGGCTGGATCCGGGGCGGCTGAGCCGCGTCGGGTCTGCTGTGACGCCGGAGGTGCCTCGGCCGGCGCGCCGATGCCTACGGGGAGCATTTTCAGTGAATGGCCCTGACTTCGCACCCGGTAAGCCGGGTGTGGCTGACGGGACGCCGGCGACGATTGCAGGGCCCGGAGCAGCGCTGAAGCCGGCGATGGTGGCGAGTGGGCCCGTCCAGGGGGTGTGGCCGGCCAATATGGGGAGGTCCGGGAGCGCCCGGAACGGGACGGATGGGTGCTCTGCGCTCCACGGAAGACATCCCAGGAGCTTAAATGTCAAGCCGCGATACCCGATTGAGGGGTCTTTTCCCGGTGCGACCAGGCGGTTGTCTCGTCGTAGAGGGTGCGGGTCTTGAGGCATCCGTGCAGGATGCCGGTGAGCCGGTTGGCGAGCTTGCGGAGGGCGGGGTTGTGCTCGGCGCCGCGGGCGCGCTCAGCGTCGTAGAGGGCGCGGGCTCCGGGGGAGGCCTGGAGGGCGGCGAAGGCCTGGGCCATCAGCGCGTCGGTGAGCCGGTCGTTGCGGATGAACCGGGCGGCGACGACCTTCTTCTTCCCCGACGCGCGGGTGATGGGGCTGGTGGCGGCGTAGTTCTTGCGGGCCTTGCCGCTGGCGTAGCGGCCGGGGTCGTCGCCGAACTCGCCGAGGACCCGGGCGCCGAGGACAGATCCCAGGCCGGGCTGGGACAGGTAGATCTCAGCGTCCGGGTGCCGGCCAAAATCCGCCTCCACCTGCCCTTGCAGGGCCTTGACCTGCTCATTGAGGGTGGTGATCACCGCGATCAGGGACCGGACGGTGGCGGCGTAGGCGGCGGTGATGGCCGGTGGCTGGCCCAGCTGCGGGCTGCGCAGCGCAGCCATGATCGCAGTGGCCTTGCCGGGGATGTCCCGGCGGCGGGCGCGCTTGAGCGCCGCGCTGACCTGCGCGCGGGTCAGCCTCGCGGCCCGCGCCGGGTCGCTCGCCTTGCCCAGCAGCTCCAGCGCGTCCGGGGCGTCCAGGTCCTCGAAGGCCGCCAGCGCGGCGGGGAAGTACTCCCGCAGCTGGTGCCGCAGCCGCTGCACCTGCCGGGTCCGTTCCCAGATCAGCGTCTTATGGGCCCGCGCCACCACCTTGACCGCGCCGGCGTCCGCGCTGTCGCCCGCCACCGCCCGCAGCTGGTGCGAATCGGTGCGCACCATGTCCGTCAGCATGTGCGCGTCACCAGTGTCGCTCTTCGCCCCGGACACGCCGTGGCGCTCCCGGTAGCGGGAGGCCTGCAGCGGGTTCACCGCGAACACCGTGTACCCGGCCGCGACCAGGGCGGCCACCCACGGGCCACGGTCTGTCTCGATCCCGATCACCACCTCCGAATCGTCCGCGTCCTCGCCGAGCTGCTCCCCGATCAGGACGTGCAGCCGGGCCATCCCTGCCACGCCCTCCGGCAGCCGCCTGCGGGCCAGCACCCGGCCCTGCTCGTCCATCAGCTCCACGTCGTGATGATCCTCAGCCCAGTCATCCCCCACGAACAACCGCATAAATTCTCCCGTCCCAAGAGCCGGATCTGGCCGGCAGCCTGCGGGAGAACAATCAGCGCCCTAATGAAACAGTGCTCACGCCCAGCGGGCGCGCACGACATCCCAGCAGCGATCAACTCTCCCGGCCAGCCGGCAAGGGCACGATCTTCCGTTAGGGCTCAAAGCCCGGGAACAAAAAGTGCTCACCTGCCGGCGGCTACCAGGCACCGAGTCTGCCGGATGGCGACTCGCTAACTCTCATTAGGATCTCGTGTTTCTTCACGCCTCCCTCAAGGGCCTAGACCTGTCCCAGGCGCCCGTCACGCTTACTGGCAGCTGCGGGCACAACCCGGGGATCGCGTGCCGCTTCGTCTGGGACGTGTCGCACAGCGGCATGGCCGCCCGGCTGACGGCCGTGTATCTGGCCGGCCCCGCCAATCTGGTGCTGCGCCTGGCGTGGCTGGTCTTCCTGGCGCTGGTCGCCCGCGCGCTGGTGCACCGGCTCATCAACCGGGTCACCAGCCGGGCCGCGGAAGCCCCGCTGCACAGCCGGCTGCGGCAGAACGGAGACGCCGCGCCCGGGCGGAAGCGCTGGCGGCGCAGGTGGTCGCGCTTCAGCACAGACTCCGTGCTGGCGGGGACGAACACGGCCGCCGACGGCCTGCCGCTGGCCGCCGAGACCGCGACGACGGCCGTGCACGAGGCGGCATCCGAACGGCGGCACCAGCGGGCCCACGCCCTCGGCTCAATCCTCCGCAACGCCGCTTCCGTCACGATCTTCGCGATCGCCGTCGCGATCGGTCTCGGTGACCTGGGCGTCAACCTGGCCCCGGTCCTGGCCAGCGCCGGGGTGGTCGGTATTGCGGTGGGCTTCGGCGCACAGAACCTGGTACGGGATTTCCTGGCCGGCATCTTCATGCTGCTGGAAGACCAGTACGGCGTCGGTGACGTCATCAACATCGGTGACTCGACGACCGGCACGGTGGAGGCGGTCAGCCTGCGCACCACGCGGCTGCGCGACGTGAACGGGGTGGTGTGGCACCTCCGTAACGGCGCGCTGGAGAAGGTGGGAAACGAGTCGCAGGGCTGGGCCCGGGCCGTCGTCGACATTCCGGTCCCGCCTGAGCTGGAAATCGGGGATACCCGCACGCTGATGGAGCACGCGGCCAGCGGCATGTGGAAGGACCGGCGCTGGCGCAAGCTGATGCTGGAAAAGCCTGAGGTCTGGGGCGTTCAGGACATCTCGGCCTCGCAGATCGTGATGCGTGTGGTGGCCAAGACGCTGCCGCTGCGGCAGTGGGAGGTCGGGCGTGAACTGCGGGAGCGGGTGCTGTCCGCGATCGATGCCGCCACCGAAGAGCAGGCCCGGCCGGGCCAGCCCGCGCGCCAGACACTGCGCCGGACCGCGACCGCGCTCGACCCGGGCACGGCCCCGAGCCGCACCGGGGCGCACAAAACTGCGGTCCAGCCCCGGGTACGGGACGTCGCCCTCAACGGCCGGGACGCGAGTGCCCCTCCCGGAACCCCAGTCACGGACGCCCCTCCGGAGACCGGTGAGAACGACCTGGACGGAGCTGAGGCCGGGCGGGGCACACCACCGCCGTAGGCTTAGGCCCGTCATGAACACTGAATCAGCCGCACCCGCCGGACCGCCCCGTCCGTTCTACGAGGCCGTCGGCGGGGGGGACACATTCACCCGCCTCGTGCACCGTTTCTACGAGCTCGTCGCGGACGACCCGGAGCTCCGGCCGGTGTACCCGGCGCAGGACCTGGGGCCCGCCGAGGAGCATCTCCGGCTGTTCCTCATTCAGTACTGGGGCGGCCCGCAGACCTACAACGAGCTACGCGGGCATCCCCGGCTGCGGATGCGGCACGCGCGGTTTATGATCGGCGAGGCCGAACGGGACGCCTGGCTCCGTCACATGCGGACCGCGCTGGACGAACTGGCCCTGGACGAGGCGCTGGATGCGCAGCTGTGGGACTACCTCGTCATGGCGGCGCACAGCCTGGTCAACCGCCCCGCCAGCCCCGGCGGCCGCGACTTCGGGCTCACCCCGCGTTAGAGGCCGCGAACCCGGGCCCCAGGCCCGGGTGCGCGACCCTGTGCTGGCCCAGGGGGGACGGCCCCTGGAACCCCCAAGCGGCAGGCCGAGAGGGCGATGCACAAGCTCGTTTCCGCCACCAAAGCGACGGTCAAAACGGTCCAGCCGGGGACGGACTAGCGATACTTCTTGCGGCAGTTGGAGGTCCAGGTGAACTGCAGGAGCGGGTACTGTCTGCGATCGATGCCGCCTCCGACGTGCAAGCCCAGCCGGGACCGCCCGCGGGCAGGACATTGCGCCGGACCAGGATCACTCTTGCCGGGTGGCTAATTTACAGCTCACCTTGCCTAGAGTCAGCTCGATGCGCCCGAAGGTCGGCGCCGCTTACGGCGGCTTATGGCCAGCAGTGGCGCTCCGTCGATAGATCAGAGGTCTGTGATGGCCGGTCCGGGCAGGGATAGCGCGCTCGATCACGTGGTCGTGGTGGTGTTCGAGAACCGGTCGCTGGATAACATGCTCGGCCGCCTGTACGGCCCGGGTGACGGCAAGACCTTTGAGGGCGTGATCGGCAAGGATCTCACCAACCCGATCCCGGAGTGGGCCGAGCACGGCGCTGATCGCAAGGTGGTGCCGTACAGGGTGGCCACCGACATGGACAGCCCAAATCCTGATACCGGGGAGGAGTACCCGCATACCAACACTCAGCTGTTCAACATCCTCAGCGACGCGAACCGGTTCAAGCTCGGCGCGGAGATCTCGGCCCCCTACAACGCCCCGGCGCCTGGCCAGACGCCCACGATGGACGGTTTTGTCACCGACTACATCAGCACATTGACGGCGGAACTGGGGCGCCAGCCCACCTACGAGGAGTACTCGCAGGTGATGACCGGGTTCACCCCGGAGCAGATTCCCGTGCTAAGCGGCCTGGCCCGCGGGTTCGGCGTGTTCGATCACTGGTTCTGCGAGGTGCCGTCGCAGACGTTCACCAACCGGTCGTTCTGGACCGCCGCGACCGCATCGGGGTTCGTGGTCAACGAGCCGGTCCCGAACTGGCTGGCAGATAACACCGCGGAGACGATCTTCAACCGGCTGGAGGAGCACGGCAAGACGTGGAAGGTCTACGTCGCCGAGCCAGACAGGTTCTCGGCCACCGGCCTGATCCACTATCCCCGGCTGAAGGACCGGTTCGCGACGCACTTCGTGCCGTTCACCCAGTTCGAGGCCGATGCCGCCAGCGGGGATCTGCCCGACTTCTCGTTCATTGAGCCGTGCCTGATCCTGGGGCACGGGGACTACCACCCGGCCGTCTCGCGTGCCCTGGGGCACGGCGTCGTGATCCCCGGTGTGGACCCGCCGTCGTCGATCCTGGGCGGTGAGGCGTTCCTGGCCCGGATCTACAACGCCTACAAAGGAATGAAGTCCCCGGCCGGGGCCAATGTGTGGAACACGGCTTTGCTCATCGGCTGGGACGAGCCGGGCGGCACCTTCGATCACGTGCCGCCCGGCCCGGTGCCGCCGCCGGACCCATCGGTCCCGGCAGGCCAGCTCGGGTTCCGGTTTGACCGTTCGGGCTACCGGGTCCCGGCCATCGTGGTCTCACCTTGGGTGGCTGAAGGCGAGGTGTTCAACCAGGAGCACCGGCACACCTCCCTGATCGCCACGCTACGGGAGCAGTGGGGCCTGGGAGACCCGCTGACGGCCCGTGACGCCGCCGCCCGGACGTTCTCCCACGCCTTCACTCTCGACGCCCCGCGAGACCCGAGCACGTGGCCGGTGGCGGACCCGCGCCCGGTGCCCCAGTACATCCAGGACGCGCTGGCCCTGGGGCAGGCCCTGTCCACCCTGGGCAAAGCCGCTTTCAACGGGATACGCGCTTACGCGCAGCAGCACGACATCCAGATCGAGGGACTGCCCGCCGACCCCCATGCTGAGGTCCCCCCAGAGCAGGCGCTACACATCATCCATAACTTCCTCGCCATCCAATTCCCCCTGCTGCATCCGGCTGCTCGTAGCGTGGGCGTCCCAGGCACCACCTGATTCCGGCGGTACGGCTACGAGCGGCCCGGACCCGGGAACAGACGCCGGTCTAAGAACAGCGTCCCGGCGGGTGCGGGAGGCGTTCCGTGCGGCGGGGTCCGGCGCGCCAGGTCGGTGCGTGGGCGGGCCACTTCCCTTGTTGCTGCGGCTTCCGTGGTCGCGGGCGCGGCCACGGAAGCCGCGACGAGTGGGCCGGTGCTCGCGTGGTTTGCGGGACAGCCCGGGCCAGCCGAGCCGGCCGGTCAGGTGCGGGTTAGTTTGCGGTAGGTGACGCGGTGGGGACGGGCGGCTTCGGCACCGAGGCGCTCGATCTTGTTCTTTTCGTAGGCCTCGTAGTTGCCCTCGAACCAGAACCAGTTCGCCTCGCCCTCCCAGGCCAGGATGTGCGTGGCGATGCGGTCGAGGAACCACCGGTCGTGGCTGGTGATCACAGCGCAGCCGGGGAAGTCGAGCAGCGCGTTCTCCAGCGAGGAGAGCGTGTCCACGTCCAGGTCGTTGGTCGGCTCGTCGAGGAGGAGCAGGTTGCCGCCCTCCTTGAGGGTGAGCGCCAGGTTGACCCGGTTGCGCTCGCCACCGGACAGGACGCCGGCCAGCTTCTGCTGGTCCGGGCCCTTGAACCCGAACGCGGCCACGTAGGCCCGGCTCGGGATCTCGGTGCGGCCCGCGTTGATGTGCGTCTCCCCGTCGGAGATCGCTTCCCAGACACTCTTGTCGGGGGCGATCCGGCTGCGGTCCTGGTCGACGTAGGAGATGTCCACCGTCTCGCCGACGCGGATGGTCCCCCCGTCGGGCTTCTCCTCGCCCACGATCATCTTGAACAAGGTGGTCTTGCCGACGCCGTTCGGGCCGATGACACCGACGATGCCGTTGCGTGGCATCGAGAAGCTCAGCCCGTCGAACAGCACGCGGTCGCCGAAGCCCTTGACCAGCTTTTCGGTCTCGACCACGACGTTGCCGAGGCGCGGTCCCGGCGGGATCTGGATCTCCTCGAAGTCGAGCTTGCGCCGGGAGTCGGCCTCGGCGGCCATCTCCTCGTAGCGGTTGAGCCGGGCCCGGCTCTTGGCCTGCCGCGCGCGCGGGTTGGACCGTACCCACTCCAGTTCCTCTTCGAGGCGCCTGCGCCGCTTGGCGTCCTTGGCGCCCTCGACCTTGAGCCGGGACGCCTTGGTGTCCAGGTAGGTGGAGTAGTTGCCCTCGTAGGGGTAGGCGTGCCCGCGGTCGAGCTCAAGGATCCACTGGGCCGCGTTTTCCAGGAAGTACCGGTCGTGGGTGACGGCGACGACGGTGCCCGCGTAGTTCTCCAGGTGCTGCTCCAGCCACTGGACGCTCTCCGCGTCCAGGTGGTTGGTGGGCTCGTCCAGCAGCAGCAGGTCCGGCTGGGCCAGCAGGAGCTTACAGAGCGCCACCCGGCGGCGCTCGCCACCGGACAGCTGTGTGACGGGCGAATCCGGCGGCGGGCAGCGCAGCGCGTCCATCGCCTGCTCGAGCTGGCTGTCCAGGTCCCAGGCGTCGCGGTGATCCAGCTGCTCCTGAAGCCGGCCCATTTCCTCGAGCAGCTCATCGGAGTACTCGGTGGCCATCTTCTCGGCGATCTCGTTGTACTGGTCCATCATCGCCTTGGTCTCGGCGACGCCCTCCTCGACGTTGCCCAGAACCGTCTTGTCCTCATTGAGCTGAGGCTCCTGAGCGAGCAGCCCGACCGTGAACCCGGGCATCAGCCGCGCCTCACCATTGGAGGGCTGCTCGACACCGGCCATCAGCTTCAGCAAAGTGGACTTGCCGGTACCGTTCGGTCCCACGACGCCGATCTTGGCTCCCGGCAGG
>Ga0187851_10003787_pt1 | contig 12578 bp, 10 predicted proteins | sample June2016WEW_6_10_FD_132997 | JGI IMG/M metagenome (GOLD analysis project Ga0187851, IMG submission 132997) | Peatland microbial communities from SPRUCE experiment site at the Marcell Experimental Forest, Minnesota, USA - June2016WEW_6_10 | ecosystem: Environmental > Terrestrial > Soil >... | reverse complement strand
TGAAAATCAGTGAGGGTTTTGGCGCGGGCGAGGGGAATGGCGCAATTCAGTACCTGCCGCTGTTTGCCAAAGACTTGGAGATATTTGGAAAAAGCGTTTTCGGTGTGCTCGTCGCCTGGGAGCGTGATGGTATCCCAGCGCTCCAGCAACGGCTTATCCCGCTCTAATTCAGTATGATTCACTTGTTGTCAGGTGTTGTTAAGCGGAGCTTTTGGCAGAATTGGCTTCAGGGGCTTCTTGTCGTACCGGGTCCACGGGAAATTTGAACCCCGAATTGGTCAACGCCTCGCTCACGCGATCGCGCGATTCCTTCACCGCCGCATGGCGAGAACGAAGCACGCGGCGGGGTCATTGCCGGCCAGAGGTGTTTCAATCCACGCCCCGCCCGCGCGGGCGGGGTGACGAGATAAGACGAGTCATGGTTTTCCTAGCCTCCTGCGGCCATCGTCACGTTCACCACTCCCGCCGAAATTCCAAACGATCAGATTCGCCCTTCGCCACCAAGCGATTGAGTTCCTGCAAATCCATGATTGTCAGCCCGCAGGTTCGGCGGGATGACAAGAGAATTCAAGCCTCATTGGAGTTGCGCACGGGCTTCGTCATCGTCTCCATCTTCACTTTCCCCTTTGGTCGAAGCCCAAATCGTCGCATTCGTCCATGCTTGCCGTGGAGCATTGTTCTGAGTAAAGTCCACGGCGTCCGAAAACGAACTGAGAAAAATTATCGAATAACGTTTACAAAACAAATTTAGCGTAGCTTCGGCTACGGGCTGGTCCGAAAACCGCGAATTTTCCACGCCCGTTACAGAAACCGACCGAGCACGCGCCCACCCGGGCGCGGCTTGGCGTGCTTTCTGTAACAGGTGCTTCGCGGTACCTCGGACCAGGGTGCGTTGAGTTCGCGCCCCTTCTATTTTGGAGGCTACCCGTGGTTCATGGTTGCGCCCCACGCAATGTCGCAAAACAAGGAATCAAATGGCCCGCAACAAAACCGCGCAGTCCCCGCCCGGTAATCCGGTGGCGTCATACAAATATCCAAGCAAACGGAAAAACATTCCGCCCGCAGGGCTTGCTGCCCAGGGCACGCTTCAAGATGCACCCAAACTCCGATACGAATATAATCCGCACCTCCCGCCAACGCTTCGCTCGGCCCCGGACGCAGCCGAGGCCGACCGCTTGCCCGAATATCTCGAGGTTTCGCGCAAGCGCGCGTTGACCGACAATGAAGCCCGCACGCTTGCCGCCGCGCTCCGCAAACACGAACCGTGGCTTGAATGGTCCGGCAAACGCGAAAAGCCGTGGTTTGAGGTCGAGCCGGTGGCCTTGCACATTCACGAGCGCGTTTCCACCCAGGCAATCTTGCGTGTGCTTGCGCGGCAGGACGTGCAGCGCGACTTGTTTGCCGACCCGCAGCAGTCGTATGCCGAGGCCGTCCAGTTTTACAAATACGACGTGGACTGGTCCAACCGCCTCATTTTGGGCGACTCGCTGCAAGTGATGGCCAGCCTGGCGCGCCGCGAAGACTTGGCCGGCAAGGTGCAGATGATTTATTTCGACCCGCCTTACGGAATTAAATTCAGTTCCAACTTTCAGCCCCAGCTTGGCCAGCGCGACGTGAAAGACCGCGAGCAGGACCTCACCCGCGAGCCCGAAATGGTCAAAGCCTACCGCGACACCTGGACGCTTGGCATCCATTCTTATCTCGCCTACCTCCGCGACCGGCTCGCAATGGCAAAGGAACTTCTTGCGGATACCGGCTCAATCTTCGTACAAATCAGTGACGAAAATCTCCATCGCGTGCGCTGCTTGATGGATGAGGTATTCAAAGCGGAGAACTTCGTAGCTCAGATAACCGTCAAGAAAACCTCTGCACGAAGTTCAGATGTCCTGCCCTCGGTTGCAGATTTCTTGCTTTGGTTCGCGAAGGATAAGCAACGAATTAAATTCCATCCCCTTCAGAGCGAAAGAGAGTTGACAGACCAACTTCTCGATCAATACAAGTGGGTAGAGGAAAAAACAGGCCATCAAAGAAATCTCACTGAGGGTGAAAGGCGTAGCCCGGGGAGCATCAAGCGTGAAGGAGCAACGTTGTTTCGCCCTGTTTTGCTAACGTCGAGTCACGAATACTCGCGCGGCAAGGAGGTGATCAAACTCGAAGGAAAAGAATATGGGGCAAAAAGCCGCTACTGGAGCACAAGCCCCGAAAGCATACAGAAGCTCGCAAAAGTTGGGCGAATCTTTGAGTCAGGGGATTCTCTAAATTTCATCAGGTGCCTGGACGATTTCCCGTTTCTTCCGGTAACCGATATTTGGACGGACACAGCAACCGGGGGTGGCGAAGACAAAATTTACGTTGTGCAGACAGCTTCAAAAATAATTGAACGCTGTTTGCTAATGACAACCGACCCCGGCGACTTGGTCTTAGACCCGACATGCGGCAGCGGCACGACAGCCTTTGTCGCGGAGCATTGGGGACGCCGTTGGATCACCGTTGATACCAGCCGAGTCGCACTGGCCCTGGCCAAACAACGACTTCTCACCGCGCGCTTCCCCTATTACAAACTCCGAGACCTCAGCGCCGAAGACCTGGACCGCAACCCAAAAGGCACGTGGTTGAAAAATGCCGACACGCAGCCAAAAACTTTCAGTTGCAAAACCGTCTCCCATATCACGCTCAAAAGCATTGCCCGCAACACATCGCTGGACCCTATCTTCAGCAAACACGAGCCAATTCTGGCTGAGCGTCTCAAGCAATTGAACGCCGCGCTCAAAAAAGTAAATCCAGACCAATCCGCGCGGCTGGCGGACAAACTCAGACGCAAGGCGAGAGACGAAGGAAAGAAAACCATCACCGAGGCCGACCGCCGCCGTTGGTTGCTCCCAGGCAATCCGCAATCCCCAATCCGTATTCAGCAATGGGAGGAGTGGCAAGTCCCGTTCGACACAGATCCCGACTGGCCCAAGACATTGCAGGAAGCCTTGGAGGAATACCGGAAGGCATGGGGCGCCAAAATGAACGAGGTAAATCAGTGCATTGCCGCCAACGCTGAAATGGAAGAACTCGTGGACAAGCCGGAGGAAGTCCCTGGCATTGTCCGGGTCAGCGGGCCATTCACCGTTGAAGGAGTCATTTCCGTGGAAGAAGGGCCGGACACGCCAATAGGAGGCGCCCCAGACCCCTTGGAAACCTTCATTCCCGCAGCCGACGCCAGCGCGCCTGCTACTGCCGCCGCAGACGTTCAGAACGTAGAGGCACACCTCGACAAGGTGATCCGCCTGCTAAAAGCCAGCGGCGTGGATTTCCCGGCCACGCCACAGACGCCCGCCCGCAATATGAAATTTGCACGCCTCGAACCGATGACAGGAGCATCCATGATTCATGCCGAAGGCGAATGGTTGAACGGCGACCAGAAACAGCGCCGCGTTGCCGTCACCATCGGCCCCGATGTCGGCAACATCACCGCCTATCAGGTGGAAGATGTTATCCGCGACGCAAACCGCAAAGGCTACGACGATGTTGTTTTTGCCGCCTTTGGCTTCGACGCAGCCGCCCAGGACGCCATCGAAGGAGGCAGCCACCCCAAAGTCAGGTTGCACATGGCGCTGATTCGCCCCGACGTGGCAATGGGCGACCTGCTAAAAACGCAGCCCGGCAGCCAGCTTTTCACCGTGTTCAGCGCCCCGCGAATCAAAGGCCCGGAAAAACAATCCGACGGAACGTACCAGATTGAAGTCGAAGGCATGGATGTTTACGATCCCGTCAGCAACACTCTTTTCCCAACGGACAAGGAACGCATTGCCGCATGGTGGCTGGACAGCGATTACGACGGGCGCACATTCTGCATTTGCCAGGCATTTTTCCCGGACAAGAGCAAATGGGACAAGCTGGCCAGGGCACTGGGCGACCGCGGCATAATTTCCGAAGATGCCTTTTCCGCTCTCAGTGGCCTAAAGAGCCTGCCTTTCCCAAAACCTGCCCGGTTAAAGAAGGGCGAAAAATGGCGCGTTGCGGTCAAGGTCATTGACCCGCGCGGCAATGAAGGAATGCGCGTGGTCGAAATGCCATGAGCAAGGAAGAACAAATTCCGATTCAGCCGGTCGAGAATCCGATTCTCTGCTCGCCCTACAAAGAACCGGAGCAGCACTGGCTTTACGATACGCAGACAGGCATTCCAAGCAAAACACCCAACCGACGGCCGGCAAGTTATTGGTTCAAGACGGAACGCACCGGCAGCGCCCAAATGTCATTGCTGGCGGAGGAGGAACGCGACGACCTGCCGCTGGTGAACGCGTTGCGAGACGACGTAAAACGCTGGCGCGCATCCGGTTGGGAAAACGCATCCGAAACAACGAAACAATTGCTTCGCCATTGGTGGCGCGAAGACCGATCACGGCGACTGTTTTTTTGCCAGATTGAAGCTGCCGAGACGATCATCTATTTGCGGGAAATTCTGGCGCAGGGAAAAAGAACCCGATGGACGCCCAAGCTCACCCTTGAGGAATACCGCACGCTTTGCGAAGGCCAGAATCCCCGGCCGCACGAATGGATAACGAAAATCGCCCAGCATCCCAAGCTGGCCGACATCCCAAACGAGTATGGATTAAAGCCCATCCCGCGCCACGCCTGCAAAATGGCCACCGGCAGTGGCAAAACCGTCCTCATGGCGATGCTGATTTCATGGGCTTTCTGCAATCGCGGCACGAAGCCAGGCGATCCCCGCTTCCCACGGCGGGCACTGGTTGTCTGCCCCAATCTCACCATTAAGGAACGCCTCTGCGTTTTGCGCCCCGGCGATCCTGACAATTACTACGAAAAGTTCGATGTGGTCCCCTCAACCTTGCGCGGCGAACTGGCCAAGGGAAAAGTATTTGTCACAAACTGGCACTGGTTCGCCCCGGAGTCCGAAGTCATCAAAGTCGGCGGCGTCACCGTTGGAAAACTCGGCGCAGAAACGCCCGAAGCGTTTGCGCAAAATCGGCTTGGCGATTTATGGGACACCGAGCCGTTGATGGTTTTGAATGATGAAGGCCATCACGCTTACCGGCCCGCACCAGTTGGCGCAGATGAAAAACTCACCGCAGAGGAAAAGACCGACCGCGAAGAAGCAACCGTGTGGGTATCGGGACTGGACAAGATCAATGCCGCGTGCGGGATTTCGCTTTGCGTGGATATGTCGGCCACGCCCTTTTATATCCACGGCAGCGGCTATCCCGAAGGCTCGCCCTTCCCTTGGATTGTCAGCGATTTCAGCCTGGTTGACGCCATTGAAAGCGGCATCACCAAAATTCTCCGCCTGCCGGTCATTGACAACACAGGCCGACCCGACCCGAAGTATTTCAAACTGTGGGAATATATCACCCGCGACCTCAAAGCGGGCGAAAAATTCACCGGAGGCAAGATCAAACCCGAAGTCGCTTATCGCAAAGCGGAGGATGCCTTGCTCACGCTCGCAGGCGAATGGAAAGAGCGGTTCGAGGTGTTGCAAAATTCCACACCCGGCCAGGAACGAACACCGCCCATTATGATCATCGTCTGCGATAACACCGACCTGGCAGAGTACTTCCACCGTATGATTTCCGGCGAGGAAACCATTGAAGCCGACGCATCGGAAGACGAAGACGATGACGATTCCTCGAAGCGCAAGAAAAAAGCCAAGCCGCAGAAAGCTTACAGCGCCGGACTTAATGGTTTCCCCCAACTCTGGAATCAAAAAGGCGCAGAAGTTACGCTGCGCATTGATTCAGAACTGCTCAAAGCCGCCGAAAACGAAGACCCCAAAGCGACCAGGAAAGAAGCGGCGGAAGAACTGCGAAAAATCGTTTCATCCGTCGGCAAGGTAGGGGAACCGGGCGAGCGCATCCGTTGCGTTGTCAGCGTCAACATGCTCAGCGAAGGATGGGACGCCAACAACGTCACGCACATTCTCGGTTTGCGCGCCTTTCACAGCCAGTTGCTTTGCGAGCAGGTTGTTGGCCGGGGCTTGCGCCGGATGGATTACACGCCCGACCCAAAGACCGGTTTGCTCACAGCCGAATACGTTGACATTTTCGGCGTGCCGTTTTCCCTGATACCGTTCAAAGGCCGCCAGCCGGGCGGAGGCGCCCCGCCAGAAGATCGCCCCAAACATGAAATCATCGCGATGCCGGAGCGGAAGCAATTTGAAATCCGTTTCCCGATTGTTGAAGGATATGTGGTTGACCTAAAGCGCAACTTGATTCATTGTGACGTCAGCCAGGTCGAGCGCACCGGGCTTGACCCGTGGACCACGCCAACCGCCGCCTTTGTTCGCCCGCAGGTCGGTTATCAAATCGGACATCCAAGCGCGCACGGCGGTTTCGGATTCTCCGAGGTAAACCGGCATGAATACTACGCTTCGATTCACCCGCAAACCATTGCGTTTGAAATCGCGCGGGAAATCGTACGGGAACTCACCGAAGCGGCGCACGCGGGAAAAGAGGCATTGAAACGCCAGGGCCGGGGCACACTATTCCCGCAGGTTCTCAAAATCGTGCAGCAGTACATCGCCACCCGCATCGAGTTTTGCGGGTGCCATCCATGCGAAATCGGATTGCAGACCTACGCGCAACGGATCATTTCGCTGCTGGTTGCGGCCATCACGCCGGACGATGCCAAAGGGGAAACACCACTGCTGCCGCGACTTAACCGATATAAACCGATTGGCAGCACGGCAAGCGTCCACTTCAAAACCGTCAAGCCGGTCCAAATAACACAAGCCAGCCATCTAAATCTTGTCGCGTGCGACACCAATTCATGGGAACAAGCAGCCGTCTTTCAACTTGAAAAGCTCGCCAAGGAAGGAGTGGTCATCTGCTACGCCCGCAACGACCGCCTTGAATTTAACATCCCGTATGAAGTCTATGGCAACCCGCAGGTTTACGAACCGGATTTCCTCGTCAAACTCGCCACCGGCGTCACGCTTATTCTGGAAATAAAAGGCCAGCCTCACGCCGACACCGACGCCAAGCACCAGGCCGCCCGTCGCTGGCTTTCAGCCGTCAATCATTGGGGGCGTCTCGGCAAATGGGGTTTCCTTGTTTGCCGCGACCCGCAACGCTTGGCACAAAAACTTGCTGCACAGGATTGATTTGCCTGACATGCAAATCATTCGCGCAGTGCCAATGAGTGTCGATCATTACGTGGCCACAAGCTTCCATCAGCGTGTCGAGCCGCCATGTAAGTGCCCTCATTGTGGTGCGACGATTGCCCTAAAGGCACTGGGCTATTATTCCCGCAATGTTACCAATCCGAAAAGCCGTGTCCTGCGCATTTTAGTGCGGCGGTTTCGATGTTGTCGCTGCGGCAAAACGGTCAGTGTCCTTCCTTCGTTCGTACAACCGTACCGGCTGGTTTTGAATATCACAATAAACGACTTTTTCGGCGGAACCCTCAGCACCAACGCACTTTCGTGGCTCCCGCTTCTGAAACAGTATTGGAACCGATTTTCAAATTGGCTTCCACGGATTGATCGCGTTATCAGGTCCGTGGTCTCGCGCTCACCGCCTCACTTAGACGCTGCTGGATGGTGGCAGCTCATGGCCGCAACTTTCGGTGACATTGAAAAAATCACAGTGGCGCTTGTGGGCCGATTCGGCGTCACGCTGTTCGGTCGTTATCGCTGCCATTCTCCGTGTTCCAATGGACCGTCGGCAAACTGACGCGGCTCCACACAACTTATGTATTTCCCTGAAAGCCAACGCATGGAAATCTGTCCGCGTCAATGAAAACGATTCTTGAATCAGCTTTAAGCGATAAACGACGCACCCTTGAGGGCGTCAGCGTTAAAATCAGGCAGCGAAGAAGTCGCGATTTTGCCGTCGGCACTCGTGGCAACGAGCTTTATTTTGTATGAGGACAAACCAAAAGAACTTGCCGTCCAACCGTGCCGCCAGTTACGTGAGAACAGCGACGAAGCCGCAGCAGGACTCGATCAGCAACCAGGTGTGTGCCATCCGGGAATATGCCAAACGCTATGGAATGCAGATCGTCAAAGAATATTTTGATGAAGGCAAGAGCAGGCTGAATGTCCAAGACCGCGAATCTTTGACTCAGTTGATTCGGGATGTTCAGAACGGGCAAATCAATTTCTCATTTGTCCTCCTGTACGATGTCAGCCGATGGGGACGGTTTCAGAATGCTGATGAAAGCGCCTTCTATGAATACATCTGCCGCCTGGCCGGGGTTTCGGTCCATTATTGCGCCACGCATCTTGAACGGGATAACGGCCCGGATTTCCCGACGACCGAAGGCGGAAAGGAGCCTTATTTTCCATGAGTGCGGCCAATGCAAAACTTCCTCCCAGAAACGCGGTGGCATACGTGAGAATGTCCACGGAGCACCAGCAGTACTCGACCAGCAACCAGATGGACGTCATCAGGGAATATGCCAAGCGCCGTGGCTTTGAGATTGTCAAAATTTACTCGGATGAGGGAAAAAGCGGTTTGAACATACAGGGGCGCGATTCGCTGGCCCAAATGATCAAGGATGTCCAATCCGGGGGAATCAATTTTTCCGCCATTTTGGTCTATGATGTCAGCCGATGGGGACGGTTCCAGGACGCGGACGAAAGCGCCTATTACGAATACATCTGCCGCCGGGCCGGGGTTTCGGTCCATTATTGCGCAGAGCAATTTGAAAATGACGGCAGCCCGATGTCCTCGGTCATGAAAACCATGAAGCGGACGATGGCTGGTGAATACAGCCGCGAGCTTTCATCCAAAGTATTCCAAGGTGCCTGCCGCCTGATTCAAATGGGTTACAAACAGGGCGGCACAGCCGGGTTTGGCCTGCGGCGGATGTTGATCGACCAGAACGGGCACCACAAAGCCGCGCTCAAGATGGGCGAACACAAAAGCCTGCAAACCGACCGGGTGATCTTAATTCCCGGACCGGATGAGGAAGTCAAAGTAGTTCGATGGATCTACCAGGCATTCCTTAACGAAGGGAAAAACGAATTGGAAATTGCCAACGCGCTGAACACCCAAGGAATAATCACTGACTTTGGGCGCGCGTGGAACCGGGCCACAGTTCACCAGGTGCTCACCAACGAGAAATACATCGGCAACAACGTGTATCATCGCACCTCGTTCAAGTTGAAACTCAAACATGTGGTGAACCCGGAGGAAAAGTGGATTCGCGCTGATGGCATTTTCGAAGGCATCGTGGAGCCGAGCCTTTTCCACACGGCACAGGGTATAATTCTGGCGCGGAGCCGGAAGCTGACCAATGATGAAATGTTGGAAAAACTGCGCGGAGTCCTCAAACAGCATGGGCGCATCAACGGTATATTGATCGACGAAGCGCAAGACCTTCCGTCCAGTACGGCCTTTCGACATCGTTTCGGCAGTTTGGTGTCTGCGTACCAACTGATTGGATACGACCCCGGCATTGACTATAGTTTCATAGAAATCAATCGGAAGCTGCGCAAGGAGCACCCCGAAATCGTCGCGTCAGTGATTCGGCGGATTGGGGACCTGGGCGCTGTCGCCGCCTGGGATGACCGGGCGCAGTTGCTTCATCTGAACAACGAATTGCGTGTTTCCATCGTGCTGTGCCGCCACTGGATCACGGCCGGTGGTTCGTCGAGGTGGGTCATAAGGTTGGATGAGGGGCTGAAGCCGGATATTACGGTCGCCGTTCGGATGACTGAAACCAACGAGGCCATTCGTGATTACTATTTACTCCCGGCCATTGACATGACATGGGAAAACTTGCGTGTCGCAGAGGAGAACGGCATTTACCTGGATGGTTATCGGTTTGACACGCTGGACTATTTCCTGGGCATGGCCGAACGCATCAAATTTCAGGAGGCTGCATGAAAGGTGAAGTCAAAATGATTCCGATTGACCAGGTTCGCATTTTGAATCCAAGGCATCGTGACCGGAAAAAGTTTGAAGCGATTGTTCAGAGCATACAGAATTTGGGGTTGAAAAAGCCGATTCAGGTCAGTCTGCGCTCGCCAAAAGAGGAGGAAGGAGCCGGATACGATTTGGTGTGTGGCCAGGGGCGCATCGAGGCATTCATCGCACTGGGGCACAAAGAAATCCCGGCAGTGATCGTCGAAATTTCAAAAGAGGAACGCCTGCTCCGCAGTTTGGTTGAGAATATGGCTCGGCGATACCCGACCCCATTGGCCCTAATACGTGAGATTGAACGGCTGAAGGCAGCGGGGTACGGCCATACCGAAATCGCGAGAAAACTGGGCCTTGATAACACTATGGTCGCCGGGTTGGTCGCCCTGCAAAACGCCGGAGAAGAGCGGTTGCTGGATGCGGCTTCGAGCGGGAAGATTCCTCTCGGCGTTGCGATGGACATCGCCAAGGCAAACGATGTGGAGACGCAACGTGAATTGCTAAAAGCCTACGAGTCCAAGCAACTCAATCTGCTGTCCATTCGCACTGTGAAACGCCTGATTGACCAGCGACGTTTTGCCGGCAAGCAGCGTGACTCCGGCAGCCGCGCCGGACGGAGGAGACTGACCAGCGCGGAAAGCCTGGTGAATGCGTACCGGCGCGAAAGTCAGAAGCAAAAGTTGATGATACGGAAGGCCAGGATTTGCGATGCCAAACTCGTTTTCATCGTCACAGCATTTGATAAACTGCTTAGTGACGATAATTTTGTGACTCTGCTGCGGGCTGAAACCCTTTCCACCATGCCAAAATATATGTGGGCCAAACTCGGAAACAAAAATAAGGAAGCTGCATGACAAATGTAAAGGTCGGATTCGAAATGCGGAAGATTAGGCTCTCCCTCACCGCGATCCTGCCAGTTCGTCAGGTGAGGGACCCGCAGAAAAATACTCGTCGCTACAAAACAATCCGGGCATCTATCAAGGAGGTGGGGTTGGTTGAACCGCTCATGGTCCAGCCCCAGAAGGGCAGTGTGGAAACATATCTGCTTCTGGACGGTCACCTCCGGTACTTTGCCCTGAAGGAACTTGGCGAGACTGAGGCAGACTGTATCATGCCGGAATATCTGTGGGCCAAACTCGGAACGAAACACAAGGTGGCTTCATGAATGATGTAAAAGTAGCATTCGAGATGCGGAAGATTCGGCTTTCACTCGCCGCGATTCTGCCAGTTCGTCAATTGAAGGACCCGCAGAAGAATATTCGTCGCTACAAAACAATCCGGGCATCTATCAAGGAGGTCGGGTTGGTTGAACCGCTCGTGGTCCATCCGCAGAAGGGGAGTGCCGAAACATATCTGCTTCTGGACGGTCACCTCCGGTACTTTGCCCTGAAGGAACTCGGCGAGACTGAGGCGGAATGCCTCATCGCCAACGATGATGAAAGTTTCACGTACAATGCGCGGATCAGTCGGCTGGCTCCGATCCAGGAACATAAGATGATCGTGAAGGCGGTTCGAAACGGAGTGAGGCCAGAGCGGATTGCAGCGGCGCTGAATATCTCCGTTGGGAATGTTCGGGCATCAATAAAACTACTCGATGGAATCCATGGGGAAGCCGCTGATTTGTTGAAGACCAAGGCAATCTGTCCGAAAGCCATTCGTTTATTGAAACAAGTCACTTGCGTGCGGCAGATCGAAATCGCGGAGCTGATGGTGAGTGCTGACAACTACACGGCTGGTTATGCGGAGGCATTGGTTTTAGGAACGCCGAAAGATCAGTTGGCGCAGCCGGGGAAACCGAAGGTCAAAGAGGGTTTGTCAGCCGAAGACATTGGCAGGATGGAGCATGAGATGGAATCTCTCGAACACGACTTTAAAGCCGTTGAAGAATCCTACGGAGAAAATATGCTGAATCTGACCCTGGCTCGCGGGTACATCAAGAAACTTCTCGACAACGCCAAAGTGGTGAGATTTTTGAATGCCAATTATCCAGATATTTTTCCTGAATTCGAGGCGATTGTGGCCGCTGAGACATTGTGATGGTAATTCAGATCATCCACCGCGCGGTCACGAATAAACCACTTGGCGCGGCTTGCCACGACCGGAAACAGCCGGAACCAACGTGCGCTCGGTGCCGTGATCGCACCCTGGTGCCCGTGGACCACTTTGCTCCGCGTGCGTTCGTTCCGGCTTGGGGACGGCGCAGTCGCGCGGCGCTTCGGTTGGAAGGTTGGCTCCGGTCACTCCGCTCCTTCCGCCGTTCCGCTAAACGCTTCACTTTGGAAACGCTCCGTTCTCCGGCAGCCAACTTCCCAACCGAAGCGACCGGGACGATCCAGGAAGCGGGACAGGCTGTAAATCAGTGTCATGCAATGAACGCCGGGAGGCACAATTTTCGTACTCGCACTCCGCAAGTCGTTCTGATAGAAGAATAAAAACACGCCGGGAAACGACGCAGGCACGGGTTCCTCTTTGGCGCGATTTAAGGTGATCTCATGCGATTCAGGATCAAACATCTTGAGGATGAAATTATGGAAGGCGGCGAGCTGTGAACTCGCCGCGCTTCGACCGGTTTTTCAATGGCGCAACGGGCCATGCATATTTGGCACCGAATGCAGCCTGCCGCTCTGGATATCCCGTTCGACCTGGCGGATTCATTCGTCGGCATGGCGCTCGCGTAGATGCCGGACGAGTTCGAAAAACGCCGCGCGC
>Ga0187851_10003786_pt1 | contig 12580 bp, 9 predicted proteins | sample June2016WEW_6_10_FD_132997 | JGI IMG/M metagenome (GOLD analysis project Ga0187851, IMG submission 132997) | Peatland microbial communities from SPRUCE experiment site at the Marcell Experimental Forest, Minnesota, USA - June2016WEW_6_10 | ecosystem: Environmental > Terrestrial > Soil > Wetlands... | reverse complement strand
CGAGCACCTGGTCCACTCGGCGGCGGATGAGAACAAGGTGATTGTCGGAACACTGACCATGGTTTACGATCACCACCAGCCGAATCTATCGGCCAAGCTGATTGAAGCCCAACACGCGGCTTCGAGCAAGGTCCTTGCAGCTACCCATGTCCACCTGGACCACCACCATTGCCTCGAAGTGGTCATCCTGAAGGGTCGCAGCGGGGAGGTCAGGGGCCTGGCGGACCGGATTCTGAGCCTGCGCGGAGTCAAGCATGGCGAATTAACCGTGACCGCAACCCACGATTGAACGCCCGAAGCCACGCGAAATCGACGGCCCGCGACTCCGATATTTTCCAGTTGACGCGAGGGCTGCCGGACTATAGATTTACCGTCTTAAACATTCACAAAAGGAGACACGATATGAAGGTCGGACTCTTTACGGCGCTCCTGGCCAAGCTCAGTCTGGACGAAGTCATCGAGAAGGTAAAACCACTGGGTATCCATACCCTCGAGTTGGGAACCGGCGCCTACCCTGGCGATCCCCATCTCAAGCTTGAGTGGTTGAAGGAATCCGCGAAGCTTAAGGAGTTCAAGCAGAAACTTGACGACCAGGGCATCAGCATCAGCGCCTTGAGTTGCCATGGCAACTCGCTGCATCCCAACAAGGAGATTGCGAAGGCGCACGAGGAAGCCAGCCGGAAGACTATTTTGTTGGCTGAAAAACTGGGCGTCACGCGGGTCATCGACTTCTCCGGATGCCCGGGCGATTCGGACGATGGCAAATACCCGAACTGGTCGCCAACCCCCTGGCCTCCTGATTACCAGGACCTGTTGAAATGGCAGTGGGAGAAGAAAGTCATCCCCTTCTGGGTCAAGCGCGCCAAGTTTGCGCAGGACCATGGCATCCGCATTGCCATTGAGATGCATCCAGGATTCACGGTTTACAATCCGGAGACGATGCTGCGCTTGCGAGAGGCCTCCGGACCGGCGATCGGGTGCAACTTCGATCCCAGCCATATGTTCTGGCAAGGGATCGACCCTTGCGTGGCAGTGCGCAAGCTTGGAGACGCCGTTTTTCACGTTCATGCCAAGGATACTCGGCTTTACAATGTCAACATCATGGTGAACGGCGTGCTTGATACCAAGCCCTATAGCGACGAGAAGAATCGTTCCTATATCTTCCGCACCGTTGGCTACGGCCACGACATGGATTTCTGGGCTGACTTTGTCTCGACACTTCAGATGGTCGGCTACGACGATGTGCTCTCCATCGAGCACGAAGACAGCCTGATGTCTGTCGATGAGGGTTTGAGCAAAGCAGCGGGCTTCCTGAACCAGATCATTATCAAAGAAAGGTTGAAGGAGATGTGGTGGGCGTGAGAAAGGCAGTGATGAGTGACAAGTGACGAGTGACGAGCCGGAAGAACAGTGATGAGTGACAAGTGACGAGTGACGAGCCGGAAGAACAGTGACGAGTGACATGTGACGAGTGATGAGCAAGATTTGACAAGTGATCAGGAAAAGAGGGCGCGGCAAGATCGCCAACCGGCCCGGGCACCTTCGGCGACCACGCCGAAGGTGGGTGGCTTTAAGGACTTGCTGGTCTGGAGGAAAGGGATCCAGCTAGTGAAGGAAATTTACAAGTTGACCAAGTCCTTCCCGGCGGACGAGAAGTTCGGTCTGATTTCACAGATGCGCCGCGCCGCAGTGTCTGTACCCTCTAACATCGCTGAAGGTCAAGCCCGGAAAACTACGGGAGAGTTCATTCAGTTCCTCTCACACGCAGAGGGCTCCCTTGCCGAACTGGACACACATTTAGTATTGGCCGTCGAGTTGGGGTACAGTAACACTCCTCAAGTGGTCTCAGCGACAGATCTGGTTTCAGAGTTGAAACGGATGCTCAATGGTCTGCGTCGTACGCTGCTAAAAAAAGTGACGAGTGAAAAGTGAAGAGTGGCGAGCACGGGCAGCGAACTGGAGCCACGGGTTGAGTCGTTACTGGCCACTTGTCACTCGCCACCCGTCACTGTGTCTTCCTGCTCGTCACTCGTCACTTGTCACTCGTCACTTGTAGAAAAGGAGGAAGTATGCCCGAAATTAACGTTGCACTGATCGGTCACCAATTCATGGGGCGCACGCATTCCAATGCTTACCGGCAGGTCAGCAGGTTTTTCCCCAGCAAGTTCACGCCGCGCATGAAGGTGCTTTGCGGAAAGGCTTGCACCGAGGAACTTGAAGCCACGGCAGCGCAGTTGGGTTGGGAGGAGTCGGATTGCGACTGGCGCCGGGTTGTCGAACGCAAGGATATAGACATTGTCGACATCGCAACTCCCGGGTATCTGCACCATCCGATGGCGATAGCTGCCGCCCAGGCCGGCAAGAACGTCATTTGCGAGAAGCCCCTCGCCAATAACTTGGCCCAGGCCAAAGAGATGCTCGCTGCAGTGCAGAAAGCGGGCGTCATGCACATGGTGAACTTCAATTATCGCCGGATCCCCGCGGTCTCTTTCGCCAAGCGGCTTATCGATGAGGACCGGTTGGGCCAGATCTATCACTATCACGGTGCTTACCTTCAGGACTGGATCATGGACCCGAACTTCCCCTTGGTCTGGCGGCTGGAAAAGAAATATGCGGGCAGCGGCGCCCTGGGAGACATCGGAGCACACGCCGCAGATCTGGCCCAAATGCTGATTGGGTACATCACTTCGGTTACGGGCCAGATGACCACGTTCATTAAAGAGCGGCCCCTTCCCGGAACGGGCGAGGGGGCTTGGGGGGCCAAAGGCGCCGAAGGGAAAAAGGGCAAGGTCACCGTGGATGATGACACGAACTTCCTGGCCCGCTTCAAGAACGGGGCAGTGGGAGTATTCGAATCGACGCGCTTCGCCGGGGGCCGCCGGAATTTCAATACCTTCCAGATTTACGGTAGCAAAGGCAGTATTGCGTTCAACCTGGAGCGGATGAACGAACTGGAGTTTTTCGATCGCACGGAGCCCAATCAGCAGCAGGCTTACAAGACGATCTTGGTGACCGAGGCCAATCATCCTTACGTCGGCAACTGGTGGCCGCCCGGACATATTATTGGTTACGAGCACACCTTCGTCCATGCCGTGCATGACTTCCTCGTAGCCCTTGAGACCGGCAAGCCGCCCCAGCCCGGATTCGACGAAGGCGTGAAGGTGCAAGCCGTCCTCGAGGCGGTAGAGCACTCGGCTAAGTCGGGGCAGTGGGAAAAGGTGAAGGTCTAGGATTCAGGAGTCAGAAGTCAGGAGACAGAAGTCGGAAGTCCGGAGCCGGGAGACAGGAAGCGGAAGACAGAACCCCGGACGGCGGAACCTGGGGCGTATTCTGACTTCTATCTCCAGATTCCTGACTGCCATTTGGAGGGTTGCGGGATGAGTGAAGTGAGACCACCAGCAAAGACCTTTCGCGATTTATTGGTATGGCGTAGAGCTCATGAGTTTGTCCTTTCGATATACAAGCTAACGGCCACATTCCCGCGACAAGAGGTCTACGGGCCCTGCAGTCAGATGCGACGGGCTGCTGTTTCCATTCCGGCCAACATCGCGGAAGGGTTTCGAAAGCGCGGAAAGGCTGATAAAGCCCGATTCATGAATACTGCTGAGGGATCTGTTGAAGAAAGCCGGTATTATTTAGTTCTCGCAAGCGACTTGGGATATGGGGAAACGAGTGGACAAATGACATCATTGGAGGAAGTCAGCAAGCTACTCGGTGCCTACGCCGCAGCGATTCTGTCTTCTGACTCCTGACTCCTGACTTCTCATTTCGATTGGATTGACACCTATGGCATACGTGATGGGAATTGATGTTGGAACCACCGGCACACGGGCGATCATTGTCCGCCCGGACGGTCATATTCTGGGAGCGGCCACGGGCGACCACCAGCCTATGAAAATGCTCAAGCCCGGCTGGGCGGAGCAGGAACCCGAGGACTGGTGGCATGCAACTTTGGCTGCGATCCGTGGAGCGCTCGAGCAAGCTCACCTGAAGGGCGCTGACATCGGCGCAGTCGGGTTTTCAGGACAAATGCACGGCGTGGTTTTGATGGACAGCACTCCGGCGGTCCTCCGGCCTGCTCTGATCTGGTGCGACCAGCGAAGCCAGGCGCAATGCGACTGGATCACGTCGACCGTTGGGGCGGATCGATTGATCAAGCTGGTGTCCAATCCTGCCCTCACCGGCTTCAGCGCGCCCAAGCTTCTCTGGATACGAGATGAGGAGCCACGGGTCTTCGAGCGCGCCGCTCACTTCCTCCTGCCGAAGGATTTTGTGCGCTTCCGTCTGACGGGCGAATTTGCCACCGACGTCTCCGACGCTTCGGGCACTTTGCTGTTTGATGTAACGAACCGGCGCTGGTCGAGGGAGATGCTGTCGGCGCTCGATCTGGACGCCAAGCTCCTGCCCCGCGCCTACGAATCGGTTGAAATCACCGGACAGATCACTCGCGAAGCCGCCGTGCTTACCGGCCTGAGCGCCGGGACGCCTGTGGTAGGAGGCGCGGGCGACCAGGCTGCCAGCGCCGTGGGTAACGGAATCGTCGAGGCCGGCCTAACGTCCGCCACACTGGGCACCTCCGGCGTGATATTCGCTTACACCGAAGCGCCCAAGCTCGACCCCAAGGGCCGCATCCACACCTTCTGCCACGCTGTTCCCGGCAAATGGCACGTGATGGGAGTCACGCAGGGCGCGGGACTATCACTGCGCTGGTTCCGCGATAATTTCGGGGCCTCGGAAAGCTGGTACGCCCGCCACACGGACGCCGACCCCTACGACCTTATCATCGATGAGGCAAGGAATATTCCTACTGGAAGTGGAGGCCTGCTGTGGCTGCCGTACCTGATGGGTGAACGAACCCCTCACCTCGATGCCCAGGCGCGAGGCATGTGGTTCGGACTGACTGCGGCTCACACCCGTGCGCACCTGATTCGTTCCATCCTCGAGGGAGTGGCGTTCAGCCTGCGTGACTCGATTGAGATCTTCCGGGAATTGAAGATTCCCGTGGAGCAGATTCGCGCTTCGGGCGGCGGCTCTCGCAACTTCACCTGGCGGCAAATCCAGGCTGACATATTTGGCACGGAACTTGTTATCCTCCGGACTTCCGAAGGATCTGCATTTGGGGCAGCTTTGCTCGCTGGCGTCGCAGCAAAAACCTATTCCAGCGTCCAGGAGGCGGCTTGCGAGGCTATCCAGGTCAAAGAGAGCATGACTCCCCTGGCGGCGAACGTCAAGGCTTACGACCGCTATTACCAGGTGTATCGCGACCTTTACCCCGCCGTTCGCGATCTGGCGCATACGCTGGCGAATATCGACTAGGGTTGTCGAATACCATATGTACCTGTAGCTTGTCATCCTGAGCGAAGCGAAGGATCCCTGTAGTCTGGTGGTAATCGAGGAAGGAAGACCAAACTGCGGAGATCCTTCGCTTCGCTCAGGATGACAGCAGTTCCATTCGGACAGGACATTACGATGAAGACCCAGCACGTATTACTTGCATCAATGTGCTTGTTCCCATTGTTTTCTCTGGGAGGCTTCGCCGTGGAGAATTATGAGGTCAAGAAAGAAGTCGTGGAGGGCCACGCCACTTACCATCTGCTCGATTCCAAACTGAAGATGGACGTTGGCATCGTACCGGACATCGGCAACTTTGCTTACCAGTTCAAGGTGGGCGGAAAAGACGTATTGATTCCAGTGGAGTCCTTCAGGGACTACCTCGAGAAGCACACGTTCGGCTGGGGAATTCCCTTTCTGGCGCCCTGGGCGAACCGGCTTGATCACGACTATTACTACTTCGAGGGCAAGCAGTATCTGCTGAACGATAGCCTGGGAAACATCCGCCGCGACAATTTCAACCAACCTATCCACGGTCTGCTGGTTTTCAAGCCCCGCTGGGAGGTAGTGAAGACCGGGGCAACCGCCGTGGACGGCGCGTTCATCGTTTCGCGCCTGGAGTTCTACAAGTACCCCGATCTGATGGCGCAGTTTCCCTTCGCGCAGGTTTATGAGATGACCTACCGCTTGAAGGAGGGGAAACTCGAATGCACGACGCGAGTCACGAACGCCGGCAATTCCGACCTTCCCGTCCATTTCGCATTTCATCCCTACTTTCACCCGGACGGCCCGCGCCAGGAATGGAAGGTGACCATCGGCGCTCAGAAGCACTGGATTGTCACCCGTCAACTGATTCCCACGGGCGAGACTGAGCCCACCGACAAGTTTCTGCCCGGCGTGACCAACGGTGTAGCGCTCGACAAGACCTTCATCGACGACGGCTTCTCCGACTTTGCTCGCGACTCAAAAGGCCTTGGCCACGTCGTCATTCACGGCAAGAGTCAAGAGATCGAGGTTCTGTACGACAAACAGTTCGACTACGCGATTGTCTACGCTCCTCTCAATAATGACCTGATTTGCGCGGAACCTCAGTTGGGCCCGACCGATGCCTTCAACCTCCAGCACGAAGGAAAGTTCAAGCACTTGATCGTCCTGGAGCCTGGAAGAACTCTTGAGGCGTCGTTCTGGATTGTGCCGACTGGATTCTAGATGGCTATAGGGGCAACCCCTGTGGGTGATCCAGGGCGATCACAATGGCCGCCCTACAGCGTGATTAGGCAGATGGAGTTTCACACAGAATAGCGGGGGCAGAGATGGTACGTGTTCACAAGATCCTGATTGTCTGGGCCCTGGGCGCTCTGCTGGCATCCCTTATCGCTCCGCTCGGAACGCAGCACAAGCACTCGGTGTCAAGTTTGTTGACTTTATTTTCAGCGAGGTTGGTCATGGCAGCGCAGACAGATTCCTTTTCGGCAAGAATAGAAAAGACTCAATTCAACGGTTGGAACGCTTATCGCCTGACGAATGGCATCATCTCCCTTTATGTCACGCCGGACATCGGTGGCCGCGCCATTCAGCTTGAGTTAGGCGGAAAGGGGCTCTTCTTCGTTAATAAGGACTTGGCTGGCAAGGTCTTGCCCGCCGAACAGAACAACCTCAAATCCGGCTGGGCCAATTATGGCGGTGACAAAGTCTGGCCGGCGCCGGAAGGCTGGATGAACGACGAGCAATGGCCCAGCATTCCGTATTACATTCTAGACGGCAGCAGATTTGCCGCGGAGGTGGTTACAGAGACGCCCGCCGAAGTCGCGGTCCGCGTGACCAGTCCCGCCGACCCGCGCAGCGGCGTGCAGTTTGTGCGGACGTATCACGTCTACGCGGGCACCACACGCCTGAAGGTTGACCAGGTGATGCGCAACATCAGCCATCGGCAGATTCGATGGGGCATCTGGCATCTCATTCAGAACGACGCTGCCGATGCTCACGACCCCACAAAACCCAACCCGGACCTTTACATGTACCTTCCACTCAACCCCCACAGCCAGTATCCCCAGGGCTACTACAATCCGTACGGCGACGCGCGACATCCCAGCTACCAATTACAGCACGGTGGCCGAATGTTGCAGGTGCATTATCTCTATCGTGTGGGCAAGGCCGCCGCGGATACCGACCGTGGCTGGTACGCGGTGGTCAACGGACAGAAAAGCATCGGCTTCGTCGAGAACTTTACACCCTTCCCGGAGAAGGAATACCCGGACGGGGCCGCAGTGGAAACCTGGAATAACGGCCCAGGCGTTATCTCTCGCGGCCCCTGGGATCAAACCCTTCCTGATGACCCGCGGCAGAATCCCTACATCCTGGAAACCGAGGTGCTTAGCCCCTACGCGGCTCTCAACCCGGGTGAGGAGTACTCCTTCCCGATTTATTGGTCGCCCACCAGCGTCACGAACCCGGTGCGCAACGCCGTTTGGGCCGGCGCCATCTCCGAGCCGCTTACCGGAAAACTGGAAGGCGGACAGATTAGTCTGAAGGGTGTCTTTGGCGTCTTTGGTCCTGGCGGACTGGTGGCCACCGTTTACAGCGTGATGGGAGAGGAATTAAGCCAGGTGACGTTGCAATCCGTTGACCCCAGAGAGGTTGTTCGACTCGACAAGTCCATCCCGGCGCCCGCCGGCGCTTTCCGCGTGAGCGTCTTTGTGCAAAACGCACAGGGAGAGAACTGCGGATACCTCGGTAATGTGGTATTGAAGTAGGCAGGTCGGCAGATGGGCAGTAGGAACGGGTTGCCGAGAGGTCCCTCGTAATAGGAGTCCCTCGACGAAGTCCCCCTCTTTTTCGCGGCCCGAGAGAGATGGAATTCACTGAAGGAGTCCCACGATCTTCGACTGCCCACCTGCCGACCTGCCCGTCTTCCAGTACCACCGTACTGTTGCCATCTCACCCCATTAAATAGACACTGCTAACGAGGCGGCACCCGTGCCAAGCGCTTGACTGCTATCGCTACACTCCCGAAGGCTGTTTGTTTCCCACCAACGCTTGCATATTCACCAGGGAAAGAGCGGGCGCGGAACTGCGTCAGGGTACGGAAAAGGGGACGGACGCGATAGCGGTTACTCAAGTGGCGGTCGAGCTTTGGAGGGGAAACCCGCCAGAGTACGACGTTACTCTGGCGGGCCTCAACCCGCGGGTCCTTACGCGTCGAGTTGATGGTGGTGGCGGTGAGGCAGCTCTTGCCGCCATCGCCATCCCGCGGGCCTCAGGAGTGTTCCAGAGCGGACTTAACGACCCACCTAGTACGCACGTACCGTTGTCATCTGAGCCCATTGGATCAATGCTAATAGCTAGAACGCGGCTGGGGGAAAAGCTCGACGGCCAACGGCTGCAGAGCTACGTGGATCTCGAGAGCCGTAGGTCCGTGACTTCAGATTTGCAATTAGCGGCGGCTCGCAGGTTTTCCGTGCGCGTGAATATCGACATATCGCCAAACGCTATCTGTTGCGGACATACGCTCGCGCAATGGCGGCGGAAACTGCGCTGCGGAGGCCAGGGCGTCGGGCCGCCAGGTCTGACGCGGAAAGTTAGCCTGCCACGGGAAGAGGGTTTTTCGCTGGTCGAACTCGCGTTCACGCTGGCCATTATCTGCATTGTCGTGGTGGTGGTCTTTGAGGCGTACGCCAACGCTTACCCCGCGTTCCGGGCCACGTCTTCGGTGCAACTCTTGCAGTCCGAGTTGCGCCAAGCCCGCGAGGTATCGATCGACCAGCGGCGAAGCGTCCAGGTGACATTTCAAGGGACGTCGGAACTCGTAGCTGTAGTTCAGGGAATCAACGGAAGTTCCAACACCCAGATCTACGATTACTTTCTTCCGGAAGGGTTGAAGTACGTGCTGCTGACCGGGGTTCCGGACACGCCCGACGGCTATGGAAACTCGCATGCCGTCAACTACAGTTGCCCCGGCAACACTCTTCCCTGCACCATTACCTTCCAGAGCGACGGATCCGTGCTGGACGGCGGTGGCGCTTACAACAACGGTTCCATCTTCATTGGCATCACCGGTCAGACTCAGACAGCGCGCGCGGTGACGATTCTCAGCGCCACGGGCAGAATCAGAGCCTGGTCTTATAACGGAAGCGCGTGGCATTAGCGCGGATTCTATGGACTCAACGCCTTCGACCCAATCTGACGAGCGTGGCTTCACCCTGCTCGAAGTGTTGATTGCCTTGGCGGTGCTCGTGGTCGGCCTGATGTCACTTGCCTATGGAATTGGGATCGGGTTGGCCGTGGTGCAGATGTCCACCATGGATACCATTGCGCGCGAAAAGGCCCGGGAAGCTATGGAGGACGTCTTCACGGCCCGCGATACTTCCACCATCCAATTTGCCCAGATCTGCAACATACCCGCGACGGGAGGCAATCCCAATAATTGTCTTTTTGTGAACGGCTATACCCCCATGAATACTACCGATAGCCAAGGGCTGGTGAACACGACGGCTGCAACCAACCTTTCTCTCGAGCAATATACGACGCCCGGGTCGGATGGGGTCCTGGGCACCGCGGACGACGTTACTTACAATCTCACCGGTTTCCAGCGCTCCATTCAAGTGACCTCGGTCAGCTCGAGCGATGGTTATACCGTGCTGGCGCAAGTTACGGTCACAATCCTTTACAACCCCCTGCCTTGGCTGTCGCGGACCGTTACCATGGTCACGGTGATGTCTCCCTATGTCTGAACGAATTCACAATCCGTCCGGGCCGAATTCTGCCGCAGGGTTCAGCCTCGTCGAGTTGCTGACCGCCATGGCGCTATCGCTGCTGATGTTTGCCATGACTTTCGTCCTGGTCCAGCAGCTCGATAACACCGCCGATGTGGTAGGCAGTGTAAGCGACGTCAACGAGAATTTGCGCGCCGCGGTGAACATGGTGTCGCGCGATCTCTCCACTGCCGGGGAGAATATCCCTCTGGGTGGCATTCCCCTCCCCTACGGTGGTACGGCGACCTCAATCAAACGGCCCTACCCCTCGACGTCGACGTTTCCCACTCCCCTCTCCGGGAGCGCCCTATACATGCCCGTGCTTATTGCCGGCAACGGCCTGGGGCCGACCCAAGGCACCGGCACCACCCAGATCTCGACGGACGTCGTCAGCATGATCGGGGTAAACCAAAGCGCGAGCTTCAACCAGACGGTCGTGAGTACTACATCCCCAAACCAGCCCACCTTTTCCTCTACCTCTGCCACCATAACCGTCTCCACGACGGCGGCCGCCTCTGTCTCGCCTGGGCAGTTGGTCATGTTGAGGAATGCCAATTCCAGTTGCTTGCTGGCGGTCTCCTCGGTGAATACCACCACCGGCGTCATCACCTTTACGCACGGAGACGCTACGAACGACCTCTTGGGCGTCAACCAATTCCCGACCGTATCGGGGACCAACGGCTCCATCACCTCGGGCCCGACCAGTGGAACAATTCTCCAGCTTGAAACAGCGACGGTGAACAGTGGCAAGACGACGTATGCCTGGCCTACGACCCTGACGGCCTATCCCGTCTCGATGGTGACCTACTATGTGGATAGTTCCACTCCCGAAAGAAATCTTGTCAAGCTGACATCCATGGGCACGAACGTGTGTGCGGCGGTTTCCTGCACGAATACGGTGGCTTTGGGCATTGACGTCATGCAAGTTTTTTACAGCCTTTCGCCCCCGGCGACGCTTAACGGTGTAACGTCGGACCCCACGGAGAATCCCTGGCCGACCACCACCGATACCACCAATACCCCCAACGATATCCGTAAGGCGGTCTTGAACATAGTGGGCGAAACCAACCACAAGAACTTTGCGAATAGCCAGTGGTACTCGAAAGAGATCAGGAATGCGGTGACGATTCAGAACTTGGACTTCTACAACAAGTACAATCTGGGCGCCAACATGACGCAGAACTGAGGGGTTCAACAGAGGTAGTATGAAAAGCCACGGAGTTCGGGAATCGGGAGCCGCTCTTATTGTCGCCATGCTTCTGATGCTGGTGTTCACCATCATGCTGATCGGGTTTTACTTTGTCACCAGCGGCGAGCAGAAAGTCTCCTGGAGCAGCCGGGATAACGGGGTGACTTATTACTGGGCCGTCGCCGGGCTCGAGCAGATGAGTAACCTGATCGCCGACTATTTTGCCCACACTGCATCTCCCGCACCGGCCACGATCTCCACCTGGGTGACCAACACCTCTAATTTCCAGACTTACCCTACAACCATAAGTACCTCCGGCATCCCCTTGGTGACGGCCAGCTACACGCTCTATTGTGCGGCGCCGCCCGCTCCGGGCCCGTGCAGCGATACGACCATGGTGATGGCCCTCTGCTCTACGGTGGGCAGTACGCTGGGAACTTGCACCGGAACCATCGGAGGGAACGGCCCGCTTGCCGGCCTGGAGGGCCTCATCGCCCCATTCCAGCTCACCGTGGTCGCCGATGGCCCCAGCAACACGGAAGTTAAGCTGACCCGGACGGTGCAGGAAGTCGCCGTGCCCATCTTCGAGTTTGGCATCTTCTCCGACAGCGACCTCTCGTTTCACGCCGGCGCCGACTTCAATTTTGGCGGCCGCGTACACACCAATGGCAACTTGTTTCTGGCGCAAGATGGCGGCGCTACGCTGAACCTCAACGATCACGTCACCGCCGCTAAGGCAATCATTCGGGAGCAGCTTGTCAATGGCTACACGATGGCGACTTACCCAAACGTTTGTTCTGCTTACACGAACTCCTACTGTAGTTACGTCAACGCGTTGACCACCTCGAACGGGTGCCCGGCGGGGACGGAAGGGTCTCAATCGGGAAATTGCCTGACCTTGACGCAAAGCCAAGGCAGCGTCGAGAACGGGCCGGGGAGCACCGCGAACCCCAACTGGAAGACGCTTTCGGTGAGCACGTATAACGGCTATCTTCAGGATGGGACGACGGGAGCGAAGGTACTCAACCTGGCGATTGCGCTCCCTGGCATCAACTCTAAGCCCATCTCCATGATTCAGCGCCCGGCCGTCGGCGAATCACCGACCAGCGCGCTTGGCATGGCGCGTTTCTACAATCTGGCCAGTTTGCGTATCTTGTTGTCCGACACCCCGTCCGACATCATGAACCTGCCGGGTATTGACGCGACGGAACAACCGTACCCGCTTGCCGAAGCGGGAAGTACGGGTACTTCTTACGCGATTCTGCGCAACAATATCATCCCTGCCACTTACTGCCCTACCTCGGGCGGT
>Ga0187851_10003785_pt1 | contig 12583 bp, 6 predicted proteins | sample June2016WEW_6_10_FD_132997 | JGI IMG/M metagenome (GOLD analysis project Ga0187851, IMG submission 132997) | Peatland microbial communities from SPRUCE experiment site at the Marcell Experimental Forest, Minnesota, USA - June2016WEW_6_10 | ecosystem: Environmental > Terrestrial > Soil > Wetlands... | reverse complement strand
CTTTCTTCCAATGCCTCTGAAATATGTCGATCGTGAAAATGGTCGAGGCAGAGTTCAACATGGAAGCCAGAGACGAGATCGCCGCATCGATAATGGCGGCAAACATGAATCCCCTGAGCCCGGTAGGAAGCAGATAGCGAACCAGAAGCGGATAGGCTTGATCGGGATTCGAGCCTTGCGGAAAGACACGCTGCTGAAACAGTTGCCCTGCAATCATTCCGGGAATGATAATCAGCAAAGGTATGAGTAACTTCAACCCAGCCGCAAAAATCATGCCATATTGGCCTTGTTTCAGAGACTGCGACGCCAGCGCTCGCTGAGCGATGAACTGGTTGAACCCCCAGTAATAAAGCACTGGGATCCACAACCCAAGTCCGACGATCAACGCGGTCCAGGGAAGTACCGGATCCGAAGCGGGAAGGAAGAGGTGCATTCTCGCAGAGTTATTGGCATAGAATTTCCCTATCCCGCCAACAGCGTGAAGCGCCAGGAATAGGGTGACAAATCCACCGAGCAAAAGCGCAGACCCCTGGAAAAGTTGCGCCCAGGCAACTGCTTTCAATCCGCCCCACGTTGTATATAACGTTGCGATGGCTGCAACGATGAGGATGCCGTACAGTAGGTGCCTCGGGTTGTTCGGGTTGCCAAACACAGTCTGAATGGTCAATCCACCCGAGTAAATCACCGCGGAGATGGTTACGAACGCATAGATGCAGACCGTGTAAATCGCCATGAAGGCACGGGTTGTGGAGTTATATCGATACCCCAGGAACTCGGGCATGGTGGAGATTCCCGCTCGGAGGAAAAGCGGCAAGAGCACAAGGGCGACAAAGACCATGCTAGGGACGCAGAGAAACTCGTAGTTTGCGATCGCAAAGCCCACGTGCCTGGCACCCTGGCCGGCCATCCCTACAAAGTGCTCTGTCGAAATGTTTGAGCAAATAAGAGAGAAACCAATCATCGGCCACAGGAGCTGCCGTCCGGCTAGAAAGAAGTCCTCCCCGGTCTTTTCATGGCGGCTCTTGTAAAGGCTGACCGCAACAACGAAGCTGTAGAAGGCGAAAAAGACACCGTAGTCCAGAACTGTCAACGACAAAATGGTGCTCCTTGAACGAATTGGCGCCCGCCGCCGTCGATTCGCCGCGTCGCGACTGGCCGCTCGATCTTCTGCGCCGCCGAATTCCGTTGCCGCTTTGGTTTGTGAAATGCCCGCAGCAGTTGGCCAGAGCCATTACGCTACGTTACATGTCTCAAAAGCAGCGCGCAGAGCCTGCAGTGCATCTGCTTTGGGCTGGAATTCGTGACCAATGTAGAGTCCGTACCCCGTGGCGGAAATCGCGTTGCAAATTCCGCGGTAATTCAGCTCCTGCTCATCGTCAAGATCGCGCCGCCCAGGAACCCCGGCCGTATGGAAATGACCGATCCACCGGATGGACTTGCGAATGGTGCTGATCACATTTCCTTCCATGATCTGCATATGGTAGATGTCGTAGAGGATCTTGACTCTCGGGCTGTTCACCAATTCGCAGACGCCGACAGCCCAGTCAGTGTGGTTCGCCACATAATGCGGATGATCGACCAGCGTGTTCAACACTTCCAGGTTCAGATTGATTCCCTTTTCTTCGGCATAAGGCGCGATGCGGCGCAGTCCTTTGGCGCACACCTGCATGGTTTCAACATCGGATTCATCGTGGTTGCGATGGCCACTGAGAACGATGATTCCGGGAATGTTGTGCTGGACAGCGATATCGATCGACTCCCTCAACTCCGCTTCAAGCCGATCGTGGTTGGCAGCCCGGCTGAACGCCTCTGCGTGGGACCCGGCCGTGGCCGACACATGCTCATGTCCCACCATGCTGACAATTCGCAACCCGTTGGTTCGCGCGGCCTCGACAAATTCCGGAAAATCGGGACCGCGATCCCATAGTTCAACTGCGGGATATCCGATCTTTTTCGCCTCCCGCATAAAGTCATGCAGTGGAAACGGTTTCGGCTTCATCATGGGAACAACAAAACTTTGATTGACGGGCATAGAGCCTCCTGGCGCGGCCTAATAGGCGACGCCGAGCTTGATGTTCTTGTCAGGGCTAGCCATGATCCGGTCGTATTCGGTGGCTAGCGTATCGTCGAATTTCAGCACGGGATCAACAATGCAATCCGCGTGAATGAGCCCCCTCAAGATCATGTTGTGCGCCGTTGAGCGCACGCGCGCGTTGTCCCAGCGAGGATGCTCCCGGTTAGGATCGCTCTCGGTGCGGCTAAACATGATGTTGGGCCGGTTCATGTGCGCCTCTGCGCCCAGGTCGAGGCCGGCCTTCATTGGGCCAGGAAAAGCGCCAAGAACTACATTGCCTCCGAAAGCAACGCCGCGTAGAGCCGCCTGCAGTGCCTCCACGGCCCCGCTGTATTCGATGACAACGTCTGCTCCGCGCCAATCGGTTGCTTCTCGGATCCGGCGGCCGGCATCGGATTGAACAGGATCGATCACAAGGTCCGCTCCGCTTTCCATGGCGGCCTCGCGGCGGTTTGGAAGCGGGTCAATCGCAATGATCGGGTAACACCCCGACAACTTCGCAACCTGGACAGCCATCAGACCAATCGCTCCCAAACTAAAGACAGCTATGGAGTCGCCGATCCGCGCATTTCCGTCGCGGAGAGCGCATAGCGCGAACGTGGCCGGATCGAGGCACGTCGCGGCTTTCCAGCAGCTATCGGGAGCCAGTTTCCAGGATTCTTCCTCGCCAATCACCGCAGCCGGCGCAAACGCTCCAAAATATAAAATCCGATCTCCCACTTTATAGTTGCGAATGTCTGGCCCGGCTTCTTCGACAACGCCAACCTGCATGTTCCCAAGTGGAATCGGGTAACTCCAGGCCACCCCGCCCGGCTCAAAGATCTGCTTTGCTGCCTCCCAGTGCCCGCGCTTGTTACCATGGCCATGGACAAAAGAAATCTTCGTTCCATGTTTCTCGGCGCCATGAGTGTTTCGCACCCTCATCTGGCGGCCTTCGAGTCTTGCAGGCAGTTCGTAATCTTCCCAACCAACGGTGTCATGCGCAGCGCAAACCAGACGTTTGGGCATGGAGGTTCCTCCGATTCTGATATGAGACTGGGCGGCTAGCCAACGCGTATTCCCCTCTCGGGACAGGAATGTGCACTTTTGCTAAACCCCGCAAAGATGCACGTGGATACCAAGTTCCGCAAACATCGCCGCTTTCGTGGCCAACACCGCATCCGCGGACTCCGCCGAGGGCGCATAGGCCACGCTCACGTGATTGGCGCGATGCCGAGCCATGAATTGGTCGCGCGTAACTCCGTGTAGAACCACATGCATGATGGGCCATTCGGGGCTTGTCAGATTCCAGCGTCTCTCTGTTTCTTCGCTCGGCAGTTCAATCGCAGTCGCACGTCCTAAATCCACGTGCAGTTGATTATTTTCAACGAAGACTCGGCTCCAAATAACATCACCAGGCTTGCAGACGCCTTTAAGAGTGCCGCCGCCAAGGCGAAAATACATGGGTGACTGACGAACGCTCATGGCATTCGCATATCCGCCGCTAATGTGCGAAGCCGGAACCGCGCCGGAGATCTGGAACAACCAAACGAAGTCGTCGATTGCGGCATCGGAGTAATGTTCGCCCCATCGCACATCGTGTAAAGTTGTCGCTGGGTCCATTCCCATCGCCGTCAACACGCGATTGGAAACGATCGCGTCAACCCCCGCACATTCATCCACCTCATTAAAATGCGGGAGAGGTGCGCCGGCATAGAGTTCCTTTCCATCACAGCCCAACACCGGCGGGCGCTCCACATTGTTCAATAAACCTTCTGCCAGGTCCGAGGCGGGAACTGAATCCTTAAGTCCCTGCTGGTATTGAATGCCGACGGCATCACAGCCAAAGGCGCCGGCGATACGCAAGGTCGCAACATACAACCTGCACTGCTCCAGAATCTGGACATCCGTGAGGTCGGTCGCTTCATCTGGTCCTGTCACAAATTTGAGCCCCTTTGATTTAAGCCAGCTTCGAACCGCTTGAGCCTCTCCTCTCGAAATATTTCTCATCGCGGCCACCAAAGCAGACTGACTAAGCCGCTCCTTATATATGCCGGCGGCATTCAGCAAATGGTCCTCAACAATGGCGTTGTACATCCCCATGCAGCCTTCATCGAAAACTCCCATAATCGCCTTGCGATGTTTCAATTGCCGGGCAAGCGTTTGACCCAGCTCTCTCGCGCACTTCGGCAAGAGGCCAACTTCTAAATCGTGAACATGGCTTGCATTGTGCACGATTTTTCCGTCGCGCAGCCAATTGCGAACGCCGTCACAAAAGAACTGATCGGAAAAGTCTTTGCTCCAGAGCGAGCTGAACGGTATGCCGGCCTTGTGTAAGCATGCGTTAAGATTCAGCATTCCGACGAGGCCAGGCCATTGTCCCGACCAATTGGCGACGGTCAAGATCGGGCCGCGGTGGTGCTGTAGACCGGAAAACACATTGTGACTGTATTGCCACACCGATTCGGCAACCACGATTGGTGCTTCGGGGAGAATGTTCATGAAGACATCCATTCCCATTCGCTGATTGGAAATGAATCCATGACGACGCTCGGGGCAGTAAGAATGACCGCGGCGAATCTTTGCCCCTTCTGCTTCAAACCTCGCGATGAGCTTCCCTTCCATCTCGGCCTGTGCAGGCCAGCACTTTACATTTGCTGATTCCCTAAGGTCACCGCTTGCAACAAGGACTAGTTCATCGGCTCCAATCTGGCAAGTTCTCTCAGATTTCGGAATAACATCGGATGGCATTGTTTACCCCACTTAGTTCGATAAAACGATTAATTAAAATGTGACGGCATGATCCCTTAGTCAGCTCTGAATTGAGAAGCGACTGGTATCTGTGGAAACGAACCGAATCATCGCGGAGGGCAATATACTCTGATGCGATTTAAGCGGGCTCTCGGAGAGACGTCCAAGAGCCCGCAGGTTGAACAGCAGCTCTCCAGGCTTAGAAGGTGAATCGAGCAGTAAGAGTGATCTGCCTCGGATCCATGAAGTCTGGCGACATGCCGAAGCCACCGTTGCCATTTTCTCCGATCGCGGCACCCGTCGGAAGCGAACTGGGACTCAGCATCGGACTGACCGAATTGTTGCCGCTGCCGATGGCGCCGGGAAGGAGGTTCTGGTGATTGAATAGGTTGGTGAACTCGCCCAGAAGCTCGAACCGATACCGTTCCGTGATCGGGATCTGGCGCGTAATATTGAAGTTCACATCTTTGAAGGCGGGCAAGCGCAGATTGTTTTCGAACATCTTGCTTGTTCCGAGCCAATATTGATCGACTGCATATTGGCCATTCGGGAACTGAACGATCTGGCTCGTGAAAGCATCAGGGTTCCACTTCAGGTAGGTATACTGGTTCGGAGTAAATTGGTGGCCGTCCGGAAGTGTAACCGTAGTGCTGCCATCGTACCAATGCTGCAATGCCTTAGGAACCTGCAGAGGCTGACCAGTCGGGATGCAGTTGCTATTCAGGCTGCTGCTACCGCAATTGGGACCCCATGGTTGACCTGACTGCACGGTGACCACTGTTCCCAACTGCCAGCCACCTGCCACGGCCCTGCCAATCGGATTCCCGAGCTCATACCGTCCGCCCCTGCCCCACTGCGTGAGGTAAGTCACTACGCCAACGAAGCGTTGCGGAACGTCGTAGCCCAAAAGTCCCTTGTTGCTCTGAAGGTCGGCGTAGTTGATGCCGCCGCCGGCCGCCAAAGTTCCTTGTTGAGATTCCGCGTAGGTTGAGTTTCCCGCACCGCCCGAAATTCCTGTCGTGCGCGACCAATCGTAGATAAATTGCGCTGTCAACCCAGTCGAATACGAATGCTTCAACTGGAGATCCAGTGAATTGAACAACGATGAGCCTGCGCTCTTAAGCACGGTTTGCCCAAGCATATCCAGGTAACCCTCCGAAGCCTGCTCGGCCGTGATTGTGCTTGCGCCGCTTGCGCCGGTTGCCAGACCGAACAGCGCCGGCATCGGATTCGGGACCTGGGCCTGCGATGGATCATTCGTACCGCTCGAGCTGAGCCACGTGGTTCGCCAGCTCATCAGGGTGTCGTTAGGAATCTGGAAAGCGCCGTTCAGAGGAAACTGGCGCCAGGGAAGGTGGGTGCCTTTGGATCCTATGTACCCCACCGACGCGATCCACCCATGCATGCGACGTTCCACGAAGGCGTTCCACTGATCGAAGTAAGCGTTTTGGTAGCCTTTGCGCAGGAAGTAGTCGACGCCCGCACCGCCATTCTCGTTCCCGTATAGCGATGGACTCTGCACGGGGCCCGGAGCAAGCACGAGCTGCGTATCCGCCTGATCTTCAAAGCGGCCGTCGCCAGTGTCTCCAACTCCGCCCGGCTGACCGTTATAGCTCATTCCGTACGGAGTCATTTCCGTACCGCCTGCAAACGCGCCGCCGCCATAGATCGTTCCATTGGCGTTAAAGCCGGTGTTGCTCGGCGCATAGATTCGCCCAAAGCCTCCACGGAGCACGGTCAGATCGTTCAACCGATACGCAGCGCCGAGGCGAGGTGAAATATTGTTATATTGGGTCGCCCACATATGCCGCGAATAACCGTCCACTCCGGAAAATGCGAATGCTCCCATTCCCGCCTGTGGGCTCATCGTGGCAAGGTTGAGGTTTCCGTTGGTTAACAGAGATGAACTAAGGAATGGGCTGGCAACGGTGGTGTCGACATCGTATTCATGATTGTGCCGTTCCGTCGGCCCGGGCTGCACTTCATAGCGAAGACCGAGGTTGATTGTCAGCCTGTTGGTTGCCTTCCAGTCGTTCTGGGTATACAAGGAGAGGGATTTGGTGGCCAGCGCCGGCTTTGGCGTGGTGCCCGGATCGAGGCGGTACCCCATCACGCCTATCGGCGCCATTGCCTGCTGGGCACCGCTCTGTTGCGGATTCACGAGTAATGAACCATCGCCATTGCCATTCGAGTACGCATACTGCTCGCAATAGCACTCCGTGCTATAGGCCCCGAGAGAGGGCGTAGCCCACTCGATGTCGGCCCAATTGCTGAAGAAGATACGTTCGTCGACACCTTCTTTCAACGTCCATCTGCCGATGACCTTGGTGATACTTCCACTGTAGTCAAAGTTGTCCTGATGCTCATTCTTCCAATCCCATTGGGTGTTATTCAATGTCTGACTGTAAGCGGCACCATAGCCGAGAGAGTACACAGACGGAGCCACACCGGGTAAAGCGATCATGCTTTGCACCCCGGTCGGCATGCCGTAGGCCGAGTAATCCGACGCGCTGAATGTATCCTTGTTCGGGAAATCAGCCTGAGCGTTCACACGCTGAAAGCCCGCGTGCAGGTCGATAAACGTGGACGGACTCAGCGTGATGATGTCGCCGATCGCCGCGTAGGGATTCTCGTCGTGATAGTTCGAGCTCCAATTTGCTACCCAGATCCAGGGACTCGAATTGCCCCACGAGTTCACTGCAGGCGAAGAACCGTTCTGCAATCCTCCGGAAAGATAGAAGGAGTTCTTGCCAAAGTGAAAGTCCATGCGCGTGTTCAAACTGTTGCGCGTTGTGGGAGCAGTACCGCTATAAAAGTAGTTGTTATCGCCATACACATCGCTCGGCTTGTGGTTCGGCTCTGGAAACGCCTGAAGATACTTCAAGCCATACTGGTCTGGATTAGTAACAACCGAACCGCAGCCGTACGAACTGCAGTTCGCGGAATTCGTACCGGCGGGATATGGTGCTCTTTCATAGACACCGTTACCAAGCGCCGTCACTGAAAATGGGTTATAGAGCGTCGCCGGCATCGGAGTGCCGTTGGAATTGATCAGCGTCGCGCTAAAATCCCCTTGCCGCTGAAGATCGGTCGGAACTGTGGCGTATCCGCTCGCCGGCTCAGTATTCCAGAGCCGATCGTAGGCGACAAAGAAAAACACTTTGTCTTTTCCATTGAAGAGCTTGGGGAGAGACACCGGCCCTCCGAAGCTGCCGCCGGCTTCATCGACGCGGTATTTGGCGCGTGGAATGCCCTGCAGAATGTTGCCAAAACTATTGGCGTTTAGTTGCTCATTGCGCAGGTTGTAATAGAGATCGCCGTGAAAGTCGTTGGTGCCACTCTTGGTGACCATCTGGATGATGGCCTGGCCGCCGCCCAGATCGGCAGAGAGATCATTCGCAGCCACCGTGACTTCCTGTAGGGCATCGCGGTTGGGCACGACCGTCGTCTCATGCCAGCCAGATCCCTGAACTGGGACTCCATCGAGTTGAACGTCGTCGGTTCCAAGCATGCCGCCGTTCACTCGGATCGCGGAGTATTGCTGGCGGTCGGAGAAGCCCACGCCGAGATTTTCGGCGTTATACATGACCGGGGATGGCGTCACGCCCGCCGATAGGGTCGCGTAGTACAAAGGGTCATTGTTGATATTAGGAAGATTGCTAATTTCCTGCGTCGCGACCGATCCCGTCACCGCCGAGCTCTCGGTCTGCAGCTCCGCAGTGGAACCCGTGACTTGAATCACCTGATTGGTACCGCCCACGGCAAGTTTGGCGTTCACTTGCACCGTGACACCCGTGTCGACCTCGACGTCGGCGACACGGTAGGCTTTAAATCCCGGCGCATCGATTAACACTGCATATCGACCGGCCCCGAGATAGGGTACGGCATAATCGCCCACGGGCCCGGACTGCGTTTTTACCGATTCATTCGTGAGCTGGTTGGTTACCGTCACTAGCGCCTTAGGTAAAACCGCGCCGTTCTGATCGGTTACCGTGCCGGTTATGGTGCTGTTCCTGACTTGCGCCAGAGCCGCACTAATGGCGAGCGAAAAACAGAACAACGCAACGGCAACCTTCGCCAGTCGCGCTATCCCCGGCCAATGTGTCCAAAACTTCCCTGCTTTCATATGGTCCTCCAACCATGAGTGGCTATTCCGTGAGCATTTCGCAGCCAAACAATCTTTTGGTCGCCCTATCTCCAACCACCCCATTCGGTGTCGCGAACCGATTAACCGAAGCCGTCAAGCAGGGTGGCCACCTGCTTCTCTACCGATGCGCGTTCGTCTCTGATGTCGATTACCCCTCAAGGCGGCGAGGCCCCTTTCAGTCCGACACGCCTTCTAGGAATTTGAAGTGTTTCAATGTGTTTGAAATTTTTCAAACGCACAATTATTACTCTCCTTCAAAGCGAACTGTCAAGAGGAAAGTCAAGAATATTTTCGGGCTCATCTATGGAGGGATGGAAGTTGAACAATCGATGTGGGTTTCATGCACCCGGGGCCTCCAGGCAGGCCATCGGAACTCTTAGAGAGAACGCGGATCGACCAGTCAAATCCAGTGGATTAGCGATCTTGGTTGCCTGTTTTTCTCTTCGGGCTGTGCAGCCGATCTGGACTGCAGCGCCGGGAGAACCGAACGTTGAAGCTTCTACGGATCGCGAGGGAAGGCAGTGGCGCTAGCGCGAATATCCTCTTGTCACATATTGAACATTTTCAACAGAAAAATTCGAAGATATTGCCTGCGCGGCAAATGGTGAGTACAATCGAACCCGAACAGTTGCCGCAGAGACCGAGCCCAAATCGGCAGTATCCGTTATTGAGAGTTCACGTCGGAAGTTGAGATTGCCGGCACGTTTCAATGATTGAGGAAGCTATTCCATGTCCACGATTGTGCAGGTAGCCAAGCGAGCAGGAGTTTCGATCGGAACTGTTTCTCACGTGATCCGCGGTACGGCGCGAGTGAGTCAGGTTCTCCGCAATCGCGTAGTCACGGCAATTCGGGAACTCGAATACTATCCCGGCTCTGTCGCAAGCGATGTCGTCAAGCAAACTTGCATGCTGGGCATGGTTCTGCCTGATATTACCAACCCATTCTTCCCGGAAATGATGCGCGGCGCTGAGGATCGCGCATATGAACGCGGCTATTTGCTGGTCACCGCCAACACCGATGAAAGTATCGGGAGAGAGCGGGAAGTTGTGTCGGCGTTGCGATCGCGACGAGTGGATGGAATCCTCCTCGCGGCGAGTCCCGGCGGAGATGCGCGGCATATTCGTGCGGCAATGGAGAATGGAATCTCCGTGGTCTGTGTGGATCGAACTGCCAGAGGAATCGAGACTGATGCGGTTCTGCTTGACAATGTGCGCGGCGGACAACGCTGCGTACAACACCTGATCCGCTCGGGCCACCGCAAAATAGCGATCATTGCCGGTCCGCTGGCAGTGCAAAGCGCTCGAGAACGATACCAGGGGTATCGAGATGCGCTCCAAGAAGCAGGAATCGAAATTCCTCGGCAGTTCATTCTCCAGGGAGATTACCGAAGGGAGTCGGGTTATAAGCTGGCGAAACGGCTCGCCAAGATGCGTAATCGCCCCTCCGCTGTATTTGTGTGTAACGGCGTAATGGCGACGGGAGCGCTTGAAGCATTCGATGAGGCAGGTATTCAGTGTGGACGGGACATTACTTTAGCGACTTTCGACGACCTGGCCGTCGGGAAGCTATTGCACCCTCGATTGACCACCGTTGTTCAGCCCGGCTACGAAATAGGTTCACGCGCAGCAGTCATTCTGATGGATCGGATAGAAGGAAAGCTTAAGGGAAACTTTCAAACTATCAGGCTCAGTCCTACGTTAATGGTGGGCGATTCCAACGTTTCGGCGCCGCACGACCCCGACCATACAGAAAATGGGCACGGAGCGGTTTACCCCTCAATGCTGCGTTCATCTGCGATCTCTGAGGGATAGTACCGCGATGTGGCCGCACTTCAAACAAACAGCGCCTTGGCCTGGAAATGTTCATTCGCGTTCTTAGGTCCCGCACTGGATTCCCTGCGCAGAGTTACGCGGGTTCTATTCGACATATCAGCTGCTGATGGGCTTACCCCGCGCGAGGTCAAGAAGGAGGGATGAGAATGCGGTCTCGATGGATAAAGAGCGGAAGGGCCATTCTGGCATCGGTCGTTTTCGGAGCCTCTTCCGTGCTAGCCGGCGCAGCAGCGGGGCTGGACCAGTCCTCCCAGCAACAGGCCCTGATCGACCCTACCGATGATGGTTTGGTGGCAAAGGCCGGCGGCGAGACGATACATGTCAGTGTGTGCGAACCCAACGTCATACACTTTGTAGCTGCTCCCGATGATACGAACGTGAGAGGGGCCTCATCTGCCCAGCCCTGGATGCCGAGCAAGGCATCAGGTTGTCCGGGCGCAAAGTTCCAATTCACGCGCGATGCGGATGGCGTGTCGCTAGTGACATCGCAGCTTCGCGTCAAGTTTACGAACGGAACCGATCATCTCGTCTACTCCACGGTCGATGACAACGAATTGCTGCGGGAAAGACCGGCATTGCCACGCACATTCGAAGCCGCGGAACTCAACGGGGTGAAGTCCGTTACGGCCGAAGACCGATTCATGCTGGAAATGACAGAGGGCATTTACGGGCTCGGGCAACATCAAAACGGGATGTTCAATTACCGTGGTGCGACGGTGGAGTTGGGCCAGGATAACATGGACGTGGCCGTCCCTCTATTCATTTCAAGCAAGGGCTATGGCCTCCTTTGGAATACAGCTTCACTTACTTACGCTGACAACCGGTATCCGCCGGCGCTCAGTTTTCGGACTCTCTCCGCGGATGCTATCGATTACTACTTCATCTATGGTCCGGAGATGGACAACATCATTCACGCGTACCGTGAAATGACTGGACATACTCCTCTATTTCCGAAGTGGGCTTACGGCTTCATTCAATCCAAAGACTCTTATAAATCTCAAGCTGAGGTGCTGGAGGTCGCCAAGCGGTACAGAGAAGAGCATATCCCGCTCGACTGCATTGTGCAGGATGGAGGTTGGTGGAGGTCTGAAGGGGATTTGAGCTTCAACTCGGGCTATCCCGATGTAGAAGCAGAATTGACTGAGCTCCACCGGGAACACATCCACTCCATGATATCGGTGTGGGGACAATATGAACGAGATTCGGTCAACCTTCAAAAGCTAAAACAAGATGGCTTCCTGATTCCCGGGACAGTAGAGTACGACGCGACCAACCCAGGGGCGCGGGACTTTTTCTGGAATAGTCTTCCCGGCCCGCTTCTTGCTCAAGGCTGGGATGCATTCTGGCTGGACGCCTCGGAACCGGACTCAGGCCCGCATGAGGGCGATACGATGCTTCTGAGTAAGTCTCTGGCGATGGGAAGCGGTGACATGTACACCAACGTTTTCCCGCTATTGCACACTGGCGGCATCGCAGAGCATTGGAAGCAGACAACGCAGGACAAAAGGGTGATGCTGCTGACGCGCTCTGCTTTCCTGGGCCAGCAGCGATATGGCACCGTCGTGTGGAGTGGCGATGTCTACCCAACGAATTGGGCTTTTCATCACCAAATAGCGGCCGGGCTAAACTTCGCCCTGAGTGGATTGCCCTATTGGACCACCGACGTAGCGGGCTACTGGCCGTTGAAGAACGATCCTTCCATGACGTCACCCCAGTATCAGGAACTCTACACGCGCTGGTTTCAGTTTGGTGTGTTTTGTCCGATTTTCAGGACTCATGGACATCGGCCTCATAACGAG
>Ga0187851_10003784_pt1 | contig 12584 bp, 10 predicted proteins | sample June2016WEW_6_10_FD_132997 | JGI IMG/M metagenome (GOLD analysis project Ga0187851, IMG submission 132997) | Peatland microbial communities from SPRUCE experiment site at the Marcell Experimental Forest, Minnesota, USA - June2016WEW_6_10 | ecosystem: Environmental > Terrestrial > Soil >... | reverse complement strand
GTTGCAGAGGCTGGATCCGCGGCAACCTTTGATGTTCACCGGGAACTGTTGCACGTCGTAGTTCAGCTTGCGGCAGCCTTCCACGAACAGCTTGTTGTTTTCGTTGATGAGGCCGTCTTCCACCAGGTGCGCGTTGTTTTCGGCCATGAACTTCCGCGCGCGGCAATCCAGATCGGCATGCGTGAGGCCCGGCACATCCCATCGGCGGATGACGCGCTCCGGCGGCAGCATGGAAGTGCCGGTATAGACCACCGTGGAACCGCCGTAGGCGCAGCCGAACGCAATGGTCATCGTGCCGTCGGCGGTGAGAAAGCCGCCACCGTCTTCGTAGAGCGCGCCGGCCATCTCTAGCTCGCGGCCGGTGAACTCATCGTCGCGCAGGCGGGGTCCTTTCTCCAGAACGGCGATGCGCCAGCCTTGCCGGCAAAGAGGCGAGAGTTCCTGCGCCACCGTGCCGCCGCCCGCGCCGGAGCCTACGATCACGATGTCGTAACTGACCCGCTTCACGGGAGCGCCTCCCAGCCGCGGGCGCTGGCGGCGTAGCCGATCGCCTGGGCCGCCTGCGGCCTGCCGTAATAACCGGCCAGCACGATAGTGCGCAGTCCCCAGAAGCCCACGCGCACCTTTTGAATCCGATCGTTTTCGAGGTGCGCCAGGACGCGCGTGCGGGCAGTCGGATGCAATCGCGTGAAAGGCCGGCCGTAGCGCACGACGGGGAGCCACTGAATCGCGCCCAGGAACATGCGGATCTGGCGCATGAGCGATTCCGGACGGTCGCGCAGCAGCGCTTCGACAACCTGATGAAGGTCATGCCATCCTTGCTCATCCAGAGCCGCGGCTTCCGGAACGATGGTCGAAACCACCGCACGGAAGATGGCAAGGTCGGGATTAAGCGGCATTCCACCTCACGGTATCACGGGTCACGTGGGGCAGCCCGGCCTGGTGTGTTCGGTGTGACTTGTATTCAAGGGGTGGAAGTCCCCCAATGGACTGTAATGACCGGAACCATTCGTCCGGTGTCCGCCGCGAGGCGGAATCTGAAGAAAGCCGATGACGAGATCGGATTCGACGTAGACGTACAGGAAGCGGATATCAGGCCTTTGCAGCTTGGGTCACCCGGTCAGGACGGGGAAGCCCTATGGTCATGCGGAAGCTGTGGGGTAGATCCGACGGGTCTGCGAGAAGAAAGACAAGCCTTACTGGTCAGTGGATTCGGCGCAAACTGCGTGGTTACCGCCTCAAGACTGCGGTCGCTGGGCGTCTCGGCGGCATCGGCAAGCAAAGTGGGCAGTTCGGGCAATGGGCCGTGGCGGTTGGCCAGTTGTCCCCCGGGTTCCCCGCGCTTTGTCGACCCGGTGGTTCCACACTCAGGGACTCGTGTCCTTGGTCACCAAATATGACTCGTTCCACCGGGTCGGCGGATTGGCAGGCTCTGGAGTTCCACTTTCATGGGATGGATTTCTAGCAGGAGACTAGCCTAGAAGGGCTCTCACAAGCTGAAGCCTGTGCCACCAACTGCCGCTACGTCATTGATAACCGGTGGCACAGACTTTAGTTGCCTGACAATGCCGCGCGGCGGGCCAGCCTCGCGCCGATGGAGCAAGCGATGCCCAGACGTCGGCCGGCCCCCCGATCTGGCACCCTACGACGCTCTTGCCGTTAGCTCGCGTTGCCGATTGCGCAAATACGCTCCCAGCATGCGGTCTGTGACCCGGATGTGATCGTTGAGCCAGCCATGCAAGAATGCCAATAATTCGCAAACAGCGTCGCGATCGCCGGAGCGTATGCGAACTTCCAAGACAGTCATTTTGGAGCGGACAGTATGATGCTGCTGCTTATGCCAGGCATAGAACGAATATCCGGTGGCGCGCATCTGCCGTTCCTCGTGCCAGAAATGTTCCGAGCTGTGGACCGCCAGTTCGTTCACCAGGGAACGAACCTGTTCAGTTGGAGCAGGCCCTCGCAAAGCACGCTGCAGGTTGCGGCACAACGTGAATATCAACTGGTGTTCGCGGTCAATTTCAGGAATGAAAACACCGTGCTGTTGTTCCGTCCATTCGAATGTTCGCATACGAATATCCGCATTATATCGTCTCGCGCGTCATCCCGCTGAGGACCGCTGGCTGTTATTGGTGATACGGGATGGCTCAGACATTTCTTCCTCCACAAAATCTGGCGGTGCTCGTCCAGGAGAGGCTGTACCGTGGGCTAGATCGAGCGAACAGGTCAAGGCGAAATTCGGGACGCGGGGATACGGTCACTGCCTGTATAGGTCCTCAAACTGCCGTAGTTCGCCGGCGTTCAAATCCGATACGGCCCACCAACTCATCCCGTTTGTGTTCCAATGGACGACGTGATAGCCGTTGCGCTCAAGCTCCGGGCTGCCGTCCGTCGCAGCCGAGGGCCACGTGAACACATTAATAATGTGTTTACGCCGCTGGTACACGAGGGCCGCCACCGTACGGCCGCTCACGTAATCGATCCGCCCGCCAATTAAGGGAAAGCCTTGAGCCGCGAAGTCTCTGACGTCCGGTGAGAAGTCCAGCTTGCCATTGAACCACGGCTTTACCGTGTGCTGGTCGGATGAGGGCACGTCCAAGAGATGTGCGCCCATCAGCGATCGCACGTGGCTCGACAGAACGTCCCGCGCGATCAGATCCACGCGAGAACTTCGGGAAGGGAACAGAGCGATATTCCAGGCGGCCGAAACCGCCAGCAGGATGGCGGCCGCAATCGCCATCCAGCGCCAAAATCCGGTGGCTGGTCGGTCGGCGCGCCGATCGGCTTGGCGCACGGAAACCTGAATGCGCTCGCGCAGGCCAGCGGGTGCACGATAATACTGCGCATGGGCCCGGATGCCGGCGCGCAGTTCCAGAAGTTGCGCGTGCACCCCGGCGCAAGAACTGCAACTCGCCAGATGCTCCGCGACCTGGACTCTTTGGGCCGCATCCAGTTCATCGTCCAGATACGACTCCAGCAGACTCTTTGCCGGCACGCAGGTCATTTGGAATCCTCCTTCATCCGCGCCGCCACACAATCCCGCAGGCTTTGGCGCGCGCGCGATAGCCGGGACATGACGGTGCCGATCGGCGCACTTGCGGCCTCCGCGATTTCCAGGTAAGACATTTCCTCCATCTCCCGCATCACCACGACCTCGCGGAACTCAACGGGAAGTAAGTCCAGACAATTCCGTAACGCCGCGAACCTGGCGCCTTCTACCAACTTAGCCTCGACAGTCGCAGCCTCGGACCCGGGGCCGTGCATTTCTTCATCGAAAGACACTTGAGGTGCGGTCTTTTCGCGGTGCAGCCAGGTCAGTGCGGTGTTGCGGACCACCGCCAGGAGCCAGGACCGTCCGTCTCCGCCTCGAAAACCGTCGAAAAACCTAAAGGCGCGCAGGTAGGACTCCTGGACTATGTCCTCCGCATCGTGCTCGTTCCGCGTGAGCCAACGCGCCAAGTTATAAGCCGCATCCAAATGCGGAAGCATCGTTTTTTCGAAGAGGGCCACTCTTGGCGCGGCTTCCATCAGGCCGGCCTCTCGTCGCGCGTAGCCTGCGAGTTGCGCGGCAGAGCCGCCACTGGAAACGATCCAGGTCGGGAGTGCGAAATCATTTGTCACTATATGGTACACCGCAGTGCCTCGCCCATTACCGGGCTACGCCTGCATCTGCGGGAGTGGCACTGTGAGCCGAGGCCAACGACCTCAGACGCCGCCGCTCGGCACGCGTCCACTGATAAATTCGTTCGAATTCGTCCGGAGATGGTTTTGCTCCAGGATGCATGAGAGTATAGCGGGGGAGCGGCATTCTGCGGTTTCGCACGACCGCGGCGAGCTCAGCCAGGAGGTCATGTTGCTTCTGGGCGTCATACTCGCCCCAGCGGGATAGGTTCAGATGGCTGCGGGCCTCATGGACATCCTTCTCGATCAGCCAGGACATTGGGGCAACATAACTATACCAGGGCCATTCGGTTCGCTCAGAGTGGCAATTCTGACAGGACTTTTCCAGGATGCGCACCAGGGCGGGATCGACATCGGCGCCGGAGAGCAACGGCCGGGCCGAATTGGTCTTCAGTCCGAACGGATGGATCAAGGCCGACGCGACGGCAAGCACGCTGGCGCACGCAATGGCGTAGTGAGGACGCTTTAGGAGGATCTTCTTCATATCCATGCATACTGCCGGCAGCGGCAATTTATTCCCGCGTTCAATTTACACTTGCAAACGGGACGGCCGGGAATAATCGGTGCGTCACCGCAGTACATGGGTGTGGAGAGCAAAATGTCAAAATTCATTCTTCACGACCACAACGACGACGGAATCAATCGAAGGGGATTCCTCGAATGCATGGCCTGGGCGGGAACAGGCGTAGTATGGACCCTCGGCAGCGGGGTTCTCACCTCGCGCGCATTCGGGAAGCCGGCCCCCGCCGGCGAAGGCAAAGGCGAGATGACTTTCGTGCAAATCAGCGACAGCCACATCGGATTCAACAAGCCGGCAAATCCGGACGTGGGGAGCACACTGCAGGCCACCGTTGATAAGATCAACGCCCTGCCGCGGACGCCGGAGTTCATCATTCACACGGGCGACCTCAGCCACACGTCTAAGCCCGGGGAATTCGACACCATGGACCAGTTGCTGAAGTCCGCCAAGACCAGCCAGATCTTCTATGTGCCCGGCGAGCATGACACGTCGGTGGATGACGGCAAGCAGTATCTGGAACGCTACGGCAAAGGCACCCAGGGCAATGGCTGGTACAGCTTCGATCAAAAAGGCGTGCACTTTGTGGGACTGGTGAACGTGGTTGGACTGGAACACCTCGGAAAACTGGGCGCCGATCAGCTCCAATGGCTGGAAGCCGACCTCCAGGCGCGGTCCAGCAGCACGCCAATTGTGGTGTTCGCGCATATCCCGCTGTGGTCGGTCTATCCCGATTGGGGCTGGGGGACCGAAGACAGCGCGCAGGCGCTCACTTATCTGAAGCGCTTCGGGTCGGTGACAGTCTTGAACGGGCACATTCATCAGGTGTTGCAGAAGGTGGAGGGCAACGTGACTTTCCACACGGCGATGTCCACAGCGTTTCCGCAACCGGCGCCCGGAACCGCGCCGGCGGCTGGTCCGATGAAAGTACCCGCCGAGCGGCTGCAGAGCGTACTCGGTATTACGAACGTGCAGTATGTGGCGCGCAAGCACAGCCTGGCAGTGGTGGATTCGTCGCTGGCGGCGGGGAACTGATTCCAATGAAACGATCGTTAGTGATGCTGGCCGCGGTATTCGCCGTTGTGGTGATGACCGCGCACACGGAGACTAGCGACGGCAAGAGCCTCTTCGAAAAGCGGTGTTCGGGCTGTCATTCGCTGGATCACGATAAGGAGGGGCCGCGGCTGGCAGGCGTTTACGGCAGGACCGCGGGATCTGTGGCGTCGTTTAATTACTCGGACGCGCTGAAGAGTTCGCACATTACCTGGGACGCCGCTTCGCTCGACAAGTGGCTGGCCGGTCCGGACAAGGTCCTTCCGGAAACTGACATGGCCTTCCATGTCGAGAGCGCCACCGAGCGGAGTGCGATCATCGCGTACTTAAGAGAAGTGCGGTGAGGTACACCAATAGGCCATCCCATTCCGGCCATCGATTTCCCGACCTCACGTGCCAACGAGCCTCGCGCAGTTCCTTTTGAGCCTCAAGTCGCGCTCTCTAGGTAGGCCTTGTTCTGGCCAGCGCATCGTTCGTGATACTGCCACGCGGCGTCTATAGATGTTTGCAGACTCCTTTGATACCCAGTCCGGAGGTCCCGCCTGTTTACTGGTGAGGGGTGGCCGCACAGGCACATAATCACTTGGACAGGGTTGCTATAAAGCTGGAGTTCCGCACCGGGAGAAACAACGTACTGCGCAACGTTTGCAAGCCTGAAAACGTGTCGATCCACATCGCGGAGATGCGTCCGGCAGTTTATTCTGGGTCGGTAGCATGGTGGCCTTTCTTGTTGATCTTTTTGGTCTTTGTGGTCTTTCCGTCGAGCAATTCCCGCTTCGGCCTGAACACCACGCGAATGTGCTCTTTTATGTGGCACAAATGTTCGATTTGATCGCTTGTTATACTTAAGCATGGATCTCTTTCAGGTGGAGGAAATCGAGCGCCGCCGGGCCAGGCTCGAATGGTCGTACCTTGAGTTCCTGCGGGTTCCTTCCCTTAGCGTCGGTGTATACTCGTTGAGTGTGGGTGAGGAAGATAGACAGCAGCCGCACATGGAGGACGAAGTTTATTACGTCGCCGCCGGACGTGCCTTGATCCGGGTAGGGGATGAAGACCAGGCGATTCGTACGGGCAGCGTCGTTTACGTGGCTGCAGGGGTGGAGCACCGCTTCCACGATATCGCCGAAAACCTGACCTTACTTGTGTTCTTTGCTCCGGCCGAAGGCACGCCCACGGCGCAATCCGGCCTAGGTTGAGCTATGCTGCTACGATTCGTTGACCGCACTAAACTTTCGCACTCGAACCAGACTGCTGGCCGGCGCATGGCCCGGACGACGTAGGGCTGGTTTCCTTTCTCCGGAGGTGAAGCGGCTGAGAATCACCATGGCCGCTGGCTTGATCAGATGATCAAGCCTAGTTCCGCGATGCGATGGACCGGATGGGAGTCGACTCGCACCAGCAGGCACGGCTCAATTATGAGGAGCACCGGCCCCAGGATTCCGACCAGGGCACCGTCTCCCGGCTCCCGCGGTCGCTAGGCGCCAGGCTCCTTCCCTTCCGTTACGGTCACCACCTGATTTGCCTTCACGCCGCCGACCCGGTCCACCTGGCCGCTGGGCCAATGGACCTCCAAATCCGCCTTTTGCGCACCGCCGAGGCCGAAATGTATCCGCAGATCGCTCTGCGAAATATAGCTGCCGCCGCTGCGCACTTCGTCCATCAGCCGGCGTCCGCCGGCGGGCGTGCAGTAGATGCGTGCGCCGATGCCGGAGCGATTCGATTTCACCCCGATGGTCTTCACCTTGAGCCAATTGTTCTTCACCTGGCTGTCACAGCGCAGCAGTTGCGGCGTGTCGTTGATGCAGTTGACGAGCACGTCCACGTCGCCATCGTTATCGAAATCGCCGAAAGCGCAGCCGCGCGCGGACGCCAGCTCCAGAATTCCCGGCCCGGCGTCCTGGGACACGTCCGCGAACCGGCCGTTGCCCAGGTTGCGGTAGAGCACCTTGCGCTCCCGGTAGCCTTGCTCGTCGTTGGGCTGTCCCACTTCCGGGTACACGTGGCCGTTCACCGTCAAAATGTCCGGCCAGCCGTCGTTGTCGAAATCGAAGAACCCCACACCCCAGCCCATGAAGCGGGTGTTGCGGCCGAGTCCGGCCTGAAAGGTGGTGTCCTCGAAGAAGCTGTCGCCCGTATTGCGATACAGGCTGGAGGTGTCGCCGGCGAAGTTGGTCTTGACGATGTCGAATCTGCCGTCGCCGTCGTAATCCGCCACGGACACGCCCATGCCGGCCTGGGGCTTCCCGTCCGGACTAAAGGCCACACCCGCTTCGATGGCGATCTCGGAGAAGGTGCCGTCGCGGTTGTTGCGGTACAGCGCCGAGGAGGTGGAATCGTTGGCCACGTAGATATCGGGCCAGCCGTCGTTATCGAAGTCGGAAACAACCACGCCCAGCCCGTAGGTGCCCTGCGTCTTTAAAATCCCGGCCCGTTGGCTGACATCCGTGAAGGTGCCGTCGCCGTTGTTGTGAAACAGGATGTTCTTGCCGCCTGCGAGTCCTGGCGGGCCGCACGCCACCACGATCCCCTTGAAGAGGCACGGGCCGGATTCCGGAAGCGGCGCGGTTCTTGGATCGAAATCGATGTAGTTGGCGATGAACAGGTCGAGATGGCCGTCTCTGTCATAATCCACGAAGGCGCAGCCGGTGTTCCAGCGGCGCTGCCCGTTGCCGGGATTGGTGGTGATGCCGGCCTTTTTGGCGGCTTCGGTAAACGTGCCGTTGCCCTGGTTGCGCCACAGCGCGCAATCGCCCCAATAAGTGACGAACAGGTCGTCGTGGCCGTCGTTGTTATAATCGCCCACGCAGCACCCTTGGCCCCAACCTGTGCGCCCAATGCCCGATGCGATCGTGACGTCGGTGAATGTGCCATCGCGGTTATTCTTGTAGAGCCGGCTTACGGGAGCTTCAGCCGCCTTCCAATCGGTCTCGAACCGCGTGCCGTTCACCAGGAAGATATCCAACCAGCCATCGTTGTCGTAATCGAAGAATGCGCATCCACAGCCGGTGGTCTCCATCAGGAATTTGTTCTTTTGTTCACCCCCAAAAATGGTCTTGGCTTGCAATCCCGCCTCCCGCGCCACATTTACAAACCGCACGCCGAGAGGCAGCCCCATGACAAGCTGATCGAAAGAAAACACTGGGACGGCCGCGCATAGCGACTTGATAAACTGCCTGCGATGAATCGCGGTTTGCCGGGTATTCATGACGACGAATGGGGATCGAGTGTGTCTCTGGAAACAACTGGCAGGGACCGGCAATCGCCGGAACTTGCGCCACGTACTCGTATTATTGCATCCCCGTCAATACCGTTCAACTTCATGGCGGCGGACGCGTACATTTCACGATCGAAACCCCAGGCTCGCCGGCGATAGCGCAGGCTGGGCGGCCTGAGAGGCGGGCGGGCCCGGAGGGTATCCTCGAAGGACCTGCCATCACGTTAAACACGTGCACCCGCTCCGGGCTTCCACAAAGTAACGTACCGGCGTAAGTAACGTACTGGCGTAACGCACGCGTACGACCATGCAAACAATACACTTATATGTTTTAACCGTAACAAACACACTTGGCACTTGTTCTACCTCTACTAAAGATCTATTATTCACTAAACCATTCGATCCAAACTTGTGAAGGGTTGGATTGCACGAGCGTGGGTAGCAAATCAGGTTAGTTTGGCATTCAATGCGTGGAGTTTTCCAAAAAAGAGGGGAGATCAGATCAAGATGCTCAGTCTGCACAAATCGGCTTCGTTCGCCTTATGCGTATCTTTCGCGCTGTTCTGTTTTAGTGGAACCCTAAGCGCCCAACAGGTCTTCGGCAGCATCGTGGGAGCCGTGACGGACCCCTCAGGTGCGGCGGTGGCCAATGCGAAGGTCACGATTACCGACACCCAAAAAGGCACCAAATCCGACGTGATGACAAATGAGTCCGGTAACTACACCAAGGGCCAGCTCATTCCCGGACAGTACCAAGTCTTGATCGAGGCAACTGGATTCCAAAGGACCATTTCCAACCCGATTACCGTGCTGGTCGACCAAGTCGCCCGCTACGACGTCGCCATGCAGGTCGGCAGCGTCAGCCAAGAGGTGGAAGTAACGGCCGCCGCGCCCTTGCTGCAGTCCGACCGGGCCGACGTCGCCCAAACCTTTGACGCCCACCAACTCGAAGAACTGCCCAGCGTAGGGCGGAATCTTCAAGCCTTGGAGTTGTTGAATCCCGGAACGGTGCCGTTTGGATGGGCGCACGCTTCAGATGAAAACCCGCAAGGTAGCGTACAGATGGTCGTCAATGGCCAAGTTTTCGATGCCATGGGTTACGAATTGGACGGAACCACTAACCAGGATCCCATCCTGGGGATTATCGTGATCAATCCGACGTTCGATTCGGTCGCGGAAGTGAAGCAGGCCAACCAGGACTTCGATGCGGAATTCTCATATACCGGCGCGGGGCTGGCGACCTACTCGACCAAATCCGGCACTAACGAGTTCCATGGGGATGTCTTCGAGTACCTGCAGGTCAACAGTCCCGGGTTCCAGGACTTTGGACGAAACCCCTTCAGCCAGAACGTCCCGCTAGGGCCTGACGGGAATTTCACCCCGACATACCGGCAAAACCAGTTTGGCGGATCGATCGGCGGCCGCTTAATCAAGGATAAGCTGTTCTTCTTCGCCGATACGCAATTGAACCGCCAGTCGCAGGGCGGCTCCGTCCTGGCTACTGTCCCGTCGGCCACGCTGGTCAATAGCATCCAAGCAGGTACCGGAGCCAATTTTGGCGATTACCTGGCTGCCAGCTCGAACTTTCAGATCTACGATCCGGCCAGCGGCAACCAGACTGACGGCACCGGCCGCCAAATGTTCCCCGGCAATGTGATCCCCCAGACCCGCTTGAGCTCGCAGGCTCTGGCTATCATGAAGTTCTTTCCGGCCCCCAATACCAACTCGTCTGGCACCACCTACGCCAACAACTACGATGCCAGCGGTGCGGTCGCGATTACGGGCAACCAGTGGGATACGCGTTGGGATTACTATCTGAACGAGAAAAATTCCATTTTTGGGCGGTACAGCTATGCCGCGTTTACCGAGCAGGCCCCGGGCGCCTTTGGCTTGGAGGCTGGCGGTCCGAACTTCGGCAACTACGCGGGCAACTCCAACGCAAGGAACCAGAGCCTGGCGGCTGGATTGACCAGCACCATCAGCCCAACGCTGGTCAATGAATTCCGGCTGGGCTATATGCGGTATCACGTATTCGACGTGCCCAATGGCTATGGCACCACGCCGGCCTCCGACGCAGGCATTCCGGGATTGAACCTGGACAAGACCTACACCTCCGGCATGCCCTACTTCGATATCAACAACCCCAGTAACGACGCCAGGCTAGGGTATGCTCTGGGCGTCAACCAATGCAACTGCCCGCTGACACAGAGCGAGCGCCAGATTCAGTTCGTCGATAACGTGACCAAGATTCATGGCAACCATACCTTCAAATTCGGCGCGGATCTCCGCTACGCCATGAACTTGCGGGTTCCCAGCGACAGCCACCGCGCTGGCGAGTTGACATTCGGCGACAATTACACCGGATATGTCGCTTCACCAGGCGACAGCCCGATAGACGGCTTGGGGATGGCCAGTTTCCTGCTTGGCGGCGTGACTAATTTTAGCCGGTTTGTCAGCAGCAGCACCGACGCCGAGGAACGCCAGAAGCGCTTCTTCTGGTACGGACAAGATACATGGCGCGTCACTTCGAAGCTCACGGCTACGATCGGGGTCCGCTGGGAAATGGTGTTCCCGGAAAGTGTGAATGCCGCGGGGAACGGCGCAACTCTGAATTTGGCCAACGGCATGATGTACGTTTTCGGTGAGGGCGGCGTCTCCTCGCATGGCATTCAAACCATGAATTGGCATGAGCTTTTGCCCCGCGTCGGCTTGGCTTACCAGGTCGATAAGAAGACCGTGGTACGCGCAGGCTATGGCTGGTCCTATAATTTGGGCACTTTTGGCTCCACGTTTGGGCATAACGTAACGCAGAATCCACCGGTGTTGGCCGAGCAGAATGTTCAATTGCCGTCCAACCAACCATTCACCGATGTGTTCACCCTCGCGCAGGGGCCCTCGACACTCGCCCCCGTCACGGTGAGCTCCAGCGGAACGTTCCCCCTGCCTAACGGGATCACCCCGAAGTTCCGGCCGAGCACGATGACTATGACGGCGGTCTATCAATACAACGGCACCGTTCAACGGCAGATCACGGATAAGATTGTGGTCAGTGGCGGTTACGTGGGCAATTCGACGCGCCACGGCTGGCTGGGCACCAGCAACACGATTAACCCGAACGAGGCTGAATACTTTCCAAACAACGGTGCGCCGTACTCCGCGCGTCCGTACACGGCGCTGTATGGGTGGACGCAGGACTTGAGCTATTATTGCAACTGCACCAACGCTCAATACAACTCCTTTCAGTCAACGGCGACTATAAAGGCCTTGAGCGGTTGGACCCTCCAGGGGAACTACACCTATCAGAGGCTCAAGAGTTGGGACGGAGGCTACGATACCAATTACTACTTTATCTATGGCCCACAGAACGGCTCTGGCGGCTATGGGGACAGCAGCCTGCTACCGCACAACCAGATCTCGATAGCGCAGAACTATGATGTCCCCTTCGGGCACGGCCGGAAGTTCGGTTCCACCGCCAGCAAGCCGGTGGACCTCGCCTTGGGCGGCTGGACCCTCGGTGGCGTTACGACATTCTATAGTGGCATCCCGTTCTCGGCATCCCTGGGAGACAACTATGGCCCTAATGTGAAACCGATTGGGGGCCCCAATAATCGTCCGGATGTGGGAAGCGGAAGCCTGTATCCATCGACGCAGAACCGCAACCAGTGGTTCTTGGGTTGCCCGGGCGGGGATTGTACGTCGGGTCCCTATGCGTACCCGGCAAGTTACACCTACGGCAACTACCCGATCGATAGCTTGATCGGTCCGCATTTTATCAACACGGACTTCCAGATCAGTAAACAGTTCCACATCACGGAGCGCGTTGGATTCGCGCTTCGCATGGATTCGAGGAACTTCTTCAACCACACCAACCTCGGCGGTCCAAATAACAACATCCAGGACCCACATGTCGGCCAGATCACCGGCATTGCCTTCGGCGGCGCTAACGGCACCGGGATGCGGACGCTGCAGTTCTCAGGGAAGCTCAGTTTCTGACCAATCCAACGAGCCGCGCACGTCATTAAGCGGCGTTCTCAAAACCGGGCCGGCAGGGCAAACGCTCTGCCGGCCTTTTTCATGTTGGCAGCCAATAAGCAGGCGGAAACAAGTATTGAAGCCACG